>ENA-OQCX01000070-OQCX01000070.1-human-gut-metagenome-genome-assembly--contig:-NODE-70-length-48809-cov-2.761596_pt1 | contig 48809 bp, 50 predicted proteins | sample MGYA00242762_ERZ504587 | MGnify/ENA primary metagenome ERZ504587 (study PRJEB26092, sample SAMD00036337) | human gut metagenome | host: Homo sapiens | study: EMG produced TPA metagenomics assembly of...
TTCATTACTTTGGAGCAAAGTTCTTTTTATATCAACACTTAATCTTGATTTAGGCAAATCACGGACATGACCCATTGAAGCAACAACTTCGTAACCGCTACCAAGGTATTTTTTAATTGTTTTTGCCTTAGCAGGTGACTCAACAATTACTAAATCTGACATATGTTTTCACTGCCTTTCTGCCCTGTTATGTGAAAAGGGCAACGGAATATCGGATAACGAATAAGAATATTCGGAAAATATCATTTAAAATATAATTTCTTCCCTGTAGTGCCGAAACAAGATCTTTCATTTCAAGCATCGTGAGTGCGGTAAGCACCTTAAACACAGGAATTTTCAAATCAGCTGAGATTTTATCTATATGAACAGGCTCATTACCGATGTATTCATATACATCCTGAGCTGTTTTTGGCAAATTTAAGTTTTCTTTATGAACAGGTTTTTGCACAACCGTTTCTGATTTTTCTGATACATACGGCACTGCGGTTTTAGCCGGCTGTTGATCATTTTGTTTATTAACATAAATTCTTGCAGGAGCTTGTTTTCTTATACCTTTAACAGGAAAATTGCCCGTATCAGCAAGAGAAATATTGTCAATATCGAATTCATCATCAGTGGTTGCATACAGGCTGTCAAACTCGCAGAGTATGTCCATAAAATCGGTAACGGGTATTGCAAGACCTTCTTTAATGAGAGCGTTTGAACCTTCATTCTGAGGGCTGTTATTTCCAAGCAGAGCAAAAATTGTTTTGCCTTGTTCTGCGGCAAGATTTGCGGTAATAAGCGAACCGCTCTTCTTTCCCGCTTCCATAACAAGCAATCCGTCCGATAAAGCGGCTATAATCCTGTTTCGGGCAGGAAAATAGTAATTCCTCGGTGTTTCATCAGGCGGATACTCTGAAATGACAGCACCTCTTTTTGGAATTGTACTTCTAATGTCTGAATTTTCCCTGAGATATGAACAATTAAGTCCGCAACCTCTGACACAAATTGTAATTCCGTCCGTAGCAAGTGCGCCTCTGTGCGACGCACCGTCAACACCTAATGCGCCTCCGCTGACTATAATTGTTCCGTATTTTGACAGTGCATATGCAAAACGGTAGGAATTTTCTATTCCATACTTAGTTGCTCTGCGAGTACCGACAATACCGATTGAAAAAATATTGTCAATATCAGGCATAACACCGTTTACATATATGAGAGCAGGAGGACATTCAATATTGTAAAGACATTTCGGAAACAATTCATCGTCAATGCATAATATCGAATAATTGCATTCAATACATCTGTCTACGATTTTCTTAGCGTCATCAAGACCGGTTGAAGAAAATCGTTCAAGGTCTTTTTGTGAAAAAATTCCGCAAAGACGCCACTCCGAAATACCACCGTAATAAAAGGCAGACACATCGGAATACATTTCGGATATTCTCTTTACCTTTGGATTATTATAGCCTATTGAAAGTGTAATCCAAATCCAGTAACAGGCATTACGCGAAATCATTTCATCATTTCCCACATTATTATTGACGCCGCAACGGCGGCATTAAGCGACTCGGCTCTTCCCTCCATAGGAATAGTAATTTTATGTTTACAGGCACTTATTGTTTCTTCTTTAAGACCGTTTCCTTCATTACCTATTGCAACGATGCAAGGCGAAACAAAGGGAGTCGTTGTAATCTTATCAGCCGACGCCGATACGACTGCCGCATAAGATTCAAGTTCACTGTGTGCATTCAAATAACCTGAAATTGTATCTGACACAACAAATGGAAGTCTGAACACTGCCCCCATACCGCCTCTTACAACTTTAGGACTGTAAATATCGCAACAATCGGCAGAAAGAACGATACCGGTAACATTCAGAGCCTCAGCCGTTCTAAGAATTGTACCTAAATTGCCGGGATCCTGCAGATTATCGAGTGCCAAAAATTTGTCACCAGTCTTTATTTTATCAAAACAAGCAGTTTTGTCAAGTGCTTTTATTACACACAGAAATCCTTGAGGCGACTCTGTATCACACATCTGATTGAATATCTTATCAGATACAATGAATGTTTTGTCGGAATATTTTTGGAGTTTTGAAAAGTCATCCGCATATTTCTCACTGGCCTTTTCACTTGCGAAAAAGGTGTCAATATGTGCCTTACTGAGCATTGCATCCATACAAATGCGAACACCTTCTGCAATGAAAAGTCCTGATTCACGCCTATATTTTGCACTTTTTCTAAGCTTTACGGCATTTTTTATATTAGAATTATCTTTACTTGAAAGTATAGTCATAAAACCATCCAATTTTCTGTAAAAACAATTGCGTTTGGGATAACCCAAACGCAATTACAAAGTAAGTTAAATTAAGCGTTCTTAGCCTGTTCAACAAGTGAAGTAAAAGCAGCAGGGTCTGAAATTGCAATTTCAGAGATGCATCTTACGGTTAAGTAGCAATGGTCCAAGCCTTCTTCAAGCCGTTCATGAAAGTTGAATAATTTGTGCCGTTAGCCTTGCAGGCAGCCGAAATACGAGTAATCCAAAGACGACGGAAATCTCTCTTTCTCTGCTTACGGCCGATATATGCATAATTGCCGGACTTCATAACAGCCTGTTTAGCCATTTTAAAGTGTCTTGATTTTGCACCCCAGTAACCCTTAGCAAGCTTTAATGTCTTTTTTCTTCTTTTGCGAGTCATCATCGCACCTTTTACTCGTGCCATTATATATTACCTCCGTTTATGTTAGTTAGTAGTCCTCAATGATTATTTGTAAGGAATAAGACGCTTGATCTGAGCTGTGTTTGTCTTGTCTGCAGCAACAGTCTGACGAAGACCTCTTTTACGCTTTGTTGTCTTCTTATTTAAGATGTGACTTTTGTTAGCGTGAGCACGGATAACCTTACCATTCTTAGAAAGTTTGAATCTCTTTTTGGCACCGCTGTGAGTTTTAATTTTAGGCATATTAGTATCCTCCTTAGCTTTAATTACTTATTAGTCTTTGGTGCAAGAAACATAAGCATATTTCTGCCTTCAAGCTTTGCAGGCTTTTCGACAACAGCTGTTTCACTGCAAGCATCAGCAAATCGTTTCATTGTTTCAAGACCGATTTCAGGGTGTCCCATTTCACGACCTCTGAAACGAATTGAAACCTTAACCTTATCGCCGTGTTTGATAAACTTCAGAGCATTATTAAGCTTTGTATTAAAATCGTGTGTATCGATATTAAGAGAAAGCCTTACTTCCTTGATATCAACAACTCTCTGATTTTTTCTTGCTTCCTTTTCCCTTTTAGCCTGTTCAAAACGGTATTTTCCGTAATCCATAATTTTGCATACAGGAGGATTGCTCTGCGGAGCAATTTTAACCAAGTCAAGGTTCTTCTGTTCTGCCAAATCAAGTGCTTCTTTAGCTGACATAATGCCAAGCTGCTGACCATCAGAGCCGATAATTCTCAACTCTTTGTCACGGATTTCTTCGTTAATCTGAATTTCTTTCTTGCTGATGGGTAAACACCTCCAAAGTCTCATAAAACAATAAATGCGGACAGAAACACTCCGTCCGCATAACAATACTAAAAAACTTCGGTATTGACCCGTGCAGACGGCACCCCACAGGTGAAAGCATCTCGCTTTGCTTTATTTTACCTGACTATTATATTACATATACATTTGTTTGTCAAGTGTTAATTCCGATAAAATAAAATTTATTTTTTCAACTAGCTATTGCAATTTGTGATATTTGAAAATTTCTCCAAAATTAAAACTCGAAATTCGGTCAAACTGAATTTCGAGTTTTCTGCAAACCGAGAGCAGAGAAGTCATTCTCTGCTCCGATTATTATGCTTTGTACGCCAAAATAATTATTTAACCATGCTTGCAACTTCTGCGGCAAAGTCATCCTGACGCTTTTCAATGCCCTCGCCCTTTTCAAAGCGAACGAATTTCTTGATTTCGATAGAACCGCCAAGCTCCTTAGCAGTATTCTGTGTGTACTGCTTAATGTTGATCTTATTGTCCTTAACGAACTCCTGGTCAAGAAGCAGTTCTCCTTGTAGAACTTACCAATCTTACCCATAACAATCTTGTCAGCAATCTGCTCCGGCTTACCTTCGTTGATTACCTGCTGACGCATAACTTCTTTCTCATGCTCGATGATTTCTGCAGGAACTTCACTCTCATTGAGGTAAGGAGTGTTAAGAGCTGCAATCTGCATTGCAACATCCTTGCCGTATGCAACAAACTCCGGCTTTGCAGCGAGGTCTGTATCAAAGTTAACGAGAACGCCAATCTTACCGCCTGCGTGTACATAAGCAACACAAGCACCTTCCATACGCTCAAAACGACGAATCTGGATATTCTCGCCAATTGTGAGAACCTTTTCTTGAAGCATTTCAGCGATTGTCTGCTCTGAACCTGTTGCCTTGAGTGTGAGGAGAGCCTCAACATCAGCAGGGTTCTGCTCGATAATTGTGTTAGCACAAGCCTTAACAAAATCCATAAATGAATCGTTCTTAGCAACAAAGTCTGTTTCAGCGTTAACTTCTACAACAACACCTACTGAGAGGTCATCGTTTGTGCAAGCGTATGCAACGCCTTCTGCTGCTATTCTGCCTGCCTTCTTAGCCTGCTTAGCAAGTCCCTGTTCTCTTAAAAAGTCAACTGCTTTATCCATATCACCGTCGGCATTTGTGAGTGCCTTTTTGCAATCCATCATGCCGCAGCCTGTTTTTTCTCTTAATGTCTTTACATCCTGAGCTGTAAATGCTGCCATTTTGAAAACATCCTTTCAAATAAATTTATATAAAACGGGGTTATAATCACAAATGATTATTCAGCTGTCTCTTCCTCAACAGCTGCAGCGCCCATGCGACCCTCTCTGCCTTCGATAACAGCGTTAGCCATTGCGCCTGCAATAAGCTTTACTGCACGAATAGCATCATCGTTACCCGGGATTACATAGTCAATCTCATCAGGATCGCAGTTTGTATCTACGATAGCAACGATCGGGATATTGAGCTTCTTTGCCTCTGAAACGGCAATTCTTTCTTTTCTTGGATCAACAATGAAAAGTGCGCCCGGCATCTCTGTCATATCCTTGATACCGCCCATGAACTTCTCAAGCTTCTCAATTTCGAGGTTGAGCTTAATAACTTCCTTCTTAGGAAGAAGATCAAATGTGCCGTCTTCCTGCATAGCACGGAGCTGCTTTAAACGAGCAATTCTTCTTCTGATTGTTGCAAAGTTTGTGAGCATACCGCCGAGCCATCTTGCGTTTACATAGTAAGCGCCTGCACGCTCTGCCTCTTCCTTAACAGAATCCTGAGCCTGCTTCTTTGTACCTACAAAGAGAACGCTCTTGCCTTCTGCTGAAAGCTCACGAACAAAGTTGTAAGCTTCTTCAAGCTTTTTTACACTCTTCTGAAGGTCGATAATGTAGATACCGTTACGCTCAGTAAAAATGTACTCAGCCATCTTAGGGTTCCATCTTCTTGTCTGGTGACCAAAGTGAACACCTGCTTCAAGAAGCTGTTTCATTGAAACTACTGCCATAATAAAAATCCTCCTTAGGTTAAAACCTCCGCTGTGCCTTTGTTTTTATCAACGCAATAAGCAAATTCTATGAATCTGCCACCCTGTTGACAAGCATCAGCGTGCGAACTGCCTGTACATTATACCATAAAAGTAAAAAAAATCAAGTGTTTTCGAAAAAGTTTTTTCAAAAACACCTGATATTTCTTAAATATTAAATTGTATTCGGAAACTCCGATCAATACCACAAATCAAAGAATCTTACATTACCGATGCTTGTGATGTAATTCTGTGATTCATGCCAGCTGCTTGAACCGACATAGAAGCAAAGAACTCTGTGCTGAACTGCCGAGCCGTTCTGATCAAAGATAAAGGAAACAGCATCTTTTACATCCTGATTCGGTGCATAAGCAGTCGAACCGTAATACTGATATTCCGAAATAATTCTGTCAATTGATGTTGTGTTTGAACGGTTCATTGCGTCACGGATTGACTGTGCGATAAGGGCACAGCCTGTGTAACCCATTGAACCACCTTCGCCCATTACAAGTCTTTCGAGTTTCTCTCTGTCATAGCTTGAAAGAGAAACAGGAGAAGGACTGTAGGACGGATCCGGATTGGCGATACTTACAAGGTAGCCACTCTGATAGTTTGACGAGCTTGATGTACTGTCTGTATAGCCGTAATCCGATGAATTAGATGCGGAACTGCTGTTGTCCGATGAACTGTCAACATAGCTTGTATAGCTCTGTGGAGTTCGGCTTGAAGTTTCTGACTCCGAGGGCTCTGACTTTAAACTTTCAGCCTTTTTGGAAGCCTGTGAACTTTCAGTTTTCTTCTTCGCAGTTTTTGCAGATTTAGTTTCCTTTTCAGTTGTTTTCTGTGTAGTCGCTGCGGATGTTGTAGTCTCTTGGGTTACGGGGGCAGTAGTTTTCTTCAACGCAGTTATCTGTAATAACGAGTGAAAAATCATTGATGTTACCGACTGCAAGCGAAGCAGCACGGCTGTCTTCAAAAGCATCTACATCCGGTGCAAGAGTTGTTGTCGGAACAACAAGAGCAGCTGCCGCCAGAGATACCGCAATAGCATATGATAATGCCTTAAAGCCTTTGCGTTTTGACTTCTTTTCGGGTTTGCGAGTTCTCTTTGAACTCTCCGAATTGTTGTCACATCCGTAGTGTTTATAGTTTGTCGCTCTCAAAAATTTATCCTCCTGTGATTTTGCACATTAAGGTAACTACTATAACTGCCGTCAAAAGCAAGCGTATATACAAGATGTAGTTATCTGTTTAAAAATGTGCCAAGTCCTTTAGTCGTAAAATTTTATCAAACACACAATTGCAATTGTATTAAAGCACAAACTTTTGAAAATTGCAAGTTTGACAGGGAAAGATAAATTGTAACAATTGTAACCGAAATGTTACTTATGTGGTTTTAATTTCTTTAAAAAATAATGATTTGTGCATTATGCATAATTTAGCAAATATTTCTTAGGTTATTTTGCCTTAATGCGAAAATTTGAAAAAATTCAAAATTTAGCCCAAAACGGGGTTTTTTCGGCTTTTTTACTGGCTTTGGGGTCTGGCAACTGATGATTACCGTATCCTCTCCTATGAGGTCAATTTTCTCCCACGGAATTATGTAGTCCTGACATTTTCCCACCAGACTAAAAAATCCCGGTCTGCCGAAAATAACAATTGACACAACAGTTGCGCATTTGGTATCCACAATAACATCGTCGATAAATCCTATTCTTGTTCCGTCACAGGCGCTTATGACTTCCTTATGTCTTAAATCGGTAAATCTGCAATTCATATAACCACTCCGAAATCTGTTTTTGATATACATATATATGAAAAGGAACGGTCATTATATTCATTGACATTTATATCATAATTTGTTAGAATTGAATCACAATATTTTCGCAAAAAAGGAGCGATAATTATGAATTATGTATTTATGACAGATGCCTCCTGCGACCTTACACAGGAGCTTGTTAACGAAATCGGCGTTGAAGTTCTTCCGATGGAATTTCATATGCAGGACAAGTCCTATCTTCATTATCCGGATTGCAGAATGATGAGCCTCTCGGAATTCTACAGTAAGCTTAAAGAGGGTATTGATTCAAAGACAACACAGATTAACTATGACAGCTTTTACAAGAGCTTTGAAAACTATCTTAAAGCCGGCAAAGATATCATTTACACAGGCATTTCAACAGGCTTGAGCGGAACATACAACACCTGTATGATGGCTGTTAAGGATTTAAAGGAAGTTTATCCGGACAGAAAGATTATTGCAATTGATTCTCTTTGCGATTCGGCAGGACTTGGACTTCTCATCTACCTTGCAGGCAAAAAATACAGCGAAGGCGCTACAATTGACGAACTAAAAGAATACATTGAAGACACCTGTATAAAAGTATGTCATTGGTTTGTTGTTGAAGACCTTGATCAACTCAAGAGAGGCGGTAGAATTTCCTCTGTTTCCGCAACATTCGGCAAAGCTTTGCAAATTAAACCTCTCATCAGTGTTGACGATGAAGGCCATCTTATCAATGTTGCAAAAATCAGAGGTAAGAGCAATGTTGTTCCGGCTCTCGTAAAACACCTTGAAAGAGACGCCGAAAATCTCAAAGACAGCGTTGTTATGGTTGCCCATGCGGATAATCCGGAAGGCGCCGAAGAACTTAAAAAGGCAATCAAGGGTAAGTGCGAGGAAGTTGTCATGACGGATATCGGTCCTGTAATCGGTACCCATGTAGGTTCGGGAATGCTGGCAGTCCTTTTCCTCGGCACAAGAAACCTTAAATCATAATCAAAATACAGCAAAATATGCAATAAGCGTGCAGTCTGAATTAAACTGCACGCTTTTCTTTTGTCAGTCCCTTGTGTAATATAAAAGGCACATTACACTTACGCCGACAAATCCGCCTATAAACAATCCGATAATTAATCCTGCAATCAATAATTTACCTCCTGACCATATTTTGACAATTATTATTTTCTGCTTGTGAGATAATAAGTAAAGGTAATAAATTTAATGGAAATGTTATTAGAACAGCATTTCGCAGGGGGAATAAAATGAAATCTGTTTACATAGATGTACTGATTACCGTAAATGTTTTCATTGACTTTATACTTATTTTATGCACCAAAAAGGCGCTTTGTATCAACACCTCGTTTAAAAAAATGTTGCTTGCGTCGCTTCTGGGGGGAGTGCAAAGTCTTATTGCACTTTTCCCTCCCCTGCCTTTCTTTTTGAACATACCTATCGATATTTTATGTGCCGCCGGAATTGTGTTATGTGCATTCGGCAAGTGTTCGTTTAAGTGTTTTATCAAACGAATATCCGTGTTTCTTTCTCTCTCATTTTCATTCTGCGGAATTATGATGTTTCTGTACAACGCTTTCAAACCGAAAGGTATGGAAGTATACAACGACACAGTGTATTTTAACATTTCGCCCGTCCTCCTGATTATTTTAACTCTTGTCTGTTATTATATTCTCAAATTGACGAAAATATTGACGAAGGGGGGCAACGGTTCGGGAGTTTGCAAAGTTGAAATCAAGGTTAACGAACAAAGCTATTTTTTCCCTGCAAAGATTGATACGGGTTGCAACCTTGTTGAACCGTTTTCGGGAAATTATGTCATTATTGCTGAACAAAATATTTTTGATGATTATGTTCCCGATGAAACCAAAACAAGGATTATTCCGTTTGAAAGCCTTGGCGGAAACGGAATTGTAAAAGGATTTCCTCCCGATAAGGTTAAAATTGACGGCAAGGAAATCTGCAAAAGCATTTATATAGGCATATGTAATGATGTATTGAAAGGAGATGTTAAGGCAATCATACCGTACGAACTTGTAAAAATATCAGAATAGGAGCAATGTTATGTTTTTAATGAAGGTATTCAGAAAATCCGATTTGCACTCGTTATTGAAAATGAAATATTCTACATTAACGGCAGTGAAACTCTCCCCCCACCGCTTACACGAGAAGAAGAACAACATATTATGGAGAATATTGCAAAAGGAGACAGTAAGGCAAGAGAACCGCTTATTGTCCACAATTTAAGACTTGTGGTATATATTGCAAAAAAGTTTGAAACTCCGAATGCAAGTGCGGAGGATTTGATTTCAATAGGCACAATCGGGCTTATCAAGGCGGTGAACACCTTTTCTCCCGAAAAGAATATTAAGCTTGCAACCTACGCATCAAGATGTATTGAAAACGAAATTCTGATGTTTTTACGAAAATCATCACAACTGAAAAACGAGGTATCGATTGACGAACCGCTGAACACGGACTGGGACGGCAATGAACTGCTCTTATGCGATGTTCTCGGAAGCGATCCTGACACGGTAAACAGAAATATTGAATGCGAGCTTGAAAAAAGTCTTGTTTTGCAGGCAGTTTCAAAGCTTCGTGACCGAGAATGTCTTATTATGGAGTTAAGATTCGGACTTAACGGACGAAAGGAACACACGCAAAAGCAGGTTGCCGACAAGCTTGGAATTTCGCAGTCATACATATCAAGGCTTGAAAAGAAAATTATTCGCCAATTAAAAATTGACCTTGACAAAGCAGTATGATTTTTGTCTGAACTCGAACCAATAACATATTTCATATTAAAAACGAGAGCAACAGGCAATTTTGTCCTGATGCTCTCGTTTTTTATAAAACAGTATCTGAGGGATTGGTGACAGTATCAGAATCATTATTATCTCCGTCACCCATAATATCGTCAATTCCGTCTTCAATATCATCCATCATATCCGAACCCGAATTTCCTGTTTCATTTTCTTCGTTACCGATGAAACCGTCCGAATCTGAAACTTCTCCGTTTTCAGTCATACTTTTTGAAGTTTCCTGCGTATTTGATGTTTGTGAAGTCTGACTTGTTGTGTCAGTCATACTGTCGTTTTTATCATTGCCGCAACCAGTGATAAAACATACTGAAATTAAAGCTACGGCAAACAGACCTAAAAATTTTTTCAAACTAATCAATCCTTATAAAAATAAAATGGTACTGAATCAACAGCACCATTATTATTTACGGAATTTTTCGTAATATTTAATTTGGAATTTAATAATTTTAATCTTTGGCAATAACAAGATGAGGGTACGGAATTGTGATACCGTTTTTATCAAACTCTTTCTTGACATTTTCTTGCAGGAAGAAATAAACCTCGTAGTAATCATCAGGAGTTGCCCATGCAAAAACTTTAATCTGCACTCCGCTGTCAAGATGTTCACCGACTCTTACAGTAGGTTCGGGATCTTTTAAAATCATCTCATTTGTTGCCATAAGGTTGAGAATAATCTCACGCACCTTGTCGATATCATCATCATAGCTTACCGAGAAAATACAGTCAACCCTTCTCTGCTCAACCATTGTGCAGTTTACAACATTGTTTGATGTGAGTCTTGAATTAGGAATTGTCACAAGCTTATTATCAAGTGTATGCACGGTTGTTGAGAAAATATTGATTTCCTCAACCGTTCCTTTTACTCCCTCAAAATCAAGAATATTACCCGACACAAACGGTTTGTTTATCAAAATTACAAGTCCGCTGACAACATTTTTCAGCAAATCCTGTAATGCAAGACCTGCTGTAAGGCTGCCGCACCGAGTGCCGTAATAAGCGACGCAACATTCACACCGATTGTCCCGAGTGCAGTTACTGCAACAATGAAATAGAAAATCACCTTGAGAACGGACAATACAAAGCCTTCGGCTGTACCGTCCATTCGTGATTTATTAAGGATTTTTCGGAGAATCCCTATAATCAACCTGGTAATTATATATCCGATAACAATTACAGCTACACACACAAGAGCCTTTGAAAGATATTCAAGCAACTTTTCTTCAGTGATATTCATATCTACACCTCTGCATCAACAAGAAATTCGGAAATCTTCTCTCCGTTCTCATAAACAGAAACCACTATATTGCCGTTTTCATCAAAAGAAACGCTCTTACCTGTGCGAACACCGTTTTCGTAATTGCTCACATCAATAAGATTTCCGTTTCTGTCAAATCTTGCACCATAGCCGTCAGGAGTATTATTATCCCACTTACCGCATGCATTGTACCGTCACTCAGCCTGTAACCGACACCGCCGCCGTTGCGTGAATTATCGGTCCAGTTTCCAACATAATTTATACTGCCGTTGTTATAATAGCAAACACCGAATCCGTTGCGCCTGTCATCAAGTATTCACCGTCATATGAGGTCATACCGTCAGGAGAAACCGTTCTGCCTCTGCCTGTCCTGCAATTATTTTCATCAAGATTACCGAAATAGGTATATCTTCCCGATTTAGTAAGAATCACCACATCACAATGGGGTTCTTCTTCGTTTACAATTTCAGGATTTTCTTCATCGGATTCTTCTGTCGGCACATCATCTATTTGGCAATGTGTGCCGATATTAGATTCAACATTTTCAAAATCAGTTTCTTCATCTTCGGAAGCTTCACCGGAGCTGTCAACAGTTACAACACTTTCGGAATCTCCTGTCTGTTCATCTGCTGTTTTTGCGACAGCGTCTGTATCATCTGCAATTTCATGTTCTGAAATTTGAGAATTTTCTTCAACCTCATCATCCGAAAGCTGTTCGTCTTTCTCGCCTGTTACAATTTTAACTTCCGCTGGTTCAAAATCTTCTTCGGCAGTATGATTTATAATTTCACCGAACAAATCCTTATTTGTCTTGTGAGCCTCAACAAGAATTTTCTCGATAATATCGTATGCCGAATAATCTTTCTTACTCACGGGTTCAGCCGTGTCGGAAACATTTGGAATATCTTCGTCCGTAAGATAAGCGCAATCTTCAAGATTATAAGCATTTTCGGGAACAAAATCATTTTTGAACAAATCACCGTTAAACACAAATCCGCTGTTGCCGTAGGATTTTTTCTCCGTAAACGGCATATCTGACGGTAAAAAACTTGCATCATACCAGAGCATACCCACATTTGAATATATCAAAACCCTTGAATTTTCGTTTGACTGCTTATCAGACGGGAAAAGAGTTTTTACGGAAACAATCCCGTTATCGTCAATATCTTCGGTGACAAGAGTTATAATTCCGCTGACTTTGCGTGGATATATTCTCGTGATAAGCTTATCGGCAATGCTTCTGTTAAAATATTCCGTGCGTAACCATGTATGATTACGGTCAAAAAATTGTCTTTTGAATACAATTCCTCTGTCATTGTAAGTTATAACAGAATAAACTCCGCCTGTTGCCCTTTTTACGGACTGATAAGGAAGATTATCCCTTGTTACCTTCCACGAAAGCGGTTCATTCGTCGTCAGCAGACAAGACATCTTGTAATCCATACCGTGAAGTTCGATTTCTGTAATTTCTTTTTGCTCTTTGCAGCCTGAATTAAAATAGTTTGCACGGACACCCGCAAGTGCATCATTCTTAAAATCAAGTTTTTCATGGTCTGAAACAAGAACGGAATATATAATTAAGCCGTCAGTCAGCTTTTGAGATTGTTCAAGCATTATGAATTATTCCTTTCAAGAAAATTCTGTGTAGCGTAACCCTAAAAGAAAATAAAGGGCGAACAATGTCCGCCCTGAAATAATCGAGTTATATTTAAATCAGATAGAAATTGTCATAGCAATCTTGTAAAGCTCTTCATCAAACACACGAGGCATATCAAGTGCTTCGTTGATATCAAGATCAACAATCTTGCCGCCCTGCATTGCAACAACTCTGTTACCGATATTCTGTTCAAGAAGTTCAACAGCCTTAAAGCCCATCTGGCTTGCAACAACTCTGTCACGAAGTGTCGGAGAACCGCCACGCTGTACATGACCGAGGACTGTAGCTCTTGCTCGATACCAAGACGCTGTTCTACATACTTTGCAAGATCTCTTACACCGCCGACACCCTCGGCAACAACAACGATAAAGTGTTTTTTGCCTGTTTTCTGAGTGTTGATGATTCTTGCGATTACATCTCTTTCGATATTGTACTGAACCTCAGGAACGAGGATAGCTGTAGCACCTGTTGCGATACCTGTCTGGAGAGCAATATCACCGCAGCGTCTGCCCATAACCTCAACTACAGAACAACGGTCGTGTGACTGTGCTGTATCACGGATACGGTCAACCATCTGAATAGCTGTGTTCATAGCTGTATCAAAACCAACCGTGTATTCGGAGCAGGCAATATCGTTATCAATTGTGCCGGGAACACCGATACAGTTAATACCTGCGTTTGTAAGGCAACGAGCACCTCTGAATGAACCGTCACCGCCGATTACAACAACACCGCTTACACCGATGCTTCTGCAAAAATCGGCAGCTCTCTGAATACCGGCAGGAGTAGCGTACTCTTCGCTTCTTGCTGTGTAAAGCATTGTACCGCCGTTACCGATGATATCAGATACACTTCTGAGGTTCATTTCCTCAACATCACCGTTGAGCAAACCATTATATCCACGGTAAACACCGTAAACCTTCATTCCTTTATTTATACCGGCACGAACTACAGCTCTGACAGCCGCATTCATACCGGGAGCATCGCCGCCGCTTGTTAATACTGCAATTGATTTCTGTGTCTGTGACATTATAATCTACCTCCATAGGTTATTAACTTCTACCATTATAATACAATTGTTTTTTGTTTACAAGTGGATTTTCGCAATTTTAAAAAAATAAAAGATTTTATTACAAAAGCATTTAATCCTTCTTACCGTTTTGTTACAAAAATATGTGAATTTGTTCATAAATACACTGTTTTCACCTCTCTGTTTCGATAAAATAACAATATTTTGTAACAAAGGCTGTAAGTTTGTTGACTTTTATATAATATTGTTTTATAATTACCCTTGGATAAGAGACAGATTTTGTGCCTGTCTTGCGACAAGTCACCTGAGTGACAATTTTTCGGGAGGATAATTTATATGACTAAGTTATATCTGGCTATTCCCTGTTATAACGAAGAAGAAGTTCTGAGGGATTCGGCGGAAAAACTGCTAAACAAATACAGCACGATGATGGCAGAGGGCAAAATTTCTGCCGACAGCCGTATTGTGTTTATTGATGACGGCTCAAAGGACAGAACATGGGAGATTATTTCAGAACTCCATACAGAAAATCCTATTTTCCAGGGCATCAAGCTTTCAAGAAACAGAGGTCACCAGAATGCACTTCTCTGCGGTCTTATGACTCTCAAAGATAAGGCTGACGCTGTGATTTCAATTGACGCAGACCTTCAGGACGATATCAACACCTTTGATGAAATGGTGGCAAAGTACGAGGACGGTTGCGATGTTGTATACGGTGTTCGTTCTAAAAGAGAAACAGACACATTCTTCAAGAGATTTACAGCAGAAGGATTCTACAAAATTCTTAATCATATGGGCGCTAAGGTTATTTTTAACCACGCTGATTTCAGACTTATGAGCAAAAGAGCGCTCAACGCTTTTTCATTATATAAGGAAACAAACATATTCCTGCGTGGTATGGTTCCGATGATCGGCTTTAAGTCTGATATTGTTACATATGAGCGTTCCGAAAGACTTGCAGGTGAAAGTAAATATCCGTTAAAGAAAATGCTTGCACTTGCGTGGGAGGGTATTACATCTCTCAGCATTCAGCCAATCAGAATGATTACATGGCTCGGTGCAATCGTGTTCGGCATCAGCCTTATTATGATTATCTACTCACTCATCAGCTTTTTCTGCGGTTGGACTGTAAGCGGTTGGTCAAGCCTTTTATGTTCAATTTGGGCAATCGGAGGACTTCAGCTCCTTGCAATCGGTGTTATAGGCGAATACATCGGAAAGATTTATATGGAAACAAAGCGCAGACCAAGATTTATTGTTGACAAAGTTCTTGATGACGATGAACAGTAATAGAATCACCAAAGTCCTGACCGGAATTTTCGGCGGAGTATTTACGGTTTGTTTTGTTTTTCTGTTTGTAAATATTATCATAATCGGCTTTGACGGAAATGTTGACAGAAGATTCGATTCATTTTCAAAGATGTTCATTCTTTTGATTTTTGCCGTTTTGACCGTCGGAATATGTGCATTGTATTTTCATTACACCTCCGATAAAAGCTGTAAGAAGATTAAAGCGAAGTCGAGATTTGAATTTAATGATAAAAATACCAAAAAGGTTATTTTTATCGGATGCGGTATTCTTCTGATTGTTGAAATTATTTTTGCGTTGCTTACCGATTTTGAACCTGTTGCCGATTTGCATAACATCAAAAGATATGCAATGTATTTTTCAACCCACGGCAATTTCAACCTCATTGAACAGGATTACGCAAACGATTATCAGTATCTTGTAAGATATCCGAATAATATGGCATTGCTTTTGATTGTGTCGCTTGTCGGAAGATTAAATTACCTTATATTCGGTCATTATGTTGATTTTGCACCTGTTGTTGTAAACATTTTTGCGATTAATATTTCAATAATGCTGACGGCATTTACAGCAAAAAGACTTTTCGGCAACAAAAAGGCTCTTTTTGTACTTGCTTTTTGTGCATTGTTTTTGCCTTATCTCACCTATCTGCCATACTATTACAGTGATTCAATGTCGATGCCGTTTCTTATCGGAGCTGTTTATCTCATTGTTTCCGCATTACAGGTTGACAACAGAAAGAGTATGTACGCAAAGCTTTGTGCTGCAGGTGCATTGATTTTCCTCGGATATAAGGTTAAGGGCAGTCTTATCATACTGTTCGCAGTCGGACTTTTATTGTTGTTCTTGAAATTCAGATTAAAAAAAGCAATCTGCCTTATTCTGGTGTTTACGGCAGGCTTCGGCGTGATTGGATTTGCATACAATACAGCCGTTAACGCTGTCAATCCGATCACGAAACAGCAGTATGAAAAATATGAATATCCTGTTACTCACTGGCTTATGATGGGGCTTAAAGGTCTTGGAAAATACGATGAGCATGATGACTATTACACTCGTTCATTTCCCTCGAAAAAAGAAAAACAGGATGCTAACATTAAGGTTATTAAAAAAAGAATAAAAGATTACAAATTTAGCGGTTTGTATGAACATATGATTGAAAAAGCTGTTTGGACATGGCAGGACGGTACATATTACATTTCGTACCATAACAGAAAGCCAAAGAATGATAACATTCTTATGGATTTTCTGCATATTAACGGAAAGTACAACAAGGCTTTCCAAAATTACAGTTCGGCTTTACAACTGTTCATTTTATTGATGATTTGTATTTCGGCAGTAAAAACTCTTATCAAACCTAAAGTTGATGAGATGCTGTTAATCAAAGGAATTGTGTTTGCGGCATTCCTTTTCTTCCTGTTATGGGAAACAAGGTCAAGATACCTGTTTGATATGACGCCTCTGTTTATTCTGCTTACGGTTGACGGTATGGATACCGCAAAAGCTTTTCTTGATTCATTCGGAAAGCCTAAACAACAAACAGAAAAACAGGCATAATTTAATAAAGTTTTCAAGTGACAGCCGAAACTGTCACTTGTTTTTGTCATAAAATCAATGTTACAACGTTACAAACTTTTTCATTAAAAATCAATATTTTCGTTTGCAATTTATTGTAATGCTGCCTAAATTATGCTATTATTGTTATATGTGCAATGATTTGCAATTTCAAGCTTGAAGGTAAAAATTATGGATTATGAAAAGCTGAAAAAGAGGGATTCCTCGCTGGACATTTTGCGAATAATCGCAGTCTTTACCGTTTTATCGGTTCATTTTTTCCTACACAACGGATTTTACAGCCAGACAATCGAAGGGACACCGATGTATGTTGCTGTCGTAATGAGAACCCTGTTTTCCGTTTGCGTTCCCTTGTTCATGTTGCTGACAGGTTATTTGATGAGTAAAAAGAACTGAGTAAAAGTACTATTCGGAATTACGAAAACACTTGTTGTTTTTGTAATCTCACACTTGCGTGTTATGATTTACAAAAACATTGCACAAGGTGATGTTTTGATCTGAATCTTTCATACTCGGAACGCTTGATTTTACCGGTTCCAACTACTCCTGGTACATTGAAATGTACATAGGATTGTTTCTGCTTGCACCGTTTCTTAATCTTGCTTATGGAAAACTTAAAAGCAAAAAGCAAAAGCAGGTACTCCTTGTAACAGCTGTTTTTCTGACAATCATCCCCTCGTTATTTAATATTTTCAATTTTGGTTCACTTGATTGGTGGACTAATCCGACTTCATCTGATGAGTTTCAGAAACTTGTCCCAAGCTGGTGGCAGGGATTCTACCCCGTTGCATACTACTTTGTGGGTTGTTACATAAGAGAATACGGATTGAAAATGAAAACAAGAACAATGCTTGTACTCTTTGTTTTTTCACTTTTCGTATTCAGCACATTCAATTATTTCAGAAGCTACGGCACAACATTCAAATCGGGCACATACATTTATTGGTACGGATTTGAACCGTTTGTTTTATCTGTACTGCTTTTTCTCTTGATTAAGAGAATCAAGACCGATAACTTCCCGAAAGCCGCTAAAATTGCACTTTGGAAAGTTTCTGACCTTGCACTTGGAATTTATCTTATTTCCTTTATTTTTGACAGCATTGTTTACCCCGTACTTTGCGAAAAAGTAATATTAATGCCTGACAGACTTCCGTATTACTTTGTTACGGTTCCGATAGTTTTTGTGCTTTCCGCCGCCGCATCATTTATTATGAATCTTGTTGCAAAACTGCTTATTGACGGTTTTAAATCGCTTGCGAACATAATAAAGGATTTGCTTCAAAGCCTGACAAAGGAAAGTGGCAGCACATAATTTTTGCTGTGCTTATGGCTTTTGCTATTGGATTTTCACTTTGGAAATGCTATTACGGTTTTGGCGGTAACGATGAATCGTTTTATCTTACAATTCCGCACCGATTAACTCTCGGTGATTCGTTACTCGGTGACGAATGGCACCTCACACAGCTTTCAGGATTTTTACTTTTGCCGTTCGTATGGCTCTACACAATGATTACGCAATCTACTGTCGGAATAATCTTTGCGGCAAGAGTTTTCTATGTAATCTGTCACGCTGTTATTGTGTGCGTTATCTATTCAAGACTTAAAAAGTACGGCTATTTCTCAGTATTCGGTTGTGTGCTTTATTTCCTCTTTACACCGTTTGACATTATGGCATTGAGTTACAACACAATGGGACTTGACCTCATTGCTCTCACCGGTGTTTTAATGGCAACAGCCGATTATTCAAAAAAATTACCGCTCATAATCAGCGGACTTGCATTTGCAGGCGCAGTTCTCTGCTGTCCGTATCTTGCAGCAGTTTATGTAATATATATTGTTGCAGTAGGAGTTCACTATGTAATTAAGAAAACTGCCCTTAATAAAAATGTGTTCAATTCTGAACTTTTCTCGATTAAGACTTTTCTGTGGTTTACCTTAGGAGCAGGAATACTTGCGGCTATTTTCCTTGTATTTGTACTTTCAAGAGTAAGTATTAATGAGATTTTCTCAAATCTCCCCTATCTTCTTGCCGATCCCGACCATCCGCAAATGGGCTTTATGGCAAAGATGAACTACTACTTTAAAACAATCGTAGAATGTCACACTCATTTTAAATATGTACTTATGGCATACGGTGCTACCGCAATTGTTATGTTGCTTGACAGAAAGAGAAAACAACACCGTTCGGTTTATCTTATTCTTACAAGTGCAATCGTTATTTTGTCACTTGTAATGTTTATGCCGACAATGACAAGCGTTTACTACAATGCGATTATGTTCCCGATGATTTTCATGGGCATCACAGCGTATGTTCTTTCTGAAAATAAGAAAAGAGAGCTGTTTGCGTCACTCTTTGTTCTCGGAATTTTTTATTCTGTTGCATTGTGTTTCTCCTCAAATCAGTATTTTTATGTAACTGCAATGGCTTGCACCGCATCAAATATTGCAAGCTTTGTATTCATCGGCAATCTGATTAAGGAAATGAAAGCAAATCCCGATAATCTTGACTACGCTGTTCCGTGTAAATATTTAGCATTCGTGATGACTGCGTTTCTGATTATTCTGCAGGCTTGTTTTCAGATTACCGTCAAGGCAGAGCATTGCTTCTGGGACAGTGAACCGAAACAGCTGACACAGACAATTCAGAACGGCCCTGCAAAGGGTATAAAAACAACACCGAATAACGCACAAACCTATGAGCAGATTTATGCCGATATCAGTCAGTATCAGAATCTTGAAAAAGGAAACATACTGTTCCTTACGCAAAAAACATGGACTTATCTTGCGACGGAGGATTTTCCTTACGGAACGCTTTCGGCATATGTTACGGGTGAAAATCAGAACAGTCTTGCAAGACTTCGCTCATATTATTCGGTAAACAGCAAAAAAATTCCGAAATATATCTACATTCCGAAGGACTCAGAGTGGGATAATCTTCAGCAGATTCTTCTTGAGGCACAGCAGAACGGTTACTCTTTGAGCGAAAACGAAGTTTCGTATAAACTTGTAAAATAAATAATATTTTACAGATTTCAGACATAAATATCACGCAGGGATAAAAATTATGATTTCTGCGTTGATATTTTTGTTTTTCAGCACATATTCTTGAAAATGTACAAATAAAAAACTTGTTTTTTGTGAATTATGGTATAGTGAATTATGATAGGCAAGAAGGGCTTGTCACAGAATTTGGTCGCATTTTTGTGAAAATTTTAAGTTGGGGGCATAATCATGGATATTAAGCAGACTTATAACGAATGGCTTGAAAACGCAGTTGAGGACAAAGACCTTACGGCAGAGCTTGAAAGTATAAAAAACAACGAAGATGAAATTTATGATCGTTTCTACACAGCTTTAAAATTCGGTACCGCAGGCCTCAGAGGCATTATCGGTGCAGGTACTAACAGAATGAATATTTATGTTGTTCGTCAGGCTACACAGGGACTTGCTAACTATGTGCTTAAAAAGTACGGCAATGGTTCTGTTGCAATCTCTCATGACAGCAGAATTAAAGCAGATTTATTTATGAATGAGGCGGCAAGAGTTCTTGCGGCAAACGGCATTAAGGTTTACATCACATCAGAACTTCAGCTACTCCCGTTCTCTCTTACCTCGTTCGTTACTTTAAATGTCAGGCAGGTATTATGGTTACAGCCAGCCACAACCCTGCAGCTTACAACGGCTATAAGGCATATGGTGAGGACGGTTGCCAGATGACTGATGTTGCCGCAAACACTGTATATGACGAGATTTCAAAGCTTGATATGTTCAAGGATGTTAAAATTGCCGATTTTGACGAGGCAGTTAAGAGCGGCATGATTGAATATGTTGACGAGAGTGTTTATGACACATATCTTGAAAAAGTTATGGAACAGCAGGTTAACCCCGGCGTTTGCAATGGTGCAGACCTTAAAGTTGTTTATACACCGCTTAACGGTACAGGTAATAAGCTTGTGAGAAAGGTTCTCGGTAAGATTGGTGTTAATGATGTAGTTGTTGTTCCCGAGCAGGAACTTCCTGACGGCAACTTTACAACATGTCCTTATCCGAATCCTGAGATCAAAGAGGCACTTGCAAAAGGTCTTGAGCTTTGTGAAAAAGAACAGCCTGACCTTCTCCTTGCAACCGATCCAGACGCTGACCGTGTAGGTATTGCAGTTAAGGATTATGACGCAGTTACAGACTCATTTCAGGTAACGAGGACGGTGTAATGCTCACCAATTACATTCTCTCTTGTAAAAAGGCAAGCGGTAAGCTTCCTGAAAAGCCTGTTGTAGTAAAAACTATAGTTACTACAAAACTCATCAACAAGCTTTGCGAAAAATACGGCTGTGAACTCAAGAATGTTCTTACAGGCTTTAAGTATATCGGTGAAGTTATTCTCAACCTTGAGAAAAAGCATGAAGAAAACAGATATCTCTTTGGTTTTGAGGAAAGCTACGGCTATCTTTCAGGCACATATGTAAGAGATAAGGATGCTGTTGTTGCATCAATGCTCGTTTGTGAAATGGCAGCTTACTATAAGAAACAGGGCAAGTCACTTGCTGAGGTTATAGACGGTCTTTATGAAGAATTTGGTTACTACCTCAATCAGACATACTCATTCGAGTTTGACGGTGCCGCCGGTATGCAAAAGATGTCTGATATTATGACAGCTGTAAGAGATAACACACCAAAGAGCATTGCAGGCTACGATGTTGTTAAGGTTTCCGACTATTTTCTCAGGAAAGAAACAGATGTTGCAACAGGCAGCGTTACCGACATTGACTTCCTAAGTCAAATGTTATTGCTCTTCACCTTGCGGATGACAACGCTGTTATTATCCGTCCAAGCGGAACTGAGCCAAAGATTAAGCTCTATATTACTTCAGTCGGTAAGGATAAAGATAATGCTGCAGAAATCTGTGAAAAGCTTGTTGTTGCAAGCAAAGAGATTCTCGGCGTTGAGTAATTGGAATCGACATATAATAGTTGCAACCTAAATTTAAGGGGACAGATTTTTCTGTCCCCTGTTTTTTATGTGTATTTTATCAAAAACGCAACTCCCCTATTTCTCGTGATAATACATTGTATAACACGCAAAACAGAGGTGACTGCTGTTGCAGTCACCTCCGTAATCGGTTGATTTATAAATAGCAATTTTTAAAGGGGTATGATTTGTTATTTTAAATTAAATAATATGCCCTTTGGACTCATCTCCAATATCGGATATTATGCCCTCAACAATAATAACTTTGTATTACATTGGACTTATCTCCGTTCTTAAATTTGAATATAAAAGTCTTTTGACCGCTAAAATTCATAATATCAATCAGTACAAAGATTGCTTAAAAGCTTATCAACTTTTCCTCTGAATCAATTGTACCTGTCCTTAAACTAAGTCTTTGAAATTTTGGACTGTCAGCCTATATATCATCGGAATTAACTCCTTTTACTTTAGCTTCGACTAATTGTGTTTATACATCTGAGTATGTATACTACAATCAAACTATAAGACCTAAATTCTCATTGGAATAATCTCCTGTTGTTTGCAGATTTCTATGTCATCCCGACATTTTCTTTACTGCTAATCAATGCTTTATTTACGACTTATATTAACTTTTCGTCAAATCAATATCAGTAACCGTCTACTGTCAATTCCCGTCAATGGATTTTATTCTTGACTTTGTATCGGTTTAAAATCTCAAGCATACATCGGAATATCTCCAATCTTGTCGCGTAAGCGAGATTTAATTTAAGTTCTTATCTCATCGGAATTATCTCCTGACACTTTAGTTTACCTTGAATTTTAGAAATCAGATTGAAATTTACGGTTTCACTCTGTATTATAAGTTTCCAAATTTACATTCCGTTTGAACTGCTTATTAAATTCAGCCTCTTACATTCTTTAAATTCAGACTACTCTGTGTGCCGTTGTATAAGCTGTTCATCCATTGGTTTTAGTATTAATTTCCATTGGACTTATCTCCGTTTCGGACTTATTTTGCTTAAATAACGATTAAGCTTTCATTGGACTAACCACCAATTTTTAGATTTCAATATATATTAAGTTATAATTAAAATTCCGTTCTCCCGAGTATTAAATTCGATAACCTTTAATGCTTAATTGGACGAATTTCAATCATAAGATGTAGATTGCTAAAGACGAATTCGGAATGCTCTTGCGATTAAAAATTAATAAATATGTTTTTATAACATCAAAATAATCAGCTGTTCCGACAAAACAAGTAAGAATTAGAAGATCATCTCTTAGAATACACGGGCTGTAGAGTTAGGTGGCAAGCTCCGCATATAATCTCTGATTTGTTTGAAGTAAGGTTTTCTTGCTTTCATTTTTAAAACCTCCTTAAGTTCTTTTCTTTGTCTATATTATACAGTTAGTTGTCCACATTGTCAACACTTTTATTAAAAATATTTATAATTTTATTTTTAGAAAAACTATTGAAGTAAAATTTACATTGTGTTATAATGAAAATGTTGGGGTGTTTATCAGTCGGCAACTTTTTTGAGTGCCTGACTTTTTCTTTTTTATATACTTTCAAAATGCCTAAAATATTGATTATAACTAAACTTTAGTGTATTATTATGATGTCATAAAGTATTAAAGAGGTCATAATTGTGAACGATAAATTGCATATCAGAACGGCACAAATAAGCGACGCCGAAGAATTGCTCGCCATATACAAACCATATATTGAAAACACGGCAATCACATTTGAATACGATGTGCCAAGCATTGAAGAATTTGCAAATCGCATAAAAACTACGCTTAAAAAGTACCCTTATATTGTAGCCGAACTCAACGGAAAAATTGTCGGCTATGCGTATGCCGGAATTTTCAAAGGCAGAAAAGCGTATGATTGGTCAGTTGAAACAAGTATTTATATCTGCCTTGATAATCACGGAAACGGAATCGGCAGAAAACTCTACGAAAAGCTCGAAGAAATTCTCACAAAACAGGGTGTGACAAATGTAAATGCCTGTATTGCGTACACTGAACATGAGGATAAACATCTGCATAACGACAGTGTTTGTTTCCACAAAAAACTAGGTTATAAAACTGTCGGTATTTTTCATAAATGTGCCTACAAATTTGATAAGTGGTACGATATGATATGGATGGAAAAATTTATTGCCAAACACAGTGCTAATCCAAATGATATTATCCCCTACCCTATGCTGAATTGTTAACAGAGCCATAAGATATAAGTATCCCCGAAAAGTTCGATAAAAACTTTTGGGGATTGAATTTGTCAATAAAAATGGGTACTGTTTTAATCTTGCTTACAATTACTATAAGCTGAAATTTTTAATAATATCCCACTTAATAGTGCAATCTAGAATTATTTTTCAAGCTTTGCAAAACTGTCTTTACAGACATATCCTGCATATTCTCCGAGATCAATTTGCTTGATATCGTGACTTACATGTCTTTCGCTTACAGGAATCATTTCCATATAGTCCCCGTAAAGATACTTCAGGTACTTATCATATTCTTTAGGAATGGGCAATTTTGCATTTTCAAAAATCAACCCATATCGCCTCATCAAGCCATTCAGCAGGAAAAGCTCCTCTTGAAACATTTCTTCCCATACTGTCAAACAGATATTTCGGATTTTTCATATTCTTATGAAGTGAAATAAGTTTGTTTTGAACCTTTTGCAAAAATCCAAGCGGAAAAATCTTTCTCAGAATATTCGCACACAAAGAAGAAAATCTGCTGTTTGCATTCACCGAAGTGCCTCTCCACTTATCAAGCACCAGCCATCTTGAGCTTGCAGTTGCTTTCATATGAATTTTTCGTAAGAAAGCATTGTTTGAAGTATAATCCTGTGCAAGCACATCAAGAAAAATTCCGTTATGAATATTGGGAAATCTTGATGTAAACTCAGTAGAAAGCAGAGTATCGTTTATTCGCAGTTTTGTAAAAGGAAAATGGCTGTCTTTTTCATTTTTTTGAGTCTGTGCAAAAAGATAATTCGGGAGTTCACTCGGCAATACCGAAAGAAACCTGTCGTAATCTTTTCTAAGCATCATAACATCTGCATCATCGTCCCACGGAATAAAGCCTTTATGTCTTACTGCACCCAAAAGACTTCCTCCGCCCAGGAAATACTTAATGTTATGCTTTTTGCAAATTCTGTCAACCTCAAGTAAAAAGCCCAGAAGTATCTGTTGAATATCATTAAGCTTTCCGTCATATGAATCGGAAAACATAAATATACTGTCATCATCCATTACCTCGTGTCCCGAAATAAGGAGTGCGTCCTTGTAGTTGACCATTGATAACCAACCAAGCTTTTTCAGTCTTGTGCAGTCAATGGCACAGCCGTCCGTAGAATCACCTGCAGAAGTTATGTTAACCTCACACTCATCAAAAGCATCCGAAAGCGTGAGTGAAAATCTGCCGAATTTACGGTTGAACTATCTGAGCAGGCGTTATACACCTGATTGTTCTCACCGTTACAAAGAACAAACAGAACAGCAGAAATCAAGTCATTAATACTTATATAAGACACTTTAGGTGATTTGTTCTTAACATTCAAAGATTTTCCGTGAACAGCCGATTCCAGCATATTCCTTACAAAATCGGAACTTGAATTTGCAGATATATCTTGCCGCTTCTAACTGCTTTGATTTGAAAATCATACATATGAGATGCAGAAAAATAAAGATTCTCAACAGACTGAATCAGCATTGCTTTAATGAATCCGAATTAAAAGCGGAATGTGTTTTCTTTTTCGGAAATAACAAAATCTTTTCCGAGTGTTCCGTAAATCGAGGCATCTGACACAAGAACAGTTTCTTTTATCTTTAACGCATTGACAGCCGAGATAATATTATTTGCCCTGTTGATATGATTTTTAAACACATCAACACCTTCAACTCTATCAGAAAGCAAAAATCCCGTTTCAATAAGTATATCTCCGCATTTATTAACCGAATTAAGTGAAGAATACTTTACGATGGAAAAATCTGATGAATCGATATAATCGAATCTCCTGTCATAGCTTTCGTTATCCTCTACAAGCAAAAATACAGCTATGTCTGCTTGTTTTTTTAAGTTAACCGTGCGAAGCGATGATACAAGAGAAAAGGCGAGTTCTCCGCCTCCCGCTATAAAAACAGATTTTCCGAATAATTTACGGATGTTCAAATTCTTATAACGCAAAGCTACAAGTGCTCTGTCCTGTTCAAATTGGTTAAGTAACAACTCAGACATAACTGTATTCCTAATTTCTGTTATTAATTTTCTTCAAGAATTCCGACTGCTCTTCTTATTCCTTCTTTAAGGTCAACAAGAGGCTTCCATCCAAGGCTGCAGAGTCTTGAACTGTCAAGAATTTCGGGGGTTTTTGCAAGAGCGGAAGTATCAACCTCAGGCTCCTTTTCATCTTCGGGATTGGCAAAAGCCAAAGTCATATTTCTCTCAGGGAAAACCTCACAAGCTGTCTTTGCAAAATTTCTTATTGTTGTATCTGATTTTTCATAAGAAATGTTATACGGTGTAACATTTTCACCGTTAAGCATAATGTATATGAGAGCAGAAACCGTGTCTGTAACATAGCAGAATGAACGGTTAGCCGCACCGTTGCTTTTGAGAAGAATATTTTCGTGACGAACAACATTTGCAATAAACTGCGCCCATACACGATCATCCGTAAGACTGCTGGCACCGTAAATATAGCTCGGTCTTGCAATCTTTACATTGAGTCCAAACTGTTTGCAATAGCTTGCGGCAAGAGTTTCAGACGCTCTCTTACCCACTGCATAACAATTTTTATAGGAAGTAAAATCAATATAACCGATATCATCTTCGGAAATACTGTTTTTACCGTTGTGCAAAGCACCGTACACTTTAAGGCTCGAAACAACAAGTACAGACTCACTTTTGCTTTCAAGAGCAAAATCAAGAATGTTTGATGTACCGCTGAGATTTGCGTTAATAGTGCCTACAGGATCGGTTTCAAATTGAATGTTACTTGCCTGACTTGCGGCATGAATAATAAAATCTGCTCTCTCACATTCAATCTTATTTGTAACATCGGCAACAACAAGCTCAATGTCATCTCTTTCAAGAAGAGCGCCAAACTTTTTCTCGGCTCTCTCTCTGTTTCTTACAAACGCAAGGAGCTTGATGTTATTGTTATAAAAGTCATTTCTTGCGAGAAATGTGAGGACAAGATAATAACCGATAAATCCTCCTGCACCGGTTATAAGGACGGTTTTACCGTTAAATCTGTTCCAATCAACATTTGTATTTGTAATTTCTTTAATATCGGAAAAAACCGTCTTTTTTATATTACTTTGAACATTATAATCCATATTTAAGTTCTTCCTTTGCAAACTGCTTGTAGTTTTCATAATAGAACTGTGATCGTAATGTTGTGAGATCCTCAGGTGTTGTTACCTTAATGTTGAATCTCTCGCCAAGGAAAAGATGAACCTTTTCGCCTAGCTCAATAAAAAGTTCACTTGAGGAAACAGGGTTTGTAATACCTCTCTTATAAGCTTCTTCGTGAGCCCAAAGAATTCTTTCCATTGTATATCCCTGCGGAGCCTGTGTAATGTACATTGTACTTCTCTGGTAACTCTTGCCGCAAGTTTCTCCGTCCTCACTGTAAAGAAGTGAATCAATACTCGGAGTAACAGGAACGGCTGTTTTGTACTTTTTTGTATCCTTAATACAGTTAGTGATGAGTTCTTCGCTGAGCATAGGACGAACACCGTCACAGATAAGGATGATATCCTCAGGATCTTTTGAAAATTCAGCAGTAGCCATTACGCCGTTGTGAATAGAATCAAAACCGTTAGCACCGCCCGGAACAACAGCCTTTACCTTTGGAACATTGAATGCCTCAATAAGCTCATTAAGGTAGCCGATCCAGTCAGCCTTACAGGCAACAACAATCGCATCAACCTTAGGATGACGGGCAAAATGCTCCATTGTGTGAATAATAATCGCTTTCCGCCAACCTCAAGAAACTGTTTAGGCATATCGGAATACTTCATTCTTGCACCGATACCGCCTGCAAATAACATAGCTGTAACCATAGTAAGACAATCCTTTCAAAACACAAATCAGACTTCACTTTATAAAATGCAGTCAAATTTATTTTTTTAACAGCAGAATTACGCAGTAAAAAACGCATCTGCACTTTGATATAACTATTAATATGATACCACATTAATGCATTTTTTGTCAACAAAAATACTTTGTACGAATGTTTTAATCGACTTTGCCGGTTTACGGTGAATTTCTTATACCGTATTTTCAAAATGCTTTTTATTTAGGCACATTATTTTGACGCACAATTTAATATTTTTAATACCTTATAAAATTAATGCGTGAAAATGCGGGAATGAGTAAAATTGTTTTATTCTTTATTCTCATTTTTCTTTTAAGTATATATAAATACAGAAAATTTTGATAAAATAGAAAAAAATTGCAGAAAGCTGTGTTATTTATGTTTGACAAAAATTTGATTGATTTATCGGTTATGTCTACCGAGCAGATTGACAAAATTATCAGAAAAGCTAAAAAGATTATGCAGAGTCCCGCTGACTATCGACACGCCTGTGACGGCAAGATTCTTGCTACATTATTTTATGAACCGAGTACAAGAACACAGATGTCATTCCAGACGGCTATGCTTAAACTCGGCGGAAGAACAATCGGTTTTGACAACCCGATGAATTCTTCTGTTTCAAAGGGTGAAAGCCTTAAAGATACAATTACAATTGTGGGCGAATATGCCGACATTATCGCCATTCGCCACCCTATTGAGGGTACCGCCGCTGCGGCATCTCTCTATGCAGGTGTTCCCGTTATCAACTGCGGTGACGGCGGTCACCTTCATCCCACTCAGACGCTTGCTGACATTATCACTCTCAGCTGTGAAAAAGGCAGACTTGATAACCTCAGAGTAGGTGTATGCGGTGACCTTCTCAACGGCAGAACAGTTCATTCGCTTATCAAGACACTTGCAAAATATCCGAACAACAGCTTTGTACTTATCTCAACAAAGGAACTCAGCGTTCCGCTTTATGTTATTGACATTCTTGAAAAGAACGGCTGTAAGTATGAAATCTCTCATAGCCTTGCAGATGCAATCACAGACCTTGATGTTCTGTATATGACAAGAATTCAGCGTGAGAGATTTGCAAGCGAAGAAGATTATCAGGCACAGAAAAATGTTTTTGTTCTCGACAAAGAAAAGCTTGACAAAGCAAGAGAAGATATGATAATTCTTCACCCATTGCCGAGAGTAAACGAAATTACAGTTGATATTGATGATGACCCGAGAGCGTTGTATTTCAAACAGGCTCAGTACGGTATGTACGGCAGAATGGCACTTATTCTTCTGCTTTTGCAGGATGATGAGTTCTTTGTTGAAAACAGACCGTTTGTTGTATCGAATCATCACTGCAACAATCCGAAATGTATCACACAGCAGGAGCCATATCTTCCGAACCTCAGCTACGAAAAGCTTGGCATGGTAATGTGCGGTTACTGCGACAAGAGAATAGACTGAGGTGTATTAAATGAGTGAACATAAGAAAAAAGAAAAATCCGGCGGCTACTATGATGATGACCTCTCTCGCCTATATTGTACTCGGCATTGTGACGGTTGTCTTTCCGCAAAAGGTGCTTGATGTTTTGTGCTATGCACTCGGCGGTGCAATGACTGTTTACGGACTGTTCAACATAATTTCTTTCTTTGTTGACAGAGAAGGCGGTATGTACTTTGAACTTGTAATAGGCGTTATTTCAACCGGATTCGGTATATTTGCTTTGTTTTCACCCACTTCAATTGCGGCAATAATCAATATTCCGATTGGCATTATCATTATTGTTGACAGCATTATGGATATGAAACATTCGCTCACGCTGAGATCGCTCGGTATGAGAAAATGGTGGATTCCGTTTATTATAGCAATTGTAATGATTATTTTCAGTCTTACAACAATTTTCTTTACAAACATTTTTGGTGCATTGCTTATGATTGCACTCGGAATTGCGCTTATTTATGAAGGTGTTTCGGGATTTTCACTTATTATTCTGCTCAGCCGTTATCACAAAGAATATGACCGCAATCAAAGAATGATTGATGCAGAAGCAACCGATATAAACTAAATATGATTAAACCGTCCGCAGATTTTACGGACGGTTTTCTTTTATACGGTAATGTATGCGCCGAGGTGGATACTGCAAAGAATACATTCTTTGACGGTAAGTTCTTCGGACTGCTCCATTGCCGATTTGTACAAATCAAGTTGCTTCTTGTAAAGTCCTGCAAGTTTTGTTATATCTTTTACCCTGTCGGTTTTGTAATCGACAATAACAAGCTTTCCGTCCTCAACAAACGCAAGGTCAACCGCACCCTGAATTATTACTGTTGCATCGGTTTTTACACCTTTATATTCATCGAATACTTCCGACGGTTTAAGCCTTGCGGTAAATCGTTTTTCACGCATTACAAGCTGTGATGCAATTATACGGTCAATTAGTTTGGTTGACAGAAATTCATTAAGTGTTTTTCTGTCAATCATATCAACCTGTTCCTGTGTAAGTTTTCCGTCATTTAAAAGACGGTCAATTTCAGTGTCAAGACTTGCTCTTGCCTGTTCAAAATTGCAGTATTGCAAAAACTTGTGGTGAGCAGTACCTCTTGCAACAGGAGCGGAATTTTGTTCAGCTATGAATAACGGCTTTGAAAGAATCTTTTCAAAATAATCACCGTTCTGACTGTGTGCAATATCGGACGCACTGACCTTTTGCGGGAGTGAAAGAATATCCCTGTTTCTGTATTTGAAATCAAGATTCTTTTTCAAAAGTTTTGCATAATCAAAAGTATCATCGGATACATCGGCAACCTGTAACAGATTTGTTGAAGTAATATCGTCCTCAAAGACATTATCCTTATCAATCATTTTTTCATCAACGATAATCTGCAATTTCCAATCTGATTCTCCGTTGTGCGGAATTACCTTTGAACCCGGCATAATATCGTTACGCAGATTATTGAGTGACGGGTGAACTAATGCACAAAGACAGAGCCAGTCGCAATAGCTTTGACAGCTTGTGACAGTATAGGGTTCAATTACACTTTCGGACACAAGCTTTGAATTCAGCCTTTTAAGATAATCACTGCACTTCTTTACTGCACCGACACAGATAAGCTTTTCCTTTGCTCTTGTGAGTGCAACATAAAGCACACGCATTTCCTCGGCAATAAGGTTTTCTTCAATTTTAAGCCCTGTTGCAAGGCGTGGGAATGTGTTATAAACAACGCCATTGCTCTGGGTCTTGATGCCGAGTCCCGCCTTGCTGTCGAGAAGAATATCGTTTCTAAGGTCAGTTTTATTGAATTGGTGGGTTATGTCGGCAATAAAGCAAACCGGAAATTCAAGTCCCTTTGACGCATGGATACTGAGAACTCTCACGGCATTTGCAGAGTCGCCCTCATTTTGTGATGATGCGTCAAGGTTTGTCTTATTGGCAATAAGCTTGTCGGTATATGAAATAAAATCAGAAAGCGTTTTGTAGCCGTTGCTCTCAAACTTCTTGCATATTCACGCAACAGCTCCAGGTTTTTAAGTGACGAGTCATTACCGCTGACTGCAAGCGAAATAGACATAAATCCTGTCATTTCACACGCCTTTGAAATGAGAGCGTCAACGGAATTTGTACAGGCACAATCACGCAGAATTTTAAGTTCATCAACAAATTTTCTTGCCTTATCGTTTGTTTTCGCATATTCGCAGACAGAAGAGTAAAGCGAAGATTTTCTGCTTTCACAACGCATTTCGGCAAGCTCATCGGGAGTGAACGCATACATAGGACTGCACAAAACCGACAAAAGCGGAATATCAATCCCGGGGTTGTCAATTACACGCAGAAGGTTGAGCATAATTTTGATTTCAACTGCATCAAAAAACTTGACTTATTCTCGCTGTAGGCAGGAATACCGCTGTTGTTCAGAGTGTTGACATAAGTTGCGGCCTTTCCGCTTGGACTGCGAAGAATTATTGCAAAGTCGCCGTAACGGGCTTCACGCATTATATCTCCGTCCTTAACTCTAAAGCCCGAATTAATCATATCGTGAATTTTATCCGCTATGTACTTTGCCTCAATCTCTTCTTTTTCAAGGTCTGAGTTTTCTGATTCAATCAATGAAATTTCAAAATTGCAATCATCAGACTTTGGAAACTCAGCACCGTTTACCAGCCTTTCATCGGAATTATATTCCATTTTTGCGGATTCCTTGGTCATTATTCTTTCAAAAATAAAATTGACCGCATCACACACCTCAAAACGACTGCGGAAATTTCTGTCAAGAATTATAGTTGCAGGATATTCGGGATTTTCTTCATTGAATCGTTTATATTCGTTTTTGCGTTCAATAAAAATTTCTGGCTTTGCCTGACGAAATCCGTAGATGCTCTGCTTTACATCGCCAACCACAAAAAGATTGCTTTCATCATTGCTTACCGACTTGAAGATAAGGTCTTGAACATCATTTACATCTTGAAATTCGTCAACCATAACAGCATCAAATCTGTTTGAAATCTCCTGAGCCTGAACGGTTTTGGTATAGCCGTTTCATCATCAGGCTTTGCAAGAAGTTTTACAGTAAGCGATTCAATATCGGCAAACGATAGAATATTTTTCTTCGCTTTGAGTTCTGAAAGCTTTTTGTCATATGCACGAACAAGTGTAAACAAGGTAGATATGGACCTATGAAGCTGCGACAATTCATGCCTTGCATCTTCCTCACTCCAAAAAAACAATGATTGGAGTTTCTTCACCGTTTCTTTGACCTCATCTCTGTTGGATGAAACAGAAATTTTAATCGGATTATCCTTGTATCCTTTCGGGCTTTTCATTCTTCCTGTTTCAAAAGAAAATATTGCCTGTCTGATTTCATCCCATGATGAAGAAACAAATTTCAATTGAACAAGGGTAAAATATGCCAAATCACCGACAAGCAGGGGTTCGACTGCATCCTGAAGTTTTTCGTCATCTTTTAATCGAAGAATAGAATTTTCAGTCAGATTGATTCCGTGAAGCACGGCACTCAGAGCATAGTCGATTATAATTTTGCCCCACACAGTTTTTTTCAATATCGGTTTCAGAATAGTTTTCGAGCATATCATCAAGCCATTTATCGGGGAACGGCTGAGTTGTAAGAAACTCGGATATTTTAAGGACTGTTTCACGCAGTTTTTGGTCGCCCTGTTTTCCTTTAAAAAGATCAAGCAAAGAATAAAAGCAGTCATCTTCGCTGTCATAAAAGCTTTCAAATGTATTATCAAGTGCCTCTTGTCTGAGAATTTCAAGTTCACCCTCATCGGCAATACGAAAATCTCTTGCAACATCGAGCGTATGAAAATATTCACGGACAATATCTCCGCAAAAGCTGTCTATTGTAGAGATATTTGCACTGTACAAAAGCTGTCGCTGTGCAAGCAAATGAGCGTTATACGGATCATCTTCAAGAAGTTTGTTGACTGCCGCCTGTATTCTTTCACGCATTTCGGCAGCCGCCGCTCTTGTGAATGTTACGATAAGAAGGCGGTCAACATCAAGGGGATTTTTCTCCCGTGTAATAAGCTTTATTACTCGCTCTACAAGCACGGCAGTTTTGCCCGAACCGGCGGCAGCGATACAAGCACAGAACCGTCTGTTGCATAGATTGCATTCTTCTGTTGCGGAGTCCAATTTCTTGACATTACTCTTCCTCCTTTCCGTTAATTTCGTTTGTAATTTCTTCGATAACGGTCTTGTTATCGACAGAAAAACAAGTTATCGGGTTACTCTGTCTGTAGGCACATACGCTGTCGTAAGGGCAGTATTCGCATGAATCGTGACCGCCTTTGAGCGGTTTCGCCTCAATGTTGCCGTTATAGATATTTTTGCCCATTTCAGCGATGAGCATATCAACCTTTTTAAAGATTTTTCCGAATTCTGCAAGTGTTGCAAGGCTTGTTGAAGAAACAGGTTCGCCCGCTTTAATTTTTACAGGAATGTATGTTGCGACGTCTGTCTTATCCATTCCGTGAATTATTTCTGTATCTTTGAGCAAAAGTCCGTTCATCTTGAGCTTTTTATTAAGTTCATCGGGCAGCTTGTCAATTGATTTCAGACTGTCTGACGAAATATACGGAACGGTTGCAGGCATATACAAAATCCCGCAGGTACAATTTCTCCGTATTTGTCACCGCCCGAAGCCTCGATTGAATGGAGATACAAAAGCATCTGAAGATTGATTCCGTAGAGAATATCGGAAAGCTTAAACTGTTTTGTGCCTGTTTTATAATCAATAATACGCAAATATGTTATATCGGCTCTCTGCATAATATCTACTCTGTCAACACTTCCGCAGACTGCAATTTTGTGACCGTCGGGCAGTACGATTGTATATGACGGAATATCCTCGCCAATTTTAAGTTCACAATCGGCAACAAAAAATTCACTCTGGGAAAGCTCCTCCATAATATGTTTCATCAGATACATCACATTATCAAGAATTGTCTTTAGGCGGTATGTGAATGAATTTGACTCAAGCTGTTCTTCGCCGAAATATTTAACTGCATATTCCGCAAGATATGCACAGACAATTTTTTGGAATTTATCTTCTTCAAGTGATAAATACTCTTCCTTGGTATATTCGCCGAAAAAGCGTTCAAGTATGTAATGAACGATCGTTCCGTACTGCATAGGGTTGATTTCTGCTCTTTGTCTTTCCCGAACATTCAAGCCGTAATTACAAAAATAGGAAAATCTGCAGAGATTGAATTTTTCAAGCTGTGAAGCTGAAATATTGAGATTTTTGCCAAAAAGCTTTTCGGCATTTTTCTTGTCAAATATCTTAAAAGGAACTTTGTCCTTTGCATTTATGAGCGAATCAAGCTTTGCAGAATATTCAGGATTTTGTGCAAAAATTTCAAGCAATGATTCGGGCACTTTTTTGCCTTTTCCGATCATATCGGCAACTGTATCAAAAGCAGGGCGGAGTGCGTACATACTTTCTTTTTTGCCGTCAAAATCAAATTTGTCATATGCAATGATATTTTTAAATACCTTTTTACATTGCAGGACAATTTCGGACGGCTGATAGGTTGTTCCCGTTATATCCGATGAATAAAAAGATACAGAAAGAAACTCACTTGCAGAGGTCATACAGGAATATGCCATAAATGTTTCAAGGTTATTGTGTGCGGCAAAATCGTCGCCGAGTTCAATTTCGTTCATTGCAAGCATCTTTAACTCAAACGGTGAGAATATGCCTGATGTATGCGGTATTGCCGGGAAAATTCCGTCAACACAGCCAATGAGAAATGACGCTTTCTGCTTAGAAATTCGTACCCTTTGAGCGGTTGTTATCGTTACGCAATCTATTGTTCTCGGAATATCTGACAATTGCATTGCGTTAATCTGTAAGCTCAAAAGCTCGTAATAACGCTTTACAGTCATTGTTTTTGTACCGATTACAGCGGCGGTTTTGTCAAGAACAGCCATAAACATATTCCAAACTCTTATCTGCTCCGCACCCACCGATTTATCGTACGAGCGTTCAAATTCCGCATACATTCTGCGTAACGCATCGGGAACTTAAGTTCTTCAAGAAGGGCATAGAACAGCTTTGAAATTTCAAGTCCGTTTTTATCCTTTGCATTTTCTTTGAAAAGAAGTAACGGTTCAATAACTGATTCACGCAGATTTTCAACCTTTGCAAGAACCTCTCTGTCATAATCCGAAAACCTGTCAGAATAGCCTTTTGGATTCTGAACAAATTTATTTTTAAAAGCCGAGCCTGAAACATTCCATACAAAAAGGTAATTTTCAAAAAGGCTTATTTCTTCAACAGAAAATTCAGTTAAACCCGATTTCAAAAGTGCAAGCACATCTTCTCTGTCAAAATCGTAAATAAGGCATCTGAAAATTGAATTTACAAGCCTTATTACGGGTTTTACATCAATATCTGCGTGTTCATCGCTGAAATACGGGATTTCGTATTTTTCAAGAATTTCGGACAAAACACCTCTGTACGGTTCTGTATCGTGACAAATTACGGAAATGTCGGAGTAGAGATAACCTTTTTCTATAACAAGGTGCTTGATTTTACCGGCAACATATTCGCACTCGTCATACATATCAACGGCATTATAAACACAGATATTTTCAGGAACAATTTCAAGTTGTTCAATGTGCGGTCTGAAAATATTCTGTTCAAGCAAAGCAAGGTTATCGTTTTTAAAGCGGTGCAAATCGGTAAGCTTTATCGGAGCTTTAATATCAACTCCGTCACGCTTTGCATATTCCTTGAGAATTTTATATGTCTGTTGTGAGGTTGCAAAAACCTCCTCAGAACCGTCCGTAAGGGGATCAAGAGTAAGGGTAAAATATGTAGCGGTACAGTCACGCATAAGGCTTCGTACCACCTTGAGCTGTTGCATTGTAAAGCCTGAAAATCCGTCAAAGATTATCGTATAATCCCTAAGAACATTATTTTTTAAGAGAATATCATTAAGCCTTGTCAAGTCATCCATAGGATCAATATAGCTTTGGCTGACAAGAGCGTCAAATGTATCGCTTATGAGGGCGGTTTCGTTGAGTTTTGTTTTTAAGGTTTCATCGTCAACAAGCATTGACGCACTTCTGAGTTCATCGCTTGTAACCGAACTTTTCTTCAAATCGGAAACAGTCTGCAGCATAACATCAACAAGGCTTTTGTTGCCCTTTGATGAAAGCAGACGGAGTTTTTCGGTAAGTTCTTCAAGCGCAAGACTCATTACAACGGCTCTTGTACCCTCGTCAATAACATTATCGGCTGAGTTTCTCGTCAACTCAAAAACATATTTGCAAAGTCTTGAAAAACCGAATACAAGAACTTTCTCGGCTTTTTTTGCACCGAACACATCAAGCAAGGTTTTTTCGCATTCAAATGTGCTCTGGTCAGGCACAATCAGCATTACGGGAAGATTGCTGTCGGCAAGTTCGCCTGCAATCTTCAAAGTCTCGGTACTTTTTCCGGTGCCGCTTTTTCCGAGAATAAATCTCAACATTTCATCACTTCCATAAATTTAATTTACAACAAAGTAATTTTATTTTAAATATCTGTACAAATAATAACATATCCTGTGGGTTATTTAAAGAACTTTGCAGTTGTTAAACAAAAATTTTCTGAAAAAGTTCTACTATGAAAAATTTATATTCCACCTTATCATCAGTTACTACGCTGTATTCGTCATCCGAAAGAACATCTTTTGCCCTGTCTTTTCCCTCGTCTGCCGTTGAAATGCAGATTGACGGGTACATTACGCACCACCAATTATGACCTTTTGCATTGCCGATTGTTATGCGAAGTGCGTCGTACATTCCGGCAGGCAGAGTGTAGCTTTCGTAATGGCGGGTATCAAAGTGCATATTGACTATTTCAGCTTTTACAGGATAATTATAGCCATTTTTGTACACCTCATTTTGTGCAATTTCTTCTATAGTTTCAAGGTTTGCTTTTACAAATTCTTCGGCATCCGACTTTGAATTTGCCGTATCAAAAAGAATTTTTGTCCTTTCAAGAACCTTGTCACGCACCTTGAGTTTCAGAGTCTGATCTTCTTCCGTGTCTGAATTTGCAAGTATGTGAAAACGAAAAACATTGTTAGGGATTTCAGCACACACTGCCTGAAACGGAATTACCGAATAGAGTGTTGTAAGTACGAATGCAATTATTGCTGATTTGATTAAAAGTATTGATTTATTTGTTTTCATAAAAATAACCTGTCCTCTCTTGAAATAAGTATGGACAGGTTATTGTAATTTTAATCAGAATTATTAAATTTTATCAAAGCACCTTGCAACCGTCTGAAACGGGCTTGCAGAGAAAAACTTCTTTGTAGCTTTCACAAAGCTTGTCATAGCACTTCTTGGCTCTGCGTGATGAAGTGAACACACCGAACACGGCTGAACCCGAACCGCTCATACCTGCTCCCCTTGCCTTTGACTTGAGCATAATACCCTTGATTTCATTAACTTCCGGAATTTGCAGAGCAAGTTCAAAGTCATTGAAGATTGTTGTTGAAATCATAAACATATCTCTGCTGAACAGTGCCTTAACCATTTCATCGGTATAGCAGGCGTGAGGATTGAGTGCGTCAACCTTTTTGTATGCATCGGCAGTAGACACGCTGACCGTGTCGGGTTTGCAGATTACAATGCTGTCACAACGAAAAGAGGCAACTTTTTTGATTGCAGTGCCTATTCCCGTGCAAAGCTTTGTTCCGCCCTCAAGGCAGAAAGGTACATCCGCACCTACTTTTTCACCGATTTCTCTCATCTCTGCCGGCTTGAGCATTGTTCCGAACATATTGTTCAAACCTAAAATAACAGCCGCACCGTCACTGCTTCCGCCGGCAAGACCTGCCTGTGTGGGAATTTTCTTGTCAATGTCGATATGAATGCCCTTAACATCCGTTTTGCAATAATCAAAGAACTTGTAAGCCGCCTTTGCACAAATGTTTGAATCGTCGCACGGCACGCCCTCACAGTTACATGAAATTGTCACCGTGCCGCTTTCATTGTCCGTGATTGTGATTGTATCATACAAATCAACGGCCTGCATAACAGTTGAAATATTGTGATAACCGTCTGCTCTCTTTGAAAGAACATCGAGAGATAGGTTTATTTTTGCAGGAGCAAGAACTTTTACTTCCATATTTTAACCCTTTTTCAGCTCATCAAGAAACTCTTTGATTCTTTCAAGCGCAATTTTAAGATGCTTGATAGAATATGAATATGACACACGGACAAAGCCTTCGCCCGATTCACCGAACGCAGTGCCGGGAACAACAGCAACATGCTTGTCCACAATAAGTCTTGTACAGAATTCCTCACTTGTAAGACCTGTGCTTTTGATACACGGAAACACATAGAATGCACCCAAAGGTTCAAAACAAGTGAGTCCCATTGCGTTAAAGCTGTCCACAACAAGTCTTCTTCTCATATCATACTCACCACGCATCATCTCTACATTCCTGTCACCGTTGCGCAGAGCCTCAATAGCGGCATACTGTGCGGTTGTAGGAGCAGACATAATTCCGTACTGGTGGAGCTTTGTCATCTGAGCAATAACAGGAACAGGACCGAGTGCATAACCAAGTCGCCAGCCTGTCATGGCATATGATTTTGAAAAGCCGTTTACAACAATGGTGCGCTCATACATACCGTCGATTTCAGCAATTGAAACATGGTTCTTATTGCCGTATGTAAGCTCACAATAAATTTCGTCCGAAAGGATAAAAATGTCATGTTCCTTAATTACCTCTGCAATTTCTTCAAGATCTTCCCTTTCCATAATTGCACCCGTTGGGTTGTTCGGGAACGGAAGTACAAGAAGTTTTGTCTTTGGAGTAATTGCGGCACGAAGGTCTGACGCTTTAAGTCTGAAATTATCTTCGTTTTTTGTGTTGATAATAACAGGCACGCCGTCTGCCATCACAGTAAGCGGTTCGTAACAAACAAATGAAGGTTCGGGAATGATAACCTCATCACCAGGATCAAGCAATGTCCTGAAAACAAGGTCAATTGCTTCGCTGCCGCCGACAGTTACAAGCGTCTGTTTTTTGGCATCATACTCAATACCGAATCTTCTTTTGTAGTAAGCTGCAATTTCTTCACGAAGTTCGGCAAAGCCTCTGTTCGGGGAATACCATGTCTTACCTTTTTTCAGACTGTTAATACCCTCTTCACGGATGTGCCACGGCGTCTGGAAATCTGGTTCGCCGATACTCAGAGAAATGACATCGTCCATTTCGTTAGCTATATCAAAAAACTTACGGATACCCGAAGGTTTTACCGTTGAAATCTTTTTATTAATAAAATTATTGTAATCTATCACAGAATTAAATGCCTCCCGTCACGCTTCTCTTCATCGCTGAAGAGACACGCCCCTCTGTCCTTGTAGCGGCGCATAATAAAGTGTGTACCCGTTGAAAGCACACCGTCAATTGTAGAAAGCTTTTTGGCAACAAACATTGCGATATCCTGCATCGACTCACCTCTTACAATGAGAGCAAAGTCGTATGTGCCTGCCATAAGATAGAGAGATTCAACCTCTTCAAAGCCCATGCAGAGTTCTGCCATTTCGTCAAAGCCTGTTTCCTTTTTAGGAGTTACCTGAAGTTCGATTAAAGCCTCAACATAGCTGTCGTCAACCATATCCCAGTTTACGACTGCCTGATAGCCCTTGATTACCCCCGAATTTTCGTATTCCTTAATCTGCGCCTTAATGTAATCCTCAGGCTCGCCGAGCATTGCCGCTATTTCCGCTGTTGTAAAACCGGAATTTTCACTTAAAAGCTTTAATAATTTGTCCATATTTATTCCTCCCTGAGAATATATTAAACGAAATTTGCGTTGCAAGCTGAATTTGCAAAAAGCGACATCAAAGGATGTCGCTTTGACAATTTCAATTTTTAATATTGATCTGCGCTGTTTGCACTGTTATTTGCTTGCTCTGTGGCAGTTCACATAGCTTTAGCGGTGGGAACTGTCTGCACATAGATTATACAACCTGTACCTCTCGCTTGTCAACTGTATTTATCATATTGACGCATAAGGCGGTCATCAAACATATCAATTCGTTTTGCGCATCGGCAATTTCAAGTTCGCATCCTAAAGGGTGCTTGATGTGGTTGCATATCTGTGCGTTGTCAACATCAACAATGCTGAAATTTTTTGAAATTACATCACCGAGAATTCTCCAATTATTGCCGTAGAATCTGCATTGAACCATATTGTTGGTCATAAGCACCACGAGGGTTGCAGCTGTTTTGTCTGTTTTTAAGGTAAATGAATTTACCCCTGCAACGGGCAACTGTCGAAGTCTTGCAACAAGGTTTTTATTCTCATCAAGAATATTAAGCCTAACAATGTTGTTGACAACACCACGCATACTTCTCTTTCTGCGTTTCATAACAGCAGTATATTTATCCCTGCCCAATTCATCACGAATCAGAAAACAAACATCGGACGGAGATACATCTCGTGTAATAAACAATTTCATAAAATCACCGTCAAAATTATATTTCTTAATCTTCTTCAAGATTTTCAAGCCAAAGATTTACACACGCATCACTCGGCATTCTCCAGTCTGAACGAGGCGAAAGTGTTACAGAACCAACCTTCGGTCCGTCAGGCAGACATGAGCGCTTGAACTGCTGAGTAAAGAATCTTCTGACAAAAGTTGTGAGCCACTTTTTGATTGTGGCATTGTCGTATTTTCCTGCAAATGATTTCTTTGCAAGGTAGTATATTTTATTCGGCTCAAAGCCAAATCTTACCAAATAATATAAGAAAAAGTCGTGGAGTTCATAAGGACCAACCACATCTTCGGTTTTCTGTGCAATTTCGCCGTTTTTATCGGGCGGAAGAAGCTCGGGACTTACAGGGGTGTCGAGAACATCAAGAAGAACAGTTTTTAGAACTCCTTCGCTGTGCTGTGCCTCATAGGCAGTGAGATAGCGAACAAGGGTTTTCGGAATTGACACATTTACGGCATACATACTCATATGGTCACCGTTGTAGGTTGCCCAACCGAGAGCAAGCTCAGAAAGGTCGCCTGTGCCGATAACAAGACCGTTATATTTGTTTGAAAGATCCATGAGAATCTGTGTTCTTTCTCTCGCCTGTGAGTTTTCGTAGGTTATATTTGTAACGCTTTCATCGTGGTTGATATCTGCAAAATGCTGACGAACAGCTTTTGTAATGTTGATATCTTTAAAAGACACTCCGTAAGCCTCAGCCAAAAGCTGTGCGTTTGATTTTGTACGCTTTGTCGTGCCGAAACACGGCATTGTTACAGTATGAATATTCTTTCTGTCAATACCGAGCATATCAAAAGCATGAACGCAGACTATGAGAGCAAGCGTACTGTCAAGACCTCCTGAAAGTCCTAAAACCGCATTTTGAATTCCCGTGTGAGCAAGTCTTGTTGCAAGACCTGTTGCCTGCATTGTTATAATCTCCTCACAACGGGCATCAAGATCCGATTTGTTTGACGGAATGAACGGAGTCCGAGAGAACTCTCTTGTAAGCTCGGTATGTTTTAACGGCATATCAAAATATACCGAGGTAAAGTTATTGTCATCACTTTTTGTGAAAGTATTTGTCTTTCTGCGTCTGCCGAAAGCTTTTGAACATCAATATCGGCATAGATAATGCCTGTTGTAAAGCGCCTGCTTTCTGCAAGCAGAGATGCGTTTTCGGAGATTATGTTCTGTCCCGAAAATACCATATCAGTTGTGCTTTCGCCAAAGCCCGAATCGCTGTAAATATATGCACAACAAAGCTTACCGCTCTGCATTTTTACAAGGTCACGGCGATACTGTGCCTTGCCTATTACATCATCCGATGTTGACGGGTTGCAGATTATAGTTGCGCCGTGTTTTGCGTGTTCAACAGACGGAGATGCGGCAACCCACAAATCCTCGCAAACTTCAACACCGAGCTGAAATCACGCATTTTGTCACAACAGAACACAAGATTGTCTGAAATTATGGTTTCGACGCCTGCATATGAAATTTCATCATAGAGGTTTTTACCGCTTGTGTAGTGACGAACCTCGTAAAATTCGCTATAGTTAGGGATATTGACCTTCGGAACAATGCCGAGGATATCTCCCTTATAAATTACTGCGGCACAATTATAGAGTGCCGATTCAATTGCGACGGGAACTCCTGCAATTGAGATTATGTCAAGGTCTGCTGTTTCTTTAAGAATTTTCTCAACTGATTTTTCAGCCGCATTAAGCAAAACACGCTGATAAAACAAATCGGAACAGGTGTAGCCCGTAACGCAAAGCTCGGGAAACACAACCAGTGACGCACCGTTTTTGTGTGCCTCTTTAATCTGTTCAATAATATTTATTGTGTTGGTTTTACAGTCTGCAACCCTGATTTTCGGTGTTGCGGATGCAACCTTGATGAAACCGTATTTCATAAAATTATACCTCACAAAATAATAACCGCAGAAGCAAAACGCTCCTACGGTTATTATACATCAAATTTTCCGATTATACAAGCATCAGAGCATTGTTCTTGTTACCCGTCTGAGCCTTTTTTCCGTGAAAAAGATACTGACTTTCAAGCGTCGGTTCAAACTTTGTGATGTAGCAACTCATATATCCCATAATCAGCCAGAACCACACCACCATAAACGATATGTCATAAAGCAATGCCTTTTCAAAGCAGGCAAAAATCAAATATGCGAAAAGAAAAGCAAACAAACAGGGATAAACATCGTCACGATATGTTTTTTTCTGCAAAAACAGGTGCTGTGCGGAGTGTTTTGCAAATCGAAAACCGAAAATTCCGAAAAGAACAAAACCGATTACACCCGTTGAAACAAGAATTGTAAGAAAACCGTTATGCAAATCACTTTTGTGATACGAATATTCCAAAGCACCGTTTGAATATTCGGCACTGTAAAGAACAATATTTCCGTTGGAAATTCCGATAATCGGCGACAGTTTGAAAAGATTGATTGATTCAAGCCAAAGCTTCTTTCTTCCGCTGTCAATGTTTTTGTTTTCGTGTGAAAAGGTGATTTTATCCTTTTCAAGCTGTTCTCTCTGTTCGGGAGTCAGCTCTTCCTGCACAAGCTCGCTTTCGGTTTTGCCTAAAAGCAAATCGACAACAGAGGTTGTCTTTGATACAACAACGGAAAATCCTTCCTGACAAATCGTTCTGAACATCAAGGCAGAGCCTGTAAGGAAAACTCCCACAAGAAACAGCGCTGTAATTTTCAAAATAATTTTTGAGGGTGAAAGTCCCGCCTTGTCGGCAAAGAACATATAAACTATATAAACAATTGCATATCCGAGAGCAAGCACAAGTGAGGCGTTTGAATCGCACAGAATGAGCGAAAACGCATTTGTGGCAAGACAGGCTACAATCCATATCTTACTGATGCCGGGTTCAGGAATTTTTTCGGCAATTCTGCGCATAAAATGCCCTTTTGAAAGTATATGGCAACAGAAAATCGACACCACAGATATGAAGCCGAGGAGATTCGGGTTGACATAACAACCGGTGAACCTGTTTTCGTAAACGGTAAATTTAATCCAGTACCATTCAAATTTAAAGCCGAACATAAGGCAGGTTATGCCGATTATGTTCATTACCGTGGTTGCGTATATTATGAATTTTGCAATGTGATAAAGCTCTATTCTGTAATCAAATTCAGGCTCTGTGTGCATTCCGTAAAAAATAAAAAAACACATTACAACGTGCAGAAGCATAAGAAGGCTGAAAAGAAAATGTCTGTGAAAAATTGATGAGCATCGAAAATACCGTTACGGCAAGAAATGCTCCGATCCATATTCCGAAGCGCAGTTTAAAAAAAGTATTATTATGTCTTTGATTATATACCGAAAGGCATACACCCCATATAAAGAGAAAAACAAGAAGTACATACGCAGGAATCTGGAGAAACGCAATGTTTGTAAAAAACAAATCTATAATGTAGATTCTTCTAAAAAGCGATGAATCGGAAAAAAATCCTCTGAGCTTTTGTTTAAAATCGGTCATCTGAATACTCCAATCAAAACGAAATCAGCTGAAAACTTCTTTTACGGTTTTGAACATCAGCTTTATATCGGAACCAAAGCTGAAATTTTTGACATATGAAAGATTGAACTTCATTTTTTCGGGAAGAATTTTTTCAACATAAACCCTGTCAACATCTATCTCGCCTTTCAACAGCTTTTCTTCATCCTTATACATAATTGAAGCCAACGAGGTTATTCCGGCAGGCATAAGAAGTGTTGCAAGATATTCGGGTTCGTACATATCTACATAATGCTGAACCTCCGGACGGGTTCCGACTATTGACATACTGCCCGAAAGAACATTGAAAATCTGCGGTAGCTCATCAAGACGATATTTTCGCAAAATTCTTCCTGTTTTTGTAACTCGGGAGTCGCTGTCGGTTGTGACAAGTGTTCCGAGCCTGTCAGCTCCCGTTACCATTGTACGGAATTTAAGATTCTAAACTTCTTTCCGTAGGTTGTAACCCTTTCCTGTCTGTAAAACACAGGACCTTTTGAGTCGGTTTTAACTAAAATCGCAATAATTGCAATCGGAATGATGAGGAACACAAGAAGAATAACAGAAGCAAAAATATCAAGAATTCGCTTAAAAACAAAACTTCCCTGTTTTTTGCAGAGAATGTCATAGTATTCTTTTACTTCGGCACACTGAAACTGCGGCGGAAGCTTTTGAAATGATTTCATTAAATAAAAAACTCCATTCTGTGTGTATATTGAACATACGGTGGAACGGATTTATGCGATAAAAGTTGATTTTTCCTTATTTTCCCACACTAATCCATTATCAAAAGCATTATATATCTTTTAAAATCATTTTTCAAGGCTATTTGTCTTACAAAAAGTTTACAATAAAAGAAAATTTAACACGACGTAAAAACGACGGTATGCAGCCGTCGGTTTTTAGGTAATTTTATGGAGTAATCAAGCACATAGAAAGGAAGTTGTTAGTTAATTAATATTGATATATGATTTATCGTGTTTATACTATACCATACCTTTTAGTCATTGTCAACACTTTTTTATCACTTTTTCAAATTTTTTAATACTTTTTAATTATTTCAACCAAAAGTGTTAAACATCTTGACTAAACGCTCAAAAAATTGTAAAATAATTACGGTGAAAAAAGCAAACCCAAATTTCTTAAAAACCGGAGGTTCTGGAATGGCTAACGAATATACACCCGACCTCATTACCCTTATCGGTGATGACGGTAAAGAAATAGAATTTGAAATTCTTGATATCATTGAAAACGATGAGGGTAAGTTTTATGTACTCTACCGTTCTTTGAAAATCCCGAGGATGCTGTAAATGATTCGGGAGAATATTATATTTTTGAAGTTACCGAAATTGACGGCGAAGAAGAGCTTGCCGAAATTGAGGATGATGACAAGCTCGACAGAATTGCCGCTGTTTTTGAAGAGCGTTACAATGAAGAATTTTATGATGAAGATGACTAACAGTTCATTTTTCTGCATATAAATCGTATTGCAGGACTAAAGATTAATAAGTTTGAATTCCTGCCCGATACGCGAATGATTTTAAAATAACCCTACAACATTTAAATCGGGAGCTTAGCTCCATTGAACGGTGTGCAGACCTCCCGTTTTCTCGGAAGAAGGGAGCCTGAAGTTCAAGGGCGGGCACCCACCTGTCACTCAAGTAGGCAGGTTATTGCAAAAATCATACGGTCGGGCGGGTTTTTTTATTGTTATTAAAGCTATAAAAAATATAAATAATATATAAACAGGAGTAGTAATAATATGAATATTTCCGTTTTAGGTTGCGGACGCTGGGGCAGCTGCATTGCCTGGTATCTCGACAAAATCGGTCACAATGTTTTAAGCTGCGGACTTGCCGACGCACCCGAATTTATACAGCTTAAAGAAACACACAAAAACGACTATCTCACCTTTCCAAAGTCAATTGAGGTTTCTTCGAATCTTGAATATGCGATTGAAAGAGCCGAGGTTATTATAATTTCGATTTCATCGCAGTATCTGCGTTCGTATTTTGCAGATATTTCAAAGTACAATCTTGACGGCAAGACAATTGTCCTCTGCATGAAGGGTGTTGAGGCAACTACAGGCAAAAGGCTCAGTGAGGTCGTCGGTGAATTTGTTGACGAAAGCAAGACACCCGTTGCAGTTTGGGTAGGTCCGGGACATCCCCAGGATTATGTAAGAGGTATTCCGAACTGTATGGTTATTGACAGCAATAATCACGATATTAAGGAAAAGCTTGTAAATGAATTCACAAGCGACCTTATCAGATTTTACCTTGGAACGGATCTTATCGGCAGTGAAATCGGTGCTGCCGCAAAGAATGTTATCGGCATCGCCGCAGGTATGCTTGACGGACTTAACTACACCTCGCTTAAAGGTGCGTTAATGGCAAGAGGCACACGAGAGATTGCAAGACTCATTAAGGCACTCGGAGGCAATGAGATGAGTGCTTACGGTCTTTGTCATCTCGGCGACTATGAGGCTACCTTGTTTTCAAAATGGAGTCACAACAGAATGTACGGTGAAAGCTTTGCAAAGGGAGACAGATTTACAAAGCTTGCCGAGGGTGTTATGACATCAAAAGCGTTATACAAACTCGGTCAGGAATACGGTGTTGACCTTCCGATTGTTGAGTCTGTATACAAGGTTTTATTCGACGGAACAGATATCAAAGAGGCGCTCGGAACTCTGTTTATGCGTTCTGTCAAGAAAGAATTTTAATCGGGCAGGTACATAATATGGGTAATACTAAAGCTAAGAACAATTCAAATAAGCCTAAACAGACCGCAAAAACGGTTACTTCAGTTAAAAAGCAGAATACAGTCGAGTATGTTATTGTAAACATTCTTTGTCTGTTCGTATTCATAGCATTTGCATACATAGCAATTATGAGCTTTGTGCAGACAAGCGTGTTTGATTCGGCAAATTACGGCAGTGAAATAATTTTGTATCAGACAGATAACATTGCGCTGAACATCCTGTTCACTTCCCTGTTTACCGTTTTTATATTCAAAATGAAAAAGCATTGTGACTTCTTTGCAAAGGTCAATCTGAAATATATGCATATAGGTCTTGCGGCATTCGTTATGATTGTGGGACTTGTCTGGATATTCTCGGTAACCTCTGTTCCTGCGGCTGACAGCTACAACATCTATGAAACAGCGTCGCAAGCGGCTAAAGGAAACTATTCGTCATTCCACAATAACAGCGGTTTTTACAACAGCGATTTTTACAGCGGATATTCTTACTACAACTTCTATCCGTTCCAGCTCGGCTTTGTTTTCATCAGCGAGATTTTTTACAGAATTTTCGGTACGGACAGTACAATGCCGATTCAGGTATTCAATGTAATGTGTACAGCCGCCGCTTATATAGGTATTGTAAACATCACAAGACTTCTTTTCAAAAAGCGTTCGGTTGAATTTATTACAATTCTTCTGCTTGCCGGATGTTTTCAGCCCGTACTTTTCTGCACATTCGTTTACGGCAACATCATCGGAATGTGCTTTGCAATCTGGGCATCATACTTCCTCATCAAGTATTTTCAGACAAACAAGTACCTGCTCCTCATTCCGTGTGCTGTACTTCTCGTTATTTCAACACTTGCAAAATACAACAACCTGATTTATCTTGTTGCGTTTGTTGTTATGCTGATTATTCACACAATTAAGGCTAAGAAGTGGCAGAGCATTGCGTTTGCACTTGCAATTTGCATTGCTGTTGTCGGAACAAGCAACCTTGTTATCATGAGTTATGAGAACCGTTCGGGAGTGCAGCTTTCAAGCGGTGTTTCACAGGCTATGTACCTTGATATGGGCATTAACGATTCATATATGGCTCCCGGTTGGTACAACGGAATTGCCTCAACGATTATAAAAACGCAGGTCTTGACGCAAAATCCGCAAATGCACAGGCTTGGACCAATATAAAATCAAGAATGAATTACTTCGGTAAAAACACAAACTATATGATTGACTTCTTCTCGAAGAAAATTATCAGCCAATGGAATGAGCCGACATACGAAAGCATATGGGTTAGCAAGGTCAAGTCTCATACAAACGAGCTTAATTGGATAGCAACGGAATGTATGACGGCAGTATCGGACAGTTCTTTGAACTGTACTTCAACTTCTATATGCAGATTCTTTTCATTGCGTTTGCGGCAGGAATTTACTTCTTGTTCATTAACAGAAAGACAA
>ENA-OQCX01000071-OQCX01000071.1-human-gut-metagenome-genome-assembly--contig:-NODE-71-length-48802-cov-6.347776_pt1 | contig 48802 bp, 51 predicted proteins | sample MGYA00242762_ERZ504587 | MGnify/ENA primary metagenome ERZ504587 (study PRJEB26092, sample SAMD00036337) | human gut metagenome | host: Homo sapiens | study: EMG produced TPA metagenomics assembly of...
CCCAAATGCCTCCCCCATTCCATACGGTCACATAAGTCGGAAGACTATAGCTTCCATAATACATATCTGCACATACATCCTTTAATACAGTGTATCCAAGGATATTTCCGATCAGTGCACCCACAAAAGTAACCAGCACCGGAAGTGTCATATAGTGAAGAATCAGTTCCTGTCTGGTATATCCGGACGCACGTAAGGTACCGATAACACCGGCTTCTTTCCGTATCGTATTGCTGATGGTAATTCCGAATACAAAGGCCATGATCACCATAATAATATAAAGAAGCATGATCATCATGCCTTGTCTCCACCCATATCATCCCCTGTAAAAGTAATGGCCTGATTCAGATACCAGGGTACAAAAGCCTCCAGTGTGACAATCTTTCCCATATCCTCCATCAGATCCTCGGAAACTTCTTTCTCTTCCTTTTCTGTCTTCGGTTTTTCGTCATAGATCCAGGAATAATTGTACTGCAGTTTTTCCTGATCCAAAGAATCAAACTCCTCCTCAGTCACAACAGAAACCCCAAATTTCACAGCATCAAACATGGAATCGTTGTTATTCTGAAACAGGCAGCTGTAGTCGGAAAGTGCCACCAGGCCGGTAATCTTCCAGGTTCTTTTTTCCGCTCCGGAGCGTATCTCCCACAAGACATTGTTGTTGTCTGCATACATTCTGTCAATGGCAATCTCTCCTGTCCCGGCAGGCAGCTCTCCCTTCATCAGGCAGACCTTGTCCACCTGCTGCCTGTTTTTAAAAAAACGCATGGTGCTTCCATTATCCAGAGGTTCCTCCACATAATAATTATCATACAGCTTTACACCAGCGCCTCTATTTCTTCTCTCTGGGTTTTGTGGACTTGCTCTGCTGTGCGAAAGTTTCCGTCTTCTATGTTGTAACTTCCCAAAACCTTCATTGTAAGCAATAAGCATACTGTTATCTGCAACCAGAAAGCCTGACACAAATCCAATGGATGCAACCATCAGGATAAATACAACCAGATATTTTCCCAGTTCTCCCTTCAGTTCTCTGGGCAGACGTTTGCGTAAAGGATTTTTCATCATATGCTCCTTACCAGTCAAGCTCTGCTGCCGGGATCTTATGCTCATTGAGGTAATTTTTGCGGATCATCCCATCGCGAAGCTTCACCACCCGGTCAGCCATATCTTTTGATGGCATCGTTATGCGTTACCATGACGATGGTGTTGCCGTATTTCTGGTTTACCGTCTCGATCAGCTTCAGGATTTCCTTGGAGGTATTATATCCAGGGCTCCTGTAGGCTCATCGCAGAGAAGAATGTCCGGATTCTTCACAATGGCACGGCCGATAGCAGTCCTCTGCTGCTGACCGCCGGAAAGCTGATTGGGAAGCTTTCTCTGATGTTCATAGATTCCCAGCGTATGGAGCAGTTCATCTACATCCAGCGGCTTATCACTGAGATAGCTCCCACCTCTATATTTTCCCGCACTGTAAGATTGGGGATCAGATTATACATCTGAAAAATATATCCCAGATGCTTACGTCTGTACAAAGACAGCTTCTTCTCTGACATATCTGCCAGACGCTCCCCGTCTATGACCAGATTTCCCTCATCTGCACTGTCAATCCCACCGATAATATTCAGAAGCGTGGACTTACCCTATCCTGTCAAGTTATATCCAAAAAAAATTGTCGATTTTTGCAATTAAAAGAAACCATTCTTATCGCTTCTTCTGTACTGGAAAAGGATTTTTCCTTTCCAACTCCTGTCCCTGCATTTCCATCTTTTTTATAAAGATGTGCTGCTGGCTGTCAGTTTCATATTGAATTGCCACACCAAGACCTTTTTTCATAAATGCAGCAACTCCCATATCTACAAAAGCCTCCTGCCCTTCTTTCTCCTGAAAACTGATTTTAGGGAAAGCCCCGGATAATTTTTCCCTAATATACAGTTCCATTTTTTCCAAACTCTCAAATGGCATAGCCTGTACTCTTTGTAATAGCTCCTGCAAACGTTCCTCTCTCATAATACATCTGCAATGATCAACACCAAATACCATAGCAAGGCTGTGTCCGCAATCCCAAGATACATGAATCTGTCCGGCATCATCTACAAACTGTACGGTTCCTAAATCACCGGGACTCAGTTTTACATACGGATCAGCTTCCATATCTTCCAACTCTACCCGACACCCCGGTGGGTACATATTTCTTAACACAATTCTTTCCGCATTACTTATCACTGTTTTCTTCCTTTCTCCAATCCGGCTACCGTCCCAAAGACTTATCTGGGACATTTCCCTCCAACAAATACTCTCTTTCTTTATTCCATTCCAGCACCTTTTCCATAGCAGCTTCCAACTGGTCTTCTGTCGTTTCTCTTGTATAGGTTCTATATTCCTGAAAATAGTCTTCCAAAGTGTTCTGCTGTATCTCCAGTTCCTCTTTATCATAACAATCCGGCTCTTCCAGCTCCTTCAACTCCTGCAAGATTTCCCAGCATTCCAAAACACTGTCTATCTCCCGCATTTCAAGCAGATAAGATAAAAATGTTTCCTCTGGCATAATACTGAAATAGCACCGGTCAAACCATTGCTCAATATACATGCGTTCATCAGAACCATTGGTATGTGTACCACAAATCAAATCTGCAACAAAGTTTTCAAATAGTTCACCGATTGATAGCCCAACTTTTCCAGACTTCCTACAGAGCTCTTCTACCTCATCTTGATACAACCTGATAGAAATAGTCCGCTTCAGGCTTTTTTCATAGGGTTCTATATCTTCCCCTGTCTCGCAGAAATGCAGATATGTATCCGTATAAATGTTTTCCATATCGCAAAATCTCCGGCTCATTGCCACATAATCTTTACTTTCCCGGTCCCATTCCAGCCGGTAATGATGTTCCCTTGCATGTTCCTCTAAATCTTTCCGTATGATATTTCTGGTTGCTTCCGGCAACTCCGCAATAAAAATGCTTGTATCTGGAACTGCTAATACTCTTTCTTTTACCACATTTGTCCTCCTTACTTGTAACTATTTCTTGCACGCGGCAAATTCCCCAGTACGTCCATATAGAGGATAATTCCCTGCGAGTCCAGATGTACGGTAATAAATTTCTGTATTTCCTGTAACAGATCATGATCAGAAAACCCAGCCTGGCAGCCAATAAAATTCCTGATTTTTTCTACAATATCCCGTTTACGGAACTCTTGTAACACCAGAATCGGAATCGTGTGCTGACTCCCATAGCATTATATGCTAGCTTTTTTCATAGTCTTTCCGTAAAATATGTTTCAAGATACATGGCTCTTCTCCCCTTCCTTCTTTTCTAAATTTTCTTCTAAATAAAAGAAGAGGAAGGCACCGCAGCGTTTTCCTCTTCTTTTATTAGTCTTTTCTGACTGTATAATCGTATTATAAATTACTTAGCATTACCGGCTGAAAATTTTTAATATCTAACCTTTTTGCAAAATATTCCATATTATCTAAATCACTTTCTGAGAAATATGAAATATACCATTTACACGAATGTAATACTCTCTTTCTAATCTCAACAAAATAATCCATATCTACAGAAGATAACGAATGACCTAATATAAATATTTCATTTATATTTATAAGAGAGTCAAAAAAATTTTGATTCATTTGTATAATACCAAACGTATCTTTATATGTCTTTTGAAAATAGGCTTTAATGATTTCTTTTGTTTCAGTTATTCTAAAATCTTCATCATCATCTTGTATATATATTCCATGTTCTTCCGCTGCATTAAATGGAGAAACAGCTCCGTACTGAAAAGTAGAAATATCATGATGTCCCACTACAAGTTTCTTACTGCTCAGGGCTTTTCCATGAATGTATAAAATATTCTCAGCAGGTACTTTATATGCTCTTTCTAATGTATCCGTATAATTAAAATTTAGAATCTTACACGTATTATTTATTATACGCTTTGATACCAAAGGTAAAACGTTTGTATCTATTTGCTCAATCCATTTCTTAAAATAATATGGAATATAAGATGCAAATGCCAAATCCTGCTCAACCATAAATTGAAAGTCATGATTAGCACTGTCTTTCCAATTTTCGTCACCATAATCAAGATAATATGAAGCATTTTCTTCTTGCACTTGATATTTATCTAATTCGCCTAAAGCCATTTCAAATTGAAACCACAATTCTTCTTCTGGTATATATTTACATATAGCTTCATAAAATTCACGAGCATATATTCTCAAATACTCCTTAAAATCATAATACGAAGTGGGCAAATTGTGTGCCCGATCAAAACCATTTCCTATAATAACCAATCTGTCCAATTTCTTTTCTCTCCTAGTAAATATGTTCCAAAAATGTTTGCACTGCTACACAAGCAGCTGTTAGACTTCCGATAAAAGCTGTTAAAGATACTATTAACGAAGAAGCCATTTCTAGCAGATGTACAATTCTGGAAACATTTTGATTTGTACTATTAGGAAACAGTAATCTCCTTACCTTCTGTATTAAAAAATAAAATGTTTTAATGAACGAGATAAGTATATAACACAAATAGGAACACACGATTATGCCCCCTATGCAAAATCCTATATCTCCCAAGTGAGATCCTTTTTTCCAATTAACAAGAATATAATGTATCTCCCAAGAAAATATAATTAAAACAGAAAATGCAGTAATGGCATGGATGCTTACTGTAACTATCTTTTTCTCTTTAGTTTCTCTCGATAAAGCAGGAAAACTAATAAACCAAAATGCAATACATGTTGCTCCTATTGATAAACGTGTTTCATTTGCTCCACCACTATATAAGGCTGGATATGCACCAATCGTTAACATTAAACATCCCATTAACAACAAACCCATATTAAGACTAAGTGCTATTTTCCTTTTATTTTCACGTATCAATGTACCCATTTTAAACATCTCCATTCGTATTCTATTTCTAAGTTAAATTATTAACCTATCATATTTTCTTTGGTTTTTATATTACTTTTAATGCTTATTTTTCTTTATATTTTATTGTACCACTTTTTCAATAATCTTCCTATATCTTATTTTCATAATGATGTCGAGAACCGCCAATACTCTTTCTTTTACCACATTTGTCCTCCCTGTTTGTAAACATTCCTTGCCGCCGGCTGGTTTCCCAATACGTCCATATAGAGGATAATTCCCTGCGGGTCCAGATGTACGGTCATAAATTTCTGTATTTCCTGTAACAGAGCATGATCGGAAAATCCAGCCTGACAACCAATAAAATCCCTGATTTTTTCTACAATGTCCGGTTTACGGAACTCCTGTAACACCAAAATCGGAATTGTGTACTGCCCTCCCATAGCATCATAGGGCAACGATTTCCGTAATTCTTCTAAGAGATGCCGGTAATAATCAACTACCACCTGGTCTGTTTTCCACGCTTTTTCCTCACAATCCCGGAGTAAAAAATCATACTCTTTTTTTGCCTGTTCCATTTCTTTCAGGATTTCTACTGCCTCCACAGAGCAATACCCTTTCTCTTCTATCAGCTCCATCAGTTCTTCCATAGAATATGTTTCAAGATACATGGCTCCTCCCCCATCTTCTTTGCCTAATTTTCTCCTAATACAAAGAAGAGGAAGACACCGCAGCGTTTTCCTCCTCTTTTATGAAATCTTTTTCTCTACCGGAATCCAGGACAATAAGCTCTCCCGGTTCTTTCTTATTCTACTGCTTCCAGAAATTCGTCCCTGTATTTCCATACAATTTCAATATGTTCCGGATCATAAAAATTTATGACTTCAATCAGCTCATGCAGAACTTCATAAGACAGCTCTTCCAATCCCTTATATTTTACAAAAAGTTGCAGTCCCTCTGATTTCTCCTTTTGTTTTTCCTCCTCCCCCTTTAAAATTTTTGCTTCTATCTCCTGTATCTTTTGCTGATAAGCTGCTATTTTCTCCATATAGGTTTGTTTTCGTGCCAGGTAATCCTTCAAAGAAATCTGTTCTTCTACATATTGTTCATATAGTTCCATTTTCTCCTGTTTGCAAAGTGCCAGCTTCTTTTCATATTGCTTTTTCCGATACCGGAGTTTCGGAATATTCAAAGTCTGATTGGCTTTCTTTAACTGCTTTATGGTATCCTCTGCAAGGGCTGCCTGCTGTCTTATCATAATTAGCACCAGTTCTTCCAACTCTTTCTGCTTATATTTCTTTGGATAACAGGAAGCATTGGGGGCTGTCGTAACACTTTTACAATAAATCGGCTTTTCTTTGTATTCTGTCCGTATCCGCATTTTCCGACCACAATGCCCGCAGCGGATCAGGCCTGCAAAAATATTCTCAGAAGACGGTGTAGACCCATGATATTTTCTGTCCTTCTGTACCATGTCCTGGACCTTCTGAAGCTCCTGCTCCGTTACAATCGCTTCGTGTCCTCCTTTTACGCAAATCCAATCCTCTCTTGAAATATATCGGTACTCTCTTTTTGACGGAACCCTGGTTTCTGTTTTCCCTCTTACCGTCAGTCCTGCATAAACCGGATTAAACAAAATCAGCTTTACTAAATTTCCGTCCCAGAATTTCACAGATTTCTTTGCTTCCGGCGCCCAGCCTTTCCTTTGAAGATATACGGTAGGTGTTTCAACTTCTTTTTTATTCAGGTCCCTGGCAATGTCTGCATAGGTCTTTCCTTCCAACCTTTGGTCGAAAATCCCCCTTACAACGGAAGCTGCCTCCGTATCCAGATGAAGTTTTGTATGAACACCGTCATGGAAGCAATATCCGTATGTTGGGATTGAACCATGATATTGTCCCATTTCAGCCTGTTTCCTCATAACTTTTTTGATATTGTCGGAACAAATCTGGGGATAAATCCCATTGATTAGGTTCTTAAATTTAATCTCCGTATCCTTTCTTTCGGAAGGTTTCTGGCTGCTGTCATAAAAATCATTGATTGAAATGAAACGCACCCCAAGGAACGGAAATATTTTTTCGATATAGTTTTGTGTTTCTATGGTATCCCTTCCCAGGCGGCTCAAATCTTTGACAATGATACAGATCCGTTTTCTCCTGGTAATCAGCCCCATCATGCGCTTAAATTCCGGGCGGTCAAAGGTTGTACCGCTGTAACCATCATCTACAAAGAAGAAAACCTTTGCCCCTGCAAATTCCGGCTGTTTTTCTACAAAATGCTGGATCAAAAGCCTTTGATTTTTAATGCTGTTGCTTTCCTCCATTTTTTCTTTATCATCTCTGGAAAGACGCAGATAAGCAAAAATAAAATCATACTGCATACGGAAGACCTCCTTCCATATTGACCAGTTCTTTTTCCAGCTCCTTTTCAAATAAATCCCCAAACCAGAACACGATTTCCACATAGTCTTTGGAATATACCGTAATCTTTTCAATAAAGCGGTCAGCAATCCCTTTCTCTATCTTCTGGAATCTTTGGTACTTTAGAAGTTCCTCTGTCCAGTCCATTCTTGCCTTCACCTGATCTAACAGGTTCTGTCCACGAAGCTGTACCTGCTTCATATTCTGCTTGGCTGCTTGCTGTTCTTCCTGATAGATTGATTTAATCTCCTGATATTCCTTGCAGTCCAACAGTCCGGTAGCATAATGCTCAAACAAGATTTCCAGTTTTCTTCCATATTTCTCATACTTCTGTCTGGCATTTTTTATTTTTTCTGCTACCTCCTGCTCCAGCTTTTGATAAAACTCTGCACCATAGGTCTTCTTACTTTCCACAGCAAGCTGGATCTGGTAGCGGAGTGCTGCCTTGACTGCCTGATTGATGTAGATTTCATTCACCGTGCGGAAACATTCCGTATGATCTGTAAGGGAAAAAGAAGGGCATTTATAAACCATATATTTATGTTTCTCATTGCCTCCGCTCCTGCACCTTCCAAGGCGTTTTCCGCAATGTCCACAGAAAATTCTTCCCTTAAAAGAACCATCTGCCCCCTGTTTTTCTTTTGGGTTTGCAGCCCAGTTATCTAACGTATCTTTCCAGCGTTCCTTTGCAATTTCCTGTGCTTTTTCATAAATCGCCCGTTCCACAACTGCTTCCCAGGCATTTTCACACACTTCCCACTGCTCTTTTGGTATCATCTGAAGAGGAATATTCTGTGCAAGCATCTGTTTTGTTTTCCCATAAACAGCAGCACCAATGTAAACGGGGTTCTGTAAAATCTTCCTGATACCGTCTGATCTCCATAACCGCCTTTTTTCCGGCTCCTTTCCCTGTTTCCTTTTCTGATAGCTGTCCTCCGGTCCTAATACCTTTCTGCCATTCAGTTCCCTTGCTATATCATAGCTTGACATTTCTTCAAACACATACCAGTAAAAAATCTGCAGGATTATTTCTGCCTCCTCTGGTTCCGGCACCAGCTTCTTGCTGTTTTCCTCTGCCCTTTGGTATCCATAAGGAGGTCTGGAACCCCAGAACTCTCCCCGCTCCCTGGACAGCCGGTGTGCCTGTACCAGTTTCTCTGAAACTTCCCTGGCATAATAATCATTCATAAAGTGCTTCAAAATATTGGTGGTCCGGTCTTCTACACAAGCCGGGTTCGCACTGTCATATTCGTCCATAACGGAAACAAACCGGATATTTAAAGTTGGGAAAATTACATCAATCAAATCTACAGCATCTAAGGCGTCCCTTCCAAACCGGGCAAAATCCTTTACAATGATGCAGTCAACCTTTTTATTTGCCACATCTTCCATCAACTCTTCAAATGCGTTCCTTTGGAACGTTGTACCTGTCACACCATTATCCGCATAGACTTTTACCACCAGCATTTCCGGGTGTTTCTTTGCGTAGTCTTCACAGATCTGTTTTTGGATATAAATGGAATCCCTTCTGCCATGCCCTCCGTCCTTTTCGGAAAGCCTTACATAAATATAGGTTCTCAGATACTTCATTTCCGGCTTGCTGCTTTGTCTTTTCTGTCCTCTTTTGCTTACCTTAGGCACTTGCTTCCGCCCCCTTTCCTTTCAGGAAGGCTTCCACATGCTGATCCGGCTTTGCTCTATTTACCGTTTCCAGCAGTCCCAATACCTTTTCAAATTCATCTTCAAACCAAAAATGAATGATAATGCGCTTCTGCTCATATACCTCAATCCGTTTGACCAGGTTTACCAGCATTAAGCGGTCCACTTCCGTCCGGTCCCGGTATTCCAGAAAATATTCCAGCCACTCCTGCTGTTTTTCAAGGGTTTCCTGCAAGTTTCGGATTTCCCTTTGCTGGCACTCCATTGCCTGCCGGATTTCCTCTAAAGACTGGTCATACTTTGCTTTGAAGGTTTCAAATTCTGTCCGGTCCAGGATTTCTTCTGCAAAACTGTCATACAGTTTTACTTTAATGTTTAAAATCCTCTGGCTCTCCTTTTCCAGCATCTCCAGTTTTTTGTCTTCTTCCAAAAGCCGCTGTCTTGGGATTGAGCAGTTTTTACATACGCCAGTATCTCTTTCAGCTCCACCAGAACAGAAATATAATGCAGGATTGCCTCTGTCACAGCTCCTACCAGTTTTTTCTCACTGATACTATGGGAACTGCACTGCTTTTCATAAAGGGAAGTCGAACATACATAATAGTGGTGGACTTTATCTGGGCTTTTCAGTACCATGCTTTCTTTACAGTCCCCACATTTTACCAGGCCTGAAAGAAGCGCTAGCCCCTTTGCACCTCTCATGGTATCCATTTTCATCAGGTTGCCCACCACTTCATATTGGTGTCTATTGATAACCGGCTCAAAAGCATTTTCATACCGTATCCACTCAGCTTCCTCTTTGTGGATCACAACCTTTACTTTATGGTTTGGCGTTGTGGTTTTTCCCTGTATCAGCACTCCGGTGTAGCGTTCATCAAGAAGGATACGACGCACCATAGTTGGCATCCAGACCGGTTTTTCCGTCAGACGGAACCCTGTCTTTAATTTCTGTTTTAAATATACCTGCTTATACCGAAGAGGCGTCAAGATCCCACGCCGGTTTAATTCTTCGGATATATCCGTCAGGCTGTAGCCCTGCATTTTCATGTGGTAAATATCCCGTACAACAGAAGCTGCCACTTCGTCCATGACCAGCTTATGTTTATCCTCTTCGGATTTCAGATAACCATAAAAAGCAAAAGGCGCTACACACTGCCCGGCTGTCATTTTGACATACAAATGGGAACGCACACTTTTGGAAGTATCCGCAGGGTAAAGGTCATTGATTAAACTTTTAAATCTCAGGGTAAGGAAATCACGATTTGGCGTGAGGCTGTCATAATTGTCATTGACAAGGATCAGGCGCACACCCATTTTCGGCAGGATACGTTCCACATACTGTAAAACACCGGAAAAGTCCCTTCCATAACGGGAAAGGTCTTTGACAATAATACAGTCTGCTTCCCCCTCTTCCAGCATACGCAGCATTTCCTGAAAACCGGGGCGGTTAAAGTTTGTGCCGGTATATCCATCATCTACACATTCTTTTACCACCTGAATTTCAGGGTGGCTCTTTAAAAAGCTATGGATTAGTATCCTCTGGTTTGATATGCTGTCGCTTTCCCTGTTATCACCATCTTCGTCAGAAAGGCGCAGGTAAACAACCGCACGATAGATTTTTTTAAGTATTTGATTTTTCATTGTATTCGCTCCTATCATTTAGATTCGTCAGCCGATTCCCTAAATGATAGAGGCTACTGGGTCCTTGCCATCATCCTACCATAGTCCAGAAGGTTTGTCCACCCTGTAATCTGCCAACAATCCGCTTTCTTCCCTATCCCTGTCGTGGCTTTACCATTTCATCTGCACAAGGCTTTGCATGGCTTCCTCTATGGTACGTTGGTAGAAGCAAACCCAATCTTTATGGTGATCCCCTTATATTTCAGAAAATAAGGGTTCTTTCCGGACTCCAGGATTTCCCGGACCTTCTCCGGTTTGCTCTTTTTTACATCAATCTTCAGTTTCTCTACATCTTGTATCTCTTTCGGGTCAATGTCCTCAAACGTCATTTCCCGCATCTTCAGCAGTTCTTCCCGCGAGAGCATTATATCCCTTCCCTGGTACAGCAACTGCACAGATACGCATCTAAGTCCTGCTCAAATTGTTCCTGTTTCTCCCAGGTGTGCATTAAATACTGTTTCAGTCTGGCATAATCTAAAATCCCATAACCGATACAGTCTATCTGCACCTGAAAAGACTGGAGCAGTTCCATAGTCTGTAAAATTTCTTCCGGACAATAGGATAACCTGCTAAGCCCGGATACCACAATCACATCAATCATGCCTTTTCCTGCAAGCACTGCCAGCCTCTGCCAGTTTTCTTTTTCTATGGAATTACCACACCCTACACCTTCCAGTAAAGTAACCACATGGTATGTCTGCTGTTCACAGTAATGCAGGCTTTTTTCTTTTTCATAATACAAAAGCCCGGCACATGGAATGGGAATATCCAGATACACTGCCGCCCGCTGGGGACTGTTCCTATTTTCTATCTCTTTTTTTCCTTTGCAGATCCATGCAGGGAATAACATTCCTCCCTGAAAGATCTCTTTATCTTCTGAAAACAGTTTTTGTAACATCTCTCTATTCATTGCTCTGCCTCCTCTTTCTTTGGCTCCTGTTTTCATTCCAGGCTATAAAGAAACCGGCGTTTCCCCATAGCCCTAAAATGAACCCATTTTACACACCATACTGCAGGGCTTTCCCTGCCAGCATGTTTTTTATTTTCTCACCCCGGTGTGAACGGGAGCATGTAGGACCGGCCCGGCTGGCCGCCTGACACCCTGCAGCACCCTTTCCCGCTGCAGCATGTCCCAGACGCTACCCTGGTTGCAGTGTTTTATGCAAAGGTATCATTATCATTCGGCTTTCAGACTGCCTGCCACCCACAGCCTATGTCCGGGCGCTGCTCACACTTTCCCTTCATCTTCTACGATTCCTTGTTTGATCCGCTTCTTTTCTGCCTTACCTGCTGCCACTGCGGACAAGTGTATCTTCGCACAGCTCATGACCCTGCATCATACAAAATAGAATGTGCCGAAATGTTTTGTGTCCTTTAAGATATTTCTATAGATTAGCGTCAGAAATGACACGTTTGTTTTAAAAAAATATCACCATACTGATATTCAGTTTTCAAGGTTCTTCCCGGCTGAAAACATCAGCCTGCCAAAAGACACCATAACCCTGATGTGTTTTGGCAGACTGTTTTCGGTCTGCATTTCTCTTTATTTTTTTAACCGGATAATCATATCTGCCAAAATTCCGTACATGCCTGCCGCATCAACTCCAAAAGCCGGTCTTCGGTAATTCCCGTAATCACGTTCTCTTCTTTCTTTTCCGGTTTTGGTTCCGGTACTTCCAGTGCTTCCTCCCGTATCTTCATTGTGAGCATGGATAAGGAAGGGGAATTGGCACAGTTGATAAAACCGATATAATGGTTCACCACATCATAATCACCTCTGCAGCTTCGGACAATATCAAACGCATGGCGGATTGCCCGTTCTACCCGCTGCCCTGTCGTGCCATGTTGCTGGGCCACCTTAAAATACAGATATGTCGTTTTAATCTTGCTGTCTTCTTCCAGAAGCAAAACACTGTCTACAATATAGCCAAATCCTTTTACATTGGCAGGCATTCCCATTTTAAATAATACTGCTTCCACCTTTTCTCTTGATAACATTTCCCTTTTCCTCCCTATCTGTATTCTCACTTCCTGCTGTCTTGCTGATATTTCTTTAGCCCTTTCTTAATTCCCTCTATGGAATAGATCAAAAGGTTAGTTTCTCTTTCATCACAATCCTGTACCAGATACCAGATTTTTTCCTTCAACATCATATCTTTTTTCGCTGTACCCATGTGTATAAAGTGTTCTTTTATGGGAATATCCATAGCTTCCAACAGCCGGATATAAGTTTTCATTCCCATAAGTCTGGCATGTGTTTCAATCTTCGCCAGATGTGATACGGAAATATCTGCTTTCTCTGCAAGCTGCTCCTGAGTCAGTCCCCTGGATTCCCGCAAGGCTTTTATGGCATCTGCTACAATATAAAGTTCATTCTGCATTCTTTTATCTCCTCGTTGATTACAGGCTCTATTATAATTACAAATCCTTTCCCTGGTAATGGACTATGGAGCAAGATTTCCCAGTTTCATTACCATTTCTTTCCTTTTTTGGTTTTAGAGATTTATTATATCTGAACGAGTTGAAAACGATTTTTGCACCATTTACGAAAAAGCACTGCATTATCTCTTCAATTAGGCATAAAAAAGGAGAGAACGTCACATATCGACTCCTCTCCAATAGCTTCTATTCATCTAAGATATTTGCCAATACATAGGCTTACTTGTTTTTTCTTTCCAGGAACCTCCGTATCTCTTCCACACTATCTAATATGGGAATGAACGGGGCAGACGGGCTGCATACTGGATCTTGACTGGACAGTTCCAGTGCATTAATAAATGCTTCTGCCTTTTTGGGGTCTTCAATCACAAGCTCTGTAAGGATACTTGATGTAGCCATATAGAAAGCACCTCTTTTCTCTCATATCTTAAAAAATTCTTTCGTAAGAAGATCCTGCAGTATTTTCTATACGCCAAGACCTGTACTCTCCATTTTTATTTATGTAGTAAAGTTTGATCCAGCATGTTTTTAATTTCATCTGGAAGACCGTCTACCGTTGCATTTTCATCTAAAAACAGTAAATTTGTATATTTTTTCGCATCATTCGGCGCTGAAAAAATATGAGTTACTGTATATGCTGTTCTACTTTTAGAAAAGCAATCTTCATCTCGCAGCGATTCTACTACAAAGCAATCGCCCTTTTGCTGCCCCTTATCATCATACTCTTTATTTAAGCATAGAGTAAAATTAAGATCTGTTGTGCCAAACTTATAAGTTCTCGTGTCTGTGACAATCTCTTCCAGCATAAATCCTTCTGAGCCAGCCAGCATTGCAATCTGTCCGATATGCTTAATCTTACGCTTACACAATGAAAAAGGGTGCTGCGGTGTAAAAAATATCTGCGAAGCCTGAAGCATTTTTTTTGCTGCATAACTATAAAACTTTTTTGCTGAAAGGTTCGTGGCCACACCTGTCAAGTGCCTAAAATTGGCAGCTTTATAAAGCACCTCAATATATCTGCCTTCAAATACATATAGAAATCTTTTACCTACTAAATGCTTCCTATACAGATCAGCAGCTACTTTAATCTCCTGTACAATTTTCTCTCTATCCTGTTGTTTTCCCATCTATCTTTTCCCAATCATCACTATAGTATAAAAAAACAGCACTGGACAACTTTTTTGTTATCCAGTGCCCATAATCTTAAAAAGCGGTTTTATGCTGGCTGTCAGCCGCGACATCCTTCCGAATGTCTAAAATGTCGCCGGTATCATTGAGTCCCCGGCGCGGACTCACCGTATCTCCCTGGTGTGGGCGTAATACCCTTCCGAGTATCAAATAGTCCCAGTAATTACCCTGCCCGGCACAGTACAGCTTTTACGTGCCGCTACACGAAACCTTTTGGCTTAATTATATTATATGCGATACCCTAAGAAATATCAATAGTTTCCACAAAAAATTGATTGGTTGTATCTTATTATAACCCGTTACTTACCGTTTCAATAAACGCTCCCTAGAAGCTGTATCCAATACTATTTTATGAAAATCCAGCATTGCGTGCTCTTGCATCAGTTTCTCACCAAGTTTCACAAGAGGATTGGTTTCCCATTCCGAATCAATTCCTGTTTGATGATAGTATCTTGCATAAGCAAATCCCTCAGCTACCGCATCTGAATTTTCAAATATTCCCACTATTGCATCTGTAAACTGTACAATGATTGAGCTCCCAAAAATCCCCTGCAATTCTTCCGCATTCGCATCATCATATTTCTCTACATCAAAAGACAAAGAGAAATCATACGTATTCTCTTTTCCGTCTTCTGTTTCATAAGAAATTGTTCCAAAAATATCTCCCTTGCCAGACGGAAGTTCGATTGACTCTGAAAGCTCTAATTCATATTCAATGTTATTGAACACTGTCGTTGCTTCAAACATTTGTGATATACAGGTACCTTCTTTTTCATAAATATCTTTCTGTAAAAAGGAAATAGGATTATACTCCATATTTTCCCATATCTGTTTTCCCTCCACTGTCCGTTTACACAAGGAATCTAAAAGCAACATCATTGTTTCCTGATCTATTTCTTCATATACGTTCATAGTCAGCCTCCTTTTTCTTTGGATAGTCCACAAAAGCTCTGTAAGAGTTTATCTCAATTTCTAGTTACAACGTGATATTTAGTCAAATGACGTATGTACGCGCTTTCTTATAGTTGCCAATATTATATGGCGTATCTCCCAAAAATTCAATCAGAATATAAAAACTTTTACTCACACTATCCTGCCTTTACATCTTTTTTAGTCTATACCCTACATTGATCAATGTTTCTATAATATCATGCCCCATCTTTTTTCGTATCTTCCATACTACGTGTTCCACTGTTTTGTACGGAATCTGATCATCATAATAATTACTCTCCCAGACCGAACAATAGATATTCTTCTTTGGAATAACCCAATTTGGCCTTTGGGCTAAAAGATACAGAACTTCAAATTCCCTGGGCGTTAAATCTATTTCCTTTCCTTCGTAAATAACCTGATAGGACATTGGATTTAACTGCAGTTTTCCATCGCCCAAAACTACATTCTCTTTATATTCTGGAAAAACATACTTCATCTGTATGCCTCCTCTTGATTTATAAATTTCTAACTGTTCCCATTCCAGAAAGAAATACCGAACGAAATATCCAACATCCGGCACTTTTTTAGTTATTTTTACTTTTTACATAATTTCTATCTCTGCCATCTTTTCTATAATTGTGAACTTCCTGAAAAATTAACTCTCATTTTCTAAAAATAGTTTATTTCAGCCGTTTACAGTGAATTTTATAAATTCCTCGTAGAGTTAATTAACTCTCAGAATTTTACTTTAAATCCGATGGAAACATTGAAAACACTCAGTTGTTTCAATCGAGCGTTAATTTTCACAGAAGTTCACAATAATATGAATATGCTTCTTACTTTTCAGATTAGATATGTTCCGTTTTATGCAAGCGCCTAATTTTAAAGTTGTGCATATCCACCGAATATTCATCCTATAAATAATTGTTGGGAAATGTTAGAACAGCAGCATTTCTCTCTATTTCCAAAAGGAGAGTAGGCATCATGCATTACCCTTTATTTTTTAGGTTCTCTTGATTATATAAATCTTGATATACACTACAATTTTTCAATAACTCTGCATGTGTTCCTATACCTACTATTTTACCCCCATCTAATACAATTATTTTATTAGCATCCTGTGCAATTTTTACTCTATGGGTTATATATATTGCTATCTTATTTTTACTCACCTCAAAAAAACTCTTAAAAATTTTGGTTTCTGCTGTTACATCTAATGCGGAACTAGGCTCATCCAACAAATATAAATCTGCATTTTTATAATAGGTTCTTGCTAACGCTATTTTCTGCCATTGACCACCTGATAATTGACCTCCTTCATCAAACCAATTTCCTAATCCTCTTTTTAGTTCGTATCCTCTTTCGGTTTTTAAAAAATCAACGTTTGCTTTGCACAATGAATTTTTAATTTTATTTTCATCGACTTCTGTACTAATATCTCCTATATAAACGTTCTCTTCCAATGTACCTTCATACTTTAAAAAATCTTGAAAAAGAACAGATATACAATTCCTGTAACTCTTTACATCAATATTCTCCAAATCAAGATTATTAACAAATAGCTTCCCACTAGTAGGTTTATATAACCCACATAAAATTTTAAATAAAGTGCTTTTCCCAGATCCATTTTTTCCTACAATTGCAATCTGTTCGTTTGATTTAATTTTTAAATTAATGGTAGATAGTGCCATTTTACATTGAGGATAATCGAAAGATACGTTTCTTAGTTCAATTGTCTTTATATTATCTACTTTTGTACCACCTAACGCATTCTCCCCTTCTTTTATTTCTAAAAAATCTTTTAGTAATTGTATATATAAATTTGCGTTATAAATAGAATAAACATTAGAGGCAATGCTATTTGTAGCATTTTGCATCATGGACACAGCATTTAAATATGACATAGTGGTTCCTATCATTTTTTTCCCTACGTAAGCCAAATATATTGCAATAATCATTATAATTATACAAACTATATCTTGTATAAACGAAATAATCATATTTAAAACAGCTCTGGTTTTTTCAATTTCATTGGCTTGTTTTATGAAAGTTTTGACTAAGCTACAATATTTATCCAGCAAATATTTTTTTAATCCATATGCTTTTACCTCTTTAAATGCTGTATCATGTGTAAGTAAATATGTATAATACCACGCTTTTCTTTCTTTTCCACTGCGCTCATATCTCATTAGAAATTCTTTATTACCAACATAAATTTGTCCTATAAACATTAATATTGACACAGCAATCATTATAATCACAAGAATTGGATTCCATGAAAGTAGTATCATTGCGGCTGAAAATAACGAAACTAAATTAGATGCTAAGCCTAATACCCCTTGCATGGTCTGATATGGTTTATTTCCAATTTCTTGTTCTAAACGATTTATCATATCATATGTTTCTGTTCTCTCTAACATTTCCAATGATAAATCCCCACATTTTTTCATAAGAATGTAATTTATTCCATAAACTAAATGATTGTTTAAATTGTTTAAATTATAGCTTGCTAAATTCTGTAAAAGCGATTCCGAGATAATTAGCCCGAAATATAAAATCAAAAGATACACCACATATTGATATGATTGTGTCTTGTTTTGTATTTCATTTAACAACTGTTGCATTACCAATAAGGACGAAACAGGAAGAATTCCATTTATTATAGACAAAATAAATGCCAGAATAAATTTTGCTTTACATATTTTACAAATTAATCTTATCGTATAATAAATCAAAAAAATATTCCTTTTTATTTTTTTTAGCATGATTTTTCTCCTATATAGTGAAGGCGTAGCACATATAGTACTACGCCTTCGTTTTTACTACCTCTTAGAGAGTACTAGAACGGAATGTAGCAACAGCATTTACTCTGTTACCTGTACGATACTCTCCTTCGCCACCACAGCCACAGCCACAATGAACACAACCATCATCATTGCCTCTGTAACCTGCATATCCATCAGTACACATGCATGCTCTCGGCTGCACTCCTGATCCAGGTGTTCTTCCAATTGGATTTACAAACTTCATAACGATTCCTCCTTTCTTTGTAATTTAAATACATCTATGTAAATATAAACGTATTTACCTTTGTTAATGAATTTCCATTTCATTATATTGTTCCAATTCGCTTGGATTTGCCTCCATTAATGCATGATATCGTCTTAAATTGTCTTCCAAATACTTTCTTTCGTTTCGACATGAATTATGTCGATATGAAAGATGTAATCCATTAGCATCGTAGCAATTAACATAACATAATGTACATAAATTAACTGCCCAACATTCTTTACAATACTCTTTTGCTTCTTCTATAAAGTCTTCAACATAAAGTTTCTTAATTTTTTCTTTATCAAATCCCTCATTCACATTGCCTAAACAAGGTATATTTCCTACTTTTTCACAATGTAAAAATTCACCTTTTGTAGTGACATAAATCCTTCTTTGTCCCGGCACGCAGCATCCATTCATTCCATACTGTTGAATAGGTGTTTCTGTCAACAAGCGTTTGTGTATAATCATCATTCCCTTATCCATATAACCATCCGTAAACAAAGTTTTTTCTGTATTATCTGGATTTGATTTATACACTTCTTCCCATTTCATTAAAGGTTCATAAAACTCTTCCATAAACCATCTATCTTCTTTTCCTTGCGGTAAAAAGTAATCACTCTCTGACGGTCCATGATCTACCGTTGCAGTCAAAATCATAACGTCTTTGGGAATCCATTCACTTTTTTTCGATAAACTCCTGAATTTTTGTATACTGTTCAAGATAACCTGGTCCCGATACAACCATATTAAATCCAATCTTAGAACTCTTTCCTTCCTTATGGAATGCTTCAAATAGTTTTTTTGCTCCCATAACTGTTTTTTCAAAGCTACCTGTCCCATTAACCATAAGCCGATTTGCATCGTGCATTTCCTGAGGACCATCCAAGCTAATAATAATATTGAAATTATTTTTGGCAAAATACTCTGCGATCTTATCATTTACCAATGTTGCATTTGTAGTGATTGCAAAGGACATATCCTCGCCAAATAATTTTTTAGCATATTCAACTGCTCTTTCAATAAGTTCAAAATTTAGTAAAGGTTCTCCACCATAAAATCCAATGTGCCTATTTTCTGCATTTTGGGAATGCTCTTTTAAAAAATCAATAGCTTTTTTTGCAACATCCCATTTCATGTTTTCATGTCCGAACGCCCTGTATTCTGGATGAGAAGGATGATAAATACAATATTTGCAACGTAAATTACATTTTTCAGTAACTTCAAGAGTAACATTCTCAACCTTATTTTCAAGAATATCATCTAACTCTGTTACTGCATCACCTGTCAGCGTTTTTAATGGTGGAGCTTGTAAAATATGTTCATTTTCCATTGCCGACTTAATTTCTGAAATTGCATCCTCAAACTCACTTTTACTTAATTGAAGATTTTTAATATCTTCGACTGGCATTCCCTCCAATAAACTTTTCAGTACAATGTAAACGTCGAATTTAATTTGGCAACTTTTCCAGTTCCTGTATCATAAAAATTAATAATTTTTTTCTGTCTTAAAAACTTTACCCAAGCGCCCAATTCTTCCATTTTTTTCGATTTCAGATACCAGCGATTCTAAAGATATTTTTTTCTGCTCTTTCACTCTAAACACTCCTTTCATTTGGATTTTTTATTATGAACCGATTATATCAATAAATCCCCCAAAATATATTTTGATGTAACAATTTCGATACTTGATGTAATAAATCCTCTATACTTTATGAATATAGCCCTTTTTCCTTATATTTACATCTGGTGCCTACAATAAGTTCGAACTGTAAGAAATAAGAAAACAGGAATCTCAATCAATGCGGAAATTAATATAGTATACGGTGTCCAAAAACTCATTCCCCCAATATGTAGGTAATTAAAATTGATAAGTTGATACAGAAAATTATTTTGCATACCAAGTCCCGCAGATGGAAAAATAGCTGAAATCCAATTTACCCCTAATGCTGTGTAAGCAAAAGTCGGAATAAGGACTATGCCAATAGCAATCAACAATACCGTCAATGTATCTTTGCATTTTGCTGATAAAAAAAAAAGTACAGTAAACACAAGCTAAAACAGATATCAACCCTACTAACGAAATAACAATCTGCATCTGTGCTAAGTCCCAGTTTGGCAAGTTAATAATAGAAAACAACATTTGAACAGAAGATTGTAAACAATTTGTTCCAAATGTGATATCTGAAATTGCTAAGTGCAGTGTAATACACATAGTATACACAACCATCACAATCATACTGGAAGCCAATATCTTTGTAATAGCTAATCTGGTACGACCATGCTTTGCACAACGCAAAATACTATCCGCGCCTGATTGATATTCACCAGAAAAAATAGGCGTGATAATGGAAACACATAAAATTGCCAAAATCATAATATAAAGCTCAACATAGTCAAACGCGTCTTTGGAATATCCTGCATAAAGTTGAAATGGCATATCGACTTTTTATATTGTTCTAAGGCTTGTTGTTGTGCGGCCGGATGATTGCGTTGCTCATTCCTCATAACATCTGCCAGATGAGTTTCACATTTCTGATAATAATTTTGTGCAACATCTTCTGGATCAATATCCATAAGATCAGGTCCTATTCCAGTTAACGGATCAGCATATAGTTCTGGCAACGCTTTAAGCAATGGACGAATAGGTACAATCTGTTTAATACTGACAGAAAGCGGAAATGTGTCACTTTCCATAGGACCATATTCGTTTATCAAACTTTGATAAATTCTCAAAGCCTCACTCACTTTTTCTGGAGTAACTTCGCCATTTATAGCAGAATATAAATCACGCTTAAATTCGATTGCCTCCATACCATCAAGTTCTGTTTTTGTTCCATCTGGGTTTGGACGATTTATGGACTCAAAAGCAATCGGCAGATATGCCATAACAACAGACATAACCAGAGCCACAGCAATTAAGATAAGTGTGCGTCGTGATTTCAGGACACGCTTTACTTCTAAACAAAATAAACGCATATTATTTTTCCTCCCTTTCGACATCTTCTTGTGGAAACAACCATAAATACAAATCTTCCAAACGCGGCTCCGCAAGAATGGAACCCTCTACTTCGGAGTGCTCTGCAAGATAACGAATAGATATTTGATTATTGTCCTCGCCTCGCTGATTGATAATCCTCAGACGCATTTCATAGTCCATCATCTTATGAGCAGGAATCGCACAGCTCCATACTTTCCCCTCAATCTGTTTTACCAAATCGCTTGTTGTTCCCACATCAATAATCTTTCCAGCTTTCATAATCGCATTACGAGTTGCAATATATTCAATATCAGAAACAATATGCGTAGAAATCAACACAATACGGTCATGGGAAAATTCCGAAATGAAGTTTCTAAACCGTACTCTTTCTCCAGGGTCAAGTCCTGCTGTTGGCTCATCCATAACAAGAATTTTAGGGTCATTCAGCATGGCCTGTGCAATTCCTACACGACGTTTCATACCACCAGATAGTTGTGCAATTTTTTTTCGCTTCACATCAGAAAGGGTAAGAATATCCAACAGATAGTTGATTTTCTTTGTGGTTTCTCTGAGCGGCACATCCTTTAGTGCAGCAACATATTCCAGATAGTCTTTGACCGTAAAATCGCGGGAATAGCCAAAATCTTGTGGCAAAAAGCCAAAGATATTGCGATAATCTGCTCCCATTTTATGAATGTCTTTCCCATCCAAAGATATACGACCACTACTAGGTGTCATAATGTCTGCAAGTATTCGCATGAGAGTGGTTTTTCCAGCCCCATTTGCCCCCAATAATCCCCATTACGCCAGTTGTTAATGTAAGGCTGACATCATCGACTGCAGTTTTATCTTTGAACTGTTTGCTGATGTGTTCAATCTTTAATTCCATAGGTGTACTCCTTTCTCTTAAACAAAAAACTGTCCTTGTTCAGTAACTATTGTACCGAACAAAAACAGTTTAATCTCAAAGATATGGAACAAAATCTCCTAAGAAATTCCTAAGATTTTACTTCTAAATGCCTAATCAGAAATGGGAAGCATAATCACAAAAGACACCATCTCATTTTCGCTAAACGCAGTAATGGTTCCACCATGTAATCGTATAATTTCCTCTGCAATCGACAGTCCTAATCCTGCACCGCCTGTATCAGAAAGGCGGGCTTCATCCAAGCGATTGAATTTTTCAAATATGCCAGAAATTTGTTCAGGTTCAATAGTCCGTCCATGATTTTCAAAGTTTATTTGAACGCTATTACCACAACGCTTTGCAGTTATAATAATCTCTGTATTAGGATAGCTGTATGCCGCTGCATTTTTCAAAAGATTACTAAAAACCCTTGCCAGCTTTTCCGGATCAGCATATACAACTAAATCATCATCAACCGTAAAAGCAGCCGAATTGCCTTTTGCAGATAAAGAGGGATATATTTCATCAACTACCTGTGCCAACAAACACTGTAAGTCTACCTTTTCTTTCTTTAACGAGACAGTGTGTGCATTATATTTTGTAATTTCAAACAATTCATTGATAAGCTTTTCAAGTCGTTCAGCCTTACTTAATGCAATTTGAACATATTTTTCTTTCTGTTTTTCAGGCATATCCGGTGCTTCGTGGAGTAAACTTAAATATCCAATCACTGTTGTTAGGGGAGTGCGTATATCGTGGGCCAGATACATAACAATTTCATTTTTCCTATCCTCAGCTTCTTTTGCTACCTGTTTGCTTAACAACACAGACAGTTTAATCTGGTTAAGTTGTTCCTCTAATTCTTTAAGGGGATCAGACAATGCTACAGGATGATCATTCTGCTCATAAACTGTCTGTGTTGCGGAAATAACTTCATCCAAATATCCCCATGGTTTTTTCCAGAAGTAATTAAATATACATACAAAACCAATGATTAGATAGAAAATAAAAATCATATCTATACGCCAGTATAGCCATGATAAAATTTTGCTATCGAATTTCGGAAAAATGAATTGTGCCAAAATTCCCAGTCCTATACCAGTTACAGTATATAAAAATAGTACTAAATATAATTGTACTCCAAGCCGCTTTTCCGTAGTAAGTTGCTTTTTTTTCATAAGCACGCCTCCAATCAATTTAAAAATAAAAGAAGTGCCAACAGACCGATTATGAAGGTGCTCACAATTACAGCAATAACCAAAAATAATTTATCTGCTTTTTCTCGACTTTTTTAGCAATCGAGCCACAATAGAATATAAAGCAATACCCAAAAGACCGCCTGCTGTGTTAGTAATCAGGTCGGTAATATCAGAACTACCAATAGCAAGTATATACTGTGTAATTTCCAGCAATAGACTTATTCCAGCAATTATCAATAATTTCAAATAGGATTTGCTCTTAAACAAAAGCATTTGCAGATATATGCCATTGGGACAAAAATCAATAAATTTTCAAGAACTTCTTTTATGTGAAAATCTACTCCAATCTCTTTATCGTAATAAAATGGAATAATATTTATCTTTCTTACAGTGTCTAAATCATTGATATTGAATTGCAGCTTAAATAATATTATCCAAACCAAAAGTGCCAGATAAATCAAAAAAAGAACTGACACCCCAAATTTTCGCTTTCTTTTCATGGGTTCTCCTTTCAGATTTTATAACCTACTCCCCAAATTGTTTTGATATATTTCGGGGTATCAGAAGTATCTTTTAATTTTTCACGCAAATGTCGGATATGCACTGTGATAGTGCTGCTATTTTTTGAATAATATTCCTCTTTCCATACTGCATGAAATAAATATTCAATGCTTACAACCGTCCCGGCATTTTCCAACAAAACATTAAGAATTGAAAACTCGGTCGGAGTCAGCGACACATTCTCACCATCCAATAGACATTCATGTGTCTGCACGTTCAATCGTAATTTATTGTATGAAAGTTCTGGCTTTATTCCTTCTTCACTTGTAACGGATGAATATTTTTTGTAGCGTCGTAGCTGGGCTTTTACTCTGGCAACCACTTCCAAAGGACGAAATGGCTTTGTCACATAATCATCGGCACCTAATGTAAGTCCAGTAATTTTATCTGTTTCCTCAATTTTGGCAGTTAGCATAATAATGGGGTAAGTATATTTTTCACGAATACGCTGACATAAGGAAAAACCATTTATATCCGGGAGCATAATATCAAGAATAGCAAGATCTATATCGCCCTTTTCAATACAAGGTATTGCATCTTTAGCACAGTAATATTTATAAACAATGTAATTTTCATTTTGCAAATAAACTTCCAGTAAATTTGCTATATCCTTCTCATCATCTATAACTAATATTTTTTCGCACATACCATCATCACCCTCTTTCCATAATTTGAATTATAACAAATTTCCTTTATTTATTCATTATGATTTTCATTAAAAACTATTAAGATTTTCATAAGAACTTTTATATATACAAACACTTCTGCCTTTTCGTGCTATTTAATTATAATCCTATTAAGAATTCTTGATATCGTTATATAAAGCTCTATTACTTACCAGATGTTTTTTGTACAAGTCAACATCTATCTTAATTTCCTCTATAATTTTTTCTCTATCTTGTTATCCCATGTCCATTATCTTTCAAAGCAATTTTATGCTGACTGTCAGCCGCGGCATCCTTCTAAAATTGATTTTTAAGCTAAAAGGTATAAAAGCAAGCTAAAGTTTTCCCTTTCTTTTCTCAATATTATGTGTTAGTGATTTCATGAGATGTCACAAGATTGCTCACATCAGTTGACGCTCGTTTGGTTAACTTTCTGTCACCAGTCAGTTAGGCAATACCGCCTGTTTCCAGGCGGTACCTGCTTTATGAAGTTACCATCCTAAGCATCTCGTGTTCCACAACGAACTTGATCATATAATCATCGATCAATCGTTTCTGATTTTGAAACGCATACATCAAAGCTTTTTCACAGACACGGTTGATCATCCGTGGGATTCCTGCAGATGCCTTATGGATCTCATCCAATGCCTTGGTTGTAAATATCTCTTGCTTACATCCTGTACAGTGCATATCGATGCGTTGACGGATGACTAACTGTTTCTTCACACGCTTTCCTTTTGTATGCTGATGGCAGTATACAGGTTAATTCAGAGACAGGCAAGTAAATCAGTTGTTTGATGATTCATGAGGTCAACAACAATTATGGTATCTTTGTATTCCGAAAAAATATTCTGCATCTTTTCCTCCCACAACAGTCTTTTCTATATTTCTGTACAGTTTTACCATTTTAAATAAAAAACGCGGAAACAATAATATTTTATCATTCCCGCTAATTTTTCTCTTTTTCAACTTTATACTTTATGATGCCGATACATTGTGATATAAAAACGGTCAACGCTGTCAACGCAATCAAGGATAAATATTTTTTCATACCTAAAGCTGTACAACAGCCAGCAGCAATGAAAATAGCTCCTAGTATTTTACCTGTTACTTTTCGGCAATGTTCCTTTTCTTCTTTTTTCAACTCATGGTTAATGTTTTCTACAGGAGAAAGTTTCCATATACAAATGGAACTGACCAAAATAATCCCCCAAGCCACAAACAGCTCTAATGGATATTTGTTATTAATTTGCAAAATCATAACTTGAACAGTAACAGAGCATATAAAACAAGCCTTAAAGCTATTCAGATGTACACCACCAGCATAGGTTCTTAAAAACATAAAAACACCTGTAGACACAAGGAATTCTGGGATTGTATGCAAGTATATCGCTATACTCATACAGACGAATAGGCAAATTAACATCTCTAATCCAATCTGAAATCCATATTGATATACTGCATACAATTCCTCTGAAACTGCACCGGCATCAATAACGTATCTTGTTATTTTTTCCGATAATCTTCCCATGAAATTAAAGTTTCTTCATTTTTTTCAATGCTGCTGGCATCTTTGGCTGATGATAAATATAACAGCAAGCACTGTCCGCTGACATTTTACCAAGTTTCAGAGATAAATTTGCTAATACTTTTGCTGGCTGATTTTTTAAATTTTTAGATTTCATAATTAAAATCTCCTTTCATTTGTTTACCAATACATTACTACAAAAAATCTCCCATTCGGTTCTCTTGTAAAAAAACCGAGTATTGATGTAATTTTTCCCAAAAAGGCAGCAAAAAAGAAGCAATGTTTCTCCGGTTCTTTCTCAACATTGCCTCTTTTTTGCTGATGTATGTTTTTTTATATACCAATTCCATAAAATCAGGTTCTCTATCTTTTTCTTATATTTTCGTGTGTTATCTATTGTTTCTATATAATCGTAAGCTCCTGCTTTCAGTATAGAAAAAATATCCTGTATTGATCCCCCTTCGCTAATAGCAAGAATAGGCGTTAAATGCCCCAAACTCCCTTTTATTTTTATAATAGCCGCAAATGCCTTTCCCTCTCTATTATCTCTTTAGTAAAATGGAAAATCACAACATCTGCCGTTGGATATCTATTGTTTTCCAACTGTTGATAAGTACACCATTTTAATTGGTGTTTTTTCCCAATAATCCTTTCAGTACTGTTATACAGTTTCTCATCATCACTAAACAGCAATATTTTCACGCTATCCATATATCAGTCCCCATACCGCATACCAAATTTATCTTTCCATTTTACCATTCTTTCCTTTCTCATTATTTTTTATGTAATTATTTCGAGTGTTCATGTAATTATTCCTGCACATTACTATATAAGACTATCCGAATTTTAAATTTTCCTGGTTCTGAATCCTCTATTACCACTGATCCATGATATTTTGCTACTGCCCGATACACAGAGGCTAAACCTACTCCATGATTTTCTGCATCTGACTTTGTAGATTTCAAGCGGTTATCTCTTGTTTTTAACAGCTTCCCTTTATAACTATTGTCTACGAACAATAATAGATTATTTTTATCAAATTTCATTTTGACATTTATATATCTATTTTCTTCAACCTTCTCTGCTGCTTCCACTGCATTTTCCAGTAAATTTCCCAATATCAGACTCAGATCAGCTCCTTTAAAAGGCATTATCATCGGAATACAAATATCCGTTTTAAAAATTATTCTTTTGTTTTGGGCAGTTACATACCAATATCCAATAAGTGAATCAATCACAATATTCCCACTATTCGATATTGAGGCAATCACCATACCGCCCTCTCCCATAATTTCTTCAATAAAACCTGTCATTTTTTCATATTCTTTATTTTCTGCATAAGCAAGAATGGAAATAAGATTATTCTTCATATTGTGTTTTATATCCCGCAACTGCAACATTGAAAGTTCTCTTTCTTGCTGATGACGTTCGCATAATTCCAGTTGCTGTTCATATACTGCTGCCATTCTCCTTAACCGCAAATCATCAGCCAACTTCATATAGACATAAAATATCAATATGTTCATACCAAGTAAAATAAGTACAGTAAATGTAGAGTTTATACGAGTACGTCCATTATTATTTGCAAATCCAAGCATAAATATATTGTTCATGATATAAATGCTTCCTGTTGGGATCAACACAAGTAAAATACTGTATCTGACCGGCAATTCCTTAATATCATCATCTGTGAACACTTTCTTTAATGCAAGAATTACTGCATTAAAAAATATTTTTGAAACGAAAGAGCCTACTTGGCGAACTGCAGCATATTGAGGGCAGTATGTTAGCAAAATATAGTTGCACAGGGTTTCCATCAACATCCAAATCGCATTAAAGGTAATTACAAATACACCTTTGTTCCACCATCTACCTTCATAAGTCATCATAACTGCCAAAAACGTAAACATAATCGTCACAGCAATATTGATGTAGGCAGGAAAACTAATAATCGTTGTTATTCCAAATTGCCAAATCACGAACAGCGTTATACCGATCACCGACAAATACCTTTTTCTCTTACGAGCAAAAAATATATCGAAATAAAAAAAGAATAAATATACTGCCCAAAGGCAAAGCAATATATCTATCCCACACATTAATACCCTATTCGTCCACATAAAACGTATCCTCCATAGAACAATATTGTTCACTAATTATCTTTCTCCGGTCTTCACTGATTGAAATTTTTTGTCCATTATCCATTACTACAGAATCATAAGATTGTCCGGATATATGTTTATAATTCACCAGAAAAGACTGATGAACTCGCAAAAAAAGAAATTTTACATGTTTTTAAGGGTTTTCTTCAATCTCATTAAGTTTTCCGTACAGTTCAAGGATTTCTTGTTCCGTTACAATAAATATTTTTTCGTTTGTTGCTTTCAAAATATAAAATATCCTTGATTGGTACTTTATGATTCATACGTTGATAACTATAGCGAAAATAAAAATCTTCACTATTAATGTCTTCATATACCGACTTAAAGCACTTTTCCATTATTTTATCTGTTACAGGTTTTACAAGAAACTGAAACGGTCTTACCTCAAAGGATTCCCTCATATAACTTTCATGGCTCGTAACATAAATAATTCGCACATTTTTATCGTATGTTCTAATTCTTCTAGCTGCCGAAATACCATCTTCTTTATCCATTTCTATATCCAGATAAATAACATCATACCTCTCACCTGCTGCGATAGCATCTGCTAAACTCTTTCCATTCCAGAATACTTCTATTTCAGTATCAACAAAATTTCTTTTAGCTATATCCTGGAGAAGTCTTTCGATTTTTCCAGTTATTTGAATATCATCATCACAAATTGCTATATTTAACATTCACTCCACTCTCTTCTGCATGTTTGCTGATTTTTTCTTCTCACTCGTTTTTTTTACTATTTGTATAATTGACCAAATCATCTCCTGATCACATGGATCTAACTCTTTATACACTTCCACTAAATCGTAATATTCGTCTAGTACTTCGTTCATTTTCATCTGCCCATTCAAATCTCTTTTTACATCTGAAACTCCCAGCAAATAATCTGTTGTTACATTGAAGTAAGCAGCAATCTTTTTCAGAATATCTACTTTTATTAACGTAACATCTCTTTCGTACTTACTCAACATTTGCTGTGTTATCCCTAATTCTACTGCAAGGATTTCCTGTATTAACCCTCTTTTCTCACGTAATTGTTTAATACGACTTTCCATAATTGCCTACCTCTTAATCATGTTGTACTATCATGCTACCCTATTTCATTCATAGCGATACAAATAATAGAAGTAATCAATTACGCAAAATATGCAAAATACGAAGACGAGCAGTGCAATCGCACTGCTCAAATCTTATTCATGTAGCCATATAAATGATGTTGTTGCGGAATATATTTCCTGATAAATAATATCCGCCATTTCACTTTCAGAAGCTTCTTTATTTTTTTCTCCTATTTCTCTTCCCACTTCATTGTTATGTAAGTCCATATCTCTATGTGCTGTTTTTGGATATCCGTCTGATTCTGTTCCTGTAACATCTTTGTCTTCATGAGCAGTTGCAAATAACTCTGCTCTTTCTTTTCCTATTAAAACAGTCATTTCAGCATTCCAAATTCCATGACGAAAAGCATCACTTCTATTTCCTAAACCATTTGTCCCAAATTTTGCCTCTGTCTGCGAAGTAGCAATATTTTTTGCTTTATTTACCTTTAGGGCATCAAAAGGATAACGAATACATAGTTTCTTTTCTGAATCTGTAAGCGCATTCCAAATATCTATAATCCCCCTTTCCACATCTTGATGATTGGCTTCCAAAAAAGACATGAGCATTTCTTCTGAATAATCTGGGTGAGTAGCCTTAATGTTCTGGATTTCTGCAATCAATTTTTCAAAATCCCTTTCTTCTGCACCAATCAAATCACTTCTTTGCTGGTCATTTTCGCTTGCCATAACAGAGAATGGAAAAGCCATTATCACCACCAGCATTAGGCTGAATACTTTAAATAGTTTCTTCATAGAATATACCTCCGATCTCATATTATGATTATATTTTACCATATTTAATGTACTATCCCATCTACATGTAATTTTTTTCGATTCCCTGTGTAATAATTCCCATAGAGGCATTTTCAAAAAAAAGAATGGCAGTATTAAACAACCGCCATTCCACTCTTCATATACTTTTTACCACAGTAAAATGCAACCAAACCTGTATCTTCCAAATTTACCCATTTTTAGCATTTTCTATCTTTATTTCACTTCTATTTTTACTGTTCCTGAAAAATCATTACCTACAATCCCGATATAATTACTGCCATCTGGTAATGTTATTGTATTTTCATAAGTACCTGTTGTTTTTATTAAAGTTTTAGGTTCATTGCTACCAGAAATAATGAATATTTCAGCTTCTCCTTTTGTTATTTCTAGGTTACAAAACAATTCAACCTGCTTCCCTGCCGCTCTTTCTATTGTTGTTCCTCCAAAAAGATATTCTGTATCAGAAAATTTTTTTGTACTCTGCTTGATATGTCCCCGTATAATAATCTTCCCCATAATCTCTTTTCCCTTGCAGGTTTATATCATTGGTTAATTGTACTTCTCCCACCTTTTCGACTACTGCATTATATTTTTCCAACACCTCCTCTTTTGAACACCCAGACAATAACAAGCAAAACATTAGAATAAAGAAACAACTTTTTTTCACTTATAACCACCCTTTCTTTGGTTTTGACTTTTTTTGTTTTTGTACGAGTTTTTTTGTTCTCCTTTTCTTTCATTGTTGCGACTAAAATTACAGAAATAGCGACAATAATTATCAAGCTACATAAACACAATGGAAAACTCCATTGTACGGATGTATCATAACTTCTATACCCAATTAATCCCAGACTTGCAGTAATAGGATATATATTAGCCAATGTCATATTTCCTGCTGCAAACATACCTCCATATCCATACACAAAAGCAACAATGACACCTATCATAAAGCCGCCTGATAGTCTGCTTGTTATAACAATAATTGGTAATACCGCTAGATACAAAAGTAAATTTTCCAATGTTATTTGTACTAGCCCTTGGATTACCAAATTTACTGTAAATCCAGGAAAACCAACTATACACTCTGCAATTAACGTAAATATCGTACAAATAAGCCCAAATAATATTGATAACATTGCACATACAATAAGTTTTCCTACCAACAACTTTTTAAATGAAATTGGAATGGTAATAATATTCTTCAAAACATCGTCTTTTTCTTCCCGCGATATAATATATCCAGCAATCAAAGCTATGCACATTGGGAAAATCATTGACATATTATTTTTGATTACCTGCTCTATTAAGTATCGAAAATCCCATACAGATCCATCATTAGCCATAGAAGTAAAAAGTGTCAATAGAACAGAGAGTAGCATAAGAGCTATCCCCGCCCATATAATATGATAACGTTTTAATTTCAATAATTCTGTTTTTACAATAGTCCTCAATTTTATTCCCCCCTTTTCTTGTACAAACAGTCAATTAATAGTATTGAAATTCCTGCCATAATCCCAAGAATTAATATTACTTGAAAAGTTGAAGGAATTAATCCATTCATTTGTACAAGGTTCATATTAATTCCATGTCTTTTCATATCTCCAGCACTCCAAAATGTTGTAAGCGGCGTAGGAAGTAACCATAATATTGTCTTTGGTAATGCATCGAAAAGTGCTGTTGCACTCATATTTAAAACGCTATAAAAAATACATAATAAAACAGAGAAAACATAAGTACGACTAAAAAATACCACTATAACAATCAATGGTAATGTTCCTGCGGTAATAAATATTCCTGTTTCAACCGCCAGAAATATTTTGTATCCTAAACCGTATACATCTAACGTAAACATACCAACCAGAACTGTTGCTACCGTTGATGCTATGCAAAATACAACGCCTATAATAAATAGCACTATAATTTTTGCTGTAACTACTTGCGTACTGGATAGTGGGATTGTTTTAATATTTTTAAATGTATCATTATCACGTTCAATAAAAAACAACATAGCAGCTACTACTCCGATAATACAGGGTAATAAAAATTGGATTCCATACCCCAATACCATATTAAATAGTCCGTCAAATGCGTCCGCTTTATCAATATATTGCTCCATCATAGCTGGTGTTGTCATTAAATAAGCCAATGGAAGCGGAAACATAAATGCAGCTAAAGTTACTAAAAGAATAAACTTTTTTCTTTTCAGTTTTTGAAATTCAACCTTAACTAATTTAAGCAATTCCTTCACCTCCGGTCACCCTTTTAAAATAATCTTCCAATGTTTCTTCGCATAAATGAACTTCTGTAATTTCCAATCCTTGCTTTACAAAAACATAAGTAATTTCTGATCTAGGGATTGTTGTATTATATAATTGAAGTCTATTTTTATCACATATTTGAAAATCATCACATTCAAATTCTTTTCTTAAAATTTCCGCTGCGCGCTGGCTATCCGATACCATAAAATTGACATAGCGACTATTTTTTTTCGCCAATTCTTTCATACTTTCTTCTTCAAGTAAAATTCCCTTATCAATAATCCCTATATCATCTGCCAGTAATTCTATCTCTGATAATATGTGACTAGAAATCAAAATAGTTTTTCCCTGAACATCACATAACTCTCTAATAAACGAACGTACCTCTGCAATACCTATAGGATCCAAACCATTAATAGGCTCATCTAATATCAGCAAATTGGGATTGTGCATAACTGCCAATGCAATGGCCAGTCGTTGTTTCATCCCAAGTGAATATTCCGCAAATAACTTTTTATCACGATAGGGCAAACCGACAACTTCCAAAGCATCTCTTACACACTTACTTTTATTTAATCCTCTAAGCTCCGCAAAAATACGAAGATTTTCAGTCCCAGTCAAATTAGGATAAAATCCTGGTGATTCTATTAAACTACCTATATGCGGTAAAATATCTTTACTATTGGTTTCCATACTTTTCCCAAATATTTTTATGTTTCCCGATGTCGGTTTTGTTAATCCTAACAGCATTTTCATTGTAGTCGTTTTTCCTGCTCCATTACGTCCCAACAGTCCATAAATTCTTCCTTTTTTCACATGCAAGTTCATTGCAGAAACACTCTTTTGCTCTCCATACTGTTTTGTTAAATTATTGGTTTGAATAATATATTCACTCATTTTTTTATACCTCCTTTTTTTATACTGTAATTATATACCAACTACATTGAGATTTCCTTGAAGTAACCTTGAGGTAACCTTGAGATTTTCCTCTTTCTCTATACTTCTTTTTCCACAAGATGTATAATAATTTAAACTATAAAATTTTAGGAGATAAAAATATATGTATGATAAATTTATACTTATCGTTGATGATGAACAAGAACTACTCACCCTTATTAAAACAATATTTGAAAGAGCAGGCTATACAAAAATAATGACCGCAACATCTGGAGAAATGGCTTTACAAATAATAAGAGAAACTCTACCTGACATGGTTATTCTTGATGTTATGTTACCTGGTATGGACGGATTTGAGGTATTGCAAGAAATCAGAGCCCTCAGTAAACTTCCGGTTCTTATGCTGACCGCCAAAGATGCAGCCGAAGATCGTTTTTCTGGTTTTGAATTGGGAGCAGATGATTATTTAATCAAACCATTTTTGCCTAAAGAACTATTGTTACGTGTTCAAGCTATTTTAAAAAGAAGTTATCCTACAGAGAAACGAATTATAGAATTAGAAAATTCTTTTATAGATATTGATAAGGCAGAAATACATCGTGAAAATAAAATTATTCCTTTGACTGCTAAAGAATACAATATATTATTAAAACTTGTAGATAATGCCAATCACATTGTAACAATAGGAACTCTTTGCCAAACTGCTTGTGGTGAAATGTGGCAAGGGTATGAAACTACCCTCATGACACACATTCGGCATCTTCGAGAAAAAATCGAAAAAAATCCTTCTTCTCCTGTTTCACTGCTAACAGTTAAGGGGCTAGGATATAAATTGCTAGTGAAAGGAGTAAAATAATGAAGCTTGCCAAGCGTTTTTTTAAAAAATATCTTCTTTCCACCCTTATTATATTGATTTTATTTTTTGTACTAAATATTATTTTAATATGTGGGACTTTACTCATGGCATGGAATAATTCTACTGATCCAGATATACCCGTCCAAACCATTAGCAAAAATATCACGCTCAATGTAGATGGAACAATTTCTTCTACTGATTATATAGAAAATATTCTAAAAAATAAAAGTGCCTGGGCGATGATTTTAAACGAACAAGGAAATGTCATTTGGGAAAAATTTTTACCCGAAGAATTGCCAAGAACCTATTCAAATTTACAAATAGCCAAGTTTAGTCGGTGGTACTTACAAGAATATCCTGTTTTTATCCAAGAACATTCTGCCGGCTTATTGGTTATCGGGTGCGAACCTAATAGTATAACAAAATACAATTTTTCAATAGATATTAATTATATTCACAGCCTAATAGTCGGTATCTTTTTAATGATTTGTTTTAATATATTACTGATATTTATATTATTCTGGCGTAATACACATAAAATAGAAAAATCTATAGTGCCAATCATTGACGGTATTGACTCTATTGCTCAGGGAAAACCCATTACCCTTTCAGAAACAGGTGAACTTTCAAGTATAAATGCTGAACTAAATAAGGCTGGAAAACATCTTCTACAAAAAGAACAGGCGCGTGCCGAATGGATTAATGGTGTTTCGCATGATGTCCGGACACCTCTTTCTATTATTTTGGGATATGCTTCTGAAATCGAAAAAAATGAAGATGCTTCGCAACCTGTACAACTACAAGCAAGTATAATTCGTAAACAAAGCGAAAAACTCCGTAGCCTAATCGCAGATTTAAATTTAACTTCAAGACTAGAATACTCTATGCAGCCTTTAATAAAAACCAGTTTTTCTCCTGTGGAAATTGCCCGCCAAGTAATCATTGGCTTTATGAATGGACCAATAGACAACAAATATTCTTTTGATTTTCATTCATCATCTGATACGATTCCAGTATTGATCAAAGGAGATACGGAACTTTTTTCAAGAATGCTAAGCAATCTAATTCAAAATTGTATTAATCATAATCCTCATGGTTGTGAAATAACAGTTGAAATTTTAAAAGAAAATGATACCTGTATTATTTCCGTCATTGATAATGGTGGCGGTATGACTTCTACACAAATAGAAAAAATGAATAGTGGTATTTTTCCTAATAATATGTACAATTCAAATGGGGAGTCTGTTCATGGATTTGGTCTAAAATTGGTTTACCAAATATTAACCGCCCATAACGGAAATATCAAATATGAAAATATACTTCCTCATGGCTTAAAGGTCATATTAGAGATACCTATTGAACATATTGATCCGTATGAAGAAAAGATCTCTTAAAAGAACAGGTGAAAGCCATTATCTGACTTTCACCTGTTCTTAATTATTTACACTATCATAATATGCGCCCTTTAACTGAAGTAGTTCCACATGTGTTCCGGATTCAATTATTTTTCCTTTTTCAACTACGTATATTGTATCAGCATCTTGTATGGCATTCAGTCTATGTGTAACTACAATCTGGGTAATATGTAGTTGTTTCAAATTATTACATATTCTTCGTTCTGTAAGAGGATCTAAGTTGCTTGTGGCTTCATCAAAAATAATAACTTCCGGTTTCAGTGCCAATGCTCTTGCTATAGCAATACGCTGTTTTTGTCCTCCTGAAATGTTCTGTCCATTTTCTCCCACAAATGTATTAAGTCCCAATGGGAATTTTTCTATATCATCTTTCAGTTCTACTAAATCTAAATAATGATATATTTCCTCATCTGTCAACGTATTTGTAATATCCACGTTTTCTCTAATTGTTCCATTCATTGCCATTGGAACCTGAGTAACTATGGCAAATATCCGATCTATATCCTCTTTGCATATTTGTTTTATATCTTCCCCGTTTACTAAAATTTGTCCTTGATAATGAGAAAAGACGTTCAATAATAATTTTGTAATTGTAGTCTTTCCACTTCCTGAACTTCCTACAAATGCTATCTTCTCCCCCTTTTTTAGCATCATACTAACATTCTCTACATCTGGCTTCGTGCTTCCATAGTAAGAAAATGTTACTTGCTGCATTTCCATAGACTCAAATGAATTAATATGCTGAGTACCATTTTTACGGTTAGATTTATAATTCATTAACTCTTTTAAACGAATCATTGTTTCCTTTAAAACATTAATTTGAGGTACCACCAAAGATAGAGTTTGAAATGGACCTGTAAAATATCCGGCAAGTGTGACAAAGGCTATTAACGTTCCTAATTCCAACCTATTATCACAAACCAAGTATCCTCCTATAACGTAAAGTATCAATGAAGAAGCTATTGAAAAAGCCCCCACCACCGACTCCATAATATCACTTATTTGTACACGCTCACGTAATCTCTTAATTAAATGCTTATAATCCTGTTTCAGACTATCACTCAGCATATTCTCTATTCTCATGCACCTTATTTGCTGGATATTAGTCAAAGTTTCTACCATTCGTGCCTGTAATGCACTCTGATCTGCAATATAATTTTTAACCTTTATTCTAGCTTTTTGATTTAAAATCATTACTATTGTTATCTGTATAACAGTCATTACTATTATAACTGCAAACAATGGTATTGACTGTGTTATCATCATTATTCCGCAAAAAACAGCAGTAACCACATCTATCACTGTTGAAATTAGAGCTGTTGATATAAATTCGTATATATCACTGACACTATTAAAGCGATTTTCAATATCTCCTGATGAATGGCTTTCAAAATAACTTAAATCAATATCAAATATTTTATTCAGCATTAAAAATATAGTATCTTTGTATATATTATTCTGTAAAATAAGTATTACCCTTTTTTTAGCTAAATTTGCAAGTAAATAACTTAATGCCACTGATAATATCAGTAACGCATATTTTACAAAATTGAAGCCTAATGTATCATACGTTATTTCATTGACTATTTTTTTTATAATGAGCGGTGGAATCAATATAATTCCCTGTGTAACCAACGTTAGAATACTTGCCAGAAATAATTTGCTTTTATTTATAGGTATAAGAAAAGACTCACGTTTCTCACGTTTATAATTCTTTTCTGTTGGTCGAACACATACAAGTACATCTAAAAAATTCTTTTTAATATATGAATAATCAACCTTTTCTTTTCCTTTTAAAGGATCTAAAAGTATATATTTCCCATATTTTTTCTCCGCAACTACAACATAATGATTTTCTTTTGAACACATGATAATCGGTAAACATTTTATCAAATTTTCTTCGGTTTCGTAGTTTCCATACGCCTTGAATGAAAAATTATGTTCTTCCGTAATTTCTTTCATTTTTGCTAAAGACATACCATTTCTTCCAATACTTGTTGTAGCTTTTAATTCACTAATATCTATCTTATATTTATAATATTGGAAGATCATTGTCAATGCTGCTATACCACAGTCTGTTGTCCCCATCTGGCGAATCAATGGCACACTTTTTTGTGCATAAATACACCTCCCTAGTATAATAAATTAGTATTGGAAATAATAAATTCTATTATTTCCAATACTATCATTTTAGACTTCCAGAGCAATTACACAAGGTAAATCTTTTTTTATATCTCGCAGCAAAGAATATCCCATGCCACATAGTCCTGTCATAAATCCTTGCAATTTATATCCATATAGATACGCATTATCGCAATCAAATACACCATTACATACATTCTCAGCAATAATATCACGAATATCTACATAATATTTTTCTATCTTTTTATCTGAATGGTCTTTTAAATATTCAAATAAAATTTCTGTATTACCTAAATTACCATGACATAGACAATTGTTTCCTAAAATTCCCTCTTTTAATATTGTATTCACTGCTACTTTTATATCATTTTCTATCAAATCCGAATACCGCCCATTCAATATGACATTTACTTTAGATCGCTAAGCAATATGCCTGCAGCGCCATGACACCAAGCAACGGTAAAACTTCCTCCATCAGATGCTTTTTCTCCTGCATATACCCTTTCGTCTTTCCAATTTCCTTTTTCTTTCACAAATAAAGAATTTTCAAATTTAATGCCATCGAGCAGTGATAATAAATACTCCTCTTTCTGAGTCACCTGCCATAGTTTTGCCAGTGCTAAAACTATTCCAGATGCTCCATGTGAAAATCCCGCTAACGGCGAAGTTCTTCCATCTCCATTCCATCCGCCTTTAATAGAGCCTTCCTTTTCCTGAGCATTTACTATTATATCTCCTGCTATTTCTGCCGAAGCGATATACTCTTTATTTCCAGTTAGCTGATACATATTGATCAATGTAATAACTGCGCCTGCATTACCATAGACAAGATCAAAACTGTTATCTCTGGTAATCGCTTTCTTTAATATTTTATAGTGCTTTTTTGCATAATCCAAATATTTTTCTTTATTTGTAATTTTATACAGTACCTCATAAGTGTACATTATAGACGCTTCTCCACCAAAGGCGCCACTGCTTTCATTTTCTATTCCCTCATTTCGTTCACACATCTCATCTGTGTATGTAAATAATTCCTTTTCAATCGCATTGCGTATAATAAGGTACTCCTTTTGGGGATCAACAGCATACAATGCGTTAAAGAAAATTGCTAGCCCAGACATTCCTTCATATAAATAGGTACCAAGTGGTCTTATATCCCATGAGCAGTCATCTTCATTTCCTATTAGAGTAACACCAATCCAATTAACTTCTGTTCTATCTTTATTAAAAACAGCAGTTTTTATAAGAGAATCAGCCAATTTCTGAACAGCTTTTAACAGATGAGCCTTATTTTTTTCTCTGTGCGGAATCATTTTCATTTGTTGAAGCTCTATCTTTTTATCCTCAACCTGAAATTCGTTTATCTCTGTCAGAATAATATTCATGAACATTAATTGCCTTTTTAAATCATCTTCATCTAACAATACTATCTTTTTCTTTAAGTGTTCCAAACTGGTATATTCAAAATAGTCTTCGATTTTCTCACCTTCTGATCCGAAAAGAGATTTACCTGATGTATTGAGATAAAAATATGGAATGTCCATGTTTAACATGTCTTTTATCTCACATTTCACAACACCTTTATCTCCTTGTGTAGCTTCATACTGTTTAAATAAACTACACAAAAACATTTGTCTATCTCTTCCATCTTGCATAAAATCCGGATGAAAAGATGTGTGTAATAACATAGAATATCTTTGGGTATCCTGAACTAAATGGCGAATATTTAAATTACCAAACATGTCGGCATATTCAAGAAACTTTTCTTTATTCTCCAAAACATATTTATACGCATCTTCAAATCCTGCATTTATTTCTTTTAGATAATGAAATGCTGATACATTTTCTCCATCTAATTTAACAAGATTTTGATTTACTCCAGTTGTAGGATGTTCATATACAAATCTCATATTTGAAGTACATAAATCCGCTATTTTAGGAATAACTATAGGATATTCCTTTCCCTCACTACCTTTAATTGCACTCATATCTACGCCTTGGCCCAAATTTGAAAACCTATAGTGTGGCAATAAACCTGAGTATAATACTGACTCATGAAGGATATAATTTATTTCCTCCTTTGCAGAATTTGTTCTCCCTCTTCTACGGTTATCTAGTATAGTTTCTGCATCTATAATAATTGGATATTCTCCTGCGGCAATCACATTTTCTTCATGTAAATCATTTGTATTAAGAATATAACTACCGAAAATCAATATTCCAAATCTATAAAAATACCGTCTGATTTCATCCTCTGTTTTACAACTTTTATAATATACAAATTCCTCCCAACCATACTCCTGACAATCTAATATTTTTGGTTCATACATCTCATATTTACAACCAGCATTTATCTTTCCCAGAAAATCGAAATACACTTTTTCAATTTTTAACGAACGTGGTTTATACACAATTTTAGTGCCATTATCCAACTTAAGAATACTTACCCCATTCCCTTTTTTATGAGAATCCGAGATATTAGAACTTATTTCAACTACATTTTTAAATTCTAAACCTCCACAAAATTTATTCGCAATTTCATTTTTATCTTTATTAAGTCTTTCTAATAAAAGTACATAATAAGAAGATAAGTTTTCTACGGTTTCTGTAACTGAACGTAGTAAACATGGATATATATTGAAAAGCTCCTGTTTATACGATTTCTTACTTAAAAAATTATTATTATAATAATCGTATTCTTCCTCTGAATTTCTTCCATTCAGTTTTCCCGTCTTCTTACAAAGATACATTTCAAACATTAATATTCCAAGACTGATCTTCCCTAATCTCTCTAATAAGGTATTTGCGTATGTATCTATAATAGAATCCGTCCAAAAAAGACTTGTTCCATTTTTTAATATGTCTATTCCGTAATTGATTAAAGGTATAAAAAAATTATCAAATGCCAATTTTTCTCCTTTGAATCCGGAATAGTTATAATTGATTGGTTTTTCAAATAATTCTATTTTTACCTTTTCCATTTCTGACATCACGTGATTGTTTTCACATACATAATTTTCAGAATTTAAAACTTTTACTAAATCAATACCATAACATTTCTCAGCAACTCTTAATGTATCTTCTCCTAAAATCTTTTTCCAATATTCAAATATATCTTTTTTATTTTCTGCTTCTGATGTTGTATAACTTCTTTCTGTAAAATATGATGCTCTCTCAGTATTCATGTTCTTAAACACCCCATTCTGCTTTCCATTTCAACTCACAATTCGTATCTGTACTGCACAAACTTCAATTAACGCTTACCCTCTTTATCAACACCTGTGTTTATTTCTTAGGGCAGCAAGGTTTCAGCAAAGTACCAAAATAGCATTCTGCTGTACTTGTACATAAAACTCCGCCGGAATTTCTGGTTTCACCAGCTCCTGCTACAAATTTGTTTAAATCTGCTTCCTGCAGCTCCATCATAACGTTACCAGCCGGATTGCTAAAGTTTTCTTCTCTTGTAATAGGATTTCTCATTTCACTCATAATTATTTCTCCTTTCATAAATCAATTTTGTACAGTACAGATACTAATTCTAAATTGAAATGGTTGAATTATTTTCTTCTGTTCCTTACATTTTAGATAATACACCTTTTATTTCTTGAAATTTTATTCATGTAATAAAATCGACTGTCTATGTAATTTTTGTTAGAATATTAATAGTTTTATTTTTTCACATCTTCCATATAAAAATATTACTGTCTACCAACGTAACCGTTCAAAACAAAAATCTTTTCTACAATGTCAAAAGCGGATATGCGCTAAATCGCATATCCGCTCCAAATTCTTTCAAACCGCAAATAATATTTCCCTATATATTCTCTGCAACTCTCATAATATTCAATTATCCCACCATATTTTTCGATATTTGCTAGGTGTCCTCCCATACTTCTGCTGAAACGCCTGGTTAAACGTCCTTTGGCTTTCAAATCCGAATTCAAGATAAATATCCATAATCCTTTTATCTGTATTTTCCAGCAGATTGGAATAATAATGATGTAATATTCATCACCAAAAATGATTATCAAATTTCAACAAAAAGATGTAAATAATATCAAATACACCGTCTACCTTTTACCTCAATTTTTTAATCAATCTTATTTCCGCTTACCAACATTTTCTTTTTTTAAAATTTTAGAAGTTTTTACAAGTGCTTCTATTAAAGTTAAACCTGTCAGAATTACAGCAACTCCCATCATAAATAATGTCCATGCTTTGCCCTTATCAAAGGTTACCAAAATAGCTATCGCAGCTACAGGCATGTTTATATATCCTAAACTTGTTGCCCATTGAATAAAAAAGTTCGGCCAAAACTTTTTCTCTTCTTCCACTTCATTCACTGTTTTCACTTTTTTGGCGAAATAAAGCATACAGACTATAGATACAGCTATCAGTATTATTTTCCATACACAATTAACTTTCGTTTCCTCTGGTGGAAAAAAGGTATCTATCATGATAACTGCTATTCCAATGATAAATGCTATTTCACTATACAATCCTGAATAAGCGGAATCTTTCATGTCATTTACTTTTTTCTCTAAAGCAGTAATTACAGATTGGTGATACTGTTTTGCACTTTTCTTATTTCCGTTCATGTAATAAATCCTCCATTAATAATAACATACTATTTCATCTCAATTATATCTCCCAAAAACTATAACTTTTTCAACCGATACCCCACATTGACCAACGTTTCGATAATATCATGCCCCATCTTTTTTCTTATCTTCCATATCACATATTCTACTGTTCTGTATGGTATCTGATCATCATGATAATGAATACCCCATACAGAATGATAAATATTTGTCTTTGGCATTACCCAGTTTGGCTTTAAAGCCAGTAGATATAAAACTTCAAATTCCCTGGGTGTCAGGTCTATCTCCTTTCCTTCGTAGATAACCTGATAGGACATTGGATTTAACTGTAATTTCCCGTTGCCCAACACTACATTCTCTTTATATTCTGGAAAAACATACTTCATGTGTATGCCTCCTCTTGATTTGTAAATTCAACTTTTCTCATTCCAGAAAGAAATACTGGACGAAAAATCCCCGTCCAGCACTTCTTCAATTATCAGTTATTTTAATGCACTCTCTATATCCTCCGCTGCTTTCTATAATTTGAAGATACTCCTGGAGCTTTTCAGATTGGATATTTTCCTTTTCTGTAAGTGAATTGAATTAGAAAGCAACTTGTTTTTATGCAGCTTAGCGGATTTCGGATATTGCTCTGCAGTTCCGCCCGCATAGTACGATAATCATTTTCTATATCCAGTGTCCTTGTTACTGCCCTCTCACAAATATCCAGCAGTTGCTTGATACACTCTGCTAATTCCTGCACTGAATCATTCAAATACCGTCAGCCTGCAAAAGGCTGACGGCAAAAAAGATATCATATCACTATAAACTATTTTTAAATAAATTTTAATCTGGCCAATCCAAATAAGAAGACTCAACCAAGCTACTACCACTGGCTTTAAAAGTATCTAAAAATGTACAATCTTTTGATATATTCAAACCTTCCCATAAATAATTAATAGTACCTTTCATGTGAATTTGTACAAATTGTTTATTGCTTGATATATCCGTCCAAGAATAATTAGGTTCCCAACTGCCGAGTGTAAAACCTGTATCATAGGAACTGCCTACTAGTGAAACGCTTGAAATCCGAGAAGAACTTACATTAGCTGTAAAATCTTGTTTAATATACCCCCAACCGATTGCAGGAATCATACTTTCTACGCTTGCAGTATAAGATCCTGTTGCCCTTGCCATATTAGAGCGCTCTATAAGTTTCACCTCCATATTCTGCATAGCATTCTTCATCATTTTAACATATGATTTTACTGATTTTTCTATTTCTTCCACGCTCATATCGCTCCTGCTAGGTGAGATATAAACATTTTCAAAAACAACCCCAACTCCATTTGCTTCTGCCCAAGTATTAAGTTCTTGCTCAATATATTTGTTTGGCTCAAACTGATTTTCATCATTTGAAGCATATACTGGAATAGTCACTAAAAACATTGTACATAATATCATAATAATACCAATTACTTTTTTATATTCTTATTCTTCATTTTTATACCTCCTGTATATTTTGCGGTAGCATTTTAAAAACAATATATAAAACGTATATATAATTATAATATTTAAAAAGAAAATTGCCTATTGAAAAATGAATAGATATAATTTGTTGAGTATTTATATGGATAGAATAAAATTTTATATGGAAAACCTAACAATAATAAATTTTTCTCTATCTTTTGGGTTAATGGAATATATGGAATACACATTACGATCCCTATTACAATAAACAATTCCTTAATCTTAAAATATTCTTTCAAAGCTTTCGCCTCCCTCATACTTTTAGTCTATATAATCAATTAGAACATCGGAATCACCTTCTTTTCTAAAATAATTACTGCATCCAAATTCAATTTATATTTTTATCTCATCATTTATCTGATTTAACAACAGTCTTCTATATATATCATTATTATTAAATAATTCTTCATGTGTTCCGCTTCCACATATTCTTCCCTTTTGTAATACAACAATTTTATCTGCACATTTTATTGTCGAAAATCTGTGAGCTGCAACTATAGTTATTCTCCCCAACATCAATCGTTCTAATGCTCGTTGAACAGATTTTTCAGTACAACTATCTAAATTTGCGGTTGCCTCATCTAGTAGCAATATTTCTGGGTTTCTAATCATCGCACGTGCTATAGCAATTCTTTGTTTTTGTCCTCCCGACAGTTTAACACCTTGTTCACCAACGTCTGTATTATACCCCTTTGGCAATGAACTAATAAATCTATTCAACTCTGCCTTTTCTAAAGCACTTAATACATTTTTTTCATTATAGCTATCAAGCCCATAAGTTAAATTATCTAAAATAGTTCCTGACATAATTGGTGATTCCTGTTGAACGTATGCTATTTTTCCTCTCCAATCATTCATAGGTATATTCCTAACATCTATTCCTTCATAATAAATATTCCCTTTGTCTTGTTCATAAAATCTCTCTATCAGTGAAAAAATAGTAGATTTTCCAGATCCGCTTTCTCCAACAATTGCTAAAGTCTCTCCTTTTTCAATGAAAAAACTGATACTGCAAAGAGTATTCTTTCTATCTGAATACCGAAAAGAAATATTATCTAATACTAATCCACAATTGCATTTTTGATCGGAAATTATAATCTCTTTTTTAATCTTTTTCTCCACGATTTCTTCATTTAAAATTTTACTAATTCTTTCCATCGCACCACAGCTTCTATTCAATTGACCTACAAATGCCGTCAATCCCATACAAGGTGTTGCAATTTGGAAAAGATAATATATAATTGCAACAAGGCTTCCCGCCGATAAACTCCCATTTGATACTCTCACACTTCCATATCCAAATATAAGAATTAGTAAAAGGAAGATCAACATTGTTGTTAAAGGTTGAACTAAAGCAGTTATCTTTCCACCTTTAATACCTATATTAAATAACTCTTTCGTTAATAATTTTCCTCTTTCTTCTTCTTTTTCTTCAGCTATACATGTTTTCACTAACCGAATATTAGTTAAAACATTGTTCATTCTCGCCTGATATTCTCCTGTCTTATTTTGAAAATCTCTTGAAATCCTATATAATTTTTTATTTAAAGGACTAATTGCAAAAACTGTTATTGGAACTAATCCAACCATAATTGCTGCCATTTTCCAATCAACTGCAAAAATTAAAATTATAGAGCCTATTATAGATATAGCACCTGTAATTGCACTCAAAAAATCATTCGTTATAAACTCACTAATTACCATAGTATCGTTTGTTATCCTGCTCATTATTTCGCCTGTTTCTGTTCTATCGAAATATTCAATTGGTAAATGCAAAACTTTACTCCATAAATCATCACGCAATTGCATAATAATTTTATGAGCCATCCAAGACATCAAATACAACACTCCTACCGAAAATATTACTTGTAGCAAAATAATAAAAGCAATCCAACAAATTTTTTTCCACTCATAATAATTTCCACTACTAATATCTATAGTATTCATTACTGCTATAGGCATATATAATGTACAAAAAACTTGACTAAATATTAAAAATAGCAATATACCTATGTTTTTTTTTAAGTGGCAGGTATTTTCTTAACAATTCCCAAAACTTTTTAACATTCAATTCGTTTTTCATCTATCTTATTCCCTTTTCCTATAAACCAGAATATCAGAAAAATAAATACAAAGATAAAGATATAGTCCATTAAATTACTATTTCCTTTTATAATCAAATATTCTCCATCTAATACATTTCTTGTATTTGCTATAATAGTTTCATACATATCATTCTTAGATCGTAAAACGACATCAACTACTCCAAATACCAGCGTTGCAATAAGCGAAAATATCATACTTGAAATGTATAAACTATTCCCACGTAATTTACTTACTTTCTTACTTTTAATTAAATATAAATATACGCTGCTGTTAGTAATCCTGGTACAAACAGTACTCCATATAGTGTAAAAATGTTCATTGATGAATATCCCCAAAATACTGCTATGCTCCCTAATACTCCTAATGCAATTTCTAAAATCCATAAAATAATATTTTTCCTCATCTTTTCTACCTCTCTTTACAAATATATGCACCACAAATTATACATAAAGTGTACCACCATAGGCGGGTATAATTTTTTTGTATATATCCTTAATACAGCAAGTATTATGCCTGCTGGAAATCTATACACTAAATTACTTAAGAAATCTCCTCCCGTATGTAGTGCAAACCCAAAAATTATAGCACTGACAATAACCACATAATATTTTTTACGAAACAACTGTGATAATAAGTAAAAAATAATTCCTCTCATTAAAATTTCTTCAGATATACTAACAAATAGTTGTTGACTTACAACTTCAGTAAAAATCTTCAAGTTTCCTTTTGTTATAAATAAGAAAACACTAAAAATCACAGCGCTAATTAAAAAAATACTATCTGTTATACCAATTTTTGCTATTCCTATTTCTGAGATTTTAATATTATGTTGCTTTTTTAGTACATAAAATGGCATAATCACAAAACTGATAACGAGTGACAAAATACTTGCCAGCTCCTCCATATTTCCTTGAAAAGCCAAATTTAAGAATAAAAAGCAAAACATACATAAAAAGTTACTCAGAACAATAATACAAACTATTTCTATAAGTAATTTTTCTTTTTTATCCATAACTTATATCTCCTAATAAGAAAAAGGGGAAGTTTAACCTCCCCCTCCTCTTGCTGTCATAATTCTTACCAGCCCTTTTTATTTCCGTATCCTGCACATAATCCTAATACAGGACCAAAAGACCAGCAACCTGCATTTGCTTTCCCACTCTTAAAGATCATACTTACGTCCTCCTTTCTCAGAAATTTATATAATTATAAAAACTATATACTTGTATATTGTGCAAAAAGATTATCATAAAATCGTTTTGCTGCTAAGCAATAAGGATCTCTTTTTTCATATCGCCTGTAAATAGATATGCTCGTCCCCTACATGCTCCACCACATAAATTTTTGTATTCACAAATTCCACACTCTTCTATATCATCTAATAATATATTATTTCCTTCAAAATCAGACTCATCAATAATATCCTTTAACCTGCCATGTTTTATATTTCCCATTTTACATTCTTGGCAATGTAGCATATGGTACGGATAAATGTCTCCGTTATATGCTATACTAATCGTTTTCTTTCCAAAGCCACAACCTTCCCGATATGTAATGCCAACCACATCTGTAGGTGTATCTAAAATTGTAGTTCCATTTTCTGACTCTGTAATGTTATCACCGACAATAACAAAATCATCCTCGCTGAATTTATAATCTTCAAAAATCTTTTCGCTAAAATCCACTGTAAATATACTGAAACTCATAAATACACCCAATTTTTTTGCTAAATTTTCATATTCTTTCATGAATGGAACATTCTTCTTATGTAATGTTACAATCAATTTAATCGGTATCTTTTCTTTTAGTCTTTCTACCGTATCTAACACACGTTTCATAATACCTTTATCTCTTATAAATGATGTTTTGTCATCATATCCATCAATTGATATGTTAAGTGCATCAATATACGGCAAAACCACTTCATAATCAGAGATGTTCATCGTTCCATTTGATATAACTTCTAAGCTTCCATTTACTGTTTCTTTAATATATTTACAAATTTCTCGTAAGTCTTTTCTCAGAAATGGTTCTCCACCTGAAATTACAATATTTTTCACTCCAAGTAATGATAAATCATCAATGACACATTTCCATTCATCAAAACTTAATTCATTTCTTGTATTCCGATTTTCTACATAAGAATAGCATCCAAGACAATGTAAATTACACGCAGAATTGACATGTAAATATACTGAGTCAATACCTTTTATTTCCTTGTAACAGCTTTTCAAAAAATCATTTTCTTCCAAGACCTTATAAAGTTCTTTCTGGTTATCAGATAGTGAAGAAATCTCTATAAGATTGCTCTTTAATAAATCTACGACTTCTTCCCCTTCCCTGTCTAATCCAATTACCATTCCATTATTTCGATTTGCTATAATAGTTATTCCTTTGACTTTGAATGTCTTTACATTATTACCCAACCAGTCCATATCTTCCTCCAAATTAAATATCTTTGTTTCTAAATTCTCTAATTCCAAAATAAGTGGTAAAAACTGCTATAATAGAAAAATAAATTGCTCCTATTAAAACCTGCGTCCATACTACTTTTCCATCATTGTAAAAGTATTGATATAATACAATGGGGAAAAATATTTAAACACTTTCGTATAAGAAAGTAAATTCATCCAATGTAGCCTATCATATAAATCCCCAAGCAGACTACTAATCTATACTTTATGGATAACATCATAATGATAAAAATTGTTATTACCCAAAAAGATATATGGTAATAATCTGTATAATTTCTATTGAAATTCTTTCATCATACAACGCTCCATTTACAATTGGAGTTTTATCATTTCATTATAAAATAATAACAAAACAATCCTACAACTACTAATAAATACACTAATCACACCAGCATACACGCTTAATGCCTTTACTTTTCTATA
>ENA-OQCX01000072-OQCX01000072.1-human-gut-metagenome-genome-assembly--contig:-NODE-72-length-48616-cov-3.061684_pt1 | contig 48616 bp, 62 predicted proteins | sample MGYA00242762_ERZ504587 | MGnify/ENA primary metagenome ERZ504587 (study PRJEB26092, sample SAMD00036337) | human gut metagenome | host: Homo sapiens | study: EMG produced TPA metagenomics assembly of...
ATCTGAAAGACTATCTTGGCCGGAAGAAATTGCATCATGACCAGAAATTAACTTCCGCACAGCCTGGTGTTGTCACCGGACTTGCATGGACACAGGCCGGCGGTGAGATTCTGTTTATAGAGACAAAGCTGAACAGAAGGGGAAGGAAAGGTGATCATCACCGGACAGCTTGGAGATGTCATGAAAGAATCTGTACAGATTGCACTGACACTTGTGAAATCTCTTTATCCTAAAGAAAGCAAGGTTTTTCAGGATCATGATCTGCACATTCATGTGCCGGAAGGAGCTGTTCCAAAAGACGGTCCATCTGCCGGCATTACATTAACCACAGCACTTGCTTCCCTTGTTACTGGAAAGGCTGTCAGCCCGGATTATGCCATGACCGGTGAAGTTTCCCTCCGCGGAGGTGTACTTCCAATCGGTGGGCTTCCTGAGAAACTGATGGCTGCCCAGAGGGCCGGTATTACAAAAATACTGATTCCTTTTGACAACGCAGATGATCTCGAAGATGTAGCTACGGAAGTAAAGGATAAGCTGAAAATCACTCCGGTGAAAAAGGTAAGAGACGTTCTGAAGTTATTGCTCGGATAAAAAGTGACATATCGTTAAACGGAAACAAAAGCCCATAGCAGGAATTCTGATAAGTTCAACAAACTTATCTTTCAGATTCCGCCATGGGCTTTGTTCTAATTTAAAAATCCGACAGATAAACCATACTCTATTTATCTAACTATTTATTCCTCTGTCTCTTCTTCCATCTCTTCTCCGAGATAGAATACTTTGTAAAACATTTCAAGAGACTTGAAAAGCTCTTCCTTTGTGTTCTGCAACTCTTTGATCTTCAGTACACTTCCGATCTCATCGAATGAGAAATCACCCTCGTTGTGCTCTACTTTCAACTCAAGGTTCCATTCTCATCAAACACCAGCAGGAGAACTCCTCCAACATCCGCTGTATACAACACACACATGATCTGCAGTTCCTGTTTCACTGCTTCCGGAAGAGATTCAAATTCCGGGTTCAGATAATATTTCTGCTCATAGGAGCTGGCCGCACACAATACCATTTCTTCATCCATAATTTTTACACCTTATATCACTGCCCACAGTTTCTGTAAACAGTACTTACCTTTCCATATTTTCCACATTCACTGCATAATCCCGATGACTTATTCACATTCCGTAGGTCTTATCCACCTGGTTATACATATCCATATACGCCGCGCACCGAAACTTCTCCGGCATACACCGCCTCTTCGGTTCCATCTTCTTTCCGAACAATCAATTCCCCTGTCTGATTGATTCCAAGTGCGTAAGCATTGTACTGTTCTTTCGCGCCAAGAATCCGGACCTCACGATCTTTATTTACCAGCAATTCACTGTAACGTTCTTTCAGACCGGACAGATCTCCGTGTTCAAGGAAAACCGTGTAATTCTGTTCAAAGCGTTTCATCACTGCCGCAATCAACGGTGCTCTCTTTACCACATGTCCACATTCCAGTCTGAGTGATGTCGCTGTCTCACGGATTTCCTCAGGGAACTCTGTCAGGTTCACATTGATCCCTACACCAATCGTTACATGATTAATGTAATCGATCTGAGTGCTCATCTCTGTCAGGATTCCGACGAGCTTCTTTCCATTAATGATAATATCATTTGGCCACTTGATCTTTACATCCGGGTTTCCACAGGAATCTCCGCAATCCATGATTCCCTCTGCTACACTTAATGCCATCACAAGCGTCAGCATCGGCGCCTGATCCGGTTCAATCTCCGGACGAAGCAACAAGGACATGTAAATGCTTGAACCTGACGGTGAATCCCAGGAACGGCCTCTTCTTCCTCTTCCTGCTGTCTGCTTATCTGCTACTGCAAGTGTACCTTCCGGTGCGCCTTCATCTCCCATCTGCTTGATTCTGAGATTTGTAGAGTCTACCGAATCGTAATAAACGATGTTTCTTCCGGCCCACTGCGTATCCATCAGGCTGTCGAGTTCTTCTTTCGTCATCACATCCGGACTATCTACGATATGATAACCTTTATTCCGCACAGCTTCAACCTGATATCCTTCTTCCTGCAGCTGACGGATTACCTTCCAGACTGCAGTTCTTGACACCCCGAATTTTTCACAAAGCTGCTGGCCTGATACATATCCGTCCGCTTCCCTCAACAATTTTAATATTTCAGCTTTCATTCTAATTCCACCTCTCATCAGACCTTTATACAAAAGAAAGGTGTCTGTCCCATCTCTGGAATAACAGACACCTTCTGCTCATTCTTATTTTCCACAGAAGCCGGTCTGATCTTCAACTCATTTATCATACCAACTTCTGCTGATTTCTCAAGTTTATCAAATAGATTGCATACCCTTAGAACTCACCAAGTGTTGCAACCATTACAGCCTTGATTGTATGCATTCTGTTCTCAGCCTCATCGAATACTTTGGACTGTGCAGACTCGAATACTTCGTCTGTCACTTCCATGTCTTCGATTCCGAAACGCTGTCCCATCTCTGCTCCGATCTTTGTCTTCAGGTCATGGAATGCAGGCAGACAATGCAGGAAAATAGCTGTATCCTTTGCATTTTCCATTACTTCTTTTGTTACTTTGTATGGTGACAGTTCTTTGATTCTCTTCTCCCATACTTCGTCCGGCTCGCCCATGGATACCCATACATCTGTATAGATAACATCTGCGTCCTTTGTTCCTTCTTTTACATCTTCTGTCAGAGTAATTGTTGCTCCGGACTGTGCAGCATAACCTTTACAAGTTTCAACAAGCTCTTCATTCGGGAAATATTCTTTCGTTGTACATGCTACAAAATGCATTCCAAGCTTAGAGCATGCGATCATCAGGGAATTGCCCATGTTAAATCTTGCATCTCCCATGTATACAAGCTTGCGGCCTTTGAGTTCTCCGAAATTCTCACGGATTGTCAGCATATCCGCCAGCATCTGTGTCGGATGATATTCGTTTGTCAGACCGTTCCATACCGGTACTCCTGCATATTTTGCAAGATCTTCTACGATTTCCTGACCGAATCCACGATATTCGATTCCGTCATACATTCTTCCAAGTACACGGGCTGTATCTTCGATGCTCTCTTTCTTTCCAATCTGAGAACCTGATGGATCAAGATAAGTTGTTCCCATTCCCATATCATGCGCTGCCACTTCGAATGCACAACGTGTTCTTGTACTTGTCTTCTCAAAGATCAGTGCAATGTTTTTGCCATGATAATGATCCACCGGTACTCCGTTTTTCTTCTTCTCTTTGAGGTCTGCTGCCAGATCAAGCAGGTATGTAATCTCCTCTGGTGTAAAATCCTTCAGTGTCAGAAAATTTCTTCCTTTTAAGTCCATAGTTCTCGTCCTTTCTATTCTATGACTATATGAATCAGAACCCTCTCTGTCCTTCTCTTCTTCATATCTTTGAACCTACATTGTAACCGATGAATTTAGTATACTACATCCATGTATAAAAATGCAACTAAAACTTTATTTTACTCTGTTTTATACATATTTATTCAGTACTTATACATTCTTTTATGCATTTTTATTATTTCTTTCTTCTCTGTCTTCCTGCTTCGAACATCAGAACCGCCGCTGCCACTGCCGCATTTAAGGATTCTGCCTCGCCTTCCATTGGGATACGGATGAGACAATCCGCGCAGTCTGCAACTTCATCACGAAGTCCGTTTCCCTCATTTCCTATCAAAAATGCACAACCAGTTGTATAATCTTCCTCGTCGTATGCATTTTCTCCACGCAAATGTGCTGCGTAAGTTTTAATACTCTTCTTCTGCAGCTCTTTGATCTTCTCCGGAAGATCTTCCACATAGAGGAACGGCATACGGAATACAGCCCCATCGTGGAACGGATCACCTTTGGATTGTAGACGTCCACGCAATCTTTACTCAATAAGATTCCGGTTACACCTGCTGCCTCAGCTGTTCTGAAAATAGTTCCAAGATTTCCCGGATCTTGCAGATTATCCAACACAATCAGATGTGGGGCTTTCTGGTCTTTCACCTGCATCAGTCATTCATCGTATAACTGAGTCTCTTCACGATTGCCAAGATTCCCTGCGGTGTCTTTGTGTCTGACACATAAGCGAACACAGTATCTGTCAGAAGCTCAACCGGTGCCTGTAATCTCTCTAAAAATTCTTTATTCTTCTTTGCAAAACTTTCTGAAGCATATACCTTCTCAATTCGTTCTGTCGGAATCTCTTCTGTCATTCTTGGTCCCTCTACTAAAAAGATTCCCTTCTCATCTCTTAGGCGACTTTTCTTCTGCAGCTTCGCCAGTTCTTTGATCTGTGCATTCGATGTACTTGTTATCATAATCTATTTCTCCAATTTTCCAATTTTTTCGAGTACTTTATTCGCTCCCACTAGAATCAGAAGTCCACTTTCCGGAAGCGGCATCTGTGGATCAATCTCTACATTAACATTCCCGTTCTGCATGATTCCTACAACTGTAACTCCATATTTCGTACGGATTCCCAGTTCTGCCATACTATGATTGATCCACGGTTTTGGAACAGCGATCTCAACCATACTGTAATCATTTGACAGTTCGATCCAGTCTGTGAATTCTGTCGCCAAAAGGCTTTTGCAACCCTGCTACCCATCTCAATCTCCGGATATACAACAGTATCCGCCCCAACCTTCTTCAATATAGTTCCTTGTAACTTATTCTTGGCTTTGGCAACAACCATTGGAATTCCTATTTCTTTGCAAAGCAGAGTCGCCATGATCCCTGCTTCAAGATTCTCCGCAACTCCAATAATTGCTCCGTCCAGATTCCTTGTTCCAAGTGCGCTCAATGCCTCTTTCTCTGTAATATCCGCTGTGATCGCATAGGTCACTCTGTCCGCGATCTCCTGGATCGTCTCCTGTGATTTATCTACAACGATCACATCGCATCCCATACTCTCAAGTGTCAGGGCCACACTCCGTCCAAAACTTCCAAGCCCAAGAACTGCAAACTGCTTTCTCATCGTTTTCTCCTTCTCATATACTGTTTATCGCGTATCTCTTATCTTCTCTTTTATCTTTTCTTATCCAACCATGATCTTTGCTTCCGGCAGAGTACGGAACTGGTTCTTCTTGTCCGCATGACCGGAAAATATAAGTGCCATCGTCATTGGTCCGATTCGTCCAATATACATCATGAGCATCAGTACAACATGACTGATATCACTAAGTACTGGCGTCAGGTCTGCCGTCAGACCTACTGTCGCCATTGCTGATGTTGCCTCATACATAAGATCAAGGACTTTCTGCTGTGGTTCAATCACTGTCATCACCGTAACTCCAAACAGCCAGAAGACAAATGTCACAAGTGTGATTGTCATCCCTACTCTTATAATTTCGAATGTAATTTTTCTCCCATAACATTCCGTATCTTTGTTTCCTCTCAAGACAGAAATTGCTGTAAGCAAGAGAACAGCAACTGTTGTTGTCTTAATACCACCTGCAGTTCCTGCCGGTGAACCTCCGATGATCATCAGCATGCAGGCCAGCAACTTCGAACCATTCGTAAGACCTGACTGGGATATGCTGGCAAATCCTGCCGTTCTCGTCGTCACAGACTGGAAAAAAGACGCTTGCAATTTTCCCGCAATACTTAGTGATCCCATAGTTGCCGGATTACGGTGTTCCAACAGATAGAATCCTACTGTTCCCAATGTAAGAAGGAACAGCGTCATTGTCAAGACGATCTTGCTCTGAAGACTCAGCCTTGTGATCGTTCTTCCGACCGGACGTTTTCCCTTGGACTGTATTGTCATCTTTATATTCTTCGCCAGATCGATCCAGACCGGATAACCAAGTCCACTGAGAATGACAAGCATTGTTGTCGTAATTGTGATCACCGGTGTATTGACATATCTCGTAAAGCTTGAATCTCCAAGAATATCTACACCCGCATTACAAAATGCAGAGATTGAGTGAAACACGGAATAGAAGATTCCCTTCGCAACACCATACTCCGGAATAAACTGTAATGAATATCCGATTGCGCCAATTCCTTCTACAAGAAATGTTCCCCACAATACTCTTTCAATAAACCGGATCATTCCTTGAAGTGTGGACAGACCATAGGCTTCCTGAATGACAACTCGTTCCTTCATGTTTATTCTCTTTCCAACCAAAATTAAAAATGCAGTTGTACATGCAATGATTCCAAGTCCGCCAATCTGAATCAAAATAAGCAGGATCACTTTTCCTGCCACTGTAAACTGTGCAGCCGGCACAACTGTCACCAATCCTGTCACACAGACGCAGGTTACAGCCGTAAACAGTGCGTCGATATAACGAATTGGCTGATGATTTGAAAACGGAAGCCATAAAAGCAGACTTCCAAGAAGAATCACACCAAAAAATCCGATTGATATGATCCTCACTGTATTCCACTTTGCTCTTCGTGCTTTTCTCCTGTCTTCATCTATATAAAATCCATACATGCCTGTCTTTCCTCACTCTCACATGACAATTATTAAACATCATGTTACCACTCCATCTTATCATCCGCAAGTAAAAGCTGACAAAACGATAAAAACGAAGGATACGCCGCTCTGATTCATCTTCAGAACAGCGTATCCTTCGTTTGGCGGTTTATTTAAAATTATTATATAGTTTGAATCATTTTTAGTGATCTGTAGACTCGATTTCTCCATCAAATCCAGCATCCTTTATCATTTTCATTGTATCATCAATTCCCTGCCTCCGGCTGTCAGATAACCTGATGCAAAAATAGAATCAACAACTTTGAAAAGTTCCGGTTCCATTCCCTTAAAGTAAACTTCCCTTCCTGCTGCACAGCGGATATCAGACTTCGGAATCATCAATCTCGCCAGACAAAGAACCTTCATACAATATTCAGGTGTCAGTTCAGAGATATCACGGTCTGCCAGTTTTGTTCCCGGAATTGGAAGAAGGAAATTGATTGGAACAGACTCCGGATTGATCTCACGAAGATCCATCAGCATATCAACGATATCTTCCTTACTCTCTCCCATACCAACAATTCCACCACTGCAGATCTCGAATCCAAGTCCCTGAAGCATCTTGATGTTATTCACACGCTGATCATAAGTATGTGTTGTACAAATCTCCGGATAGAAAGAACGGCTGCTGTTCAGATTATGGTTGATACGGTCCAGTCCGGCATCTTTCAGGATTCTTGCCTGTTTCTCTGTCAGGAAACCGATGGAGCAGCAGATCTGTGTGTCTTTCTTCTTCATCTCGCGGATACGGTCTGCAAGATCTTCAATCTCCTCGTCTGAGAATCCGATTCCACTTAATCCAATACAATGTCTTGCAAGATGTTTCTCATCTACCAGATCATTATCACCATAAAGCTTTTCATCTGATACTCTCTTATACTTCTCGATCTCTGCCTGAGAATCCTTGGACTGTGCACAGTAAGCACAGTTCTGTGTACAGTTTCCGCTACGAACATTTGTCAGAAGCTGAACGCTTACTTTCTTCCCTTTGTATTTTGTACGAAGTGCATAAGCACACTCCATCAGACTGTCCATCTCCTCTTCAGGAAGACTCAGCACTTCAACTGCCTCTTCTCTTGTAAGCGGACATTCTTCATCCCAGTTTTTCAGTAATGTATGATTGATCTGTTTGACATGGTATATTTCCCTTTCTTCTGATTCTATAAGTATAACAATATCTCCAACGCGTTACTGTTCACACGATGTGCGACCAGCAACGCATCTTCTGCATTATTATTCTGTTGATCTTATTTACAACATATGAAAATAGTATATCCATGTCTTTTTAGAATGTCAACCCATTCTTTTGTTTGAGTTGACATTCTTATTGTTTCCACAAAAAAGAACTCCACCATTCACTGGCAGAGTCCTCTCTTTCTTCTTATACTTTAAATCTGTATCCCACACCCCAGATTGTCTCAATATACTGTGGATGTGAAGTATCATACTCAATCTTCTCACGGATCTTCTTAATATGTACTGTAACAGTTGCAATGTCTCCGATTGACTCCATATCCCAGATCTCACGGAAAAGCTCTTCTTTACTATACACATGATTCGGATGCCCTGCAAGGAAAGTTAAAAGGTCAAATTCTTTCGTTGTGAAAGACTTCTCTTCTCCATTCACCCAGACACGACGTGCTGTCTTATCGATCTTCAATCCACGGATCTCAATCACTTCATTCTGCTCTACAGTACTTCCGATCAGTCTCTCATATCTTGCAAGATGTGCTTTCACACGGGCTACAAGCTCACTTGGACTAAACGGCTTTGTCATATAATCATCTGCGCCAAGTCCAAGCCCACGAATCTTGTCAATATCATCTTTCTTCGCTGAAACCATAATGATCGGCGTATTCTTCTGGCTGCGGATCTGACGACAGATCTCAAATCCATCTACTCCCGGAAGCATCAGATCCAGAATAATCAGATCAAATTCTCCTTCGAGTCCTTTCTTAAGTCCTATCTCTCCATCATTTGCAACCTCGACTTCAAAGCCACTCAGTTCCAGATAATCTTTCTCAAGATCTGCAATGCTTTCTTCATCTTCTACGATTAAAATACGTTTACTCATCTTCTACGGGTACCTCCTGATATTTTCTTATTACAAAATACATCGTGGTTCCAACGCCCTCTTCGCTGGTTGCCCAGATCTTTCCTCCGTGCTCTTCCACAATCTTCTTCACGATAGAAAGACCGATGCCGCTTCCTCCTTAGAAGAGTTTCTTGAAGCATCTGTCCGGTAGAAACGGTCAAAGATATTCGGCAGATCCTTTGCCGCAATGCCCTTTCCGTTATCTCCCAGTTCTACCTGAATAAAGTCTCCCACGTCCTTTACATCCATCGTAATCTTCACCTTCGGCTTATCTGTGTATTTGATAGAATTTGATACGATGTTATTGATGACTCTTCGAAGCTGCTCCGGATCTACGATCACCTTACTGTCCTCTTCCATAAAGTTCCTGTAGATAAATTCAGCTCCCTTTGATTCCAGTTCTACACTTAAATCCTCCGCACAATCTGCAAAATATCCCTTCGCAGAGATTGTTGTGAAATTATACGGAATTCGATTCGTATCGATCTTTGAATAAAGCGTCAGTTCATTGATCAGAAGATTCATCTCATTAGCTTTATTATAAATGGTTCTGATGTATCTGTCCATCTTTTCCGGCGTATCTGCTACGCCATCCATGATTCCTTCCACATAACCTTTGATCGCTGTGATCGGAGTCTTCAGGTCATGTGAAATGTTACTGATGAGTTCCTTATTCTCTCTGTCAAATGCGACCTTCTCTTCCGCCTGTGCTTTCAGTCTGAGACGCATTTCTTCAAAGTCCTGACAGAGTTGTCCAATCTCGTCATTTGATTCTGCCTTGATCTCAAAGTCAAGATTACCCTCTTTGATATTGCGTGCAGCTCTCTGAAGTTTCTCCAGCGGGACCGATACCGATCTGTAGATCCACAAGATTAGAAATGCTGTCGTAAGGACAACTGCGATCAGATACAGCTGCTGTATCTCTGCCCCTCTTCCCGGAACAAATGCATGCATTGCGATCAGTGCAAATGTTACAGGAAAGATCATAACGACTACAAAAGCAATAATCAGTTTGGTACGTAATTTCATAGAAGCATCTCCTTTCCGTATTGAAAAAGGTGCCTGACACTTTATGACGGGTGTCAGGCACCTTCCGTGCTTGTATCAGATATTTCTATCTTACAGATATTTCTTTAAATCGTCAACCTTGTCCAGCTTCTCCCATGGAAGATCCAGGTCGTTGCGTCCAAAATGTCCGTAAGCTGCTGTCTGTTTGTAGATCGGTCTTCTCAGATCCAGCATCTTGATGATTCCTGCCGGACGGAAATCAAAGTTCTCACGAAGGATCTCAACCAGTTTTGTATCAGAAAGTTTTCCTGTTCCGAATGTATCAACTGCGATAGATGTCGGCTGTGCAACACCGATTGCATAAGAAAGCTGAATCTCACATTTCTTAGCAAGTCCTGCTGCTACAACATTCTTTGCTGCATAACGTGCTGCATAAGCTGCAGAACGGTCTACCTTTGTACAGTCCTTTCCGGAGAAAGCACCGCCACCGTGACGAGCCATTCCACCGTAAGTGTCAACGATGATCTTACGTCCTGTCAGTCCGCTGTCTCCGTGTGGTCCACCGATTACAAAACGTCCTGTCGGATTTATGAAGAACTTAGTCTCTTCGTCTACGAGTTCTGCCGGAATAATCTCATCGAATACATATTTCTTAATATCTTCATGAATCTGCTCCTGAGTCACATCCGGGTCATGCTGTGTAGAAAGAACAACTGCATCCAGACGCTTTACAGAACCGTCTTCGTTGTACTCTACTGTAACCTGTGTCTTTCCATCCGGACGAAGGTAAGTAAGCGTTCCGTCTTTACGAACCTTTGTCAGCTGAAGAGCAAGCTTATGAGCCATTGCAACCGGGTATGGCATATATTCTTCTGTCTCGTCAGAAGCATAACCGAACATCATACCCTGGTCTCCTGCTCCGATCGCTTCGATGTCTTCATCTGACATCTTGTTCTCTTTCGCCTCAAGTGCCTTGTCTACTCCGAGTGCGATATCTGCTGACTGCTCATCCAGTGTTGTGATCACGCCACATGTATCAGCGTCAAATCCATATTTTCCTCTTGTATATCCGATCTCGCGAACTGTGTCACGAACGATCTTCTGGATATCTACATATGCCTGTGTTGTAATCTCTCCCATAACCATTACAAGACCTGTTGTACAGCATGTCTCACATGCTACACGGCTCATCGGGTCCTGTCTCATCAGCTCATCAAGAATTGCATCTGAGATCTGGTCACACATCTTATCCGGATGTCCCTCAGTTACTGATTCTGATGTAAATAAAATCTTTTCTCTTTCCATATCTGTTCTGCTCCTTTCCGATTGCTGTCCCCACAGCAATATCTCACTTTCTCTCGCTTGTGCTGTCTTCATTTGCTTACCTTGCCAATAATGAAAACAGCCCGCATCAAGCGGACTGTCAGTTTATCTTAACAATCCTCTTATTGTTCGAAATAACTCGCTCAGGTTGGCACCTTCCTATTACGAGGGGTTGCCGCAGCTTCTTAGATCCTTTGTATCTCCACTGCTCTGAATAAGAGAAAGTATCATTTATTTAATTTTGTTTCGTATCAGACTATACAACACCTTGTTGATTATGTCAATACCGTTTTCTGAAGTTGATAAAACTTTTATATTTCTATGATTCTGCATCAACATCTTTCAACTCAGTGATCACACCTGTATCATCAATTGTAATATTCGGTGAAATCTCCTGCAAGTGATCAAAAAGTGCTCTCTGGGATTCTGCATTATTCAGATACTGTGTCTGGCTGTCTTTCTGCTCACACGGCATGAAAGACATCTGTTTCAGTCCTTCTGATGTAATCTCAAGATTCAGAAGTCCCGTATATTTTGTCTCATCATTAAACCAGAAATCTCCTAGACTGTATACAATAGGTCCATCCTCTGTGTACTCAATTCCCTGAAGTACGTGCGGATGACCTCCGATCACGATATCTGCTCCTGACTTCAGGAATTCTTTTCCATGCTCTGTCTGCGTCGAATTGTACATATCCTCATCTTCTGTTCCCCAATGAACATATGCGATCAGATAATCACATTCTTTTGATGCATCAGCGATCACCTGATTATACTCTGTTGTGTCGTAAGATGCAAGAATACCTGTCGTTGAATCTGTTGCTTCCGGTGTAAATTTATACTGTTCTCCCTCGGAAGCTGCCACAAATCCGATCTTAATTCCATTGATAATATAATAAGTCGGCTGCTTTGCCTCATCCAGATTCGTTCCGCCTCCTACATGATTGATCTTCGCCTGATCCAACAGATCAATCGTATCATCCATCGCATCTGCACCATAATCATAAATGTGATTATTCGCAATTGAAACAATATCTGTCCCCATCTGTTCCAGCAACTTCATACGTTCCGGTTTTGCACGGAATACATAATACTTATCCTCCAGCGGGGTTCCACGGTCACTGACACAATATTCATGATTCAGGAAGAAAAGATCTGCTGCATTTGTCTGATCCAGAATTGTCTTGGAAATGCATTTTGACAAGTCATTTACCGTATCATAATAATCAAGAACATATCCGTCTTCCTCCAGACAGAGGTCTCCTGCTGCCGTAATCTGCACAGTTCCGTTCTCTGCTGCCTTCTTCTCATAGATATGATTCTTCGCAGCGGTAGCTTCATCCTTTAATTTTCCTTCGTATGTATCTGACAGAACATGCAAAGTTGCTCCAAAGGAATCATAAATATCCTGCGCTGTTATCTTTTTATTCTTCTGATAGACCAGAAATAAATCATCCATCTCTTCAGAATGGTTCTTTTCCAGCCATTTCGTAAATGCTGTAACATCCGATTTTTCCGCTGACATTCCATTATCCGTCAGGAAAGTGTTGTAGCAATCATTCAGCGATTCATTCATCTGTGCAATTTCCTGTTCCAGCTGTTTTTTCTGTTCTGCTGCCAATTTCTTTTTCTTAGCCACATTGACTGCAAAGGCTGCCAGCGCTATGATTATGCACAACAAAATACAGCCGGAAATCGTCATTCTTCGTCTGAGCTGTCTGATCCTCTTTTGTTTGATTTCTTCTCTCTGTCTTTTTCTCCGTTCTTCTGCCTGTTCAAATTCATTCATCGTTTGTTGCTCCTGCTGTTTTCTTATTGATATCCCGCTACTGTTTCATTCGGCCTGCCTGATCATCCATTACGCCATAGTTCCTGACACATAAACTGAAAACAGGTATCAGAACTTTCGTTCCGACACCTGCATACATTCTCACATCATATTTCTTCGGATTCTGTCTGTATCGGCTCGCTGCCGGCCGCAGCTTGTTGTAAACAGTAACCTCGGTTTAGCCAACTTTTAATTTGAATTTCTGAATCTCTTTTTCACTGGACACTTTCTCGATGATTCCACCCAGACTTCTGAGTTTCTCTTCAAAGCGTTCGTATCCTCTCTGGATATAAACAATATCATCTACGATCGTAATTCCTTCTGTTGCGAGTCCTGCGATGCAAAGCGCAGCTCCTGCACGAAGATCCGGCGCACTGACTCTTGCTGCCGTAAATTTCTCAACACCTTCGATTGTTGCTGAATTACCTTCAACTTTGATATTCGCACCCATACGTGCCAGCTCATCTAAATATTTAAAACGATTCTCAAAGATACTTTCTGTGATCGTACTTGTTCCCTTTGCAAGTGCAAGCACAACACCGATCTGTGGCTGCATATCTGTCGGATATCCCGGATATGGTAATGTCTTCACCTGTGTACTTGTCAGACGTCCCTTAGCCACTACGCGGACTGCATCATCAAATTCTTCTACTTCACATCCGATATCTACCAACTTGGAGATCGTTGCATCTAAATGCTTCGGAATCACATTGAGCACTGTCACATCTCCGCGTGTTGCCGCAGCGGCAAACATAAATGTTCCTGCTTCGATCTGATCCGGAATAATGGAGTACTCTGCTTGTGCAGGGACTTCACTCCACGGATCTTGATCACGTCTGTTCCTGCACCACGGATATTTGCTCCCATGCTGTTCAGGAAGTTCGCTACATCTACAACGTGTGGCTCTTTCGCTACATTCTCCATGATCGTGAGACCGTCAGCCATAGCTGCTGCCATCATCACATTGATCGTCGCACCTACAGTTACAACATCAAAATAAAGATGTGTTCCCTTCAGCTCTTCCGCCTCTGCAACAATCTTACCATACTCAATGTCTACATCTGCTCCAAGTGCACGGAATCCTTTCAGATGCTGATCGATCGGTCTGCTTCCGATATTGCATCCTCCCGGAAGTGCTACTTCTGCTCTCTTGTATTTTCCAAGAAGTGCACCTAACAAATAATAAGACGCTCTGATCTTCTTGATGTAGTCATAATCAATACTGAAATCTCCGATTGTATTTCCATTGATCTTTACTGTATGTCTGTCAATTCTCTGTACCATTGCACCGATTCCCTCGATTGCCTCCAGCATGACATTAATGTCATTCACATCCGGAAGATTCTCAATCAAAACCGGTTCATCTGCCATGATTGCAGCTGCAAGAATTCCAAGTGCCGCATTCTTAGCTCCGCCGATTTCAACTTCCCCAACCAGCGGATTACCACCCTTAATAATATATTGCTCCATTTTGCACCTCAATTGTCCGATTCTGTATTACTTCCCACAGATTCTGTGTTCAGTAACGATTTATTCTTGTGTCTTTGTCTATACGAAAAGAATTTTCTACCTTAATTACAATATAATCCATACATAACTATAACACAAAATCTTTCATTGTGGAATCCCCTTTTTCTATGACGGTAATATTCACGCTTTATTTTGAGAGTAATCCTCAATAACATCAAGTACATTTTCTATTGTTTCTTCAATCTGACAGCCTTCTTCACTGATTGTCACATCTGCATACTTCTCAAAAAGACTTTTCGCTCGTCATACAGGTCTTTTAATGTCTGACCGTCCTTCAAAACAACTCCTCTTTTTTGAGGATTCCTGATTCTTCTCTTTATTGTCTGATAAGAAGCATGAAGATATACAACAATTCCGATTTCTTTGAAATGTTTCATTGCTTCCTCGCAATAGACAACACTTCCGCCCGGAGAAATAACCGCATTTTCTGCCTTTATATCACGATTTACCTGATTTTCGATTTTTAAAAACCCATCATCACCGACTTCTGCTATAATTTCACGCAGAAGCTTTCCTTCTTGTTCCTGAATCAGAAGATCTGAATCTATAAAACCTTTTCCAAGTCTTTTTGCTACTACAATACCAACTGTACTTTTTCCGACAGCCGGCATACCGATAAATATAAGATTACTTTTCATTTGTATCTGTTCCCTTCTTCTGAATCCGTTTCTTTCGTTGTAATCTGAATGATTATATCACAGATTTTCCTGGCAATGAACAATAACTGTAAATTTTTTGTTTCCTTTTTCTCTGTTCGCCCCTGCGTCGGTAGATTTCCTGATACAACAGGACTTCCGCCAGATTTCTTAACATCCGTTCTTCCCCGGCAAACATTTTCTCCTGTTTTTTTACATTTTCGCAAATTCTGTTGCACATGATGCGTAGCTGCAATTTATCCGGATAAACATCAAACATCACACTCCCCCGTGTATTCCATCCTGTCACATTCCTCTTCGACATAAGGCAGTATTCTCTTTGGAAGATCCGGATATAGGCTTTTCATATACTCCAGGTCTGTCCTTTCCACTTTCTCATCATATTCTGTCTGTATCGGATAGGCCATATAATAAGGCAATTTCTGGTACATGTTGCTCACTCCCACTGACAGTAACTATATAACTACTATATGATCTTCCTTACTCAACTGTTACTTTCACACAGATTCTTCATTTTACGATCAAAAAGAAAAAGAAGTCCTGACTTTTCCGCCGGACTTCCTTGCCTGTAATTTCATTATTCACTTTCTCTTAGGATTCTGAGAATCTCCAGTCTGGTCTCCCCAACGCCGATCACATCTTCTCTCTGAATCTCTGTCGGACGATCTACCAGAATTCCGTTCAGGTATGTTCCGTTCTTGGAACCATCATCCATCAGATACAAACAGTCACCTCTCTGTATGATCACACAATGCTGCTTGGATACTCTTCCATCCTCATGCAGTGGCAGATACTTCTCATAATTGTCATTCCGCTTTGCTCTTCCGATTCCTACTTCGTCATAGAATATGAAGCTATACTTCTGCCATGTATCCAGATCTTCCAGGATAATCTTCCACTGTCTTCTCTTTTTAGAAGAACGCTTCGCTGATCCATAGAACCGTTCTGCCCTGAACTGCGTCTCTTCTTTCCCTGCGGCTGATCCTCTTCTGGATCATATCCCTGATCTGCCTTGTTACGCTTTCCTTTCTTGGACTGCTTTCTCCGCTCTGCTCCTGTGCCTTATTCTTTTTTACACTTATAAATGTACTGCAAAGAAGTGCGATACTCCCTAAAATCAGCAGTACCATAATCGCCCAATACCACATATACATTATCACTCCTATCTGAATCTTAATCGTACTATATTTTTACGTTCTCGGCAAGCATAACATGTATCTTTTTGTCGAATTTTGTGATAAAATAAGTAGAAACCGAGAAAATAAGTGATTTTTAGAAGAGGTAATATCATGGAAAGAAATGAATTGTGCTGGTGCGGCAGCGGCAAAAAATATAAGAAATGCCATATGCCGATTGAAGAAAAGATAATGATGCATGCTGAACGTGGTGAGATTGTTCCGACACGTAAGATTTTAAAAACTCCATTCCAGATTGAAAAGATCAGAAAAAGTGCTGAGCTTAATACAGCGATCCTGGATGAAGTAGCAAGACAGATCCACGTTGGAATGAGTACACAGGAGATCGATGACATCGTATATCGATTCACAAAAGAACACGGTGGTATCCCGGCTCCGCTTAATTATCAGGGATTCCCAAAGAGCGTGTGTACTTCTATTAACAACGAGATCTGCCATGGTATCCCGGATGAGAATATCATTCTGGAAGAAGGCGATATTATCAATGTTGACGTATCCACTATTCTTGACGGATATTTTTCTGATGCATCCCGTATGTTCAAGATGGGAAAAGTATCTGAACGTGCAGAGCGCATCGTCCGTGTCACAGAAGAGTGTGTGAAGCTTGGACTTGAGGCTGCGAAGCCTTGGGGACATTTAGGTGATATCGCAGATGCGATCAATACACATGCCCGTGCAAATGGATACTCTGTCGTAGAAGATATCGGTGGACATGGAGTCGGACTGGAATTCCATGAGGATCCTTTTGTCAGCTATGTGACACCAAAGGGAAGTGAGATGCTTCTCGTTCCAGGTATGATGTTCACAATCGAACCTATGATCAACGAAGGTAGTCCTGACTTCTTCGTAGACGAGGACAATGACTGGACTGTTTATACAATGGATGATGGTCTTTCTGCCCAGATTGAGTACATGGTACTCATCACAGAGAATGGGGCAGAGGTTCTGACAAAATAATGATAATAACAAATACGGATGAACAGATATTAAAACTGCTCATCCCGTATTTTTATTATTCTCGTATAATACTCTTTCTTTATCTGCAAAATACCGTTCCACTTCTTACGGCATCAATCTCAATGCTTCTGCCGGCTTTAATATGATTGCTGAATGAGATCCCATATTCAGGACAATCTCTCCATCTTGTACGATATACTCATCATATTCTGTCGTATAACCGTTTTCATAAGAGTAGATCAGTCGTTTCATCCGTCCTTCCATCTCTACACCTGCATACCATACCGGTACGGTCACTGTACGAAGTTCATCACTGTTATTCACAACAATGACAATCTGTTCATCTGCTTCAAATCTTCCATAGGCCAGCAGATTTTCATCCGAAGCCAATAGCTTGATAGAACCCTTTTTCAACGGCTTCTCTTCCTTGTGGATACGGATCACTTCTTTGTGGAATGCCTGAAGTTCTTTGTCTTCGTTCCCCCATGGGAAAGTTCTCCGGTTATCCGGATCGGTGAATCCACAAAGTCCTGCCTCATCACCATAATAAATTGTCGGCGCACCGATCCAGGTCATCTGCATAATAACCGCTTCTCGTAAGATTGCCTTATTCACATCCTTTTCAGCTGCTTCTGTTCCAAGCTGTGCCACGCGTCCTGCCTTGTGGTTCGTACGTGTCAGGAAACGAGAATGGTCATGGTTGGAAAGTTCATTCATTGCCACCTGAAGAGATGGTGTCAGCATACTTGCCATAAAATGACGCATCGCTCCGACAAAGTTATCAGCATTTCCACACAGATCCTGACGATATTCATCACTATGCTTCTCCATACCAGTCAAAAACCAGGTCAGCGGTTCCATAAATGCGTCATAATTCATAACGCTGTCCCACTCATCTCCCTGGAGCCAGTCCTGCGGATCTCCATAATGTTCTGCTAATATAATTGCATCCGGATTCGCATCCTTAACTTCCTTTCGGAATCGCTTCCAGAAGATATGGTTGTATTCATTACTGAATCCAAGGTCCGCCGCAACATCAAGACGCATCCGTCTACGTTATACGGCGGTGATACCCATTTTCTTCCGATATCCATAATGTACTGCTCAAGCTGTGGTGAATCCTCATAATCGAGCTTTGGCAGTGTATCATGTCCCCACCAGCCATCATATGTTCCGTTATAAGGCCAGAGCTCATTTCTCGCATCATGGAACAGGAAAAAGCTGTTATATGGACTTTCTTTACTTACATATGCTCCCTTCGGATAGTCCGGCTGCGGCTCATAGATACGTTCTCTGTCCATCCATTTATTAAAAGAACCACAATGATTGAATACACCATCCAGAATTACACGCATTCCACGCTTATGCATCTCTTCTACCAGTTGATAAACAGCTGATTACTTGCCTCAAGGTTACGGATATCTCCTGTGCGTTGCTGATACTTTGTCGCATGGATATTATCCTTTGCACCTACCGGAAGTACTTCTCCGTCATCCACAACAATCTTTCCATAATGCGGATCTATGTAATCATAATCCTGAATATCATACTTATGATTCGATGGAGAAACAAACAACGGATTGAAGTAAATAACTTCAACTCCAAGATCCTGCAGATAATCCAGCTTATCTAAAACACCCTGTAAATCCCCGCCGTAAAAATTACGGATATCCATTGCTTCCGGTGCCTGATTCCAGTCCTTCACCTTGCGGCTCGGTGCCCCAATATAAATATATTCATTATCCTCTACATCATTTGTCGGATCTCCATTACAAAAACGATCAACGAAGATCTGGTACATCACAGCACCTTTCGCCCACTCGGGTGTCTTAAATCCCGGCGAAATAATAAAATCGTAATAGTTTTCTTTTTTCCCTGTTATTCCATACCTACTATAAAAACAGATCTCTGCTCCCTGCTTGATTTCAAAACAATATCTTAAGATATCCTCACCAAGCTGATACTCGATCTCGTAAAAGTCAAATTCACCATCCGTACGTGTCTTCCACATAGGATACTCCTGTTCTCCGATGTGCAGTTTCACTTCATCAACATCATTGTGTGCCGTACGAAATCGCAACACTACTTTTTCATTTATCTCAGGCTCTGCCGGACAGACATAATCACCTGTACCGTCACAAAACAGTGCTTCTCTATTCACCTGTTTAGCCTCCTTTAACTCAATTCTTAAAACTATCTAAAATAAGAACACCCCCGGCCAACACGGGATTGCCCGCCGGCAGAGGGTATCTTATCCTAAATACATATAATGACTACTATCCTTCAACCTCACTGTCTGCAAACAGTGCTTCGAATTCACTTCTTGTTATCTTTTCCTTCTCAAGAAGCAGTTGTGCACACTTCTCGAGTACCGGATGATACTCCTGAATAAGTGTACGCGCTTTCAAATAACACTCATCAATAATACGTTTCACTTCTTCATCAATCGTTCCGGCCACTTTTTCGCCATACCCTCTTGATGTATGACCGAAATCACGTCCAATGAATACTTCATCGCTGTCATTATCATAATTGATCAGTCCCAGTCTTTCAGACATACCGAACTTCGTGATCATTGATTTTGCAATTGCTGTTGCCTGCTTGATATCCTGGGAAGCTCCCGTTGTGATATCATCAAAAATCTCTTCTTCTGCAACACGTCCGCCAAGGGAAACTGTAATTTCCTGAAGCATATGTCCCTTTGTATTGAACATATCATCCTTCTCCGGAAGCGGCATCGTATATCCGCCGGCTCCACCTGTCGGAATGATAGATACACTGTAAACCGGTCCCACATCTGGAAGCAGATGGAACAAGATCGCGTGTCCGGCTTCATGATAAGCCGTGATCCTGCGTTCCTTCTCAGAAACGATACGGCTCTTCTTCTCCGGACCGATTCCGACCTTCACAAATGCATGACGGATATCAGACTGCTGAATGTACACCCGGTTCTCCTTCGCTGCCAGAATTGCAGCCTCATTGAGAAGATTCTCAAGATCTGCTCCTGAAAATCCTGCCGTTGTCTGGGCAATCTGCTTCAGATCCACATCATCTCCAAGCGGCTTATTTCTCGCATGAACTTTCAGAATCTCTTCTCTGCCGCCTACATCCGGACGTCCGACAATAACATCACGGTCAAATCTTCCCGGTCTTAAGATTGCAGGATCCAGAATATCCTTACGGTTTGTCGCTGCCATTACGATAATGCCTTCATTTACACCAAATCCATCCATCTCTACAAGGAGCTGGTTCAGGGTCTGCTCGCGCTCATCATGTCCACCTCCAAGACCGCTTCCACGGCGTCTTGCAACTGCATCGATCTCATCAATAAATATGATACATGGTGCGTTCTTTTTCGCATCCTGGAACAGATCACGGACACGGGAAGCACCCACGCCAACAAACATCTCAACAAAATCTGAACCCGAAATGCTGAAAAATGGTACTCCTGCCTCACCGGCCACAGCCTTTGCAAGAAGTGTCTTACCGGTTCCCGGAGGTCCTTCTAAAAGAACACCTTTCGGGATACGTGCTCCAACCTGGATGTATTTCTTCGGATCTTTCAGAAAATCTACGATTTCTTCCAGTTCTTCCTTCTCTTCTCTCAATCCTGCAACATCACGAAATGTAACCTTGATCTCATTCTTCGTGCTCATCTTTGCGCGGCTCTTTCCAAAGTTCATCGCCTTTGAATTCCCCCCGCCATTCTGACGGCTCATCAGGAAAAAGATCAGAAATACTCCACCAAGTGTGATCAGCATCGGAACTACAACTGTTGTCAACATGGAATCCTTCGGTACATCCGAAAGCCTGTACTCCACCTGATTCTCTGTCAGAAGCTTCTCTACCTGCTCAACATCTGACACATTCACTTCCTTGTATTACCATCATCTTCAATGTAACAGAGACAGTTCCTGTCGGAACTGCACTGTTCTGATTGATGTAGACATCAGAAACATTTTTTTCCTGTACTGCAGAGACAAAGGAGGTATATGTCATCTCCTGCTGATGCATCTGAAGCGGTTCGCCATCCACAGAACCACAACAAGGATCACAACAAAACTGATGATCGTTGCCCCACTCAGACCTCTGCTTTTTCTGTCATTATTCAATTTATTATTGCTTCCTTTCTATTCTGCGACTTCTACTACTCCGATGTATGGAAGATTTCTATACTTCTGTGCATAATCCAGTCCGTATCCAACTACGAACTCATCCGGAATCTCAAATCCTGTCCAGTCTACGTGCACATCTTTCACACGGCGGTCTGGTTTATCAAGTAAGGTGCAAAGACGGAGACTTGCCGGTTTTCTCTGACGAAGTACATCCATCAGATAATACAGTGTATTACCGGAATCAATGATATCCTCCACGATCAATACTTCCTTATTCTCAATAGACTCATCCAGATCTTTCGCAAGTCTTACAACACCACTGGATTTTGTTCCGTCTCCATAGCTTCCAACACACATAAAGTCCATAGATACCGGAACTGTGATTCTCTTTGCAAGTTCACACATAAAGAATACTCCACCTTTCAGAACACAGATCAGATGGATCTGCTTTCCTTCATACTCTTTACTGATCTTTTCTCCGAGTTCACGGATTCTTGCATCTACTTCTTCCTCTGTAATTAACACTTTAATCTTCTCAGCCATTGTTCTATTCCTCCATAATCTTTATCTTAAGAATCTTTTTCGTCTGGTCTCCCACCTGGTAGTACGAACTCATCCTTCTGCCCGGAATCCATACGATGTGGCTTTCCTCTGCGATCAGAAGCTGTCTGTCCCGTTCTTCTTGCGGAATCTTCTCATCAATAAAGTAACTCTTCAGCTTCTTTTTCTTTCCTTCCCCATCAATTGTAAAATAATCTCCGGGTCGTCTGTATCTCACACAGAGACTGCTTTTTATTATATCATAATCAAAGCATTTCGTGTAGCTTTTTTGTGGTATCTCTTTTGCTGAATTCTTCTCATTTTCACCGCTGATTGTACAGCAGATTTTCAAATTTGTTCCCGGGATCTGTGTTTCTCCCGGAATCTGAAGCTGTAGAACAAAATCACTCTCTTCTTTTCTTTTCTCTTTCTGATGTACAGATGTAACTTTTTTATCACCTTTTGTAAGCAGAACTCCCTCATACATTCTTTTGGCTGTAACACTATACGGAAGATCAATCTGCCGTCCTGTCTGCCGTTCAAACAGTTGCAGTACCGCCAGGATATGCCTGCTTTCAATATCTTTCTGTGCCCCTGCCACTTCACTTACTGATCTTTGGATCAGTAATTTCTTTATCACAGGATCAAGCTGTTTCATTTCCTCTGCCTTGAGAAATATTTCTTTCCTGCTTTGAAGTCCGTCTGTCTGTTTTGCACAGATATTCCATGCCTGATCTGTCTGTTTTTCCAGATATTCATAGATTTCTTCTGCCTGTTCACTGAGCTTCACAAAATGTTCTATCGTCCTTGTATTAACCTGTTCTTCTAATGTTGGAATCACATGATGACGAATCCGGTTCCTTGTGTATTCATCTTCCTGATTCGTTTCGTCAACACAATATCTGATATCACAATCTTTCAACCACTGTTCAATCTCTTCCCTGGACAAGTCCAGAAGTGGGCGGATCCATTTTCCATACACTGGTCTTATCCCACACAATCCACGAAGCCCGGTTCCTCTTGCCATATTAAGAAGCATTGTTTCTGCATTGTCATTACTATGATGCGCTGTTGCAATCTTTGTCCCGCCCTGTTCTCTACAGAGTTGTTCAAATGCCTGTCTTCGCACATATCTGCCTGCTTCCTCCAATGATTCTTTCCGCTTTTTGCAATTAATTCCACATTTTCATGAAATGCAAAAAAAGGAACCTGCATTTTATGACAAAGCATTTCCACATATGCCTCATCCTGTGCAGCCTCCTCCCCGCGCAGTTCATGATTCACATGGCAGACAAGCACCTGGAATCCCAGCTTTTCCTGCAATGAACAAAGTGCCATCAGCAGACATACAGAGTCTGCGCCACCTGATACACCTATGATAATCCTGTCCCCTTTTTCTATCATATGATATTGTCTGATATAGTTTTCAATCTTTTCTAATCTTTTATCCATCATACCTCAACTATACGTTAACGGTTACTTCTATGTCAATGACTACTTCTGCATTTCCACAAAGCTGCAACCAAAACTGACATATCATCTCCGGTTCTTTTCCTGTCCAGTTAAGTACCTGCTGTAAAATGTGTCTGGCCAGTTCCTTGGGGTTTCGTATTTCCGTTCCTTTTATGATTGTTTCAAGAAGGAAGTCCTGCTCTCCTACCGGAAGTGCATCCAGCACTCCATCTGTCAGCATGATTACATACGTTCCATCCGTCAACTGCCGTTTCACTGAATCTATTTCAAGTGATTCATCACTCCGATTGGCAGGCTTGTCGATGTCAGATGCTCAATCTGATCCTTTCTTCGAATAAAAGTTGAGGATGCGCCTGCTTGATCAATTCGCATTCCCCTGTATACAGATCAAACACTGTAAGGTCGATCGTAGAGTAATGGATTTCTTCTCTTCCGCAGACCAGTGTTGTATTGATCATCTGGATCGCAGTCTTTTCCGGGAATCCCGCTTCCAGAAGTTCTTCGAGAAGTTCTATCACAAGTGTGCTTTCCCGACAGGCAGCCTGCCCACATCCCATGCCATCTGACAATGCAACTCCCCTTTTACCACCCGGAAGATCCATCATCGTGAAACTGTCCCCTGAAATATTACTGCAGCCTTTTCCGATTCTTGCTATCCCGGACATTGTGTAATAGGATGGTCCTTCTCGGAAGACCACTGTTGTATAATCCGTTCCGATCAGCTGCGCTCCCTCTTTTCCCGGAATCAATCTTCTTCCTGTCAGATTACTCAGAGTCCCTGCCAGACTTTTCACCGGAATCTTTTCCGATTTCCAGGTACGCATCGTCAGATGCAATTCATATTTTCCTTCTCCATTCACAAGAAAATGCATGGAAAGTACACGTATTCCTTTTCTCTTTAATTGAGATAAGATCCGTTTCCCCAACCTTTCATCTGTAAATATGCTGTCTTCCAGATTTTTCGCCACATTTTGTAGCATATCTGCAAATAGATCAAGCTGGGCTGCACATCCTTCCCGGCTTCTTGCGATACGATTGATCCAGATCATATTTTGTCTTGCTTCGTGAAAACTGTCAAGCATCCCCCGATAAAACCGCGGAGCCATAATGCAGCGCTGCATCAGTTTTCTTTTTGTCTCTGCATCCAGTTCATTTCCATACTGATCCACTGCTGCAAGAATCTCGTATCCCATCTGATACATCTGAATATAGTTTTCACCCCAGCACCAACTGTTTTTCTCACATTTTTTCACACACTTCTTCTCTTACGCAGGCAAACATTTCATCAATCTCTTCTTCTGAGAATGTCTGCTTTTTTTCTTCTAACTTCAAAAATGTTTTCGCTAACTGTTTTAATGAAACTGCAAACTTATCAATCTGTTCCACATACGGACTACTATGTAATACCTGTCCATTTTCCATTTCCATCCCCCCTCGTTACTCAAACTGTGAGAAACACGCTCCGCAAGTTTCTCAAGTTATCACGACAGTCTCCAAGGTCTCGTGCAGGCACGGACTTTGGCTCGTTGTTCGCGTAAAAAAAGAAAAACTCCAGGAGAACTTTCTCTCCCGGAGTTATCTTTCGTAAAATTCTGTATCCGTCTTTCACTGGCTTTGCAGATTCGGTTACTATTCACTTGATTGGTTTAAACACAATTTCATTCGGATCAACAAGATTCAGCTTATCTTCTGCGATCTCTTTCATGTAATCATCTGTCTGTACATACTGCTCGTATTCTTTGATCTCTTCTGCTCTTGCCTGCTCACTTTTAATCCGTGTCTTCAGTTCTGCTTCCTGCTGTTTATACGCTGTATTCTTTGCATGAAGCTTTACTGCATTCACTCCCAGCACACCGGAAAGAAGACACAATACTGACAAAATCATAAGAACGCTTCTTTTGTACGGACTCGGACGTCTCTGCTTTGTATGGCTGCGCCGTCCAGTCACTCTTTTTTTCTTTGCCATCTAAAATTCACCCTAAAATAATACACTCTTAACGTTACCGGGAAATCCATCCTGCCTTCACTGACGGAGTCTTCCCTATAAACTTCCCAATTATCAACATTCTATCTGTTTTTTCTAATAATTTCAAGGTTTTTCCTTGTTTTTTTGTGTATTTTTTCTCCAGACGCAATCAGTTTCTGAATAACGCAACGCCAAATACAAAGACCTAGTAGAAAATACCAATCTGATACTACCATACATAGTTGCATATATCTGTGAGAAAATATATGCACTCATAAATATCCAGTAGAACAAATCCTCAATTCCTTTCACCAGATTATTATGTATTATCATTTTCCTTAAGAAAATCAGGATCTCGTACCCAGCCCGGACATTCACACCTGTGAGACAGGCACAGAAGAAAACAAGCAGTTCTTTTTTTATATTTAGCATCTTCTTTCTTCCTCACTTGAACATCTTTGTCCAAAAGCTTTCTTCCTGTTTCTTTGCCTGTGAAATATTAGAATATGAAACACTGTCTATTGTTCCCGACAAATCTACTTCTCCCTTTTCCACACTGAGGCGGTTCACATGCAAGTCTGTTCCTTTTACTAACAGCATTCCCTGCTCTGTTTCCAGAAGAATCTCATTCAGATCAAAAGACAATACATCCAGAACACCTGTCACCATACTTGTCTTCCGGTTATTAACCACCAGCTTATGAGCCTTTACAGTCTTTTGCTGTTCCTCCATCCGCTGCACCTCCCTCTTCTCTGGCATACTCCACAGTATATTACTGGAATCAGATAACAGTTCCCTGTACTTTTCTATATATATGTCAGAGCTTTTATACTTATTCCTGACAGATAAGGGTTTTATATATGTGCGTCCAAAGATGCTTTATCGTATAGCATACAGAAAGGCAGGGAATATCTCACTTTGTAAAATATTCCCTGCCTTTCTAAGATTACTGAAAACAATAACCATTGATCGACTTATACATTCCTGTTGTCTGACAGACTTTACAGGTATTTAAATAAGTCCTTTGCTTCTTCTTTTTTTGTTGTCTCCTGCAGTTCAAGAACCTCAACCTTAACGGTTCTCGTTCCAAACTGAATCTCGATCACATCTCCCGGCTTTACCTTCACAGATGCTTTCGCCGTCTTTCCATTCACCAGCACACGTCCTGCATCACAGGCTTCGTTTGCTACAGTTCTTCGCTTGATCAGACGGGAGACTTTTAAAAACTTATCCAGTCTCATATATTCTTCTACAAAATCCCCTGAACTAGTTGATAGCGTCCTTTAATGCTTTTCCAGCTTTGAATTTAGGAAGCCTTGCAAGCTGCAATTGTCATAGTTTTTCCTGTCTGTGGGTTTCTTCCTTCTCTTGCTGCTCTCTCGCTGACTTCAAATGTACCAAATCCAACAAGCTGTACTTTATCTCCTGCTTTCAGCTGCTCTGTTACAACATCAACAAATGCCTTTAATGCTTTCTCGGAATCTTTCTTGGAAATCTCTGCCTTTTCAGCTACTGCTGCAATAAATTCTGTTTTGTTCATGGATTATGTCCTCCTTTATTGTACTCAAATACAATTCTATTCCTAGTTTTATTTATTCAGGTTACAAGTCTGCACGATAACTTGCCTCAAACCCTTATGTACTGTTATAACGGTTTCCCTGTTGTTTGTCAAGATAAATCCACATTTTCCGCGGTTTGCGGAGCTTTTTTTATTCGAAGACCTCTCTCAAAAATACTTCTTTCTCCTTCGTCTGCTCTACTGCTGTCTGCAGCTTCTCTACACTCTTTTCCGGAAGCCATGCTTTATTTGATCTGGAATAAGCACTTGCTGTCTTCCAGAACTTTTCCGGATAGGCCAGTCGAAGGCAAAGATACTCTCTTTCATCTGGTTTTAATTGCCGTACGCTTTCATATGCTTCTAATATATTTTGTCCTGTTTTTTGTTTCCAATGGTATTTTTCCATTACTTTTCTCAAAAGGTAATATAGATCATCTACTTGTATTCCGATTCTCATCCGCTCAAGTTTGTTATCACCTCATTTTCCGGAAGGATCATGACATTATGATAATTATAATCTCCATGAAGCATTTTCCTTTCCCGTATACTTCTTTCATATAGATTCCGACAACCAGACCGTTCTATCTGCTCTGTCACCTTTTCTGCCTGCCATGCAATTTCTTCATAATGCTTCAGATAATAGGATTCGAATTCATTTTTTGCAACCCGTTTTCTGATAAATGACCGCACTTTTTTCATTTCCCTGTTACGACGTTTCATTTCTTCCAATGGATTTTTACTTAACAATGGTGACAACTTTGTCCAGTCAATTTTCTTTTCTTCACAAACTGACTGCGGTGTATTCTGTGGGATTTCCTGCACCTTCTTCTTTCTGGAATTTTCTGAAATATTTTCTTTCTCCTGCAAGTCCGGCTCATACCACTGAAATCCCCAGATGAAGCTCTCCCAGTTTTCTTGCTGCCCGGAAATATCTTCCTCTCTCTTCAGATTGCACTCTTCCCCCGGATACCATTTTTTCATCAAATATCTTGTTCCATCTCTGGAATTCTGAACCAGATTCCCTTCTTTACTGAACACAGGTGTATCCACCAGATATCCCTGCTTTTCTAATCGGTTTAAAATAAGATACAATAAAGGGACGCGCCTCTCCGAGATCTTTGTCTCTTTCAGAAGCATCGTCCCTTCTTTTGTATCGCAATAAAATGCACCTCTGATCCGCCGGGTGCTATTCACTTCAAGTTCGTACTTTTCCAGTACTTCCATCTCATATTCTCTCATGGCTGCCCCCTGTCCCATTGACCTGGATTGTTATTCTTTTCCAGTTACCAGACTTTTTACTGTCGGTTTTAACAGCAACCGACAACGATTTCTTTCTAATCTATGAAAGGGACAACCTGAGTATTCTCTTTTTCTTCCGGTATTTTCTACTTTTCTTTTTCCATTTTTTCTTTCACGTACTTACAGAGATTCTCTTTCGTGTTCCGTTCCGGATCATCCAGCACATATTCCAGCAGTTCACTGAGCATTGCACCGAGTTCGCGTCCCGGCTTCATCCCCAGTTCCATCAATTCTCTTCCGCTCACCGCAAGCTGTCGAAGAGTCACGCACTGATTCTCCATCAGGATCTGTTTGTAAAGATTTCTTATCTCTACGATATTTTCAATCTTTTCCCTTCTCATGTAAGTGCTCTGTGATTTTGCATCTGCAAGACGCACTGCAAGATAGTATGGAAATAATTCGACACCGATCCGATTCATTGCACGACGTACATTCGCCGGTGTTGCTTCCATCCGGTAATCATGATAGCAGACCAGCTTCGTTACAATGCGAATCGTCTCATTGTCAAATTTTAATCGCTTCAAAACTGTACGGGCAATTTTCTCGCTTTCCAGAGCATGTCCTTTGAATGATCGTTTCCTTTCTCATCTGTTGTCTTCATTGCCGGTTTTCCCATATCATGGAACAACATTGTAAGACGAAGGTATTTATCTCTCTTCACATGCTTCAATGTATGAAGTGTATGCTCTGCCACATCGTACTTATGATGTATTGTATTCTGTTTTACTCCAACCATGGCGTCCCATTCTGGAAGGACCACCTTTGTAATTCCAAGTTCACAGGCATCCTGAATGCGCTCCGGATGTGGAGACGTCAGAAGTTTCACAAGCTCTGTCTGAATACGTTCTGCACTGATATTCTTAAGGTTTGGTGCAAGCTCCTTCACTGCTTTGGCAGTATCAGGTTCAATCGGGAAATCCAGCTGTGCTGAGAAGCGTACCGCACGAAGGATACGAAGTGCATCTTCTGAAAATCTTTCCCTCGGATCTCCAACGCAACGGATCAGATGATGATTCAAATCCTGCATTCCACCAAACACATCTACCAGCCGGACATCATCATTATATGCCATCGCATTGATCGTAAAATCTCTTCTGCGAAGATCTTCTTCCAGACAATTGGTAAAGCGGACTTCCTTCGGATGACGGCTATCCTCATATGCACCGTCAATTCTATAAGTCGTCACCTCATAACTGTCTTTGCCAATCATTACTGTAACTGTTCCATGTTCTATTCCTGTATCAACCGTCCGGCGAAATATTTCCTTGATTGCTTCTGGTTTTGCCGACGTTGTGATATCCCAGTCCTGCGGTTTTCTCGCCAAAATAGAATCTCTCACGCAGCCACCTACTGCAAATGCATCATATCCTGCAAGTTGCAGATTATTAATGATAAACAATACCTTCTTTGGTAATTCTATCTTCATTTACTACTTCCTTCCTATATTAGTAAAAGTTTCTTTTTTCTCTCTATTAACAGATTAATATTATAACTGTTCTTTCTTGTTGTCTCAACTATTTTAGCACAGTTTTTCTTCTTTTATCAGCATAAAATCAAAAGGATTTCCATGAAATAGAAAACAGGCAAACTCTCTTCTATTGAAAGTTTGCCTGCTCATAATAAAGTTCGTTACTCCGTCTCTCTTAAAAATGTGCTGAATCTCACTCCGTCCTCTGCCGCATCTGCCAGATTCACACAGCTGTTTCCGATTCTTTCCACATTATGTAGAATCTCATTGAATGCAGCCGTAAGTCCTGCCTTACATTTTCCTTTGTGTACACGTTTAATATGTCCTTTTCTGATATCTCCGTCCATCTTGCGGATCTTTTCTTTCATCTTGACAAGATTTTCAGCCTCATTTGCCTCTTCGTTATTAACCATTTTCATGACCATATTGTACATTTCACTGACAAGTTCCATGCTCTTCTGTATATCCTTTGATGCTTCTTGTGAGAACTGTACTCTTTCTTCTTTTGCACTCTTCTTGTCCTTTTTCACAAGCTTTTCTGTCTGCATGGAAACAGCGACATTTTTCGTAAGTTCACTGATTCTGTCAATATCGATCAATACATACTGAAGCTCTGCGGCTCTTGCTGCCTGCTGCTCTGTCATAACTCCGGCGGCTGCCATCTCAGCCAGATAATCTGTGATCTTTCCTGTAAGTTCAGCTGTCACTTCTCTGCTCTTTACAAATTCTTCAACAGAAGCACCATCTCCACTATCAATCTTTTCTGCTGCCTTTTTCAGCGTCACGCCTACCTGCTCTCCGCAATTCATCAATTCTCTTACTGCAAGCTGTAATGCAACTGTAGGCTGACTGATCAGTTTGTTATCAAGAAATTTTGGCTGCACTGCATTGACTTCTTTCACTTCTCCGTCCGGGATCAGACACATTACGATTTTCACCATAACTCCAACAAGCGGTACCCAGATCAGCGTCATCACAAGGTTGAAAAATGTATGCGTATTCGCAATCTGTCTTGAAATCACTTCAATCTCCGGTCCTTAGGGGAAATATACTGGATAAACGCTGCCAGTGGTTTTACGAACCAGATAAACAGGAAGCATCCTGAAATATTAAAGATAACAGTGTGCAAGTGCTGTTCTCTTCGCATCCTTCGGCTCGACCAATACTTGCCAGAAGTGCTGTAATCGTCGTTCCGATGTTATCACCGAAAAGAATCGGAATTGCACCTGCCAGACCGATGATACTTGTCACTCCATCAGCTCCTGGCTGAGCCGCAAAATTCTGGAGCACTGCGATTGTTGCACTAGAGCTCTGCACCACAACAGTCATTAATGCACCAACAGCAACTCCAAGGATTGGAACGTCTGCCACTTTGCCGATCAGCTCAGTAAAAATTGGGCTTGAAGCCAATGGTTTCATAACAGATCCCATTGTCTCGATTCCAAGGAACAATAAACCAAATGCAAAAATAGTCATTCCGACATTTTTCACACGTTCTGATTTAGAAATAAAATATACAATAAATCCAATAAAAATGATTGCATAAATGTAGTCACTCAACTTAAATGCAATCAGCTGTGCTGTCATTGTTGTACCGATATTGGCACCAAAAATAATAGAAATTGCCTGTGGCAGTGTCATCAGTCCTGCACTTACAAAACCAATCGCCATAACCGTCGTTGCACTTGAACTTTGCAGTACGGCTGTAACAAGCATTCCCGCAAGTGCTCCCATTACAGGATTTCTCGTTAAAAGTGACAGGATTTTCTTCATTTTTTCTCCTGCCGCTTTCTGAAGACATTCACTCATCATATTCATTCCATAGATAAAAACCGCCAGGCCACCAAGTAGCCCGAAAACAATCTGTATGTTTTCCTTCATTTTTCTTCCTCCAGATCCTCTCTCATGTCTGTTTTCAATTACAAATCACTGTCTTCTGTGATTTAAAAATGTCTTACATCTGTTTTTCAGACGCAATGTTTTTTTCTTCTTTACATATCCGAGATTATCATGGCTTTATAAAAAACTCTGTGAAGTTATGTTAAATCTATGTTAAATAGCGAAAATTTTATTAAAATCCCTTTTAAATAATGTTAAAACCAGGTTAGTTATCTATAACTTTCTTATTCTTTGCAGTCTTTCACTTCAAACGATAAACCGGACTGGTTTTCCACATTCGATATAGAAAAAAAGAGTGTTATCCACACACTTTACTGTTCATGTGTGAATAACACTCTAAAACTTCTTTATATTATTACAGTTCGCAGTTGTTTACTGTTCTTGGGAATGGAATGACGTCACGGATATTAGACATTCCTGTCAGATACATTACGCATCTCTCGAATCCAAGTCCGAATCCTGCATGTCTTGTAGAACCATATTTTCTCAGATCCAGGTAGAATCCATAATCTTCTTCCTTAAGTCCAAGTTCTTTCATTCTTCCAAGAAGCTTGTCATAATCATCCTCTCTCTGGCTTCCTCCGATGATCTCTCCGATTCCCGGTACAAGACAGTCTACAGCTGCTACTGTCTTACCATCTTCGTTCATCTTCATATAGAAAGCTTTGATTTCCTTCGGATAATCTGTAACGAATACAGGACGTTTGTATACCTGCTCTGTCAGATAGCGCTCATGCTCTGTCTGAAGGTCGCATCCCCAGGATACTTTATAATCAAACTTATCATTGTTTTTCTCAAGGATCTCTACTGCCTCTGTGTATGTTACACGTGCAAAGTCAGAGTTCACTACATTATGAAGTCTGTCAAGAAGTCCCTTATCAACGAAAGAGTTGAAGAAGTTCATCTCTTCCGGTGCATTCTCAAGTACGTAGTTGATCACATACTTCAACATAGCCTCAGCCAGTTCCATATCATCTTCAAGATCTGCAAATGCGATCTCCGGCTCGATCATCCAGAACTCTGCTGCATGTCTTGTTGTGTTAGAGTTCTCTGCGCGGAATGTCGGTCCAAATGTATAAATATTGCGGAATGCCTGTGCATAAGTCTCACCATTAAGCTGACCGCTTACTGTAAGACTTGTCTCTTTCCCAAAGAAATCCTGTGTATAATCTACAGTTCCATCCTCATTCTTCGGAACGTTGTCCATATCCAGTGTTGTAACACGGAACATCTCTCCTGCACCCTCACAGTCACTTCCTGTGATCAGCGGAGTGTGTACATATACAAATCCCCTGTCTTGGAAGACTGGTGAATCGCATATGCTGCCAGAGAACGAACTCTGAATACAGCCTGGAATGTATTTGTTCTCGGACGGAGATGAGAAATTGTTCTAAGATACTCAAAGCTGTGACGCTTCTTCTGCAGTGGATAATCCGGCGCAGATGCTCCTTCGATCACAACCTCTTCTGCCTGGATCTCAAATGGCTGCTTAGCCTGTGGTGTTGCTACCAGTGTACCCTTAACAATGATTGCTGCTCCTACATTCAGCTTGGAAACTTCAGCGAAGTTCTCCATCTTATCATGATATACAATCTGTAATGTATCAAAATAAGATCCATCATTCAATACGATAAATCCGAATGTCTTAGAATCTCGAATGCTTCGAATCCATCCCCCAACTGTTACCTCTTTGTCCAGATATTCTTCTCTGTTCTTAAATAACTCACGAATTGTTGTCAGTTCCATACCATTTACTCCTTAAATAATTCTTCTATCTTTTTCTATTATCAGAATCTTCAAACAGATGCCTCCCGGCAGTCTTAACAGTTATTATAACACTCCAGGAGTGCAGAGTAAATAAGAAACAACCGATATCACTATGTATTTCATCTATTTTCTCAGTTTTTCCAGTTCTGCCCTCAACCGGATCAGTTCCTTTTCTGCCTCCTCAGCACGTTTTCTTTCAGCTTCCATCTCTGCTTTCAGCGATTCTTTCTCCGCTTTCGCCTCCTGCATCTCTGCCTCCAGCGATTCTTTCTCCGCTTTCGCCTCCTGCATCTCTGCTTTCAGTGTTTCCCTTTCCTGCTTTATTGCTTTTACTTTTTCCCTTTCCTCTCCAAGTGCCTCGTCCAACTCATCAATCATTAGTTTTACTGTATTACGATCCAATATTTCCAGTTCTTTTGAAAACATCCCCATCATCCTTTCGCTGTTCCGGCAGATGTTATAGATTTCTTCATAAATGTCTCTGAATTCAGAATTTTGTTCCAATAATTTTATAATCATATCGGGATCATCCTCTTTAAGAAATACGAGCCATTCTTCTAATCTACCGTCTATTTTTCTGCCTTCATTGTGAATGATGTTATCAAAAATGTCAAGGCAAATAAACGTGTACTCCTGCAAAAGATTCAGTTCTATTCCTGAATCACTTTGTTGCTGAAACCGATGAATATAAATGTCCTTTGAAAACTTTTGAAAACACTATTACTTTTTTCAAATAGAACTATCGTATATACCTTTTTTATGTCTCGATAATGAAATTTTTTTCCTAATTCTCTTCTTACTCTTTTATATTGTCTTAATAACATATCAGCTGAATAACATGCGCTACGCTCCCCTGGAAAAAGATATCCGATTTTTTGCACTTCGACATTTGCAATACTTCCATCTTCAAATTGTACAACTATATCCATTACAAGCAATGAACTTTCAGCTGCAATTCTTGCCGATTCATTTGGCAATACTTTTAGAATTTTCACTGTCCTTCCGAGAACTGTTGAGAGAAAATCATTTAATCGTTCTGGTCGCGTATCCGGATTCATGACTGCCTTAAAGAATGTATCATAAAGTACCTTTACTCCCTTTACACCTGTACAAATATCAAGATATTCTTCTTGATTCTCTTCTTCCCAGCTTTCAAATTGACTCCATAATTCATCGTTATCACGCAATTCATTTAAAATTTCTTTTCTTGTTCTGATTATAGGAAAATAGCGTTGAAGTTTATTTTTCATATAGTGTTTCTCCTTCTGTTTTTTACTCCCGGCCAGAAGTAGATATAGAATAATTTGATGCACTTGAAATTTCAATGTGTTTTTTGTTCGTAACTCATCTTTTTTGTTGATAAAATGAGGATATCTTTTTTCTACACAAAACAATATTTTTCTAAAATTTTCCAGGTGAATAACTTTATAAACATATTTTGCATAATTACTATTGCTTACGGATGCTTATAAACCATACAAATAACTGTCCTAAAGCAATAAAAATCCCGAATTTTGTATCTATATATAAACATACCTTTCCACTCTTGAAATCCAATATTTTCTAGTATAAAATATTCTCGTTAAATTCTTGACGAATAGCAATATAACAACGGCAGTCTCTTACTGTGTTACCATTCAAAGCAAGAGGACTGCCGAATTACAAAAGAATAAGGAGTTATATCATGGACAATCATTTTAACACTCCCGCAGAAGTCATTGATCTTAGTATCAAGGCCTGCGAGAACAAAACCCGTCTTCCCCTTGGAAAAATGATTCTGCTCGGCATCATGGCCGGCGCGTTTATCGCTTTCGGCGGTGCTACAAGCAGCACGGCAGCACACGCAGTAGAAAATGTTGGCGTAGCAAGAGCTCTTGCCGGATGTATCTTCCTGTCGGACTGATGCTCATCGTATTTCTCGGCGGTGAACTTTTCACTGGAAACTGCCTGATCATCATGGATGTATTTGACAAGCGTGTCACATGGGGCGGATTATTCCGAGATCTTTTCATCGTATTTTTCAGTAACCTGATCGGTGCTCTTTGCGTGGATCTGCTCATTGTATACAGTGGAAACCTAAACTACTCAGGTGGGCTTCTTGGTGCTTATACAATCAAAGTTGCTGTTGGAAAGATCGCAATTTCACCACTGCAGGGAATCACTTCCGGAATCTTATGTAACATCCTGGTATGTCTTGCAGTACTGATGGCTACTTCCGCAAGAGATATTGCCGGTAAGGTATGGGCAATTTTCTTCCGATCTGTGCCTTCGTAGTCGGCGGATTCGAACACTGCGTTGCCAATATGTTCTATATCCCGGCTGGTATCCTTGCTTCACTTAATCCGGCTTACGTTGCGAAAGCAGAAGAAGCTTACGGAATTACAGCTGAACAGATTGCGACTCTGACACCACTTCACAGCCTTGCAAACTTATTCCGGTTACACTTGGAAATATGCTCGGTGGTATGATTTTTGTCGGACTTCCGCTGTATCTGATTTATAAGAAAAACTGGGAAACGAAAAAAAGAACCTGAAACAAATCAGTTTCAGGTTCTTCAGAGGCGCAGACCGGATTTGAACCGGTGAATCAGGGTGTTGCAGACCCACGCCTTACCGCTTGGCTACTGCGCCGTATTTATTTAACTATTAAAGTATAGCAAAATACACGCAGTACGTCAATGGTGTTTTCTTTGATTTTTAACTTCTTTTATTATTCAACTTCTACAGGAATGAATGAAAATGTTGTCACATCAAACAATCCCATATCTGTCAGCTTAATCTCCGGAATTACTGCAAGTGACATAAAGCAAAGTGTCATTACCGGCTCAACTTCTCCACAGATTCCAAGTTCTTCGTATGCTTTTTCGTGAATGTCTGTTAATTTCTGATCTACCATTCTCCACTCTGATCACTCATCAGACCGGCAATCGGCATTGGCATGCTCTCAATCACTTTGCCTTCCTTTACAAGAACGATTCCACCTTCCTGCTCAACCAAACTGTTTACGGCAAATTCCATCTCGTCATCATTCACTCCAACAACAATAATGTTATGAGAGTCGTGTGCCACTGAAAGTGCTACAGCTCCTTCTTTGATTCCGTATCCTTTCAAGAATCCGCAAGCTACATTTCCTGTCCCCTGATGACGCTCAACAACAGCTACTTTCACAAGATCAACCTCTGGATTTCTCACAAACTCTCCATTCGCATCCAGTTCAATCTCTGCTATATCTTTCGCTGTTACAACTCCACCCGGGAGAATCTGAATCACATTCACTTTATTGGATTTCAGATGCATTTTAAATTTCTCTTTTGAAAAATCTTTTACGATCACACTGCCTTTAACAGATGCAATATCACATTTCTTAATCTCCGGCAGATACTTTCCTTCTTCTGCTACCAGCTCACCTTCTACAAACACGCGGTTACATGGAAATCTTTCAGATCATCCAAAAGTACTACATCTCCGCGATAGCCCGGTGCTATTGCTCCTCTGTCCTTCAGGTCAAAGCATTCTGCTGCGTTAAGTGTTGCCATACGGATTGCTGTCACAGGATCAAGACCTTCCTCCACACAAATGCGCAGATGATTATCGAGATGTCCTTCATGAAGAATTGTCTTCGGCTGACGGTCATCAGAGCAGAGCAGACATCTTCTACTGTTATCCGCTGTCACACCTTTGATCAGTGTGCGAAGATTGTGACATGCAGATCCCTGACGGAGCAGAATATACATTCCTCGCTCCAAACGATCATTCATTTCTTCTACTGTAGAACATTCATGATCTGCCGCAATTCTTGCTGACGCATATGCATTCAGTTCTTTTCCTGTAATTCCAGGTCCATGTCCATCAATAAACTTACCTTCCTGCTTTGCTACAACAATCTTATCAAGATCACTTTCTGCCGCATTGATCACACCTGGGAAATTCATAAACTCTCCAAGTCCGGCAATTCCTTCTCTTGTAATCGGCTCTTTCATAGCCTCTGCGTCGATCACCGCACCTGCGTGCTCGAACGGTGTAGCCGGTACGCAAGATGGAAGTTCATACTTCACATCAAGCACTGTATTCTCAGCTGCTCTCATCATATAGTCAAGGCCGGCGATTCCACATACATTTACAATCTCGTGCGGGTCTGCCATAATGGTTGTTCCGCCGTGTGGAACTAACATGCGTCCAATCTCTTCAGGACTTACATAAGAAGATTCAATATGGATGTGACTGTCGATAAATCCAGGTGCCGCATATCTTCCTTCTGCATCAATGACTTTCTTACCTTCATACGCGCCGATACCTGCAATCTGATTACCTGAAAATGCAATGTCACCTTCCTGGATTTTTCCAGAAAATACATTTACAATCTTACAGTTTTTGATCACCAGATCTGCCGGAACTCGTCCTGCTGCCGTGTCAATAAGTTTCTTTAGTTCTTCCTTCATTGTTGCTACATCTTTCATATCAAAAATCCCCCTCTTTATTTGTAACTGTTCAGAGCCAAGCAAAATTTCATAAAACAGGTGTAAAATGCTTGCATTTTTAAGACTGTTTTTGAGATTTTATTTGGCGGATACGCCACACCGACGAAATGCGTAGCATTTTGGAGGTTGACTCTGAACAGTTACCTTTATTTTTCATCTGAATCCTCTTTGCCTTTAAATGGAATCACTTCGCATTCATTTGAAGCTTCTTCGTCTTCGTCTGAATCTTCTTCGTCATCTTCTTCCTCAAGAAAGCTTTTGATTTTAGATAAACAAATTTTGATTTTCCTAAACGGAATTTCACTCTTTACGTCTGTTTCATCTTTCTCTGCATCCGGCACAAAATTCTCTGACGACTGTTCCTCTGTGTCCTCTGTGTCCTCTGTAATCACAGGCATCGCGATTGTCTCACCCAAAGTTTCGGACTCTTCTGAGCTATCTCTGTTTTCGGTCACTGACTCTGTTTCAGTCGCCGCACTTATTTCTGTAACTCCTTCTGTCTCAGCCGTTTCATTTATTTCAGATGTTACTTCTGTCTCAGCTTCTTCTGTAGTTGCATCTGTCTCAACTGCTCCTTCTGCTTCTGTAGTCAGATCTGCATCCGTCTCCTCTTCTGTTATGTCCGTTCCAGCAATTCCTTCTAACAGCGCATCAACCGTCTTCTCTTCCTCAGTCACTTCTTCCGCTTCAGGCTCCGGCTTCGGTTCACACGGCATCCCCACTGTAAAGCAGCTTCCGGATCCCAGAATACTTTCTGCATCTACCCAGCCATCGTGTACTTCAGCAATCCATTTTACAACAGAAAGTCCCAGTCCAAAATGACCTTCTCCGGCACCTAAAGGATCTCCTCTGAAAAACCGATCCCATACGTGTGGCAGATCCGTCTCCGAAATTCCAATTCCCGCATCTGCAATCTTACAGGTAAACTCACTGCCTTTGCTTTCAACAACAACTTTGATCAGTCCAATCTCTCGACTATAATCAATGGAATTCTCCAGCAGATTTAACAGCATCTTCCGATAACAATTCTCATCCACTTCTGCGTAAATCTCCGGTTCAATCTCATATTCTATCTGCACCGGTTCATCTGCTTCCTGAAGTCTGCTGATCTGACCTTCTATAATTCCTGTTGTCAGTTCACTGATATTCATGCGTTTTTTATAAGCTGGCTGACATCCCTGATCCGCCTTTGCAAAAAATGAGACTTCCTGAATAAAATCTGAAAGAATCTGTGCCTTCTTCTGCACTAATTCAATCTGCCAACGCTGACGCTGGGACAGTCGCCAGTCGCCAAGACACCATGCGCTTCTTGTAAGAATCACACTGACCGGCATCCACATCTCCTGTACAACATTTTCTGCAAAATGTCCCTCTTCGCGCACATCCTCAAGTAATTCATTCAATGTCAGCTGCAGTCTCTCAAATTCCGCATCAGATTCTTCCAGTTCCAACTGTCTGGAGAAATCTTTTGTTCTACAGATTTCCGCCGCTGACTCTGCTAGATCTGCAGTCCGTTTCAGAACCTCTCTTACCAGAAAGTATCCAATTGCAAGCGATGCGATGAAAACGATTGGAAGTATCACCTTCGCCATTGCTTTTGCTGTCTGCGCATCTGTTCCACTTATCATTGTAGCAAAAAACAACGCAATGCCTGTTGCCACAAATATGCATCCTGTATATTTTAGTGTTAATTTTATTTTCAAAGATATTTTTTTCATTCGTACTCCTCCAATGGAATCTCTGACATTCCAAATTAGATTATAGCACATTTTAAGACAGTATGTTGTGAAATTCTTCTTAAATAAAAAGTTTTTTATTATGCTTTTCCGCCTTGTATTTCTCTCTGATTTGCCCTATTCTAAAAAGTAAATATATCAGCAAAAAAAGATTTTTAAAACAATTTGAAAGAAGGAAATATCTATGAACAATTCAGTTTCTCAAGAACTATTAAAATTTCTTCAAAAGAGTCCCACAGCGTTTCATGCAGTTCAACAGATGAAATCAGAGCTTCTTGCAGTTGATTTTACTGAACTAAAGGAAAATCAGCGTTGGAATATAGAATGCGGCAAACACTATTTTGTTACACGAAATGACTCTTCCCTGATTGCGTTTACAATTCCGGAAAATGGTATTGACAAGATGCACATTCTGACAAGTCATAGTGATTCTCCGACCTTTAAGATCAAAGAGAATCCGGAGATCGAAGTAGAAAAACATTATGTGAAATTAAATGTAGAAAAATATGGTGGTATGCTCTGTGCACCCTGGTTTGACCGTCCGCTCTCTGTTGCCGGACGCGTTATAATAAAAGATAAGACAAACGGACAATTCACGAGCAAACTCGTCAATATTGACCGGGACCTTGTTATGATCCCGAATCTCGCGATTCACATGAACCGTGAGATCAATAGCGGTTACAACTACAACGCCCAGAAAGATCTTCTCCCACTTTATGGCTGTGGTTCTCCTAAAGGAACTTTTATGGAACAGATTGCTGAAGCTGCCGGGGTAGAAAAAGAGGAAATCCTTGGGCATGATCTATTCCTTTATAACCGACAGGAAGGTTCCATCTGGGGGGCTTCTGAAGAATTCATTTCCAGCGGCAGACTTGATGACCTGCAGTGTGCCTTCGCATCACTTCAAGGTTTTCTTTCCGGTGAGAAAAAAGACTGTATGGCTGTACACTGTGTTCTGGATAATGAAGAAGTTGGAAGCGGTACGAAACAGGGCGCCGCATCCACATTCCTTTTTGACACACTGATCCGTGTTCACGAAGCACTTGGATATGATGGAGAAGATTATCGTGTTCATCTTGCAGACAGCTTTATGATCTCTGCGGATAATGCTCATGCGGTTCATCCAAACTATACAGAGAAAGCAGATCCAACAAACCGCCCTTACCTGAACGAAGGAATCGTGTTGAAATTCAATGCAAACCAGAAGTACTGTACGGACGCCGTATCTGCTGCCATGTTCCGTGACCTATGTAAGCGGGCAGATGTTCCGGTTCAGACATTTACAAACCGTTCTGATATGGCCGGTGGCTCTACCCTTGAATATTTCCAACACTCAGGTTGCGCTCAATACCGTTGACATCGGACTTCCGCAGTTGGCAATGCATTCCCCTTATGAAACTGCAGGTGTGAAAGATACTGAGTATCTGGTACGAGCTGCAAAAGAATTCTTCTGCTAGTAAAAGAAGAAGCAGGGATTTCATTATGACGAAATCCCTGCTCTTTATTTTTTACAAATGCCTTCTCAGCGCCTCTACATAATAAGATGCATAACGACTGAAAATAATATTTTTCTTTTTAATAATACCGATCCTCATCGTTTTATCAACATCTAATGGCTTCGCTATAATACTGCTTCCATTTAATTTCTGGTCGATCACACCACTGCTTACTGTGAATCCGTTTAATCCGATCACCAGGTTAAATAAGGTCGCCCTGTCTCTCACCTGTATACTCTTCGGGAAATCAAGCATGCTTATAAATTCCTCTGAAAAATAAAACGAATTATTATTTCCCTGTTCATAAACAAGATACGGATATGGTCGTAAATCTTCCATGGAAATCATTTCTTTTTCTGCCAGTGGATGATCTTTACAGATAAATACATGCGGTTCTGCAACAAACATTTCCTCAAATTTCAACTGATTATTCTTTATCAGCTTCAGAATCACATCTTCATTGTGTTCCGAAAGATAAAGAACTCCAATCTCGCTTTTTCCGCTCGCCACATCTTCAATAATCTCGCCCGTCTGTGTCTCTCTTATAATAAAACTATACTGGTCTGCATCATATTCTTTGATCAGATCAACAAAAGCATTTACCGCAAACGAATAATGCTGGCAAGACACAGAAAACTTTGGTGTTCTTCTCTCTCCATTTCCAAAATGTTCTTTCATATTGTCAGCCTGCTCTAAGAGCATCCTTGCAAAGGACAATAGCTCTTCGCCTTCTCTTGTAACAGTAACGCCTTTGTTAGACCTTGTAAATGCAGTCACTCCCATCTCTTTTTCAAGATTATGAATTGCTGCACTAAGTGACGGCTGTGAAATAAAAAGCTTTTCTGCAGCCTCCGTAATATTCCCACAATCCGCAACCGTAACTAAATAGGTTAATTGCTGTAATGTCATGTTCGCTCACTCCTTATTGAAACTGATATCCGGGCTTATCATAAAAGTATTCCCCATAACCATGTTGAGACAAATGGCTGTAAAAAAACATAATAACACCTACTGAACCACAGATCAAATAAAAATCATTAATTTTTGAATCTGATAAAGTTCGCTTTGTAAAGTTTTTTGTTACAAAACGTACAATAAAGTAGCCGATCAAAGTACCGATGCTATTTGTAATGATATCATCTATATCAGTTGCTCTGCCAGTAAAAAGTTGAGAAATCTCAATAAAAGACGTTGCAACAATTCCGGCCAGGGCAATACGTTTTATACTTCTGAACTCTTTCCATAACATTGGTAAAAAGAAACCAAACGGAACGAACAAGAGTACGTTCAAACACGCATTAACAAAATCTGACAACATATAAATAAACGGAATCAGATTCACTGTAAGCTCCATTTGCAGCATCGTAATATTCGGGAATCCCACTAATGCTAATACTACTGCCAGATAAAATCCAAATATCAGATAAACCATCGTTCGTTTCCAGCTCTGAAAGAAAATCTTCTCATATATACACCAAAGCGGAATTATAAAAACTGCTGCTGCAACAAGTTCAATTAAAGCGTTATATATCCTACTCATTTCCCCTCCATGAATTATATTTTACACAACTCATAGTCTATCATATCAGGCCTGGTTACAGTAGCTTTATAATCCTTAATTAAATTTAATTTTTCATTAAGATGAAGTTACTGTTCACACGATGTGCGACCAGCAACGCATCTTGCAAGTTTTCATTATCCTCTTGCGTCCTGGTGTCAGATATGTTATATTGAAAATGCAAAGAGGGAAACCGCAAGCGGCTACCCGTAATATTGTATCAAACTATATTTTTATAGTCGTCAACTACTGCGAATAGTTGGCGGCTATTTTCGTTTACCCTTGAAAATCTCATAACAAAGACCAACAAGGGCAACAATGAATATACAAAACTGAATCAGATCAGAATATGTAATCATCTTATCGCCCTCCTTTCTTTCGTTTGGAGGGTGTTTTTATCCCTCCGTAAAAGAAGGGTAGCCGCCTGGCTTTGGTTTCCCTGTCTGTATATTATCACGTTGATACCGGACAGGCAACCGCCTTTTTCTATTTATTCCGTTATGCGAACGTTCGGGGTTACTGTTCACTCCGTTCACAGCAACTTGGTCGAAATTCATTCCAAATCACCTTCGGTGATGGAATTTTGCCCCGTATGTCTCGGGATTTTGCCATATTCATGGCAAAACACCTCGCGGGATATTACCTGTGAACAGTAACATGTTTAACATAATGTAAAGAAGTGGAAAAAGTCAGGAGAATAATCAATGAATTTATATCTTGCCCCGCTGGAGGGAATTACAGGACATATTTATAGAAATGCACTGCATCAGTGCTTTGATGGATTTGATAAGTATTTTATTCCATTTATCAGTCCGAATCAGAAAGGACATTTCAGCACAAGAGAGAAGAAGGATGTGATGCCGGAGCATAATCAGGGAATGTATGCCGTGCCGCAGATCCTTACGAATAATGTGGAAGATTTCTTATGTACAGCAAAGAAGCTTGGAGATTATGGATATAAGGAAGTGAATCTGAATCTTGGATGTCCGTCCCGAACTGTTGTGACGAAGGGAAGAGGAGCAGGATTTCTGGATGAGCCACAGAAGCTGGATCGTTTTCTTGATAAGGTTTTTGAGGAATGTAATCTGGAGATTTCAATCAAGACGAGAATCGGAATGGAAGATCCGGAGGAATTCGAGACAATCCTTCCTATCTATAATAAATATCCGCTGAAGGAGCTGATCATTCATCCGCGCGTGCAGAAAGAGTTTTATAAGAATACACCTAAGCTTGATACATATGGCTGGGCAGTGGAACATAGTCAACATCCGCTTTGTTACAATGGGGATATCTGTACCGTGGAAGATATGGAGATGTTGAAAACAAGATTTCCGCAGACGGATACGGTGATGATGGGACGCGGTGTTCTGGCTGATCCGGCACTGGGAAGAAAGCTAAAAGGCGGAAGTGCCGCAACGATAGAAGAGCTAAAGAAATTCCATGATCTTCTCTATGCGGCATATTGTGAAGAAATGTCAGGAGACCGGACGGTTCTTTATAAGATGAAAGAAATGTGGTTCTATCTTCACCCAATCTTTACAGATGGAAGAAAGTATTTCAAGAAGATCAAGAAATGTGAGAAATGTGTAGTATATGAATCTGTAGTGAAGGAATTGTTTTTGAGAAGCTACAAATGATTTGAATGAGGTGACAAAAAGAAATGGACACTATTTTACAATTAGATCAGAACATTCTGCTTTTTATTCAGGAATATATCCGTCACGACTGGATGGACTGGTTTTGGAAAGGAATCACGCATCTGGGAGATGCTGGAATCTTCTGGATCCTTCTTACAATCGTTCTGCTGATTCCTAAGAAGACGAGAAAGGCAGGGCTTGCATCAGCACTTGCACTTATTATAGGAACGATGATCACGAATGTGGCGATAAAGAATATGGTTGCCAGAATAAGACCGTATGAAGTGATACAGGAATTAGAACTTATGATTGAGAAACAGAAGGACTTTTCTTTCCCTTCCGGTCATACATGTGCATCGTTTGCATCAGCATTTGCAATCTACAAGTGCAAGGAAGTGTTTCCGAAGAAATGGAGAATTGCTGCCATGGTTCTTGCTACATTGATCGCATTATCGAGATATATGTAGGTGTACATTATCCGACAGATGTTCTTGGCGGATTGATCATCGGACTATTCTCGGGCTGGGCAGGATGGAAGATTGAAGAGCTGATCATGAAAAAGAGAGCAGAGAAAAAGAAATCTGCTGATAATAAGTGAAGGACAGGAATTTAAGAACCTGTCAGATAGAAAAAGGATTTGATTCATCTGGGTTTTGCCAGATACGATCAAATCCTTTTTTGAGTCCACTTTAGAGTGTGACTTTTAAAATTTTGCTATTTATTTTTCTCTTTCTGATTCTCCAGTGCAGCTTCAACGAATCCCTTGAACAGTGGATGCGGTCTGTTTGGTCTGGATTTCAGCTCCGGATGCGCCTGAGTTGCGATAAACCATGGATGAGAAGGAATCTCAACCATCTCTACAATACGGCTGTCCGGTGAAAGTCCGCAAAGGGACATTCCATTTTCTTCAAGAACTTCACGGTAGTCATTGTTTACTTCATAGCGATGACGGTGACGCTCTTCAATCTCTTTCTTTCCATACAGTTTATAAGCAAGAGAGTTGTCTTTCAGCACACATGGATAAGAACCAAGTCTTAAAGTACCACCAATATCTTCAATACCAATCTGATCGGACATGATGTGGATGACCGGATGTGTTGTATCCGGATTGAGCTCCATGCTGTGTGCATCTTTGTAACCGATGACATTTCTTGCAAATTCAACGATAGACAGCTGCATACCAAGCAGAGACCAAGGAACGGAATGTTGTGTGTACGGGCGTATTTGATCGCTGTGATCTTTCCTTCTACACCGCGGTGGCCAAATCCACCCGGAACAAGAATACCGCTTACGTCAGAGAAGAGTTCTTCAGCATTTTCTTCTGTTTACAGTTTTCGGAATCGATCCATTTGATATTTCACTGTTGTGTGTGTGTAGATTCGCCGTGCTTTAATGCCTCTACAACACTGATGTATGCGTCATGAAGCTGGATATATTTTCCAACCAGCGCGACAGTAACTTCCTGAGTTGGATGACGAAGGTTTTCAACCATATCAGTCCAGTCAGCAAGATCTGGTTCCGGGCAGTCAAGATGCAGAGATTCACATACAACCTGTGCAAGATGCTCTTTCTCCATGGCAAGTGGTGCCTCATAGAGATATTCTACATCCAGGTTCTGAAGTACATGGTCAGCCGGGAGATTACAGAACAGAGAAATCTTGTTTCTCATCGCATCATCCAGTGGATATTCGGAACGGCAGACAATGATATCCGGCTGGATTCCCATTCCCTGAAGTTCTTTTACACTTGCCTGTGTCGGTTTTGTCTTCATTTCCTGAGATGCTCTTAAATAAGGAATCAGAGTAACATGGATCAGAATAACATTTTCTGCTCCGCGCTCATGTTGAAACTGACGGATGGATTCAAGGAAAGGCTGGCTTTCAATATCACCTACTGTACCGCCGACTTCGATGATAGCAATCTCAGTATCTGTTGCAGCCGGATTACGGTAAAAACGGCTCTTGATCTCATTTGTAATATGAGGGATTACCTGAACAGTTCCTCCGCCAAAATCTCCGCGGCGTTCTTTCTGAAGAACGGACCAGTAGATCTTTCCTGTTGTAACATTGGAATTCTTTGTCAGGCTTTCATCGATAAATCTTTCGTAATGACCAAGGTCAAGGTCAGTTTCTGCACCGTCATCCGTAACGAAAACCTCTCCGTGCTGTACCGGGTTCATTGTACCTGGGTCAATATTAATGTAAGGATCGAATTTCTGCATAGTCACAGTGTAACCACGCGCTTTCAAAAGTCGTCCCAAAGATGCAGCTGTAATTCCTTTTCCAAGACCGGATACAACTCCGCCTGTAACAAATACATATTTTACTGCCATAGTGTCTTTCCTCCTCCGTGAATAGTTGTTATCAAAAAAATACTTTCCAAGTATACACCTATTCAGAAAAAAATTACAATACTTTTTTTGATAAAAACATATAAAAAGATGGGGTGAAAGCTTTTTTGACGAGGTGATGTAAAGAAGCAAAGGCGAAAAAACCTTGTAAAATGGGAGAAATGCAGAAAAAACCTCTCAGACAGCAGGTGGATATACCTGAAACTGCAGAGAGTTTTATGATATCTTTCTGTATTGGAAGGATTTGTCTTTAGCTTAAAATCTGATGTTCGTTCACAGCTTCACTTGTGAGCTGTACTCCAAGCTTTTTAAATGTCTTGATATCAACACTTGAAAGCATTACAGAAGTATGAGCCTGGCAACCTTTCAGTTTCGGAAGCTGGGAGAGCGCAAGCTCAGCGATTGGATGACAGCAGCACTTGCGGAAAGTGCGATCAGGATTTCATCTGTATGAAGACGAGGGTTCTTGCTGTTCAAGTAATCTACTTTCAGTTTTTGGATTGGTTCAATCGCCTCCGGAGAGATGATATGGACATTATGATCGATGCCGGCCAGCTCTTTCAGTACATTTACAAGAAGGGCAGCACTCGCACCGAGCAGGTTGGAAGTTTTTCCGGTAATGATGCGTCCGTCTTCAAGTTCCAGTGCGGCGGCAGGTCCACCTGTTTCCTGAGCACGCTCCAGTGCCTTGACAGCAACTTTTCGGTCAGAAACAGTGATCCCTTCCATATTCATAAGAAGCTCGATTTTCTCAGCTTCTTTCTCAGAAGCATCACCTTTCAGAAGCGCATTGAGTGCTGCATAGTAGCGTCGGATGATCTCCTGGCGAGAAGCTTCGCGGCAGGCCTCATCATCACAGATACAATTTCCGGCCATATTTACCCCCATGTCTGTAGGTGATTTGTATGGGCTGGAACCGTAGATCTTCTCGAAGATTGTATTCAGAACAGGGAAGATCTCCACGTCACGGTTATAGTTTACAGTTGTTACACCATAAGCTTCAAGATGATATGGGTCGATCATATTTACATCATTAAGGTCAGCTGTAGCAGCCTCGTAAGCGAGGTTTACCGGGTGTTTCAGTGGCAGATTCCAGATAGGGAATGTTTCGAACTTCGCATATCCGGCTTCGATTCCGCGCTGGTGCTCCTGATATAACTGAGACAGGCAGACAGCCATCTTTCCACTTCCAGGTCCCGGAGCTGTTACAATAACAAGTGGATGTGAAGTCTCGATATAATCGTTCTTTCCGTAACCGTTCTCGCTGACAATCAGCGGAATGTTGGATGGATATCCCGGAATGTTGTAATGAATGTATACAGAGATTCCAAGATTCTCAAGGCGGTTCTTGAACAGAAGTGCACTTTCCTGTCCGGAGAACTGTGTGATCACAACACTTCCTACGAAAAGTCCCTGCTCACGGTAAGTACCGATCAGACGGATTACATCAGAATCATAAGTGATACCAAGATCTCCACGGATCTTATTCTTCTCAATGTCTTTTGCACTGATTGCAAAGACGATCTCAGCCTGGTCACTGAGTTCCTTTAAGAGACGCAGCTTGCTGTCAGGCTCAAATCCCGGAAGTACACGGGATGCATGATAGTCATCAAAAAGCTTGCCACCGAACTCAAGGTAGAGCTTGCCACCGAATTTTCCGATACGTTCGCGGATATGTTCGGATTGCATTTTCAAATATTTGTCATTGTCAAATCCAATTTTCATCTTTTTCTCTTCCTTATTATAAAATTTGCCGAACTGTTATTAAAACTGTTAACAGATAGACCTGTTCTAAACAGGCATTACTTTTCTAGTATACTATGAATGGCACGTTTTTACAATATTTTCATAATCTTTTTATTGATTTATGGAAATCCACTATTTATAATGGTAAGAAGTAGTTATTTTTTACACATGATGATGTGAAATGCAGATGAGAAAATAACCACTATTCAAGTTTTGGAGGAAGACAATGGAGAATAACAATAAAACAATGGACCGAACAAGAACCGACAGGGTTGGGGAATTATTTTGTTCACTACCTTGTTGGTTACTTTTGTTGTTATGGGCCTATATTCTATGATGCAGGGCGAAGCGCTTCTGAGATCAGCTATGATAAATTTCTGAAATTAGTTGATAATGGAAAGTAGAGTCTGTTACATTTACCAATTC
>ENA-OQCX01000073-OQCX01000073.1-human-gut-metagenome-genome-assembly--contig:-NODE-73-length-48367-cov-7.127985_pt1 | contig 48367 bp, 63 predicted proteins | sample MGYA00242762_ERZ504587 | MGnify/ENA primary metagenome ERZ504587 (study PRJEB26092, sample SAMD00036337) | human gut metagenome | host: Homo sapiens | study: EMG produced TPA metagenomics assembly of...
ATTTCACTAAGGAGTAGCACCTTGCCTTCTGCAGCATAAAATGTATCTTGTTTTATTGCTACTTGCTTTAGTTTCAGGAATTCATGGAAAGAAAAAGGATAAAGTTCCATAGTGACATATCTGCCAGTAAGAAAAGTGCCCAACTCTTTACTAAGTAGATTGCATTACTGCCGGCAACAAACACCTTGCTCGTTTCTCTGCTCATAAATAACTTAGCGTAATAGACTTTTATCCACACAATCTTCCTCTCTTTATATATATTGCTAATATACAAAAAAATATGATATAAATAGAGAAACTTTCGATTGCCAATAGAAAGTTTTGTAACAAAGGAACCTATTTTTTATATGGAATTGCAAATTAAATTATGAACAGCATCTGAATGAAACAGATTACAACGATGAGTTAAACCTTGGAAGGGAATAATTCCACCGGAGTTGTTTGGAAAATAAAGTGTTTTTGATAGAGGTTGTCAAAATGTGAACTGCACAACCTCATTTTTTATTCTAGACTCTCGCAACAACAATCAACTTTTAAAAAACAATAACTATCAATTATCCATAATCTTATAAAAATATTGTATGTTTGCAATTAGATAAATGCATGAATATGGATTCTAAAAAACAACTCTACATCATTAGTGGTTGTAATGGTGCTGGTAAGACTACGGCATCTTATACTGTGTTGCCGGATGTTCTGGAATGCAAGGAGTTTGTCAATGCGGATGAAATAGCTCGTGGATTATCTCCTTTTAATCCCGAAAGTATGGCCATTGAAGCCGGACGGTTGATGTTGCAAAGAATCAATGAATTGCTGAAAAATCAACAAAACTTTTCTATAGAAACCACACTTGCCACAAGATCTTACACTCGCCTTGTCCATCGTGCACAAGAACAAGGATATAAAGTCAATTTAATATATTTCTGGCTGAGTTCGCCCGACTTGGCTATTCAGCGTGTAGCCCAACGTGTACGTAATGGTGGACACGACATTCCCAAAGAGGTTGTGCTCCGGCGTTATCAAGCAGGTATTGATAACTTTTTCAATATTTATATGCCTTGTGTGGACTATTGGCTATTGGCAGATAATAGCGAAACACCCCGTATAATTGTTGCTGAAGGTGGACGAGGAATGGATATGCATATACATCACATTGAACGATTTAATAAAATACAAAGTTATGTCAGAGAATGAACGAAAAGAACTAAGCGAAAAGTTACATTTCGGTTTGGCATTAGCCGAACGTCGTATGCTTGAAGAAAAAGCATTGCGCAATGAATGCATTATACAAGGCTTGCCCAATGGAGAGATTAAAAGTGTACCGGCACGTATCATACTGCGTAGACTTTATGGAGAAGAGCTGAAACGATAGAAATATCCTCTCTTCAATAAACTGCAAACCTGAATTGTCTGCACGACACGAGAGCCAGTGCGGATTACAAAAGTACATTCTTTATTCCCTTGAATTATAATAAAAAATATATCCACTCAGTCTTCGTTATTCTATGTAGACTATATTCTCTTACAAGAAAATTTCCTCATTACGTTTTTGACATGCTCCAAACAGTAGTTTTTCATAGCTATAGAATTCTTTACTCCAATTACTTTGTATTTGGAATAATCTCCATTTATAAGATAGAGACAATTACATGGTGTTCTATGCATAAAATGGATAAATAGGTAGGATAGTGTTTATGTAACCATTATAAATTCAATAGTATTTTACATAAGGGTTTACATTCTCATAGATGGAATAAACAACACGAGTAAATAATTGACAAAAAGCAACTAAATGATAGATATTGACAAAGCCCTTCTAGTTTTTGAGAAAAAAGATCCTGACGTTATGATTATAGCACATCAGTACAGAATTAAACACCTTCAAATCAGGATATTACCATTACAAATAGTATCATATAAGTAGATTGTCATTTACAGTGGATATGTATAGAGTATCTTCTCTAGAGGAATACTTTATTTCAGGAGCTCTTTTTATTTATTTTATATTGCTTATTATCAACAATATAGACATAATGTAGTTCCGCGAAAACTCTGGTGATTTCGTTTGTTGGTATGCAAACCCAAGAAGTAACGATTAAACCTCATGTAAAGGTAATTTTGAAATCCGATTCTGAGCTGCTTGAAGAGGTTGTGGTTACCGGTTACGGTACATTTAAAAAAGCATCATTTACTGGAGCTGCTTCTACTGTAAACACTTCCACCTTGGAAGATGTACCTGTTCTTTCTGTTGCCGACAAACTTTCTGGTAATGTCGCTGGTGTTACTTTTGGCTCAAGTTCAAGTAATCCGGGTTCTGTAAGCAGTATCCGTGTACGTGGTATGGGTTCCATCAATGCCGGAAACAATCCGCTTTATGTTATTGACGGAACACCGGTCACAAGTGGAGACTTATCCGAGTTCACTTATAGTGATGCAGGAACTGATATTTTGTCTTCACTCAATACCAATGACATCGAGTCTATCACAGTTATCAAAGATGCGGCTGCTGCCTCTCTTTACGGCTCGCGTGCTGCTAACGGTGTTGTGGTCATTACGACGAAAAGCGGAAAACAAGGCAAAACAAATGTAAGTTTCCGTTCCGACTGGGGTTTCTCAAACATGGCAATAGATTATCGTCCTATGCTTGACGGTGACTCGCGCCGCGAACTCTTATGGACCGGTCTCAAGAATTACGGGTTATACACCGGAAACATGTCCGATGCAGATGCCGCAACTTTTGCAGACCAGAACATCGAGGACTTTGCTTCAAAACCCTCAACCGGATGGACGGATTGGAAAGACCTGCTTTTCCGTAACGGTTCTCATCAGAACTACCAGCTGAGCGTATCTGGTGGCAATGACCGTACCAAGTTCTACACCTCAGTAGCTTATACCAATCAGGAAGGTATCATTTACAAACAAGGTCTGGAACGTTTCACTGGTAATGCAAACCTCACTCATAAGTTTGGAGACTTTGAAGTTCAGGTTACAAGCCAATTCTCAAAAGTAAGACAAAACAAAACTAATGAAGCTACCTCCTATGATGGACCTGTGGCCAATTACGCATTCTTCCAAAGCCCCTCATCAACCCCTTATAATGAAGACGGCACATTAAACAATGGTTGCGGCGTATTTGGAGTCAATCCTTTGTATGAAAGAGAACACAGCTCTGACGTTTATACCCTGATGAAGGCATTCAATACAATCAAGTTGACCTACAATATTTGGGACAAGTTGAATTTAAGTGAAAAGATTGCTTATGATTACGCACAAGGAACCAATGACGTTCTTTGGGACAGACACTCAAACAATGGTGCCCCCGGTGGTGTCATGCAGCGTATCGTCAATCGTAATGACCAGCTGAATACACAAACCCAGCTCTCTTACATCAACTCTTTCGGTCTACACAATATTGACGCCCTGCTTGGTTTTGAAACACAAGATACGGAATATGCTTTCAACTACATGGCAGGCCAAGACTATCCGGGTGATTTGTACGAATTGACAAATGCCGGTTCAACAAGTGCCGAAACCAACAGACAGAGCTATCGCATGACTTCGTTCCTCGGACGTGCCAATTATAACTACGCAGACAGATATTATCTCGGTCTCAGCTATCGTACCGACGGAAGTTCACGTCTGGCAAGAGAAAACCGTTGGGGAAGTTTCTGGTCGGTTTCCGGAGCATGGAGATTCATAGACGAAAGTTTCCTGAATCCTGTCAAGAGTGTATTGACAGATGGAAAGCTCCGTGTGTCATACGGTGTAAACGGAACGCAACCATCAGACTATTATGCTTATATGAATCTTTATAAATACGGAATCATATACAATGGACAGTCAGGAATGTCAATCGTCGGAATTGCAAACCCGGACCTGAAATGGGAAAAGAACAAAACATGGAATATCGGTCTCGACCTTTCATTCATCGACCGTATCTCTGTAACATTCGACTACTATCAGCGTAAAACCAGCGACCTTATATATGACCTCCCCGTATCACAAGTCGGCGGATATTATGATGGCAATTATGGGTATACCACCCCGCAAAACATCGGTTCACTGAAGAACTCCGGTTTTGAGTTGACCATTACATCAACCAATTTCAGAAACAAGGATTTCACGTGGACCACTTCTCTGAACATGGCACACAACAGCAACAAACTGACCAAATTGGATGGCCAGCAGAATGAAATCGTATCAGGACCGCTGATTCACCGTGTAGGCGAACCTTACTATTCATACTATGTTTATGAATACGCCGGAGTCGACGCAGAGACCGGTAAAGAAATGTTCTATCTGAATGACGGAACAGAGAATGCCCGCAAGACAACTACAAATATCTCTGAAGCCAACAAAACTATTGTAGGCAAGCATCAGGCTAGTATAGAAGGCGGTCTTACCAACAACCTCAAATGGAAGTTTATCGACTTGGGCTTCACTTTCACTTATTCATTGGGTGGTGATGCTTTTGACTACTCCACTTGGCAGCACTCCAATGGCGGTTCATATCTATACGGTGGTGCCGTACCGACATACTATGACATCTCAAAGATGTGGACAGGCCCGGGCGACACGAATGCCACATTGCCTAAATTTGAATATGGAGCGCTGCTTCACTGTCTTCACGCTGGCTGATGCCTACTGATTATCTACGTCTGAAGAACCTCACATTAGGTGTAAGCATTCCGCAAAACTATATCAGCAAGCTTGGGCTCAGCAAAGCCAGAATCTACTTCTCTGGTTCCAATCTGCTTACATGGAAGTCTAAAGACTTATTTGTAGATCCGGAAATGCGTGTAGACGGACTATGCACATTTGAGACTCCGGCATTGAGAACATATACATTCGGAATAGAATTGAATTTCTAACTAATAAAGATACGAAAATGAAAATATTAAAGACATTATACACAGCAACGCTTTGCGCAGCTATGGCAGTCAGCACTTCATCATGCCTCAACAGTTGGCTGGATCAGTCACCCGCAGACGGAATAGATGCTGAAACCGCAATCAAGAACAGCGATGATTTGGCCAATGTGCGGACGGGACTTTATGCTGCCGTTAAAGGTAACAGTAGCCTGATTAATTATTATGGACGCCTCATGTTCGTATACGGTGACATGAGAGGGGAAGATATCCAATATGAATATAACGGGGGAAGTGGAAGAGCAAACTTCTACTACTATATGGAATATACAACTGCAGACAATTTCACCACCTCAACAGCCGTATGGCAGATGCCTTATGTAGTCATTGCACGCGCCAACCGTCTGATTCAGGCAGCAGAAAGTGGCAACCTGACCGATGCGGCAGAGGCAAAAGCCACTATTGACCAATATGATGCAGAAGCAAAAGTTCTGCGCGCCATGGCACTGTTTGACCTTACACGTATCTACGGTAAACCTTATACGGTAGATCAAGGCAGCTCACTCGGTGTGCCCATCGCTACCTCCCCACTAGAATCGACAGAAAAGCCAAGCCGCAGCACGGTAGCTCAATGTTATGAGAGTATTGAAAAAGATTTGACAGATGCAATCAACTCAAATGCACTGCCCAAAACCAATGAAGTGGGTTATGTCAACCTTTGGGCTGCCAAAGCCTTGCAGGTACGTGTATATATGACAAAAGGCGAATGGAGCAAGGCTTTATTCGTAGCAGAAGACATCATATCAAACTCGTCTTACAAACTTTGGGAACCGTCAGAATATGTTGCAGCATGGAGCAAAAGTGATGCCAATCATTCAAAAGAAATCATGTTCGAGATTTCCATCAACAACAATACTGACTGGACAGACCGTGAAGGTATTGCCTATTTATATGCCGACAAGGCTGGCGCTTCTCCCGGATATGGAGATGTAATTGTCACAAAAGACTTCTCTGACATGCTTACATCCGACCCGGCAGACATCCGTAACGACATATTATTGGCAGCGGCAGCAGGAGGATTTGACAAACGTAAAGTTTACATCAACAAAATGCCTGCTGTAAACGGAGATGTACGTTACTCCAATGTCCCATTGCTACGCTTGTCAGAAGTTTACTTGTCAGCAGCAGAAGCAGCTTTCCAAGCCGGAGACAAGAACAAGGCTGCCAACTTGCTGAATGATATCATCTCCAACCGTACAACGGATGAAAGCAAACAAGTAACCAGCGGAAATATCACATTAGACCGCATCTACATTGAACGCCGCAAGGAACTTGTAGGTGAGGGACAGCGCTATTTCGATGTTATGCGCCGAGGTGAAACCGTTACACGCTACACGGACGTTAATGACAGAGGATGGCACGACGTATTGAGCGAAGAAGCGCGTACATTCAACCGCGACTCCAAGAAAGCGCTCCCGTTGATTCCCGTCGGTGAAATCAATGCCAATCCGAACATAGAACAAAATCCAGGCTATTAATCAATAGTAGCCTAAAGAAACTTGGGAATTTTCCCAATGTGTTTTTATAAATAAAGTGTTTAGAGGAGGTGTGCCAGTGATGGTATGCCTCCTTCTTTCAATATATCCACCAATATAGGTTTCACTCCGCTGACAAAACACTCAACGGCAATAACCATCAAGATAAGTCCCATCAGGCGCATCATCACATTGTTTCCCGTCTCACCCAAGATTTTGACCAGCCGTGTGGAAGCACGCAATATGAAAAAGGTAATCAGATAAATAAAGGCAATCATTCCTATAAGAACTCCTTTCATCTGAATGGTATGGGCATCCTGCATCAGCACAATGGCATTGGCTATGGCACCTGGACCACAAAGCATCGGAATTCCAAGAGGAGTAATGGAAATATCATCGGCATAAGTCTTGATTTCCTCGTCTTTCAGCTTCATTGGGGTATAACGGGCTTGCAGCATATCGAAGCCAATCTTAAAGATAATAACTCCACCGGCAATACGGAAGCCATTGGTAGAGATACCGAAGAATTTAAAGAGAAACTGTCCCGCAAACGTAAAAACCATAATCGTAATAAAGGCAACCAGAGTGGCGCGCGATACTACCGACTGCCGTTCACGGTCCGTCATTCCATGCGTCATGGTCAAAAACACCGGCATGGTGCCAAGAGGGTTTGTCAACGTAAAGAAGGAGGTAAAACAAAGTAAAGCGAAAGGTAAGATTGTGTCCATAGCTGTATAATATACGTTTCTGTAGACAAAAGTACAACTAAAAATTTCAATGTCACAGAATCTGCATCAATTCTTTCAGATTACTGATATGATAAGTCGGTTGGAAAGGCAGTTCTTCCTTCCCCGTTACATTATAAAACACTTGGTGCATACCCACTCCTTTGGCTCCTGCCACATCATTCTCCCAACTATCGCCTATCATCAAAGAATCACGCACCTCGGATTGTGTGGCAGAAAGGGCAAAATGAAAAATTTCGGGCCAGGGCTTCAAGATACCGATGTCATCAGAGAGAACAATCTTCTTAAAAAAGTGGTCAATGCCTGCCGAACGCATCTTATGACATTGCAGCTCCTGGAAGCCGTTGGAAAGGATATAGAGGTTATATTTCCCCGCCAAATATTCCAGTACCTCATACGCATGCGGCATCAGCCGACTTTTTGTGGGAATGACCGAAAAGAAATCATCAGAAAAAGCCTCGGCCAAAGCAGCATCCCCCGCCCCTACTGCCTCCAAAGGATATAGAAAACGCTGGCGGTTCAACTCTTCCTTACTGACCTGCCCTCTGCCGTATTCTTCCCACAGCTCTACATTACGATGCTGATAAAGCGTATAGAAATGCTGGAAAGAACGAAAGAAACGGTCATAATCATACTTGTGATACATCTCTTCGAATGTATCGCGTGCATTAAGGGAAAATGCCCAAAGCGTATCGTCCAGGTCAAAAAACAGGTTCTTATATTGGGATGCCATAATTTAAAGGGAAGAGATATATAAAAATAGACGCAGATTATCAATTCCAATAACCTGCGTCCGTTCTGTATCAGTCTATAACAGTGTTATTTTACCTGGATTACCAAATACTTGGACACACTCCAAAAGTCTTTCGGATTTGTAATCTTCAAAGTCAGCTGTCCTTTATCATCTTTCTCCAACGCATAAGAGCCGCGGGATGAGTAGTCAAGATATCAGCATCTTTAGAGTATAGTTTAATCTCTTTTGTCGTACGGATATCCACTTGTGTAAAGTAGTCCTTGTTGATATCAGAATCTTTCAGCACCTGGCCTTTTTTGAAAAGTCCGGTATTTGTCAATATCTTCTGGTCCTTCAACTCTTTCTTCGTACCAAATACAAACCAAGCCGTATTGAGTGCTTATCTTGTTCGGCAACGGTTTGAGCCTTCGCCTCATTTTCGGCAGTCAATTCTTCTTTCTCAGTAGACAAACCGGTTACGGCAGCATCCAGTTCCTGGATACGGATATTCTTGGAAGCCAGCTCAGCCTGCAATTCCTCGATACGCTGGGTCTTTGCCACCAACTCCTGAGTCAGGGACTCCACAGCCCTCTTCAACTGGGCAGAGTTATTCTTACTGTTCTTCAGCATGGACTGTAATTTGGCAATCTGCTCCTTGTTCTCTTCCATCTGCTTACGGATAAACTCAATATCCGACGCAATCTGCTGCTTGGCATTCAAAGAGCCTTCTGCCACAGCACCACGCTGCAAATCCACACGGCTCTCTGCTGCATTAATCTGGCGGAATCCCTCTGAAATATCATTGAAAGTGCCCATCATCTCGTCCAATTCAGCATTACGCTGAGTCAGTTCCATCAATAAAGAATCATTTTCAGCTTTCAGCTGGTTCTTACTGCCACCAGAGAAGCTGTCACACGAAGCCATTACAGCCGCGCATACAATTAAAACTGCTAACTTTTTCATACGCTTTCGTTTTACGTTTGGTTAATGAAGTTATTTAATCGTCTATTCCTGTTACTACAATCACAATTTCACCGCGCGGTTCGTTCGCCGTGAAATGTTCAATCAATTCTGTAAGCGTTCCACGCACCGTTTCTTCGTGCATCTTTGAGATTTCCCGCGAAACAGAAGCCTGACGTTCGGCACCGAAATGTTCGGCAAACTGCGTCAAAGCTTTTACCAATCTATGGGGAGACTCATAGAACACCATGGTACGACACTCCTCGGCCAATGCTTCAGGCGGGTCATCCTTCCTTTCTTCTGTGGAAGGAAACCTTCAAAACAGAACTTCTCATTCGGCAATCCGGAAGCCACTAATGCCGGCACAAAAGCTGTCGCTCCCGGCAGGCATTGCACTTCGATGCCGTTGCGCACACACTCTCTGACCACCAGAAAGCCCGGGTCGGATATACCCGGTGTACCTGCATCCGAAATCAAAGCTACAGTTTCTCCCCCCTTTATTCTATTAACAACACTTTCAACCGTTTTATGTTCATTAAATTTATGGTGAGATTGCATCGCATTCTTTATTTCGAAGTGTTTCAGCAATATGCCGGAGGTACGTGTATCCTCAGCAAGTATCAAATCCACTTCTTTCAGAATCCGGATAGCACGGAATGTCATATCTTCCAAATTTCCTACCGGGGTAGGCACTACATAAAGTTTTCCCATACTTATCGGTCGTTTAGCTGAAATATTTTTTGAGGAGTTCCATAAAATCGACGGCGGCTTCATTTTCTTCATCCGGGTGCACTTCCGAAGCAAAAATATCCATAGCCTTGTCCAAAGAAGGAGCCTCACCCAAACGTCGTACCACTTCATTCATCCGTGCAGCATCGCCTGCGAACAGTTCGCGGACAAAACGGAATGAATCGTTCAGACTGATGGCATGTTTCAAATCCTTGGCAGGCTTGATGCGTTCTGCCAAAATAGGAACTGTTTCCGGTTCCTCACATACCATCTTCACTGTATCAGGAATAACCGATTCGACCGGAGAAACCGATTCGGTCAAAGGAGTAGTAACAGCAGGGGGTTCCTCCAGGGGCGACACAACAGCCGTTGGCGCCTCCTCAAGCAGTTCTTGCAACGCCTCCAAGCGTGCCTTCATCTGCTGGATATTCCGTTTTGCCACAATCTTCAATGTCGGATTGGCATCACTTGAAATGGCCTGCATCAAACATTTCAATTCCTGAATATCTAATTCTATGTCGTTTAATAAGGTTTGCATATCCTTTACACAGTCCGTGTTAACGCTACAAATGTAGAAATAAATAATGAAAAAATATCGGAAAGCGAACAAAAGTGTTACTTTTGCGCTTAAATATAACACTCAAAAACATGGTATTATTTTCAGAAGATCATATACAGGAAACCAAACGCAGGGGAAGAATTGAGGTCATTTGCGGTTCCATGTTCTCCGGCAAAACCGAAGAGCTGATAAGGAGACTGAAACGGGCAAATTTGCCAAACAACGCGTAGAGATATTCAAGCCTGCCATAGACACCCGTTATTCCGAAGCCGATGTCGTATCGCATGACAGTCATTCCATAGCCTCCACTCCCATCGACTCGTCTGCCAGCATTCTGCTCTTCACTTCAGAAATAGATGTAGTGGGCATTGACGAAGCCCAGTTCTTTGACAGTGGCCTGATTGATGTATGCAACCTGCTTGCCAACAATGGTATACGCGTCATTGTAGCCGGACTGGATATGGACTTCCGCGGTATTCCATTCGGCCCTATGCCGGGACTGTGTGCCATTGCAGACGAAGTTTCCAAAGTACATGCCATCTGTGTGAAATGCGGCCAACTCGCCTCTTTCTCCCACCGCACCGTCAAGAATGACAAGCAAGTGCTGCTGGGAGAAACCGAAGAGTATGAACCGCTATGCCGGGAGTGCTATCAGCAAGCCATCCAAGCCGACCAAAAGGAAAGCGGTCATTAACGAATACAAAAAAACAGAGCATTATGGAACGCAAAAAGATTACATTCGACAGTTTTATCCGCGGTGTCATACTCGGTGTCATCATTATCGGCATCCTTATGCTCTTCAAGCGTCTGAGCGGCGTATTGCTGCCATTCTTCATCGCATGGCTCATTGCCTATCTGATATACCCTCTGGTCACCTTCTTCCAGTACAGATTAAGGCTCAAGAACCGGGTCATATCCATCTTCTGCGCCTTGTTCAGTATTCTGATTGTAGGAGGAACCGCCTTCTATCTGCTTGTGCCTCCCATGATGGACGAATTCGTCAGGGTAAAAGATTTGGTAATAGACTACTTTTCCAACGGAACCCACGACGGCAATGTGCCCAAAACACTCTCTGAATTCCTTCGTGAGAACATAGACACCCAGTTTGTCACCCAATTGTTCAAGGAAGAGAATATGCTGAACGCCATCAAGGAAACCGTTCCCCGGCTCTGGTCCTTGTTGTCAGAATCCGTCAATCTGCTGTTCAGTTTCTTCACTTTCTTCCTCATTCTTCTCTATATAGTTTTCATATTGCTGGATTACGAAAGCATTTCCGAAGGGTGGACCCACCTGGTACCACAGAAATACCGGCCCTTCGTAATCAATGTAATGAACGATGTGAAAGACGGCATGAACAGATACTTCCGCGGACAAGCATTCGTGGCATTGTGTGTCGGTATTCTGTTCAGTATAGGCTTTCTGATTATTGATTTCCCACTGGCCATTGGACTCGGCTTATTCATCGGCGCTTTAAACCTAGTACCTTATTTGCAGATTATCGGCTTTATACCTACCATCGTGCTGGCCATACTGAAAGCAGCGGATACGGGAGGAAACTTCTGGATTATCATTGCATCGGCCCTTGCGGTATTCATCATAGTACAAGCCATTCAAGACGGATTCATCGTACCGCGTGTCATGGGGAAGATTACGGGCCTGAACCCTGCCATCATCCTACTGTCTTTATCAATTTGGGGTTCATTGATGGGTATGCTGGGTATGATTATAGCACTTCCGCTTACCACCCTTATGCTCTCCTACTATCAACGTTTCATCATAAACAGAGAAAAAATTCATAAGTTTGAACAGACTGATAATCAACAAGAAGAGTAAAAGCAGAAGTCGTTCCCAAAACTTTTTCCCTTAATCCATTTGTTTTTTAAACAAAAGTAGCTATCTTTGCACCCGCTTAACAGCAATAAGGTCTGATTCGCTAGCTCAGCAGGTAGAGCACAACACTTTTAATGTTGGGGTCCTGGGTTCGAGCCCCAGGCGGATCACTTAGAAGAAATGAAAATACTCCGACAAACTAAGACAAAGCTCTTTAAACCAGTGGTTTAAGGAGCTTTTTTCTTACCCGCCTACGACAGAAAAAAGACCTCAAAAAGCCACCCTGTGAAGATTAATCGTTACTAATTCGTTACGGTTTTCCGTTACGATAAAAACCGTAAGATTTATAGGTAAGTCGCTCATTTGTCGAATATTGGCAGTCGAAAGTCATAGCCGTTACGGAATGAACAAATTAACTTTGCAACAAGAAAGGAGTTACGGTATGAAATCGACATTCAAGACACTCTTCTATTTAAAGAAGAACGAACCGAAGAAAAACGGTCATGTAGTAATAATGGTACGTATCACGGTGGACGGTGATCAGGTGCAATTCAGCAGCAAGTTGGATATACACCCCGATAACTGGGACACGAAAACGGGAAGAGCCGTCATCAACAAACAGAGTGCGGACAAGAAAGAAAACCTCAGGGTATCCTCACTTAACAAGACACTGGACGAGATACGTTCGGCCATCACCATGCACTACACACGCATGATGAACGTGGACGGTTACGCACTGCCGGAAAAAATCAGGAACGCATTCCTGGGATTGGAGGAAAAGGAGAAAACACTCATCAGTTACTTCACCCAGCACAATGAACAGTATGCAAAGAAGGTCGGCAAGACTGCCACGCAAAAGACCTATTCCCGCTACGAACTGACCAAGCAGCGATGATAGAGTTCTTGCAAAAGGAATACAAGTTGTCGGACATTCCCGTGAAGGAAATCACCGTCACCCACATCGAGAACTTCTACCTTTATTTGCGTCAGGAATGTGAGGTAAGCAACAATACCGCCATGAAATTTGTACAACGTTTCCATACGATACTGTTGTTTGCCCAGAAAAGCGGATTGAGCTTCATTGATCCCTTCGGGAATTTCAGGTTCAATTTTGACAAGACCGACAGAGGGTATCTCACGCAGGAGGAAATTGACACGATCTATTATAAGGAGTTCAAATCAAAGCGGTTGGAACACGTGCGTGACGCTTTCATCTTTAGCTGTTATACCGGTTTGCCCTACTGTGACATCTATACGCTTTCAAGCGAGGACATAAAGATCGGGGTGGACGGCAAGAAGTGGATTATGAAAGACAGGGGTAAAACCGGCGTGGAATCATTCATTCCCCTACTGCAAATACCGTTGGATATTCTCGCCAAATACGAGGGCAAGTTGAAAGATGGAAGATTGCTTCCGGTAATCAGTAACCAGAAGATGAATGAATATTTGGCGGAGATAGCCGCAATTTGCCAAATCAACAAACGGATCACCTACCATCTCGCCCGGCATTCGTTCGCCACGGAAATCTGCCTTACCAAAGGCGTTCCCATTGAAAGCGTATCCAAGATGCTCGGACACACCAACATTCAGACCACACAGATTTATGCCCGTGTGGTGGACAGAAAGTTGAGCCATGACATGAATATGCTGGATCGAAAACTAAAAAATATGCAAAAAGGTACGACGCAAAAACGCTGTATGAATAAACAAATCATTATATTGTCACACCATTTAAAAAACAACGCCTTATGGAAAATAGAGGATACATCACCATCACCGGTTTGGAAAACAAGGATGAACAACCCATCGTCAGTGTAAAGATAGAGAACGGCAACGTATGGATGACCAAGCACGAACTTGCCCGTCTGTTCGGAGTGTTCGTTCAGACAATAGACGCCAATGTGCGCTCCATCCTCAAATCCCGCCTGCTTTACGACGGCGACGTGACCATAACCGAGAAACAGGACAAAAGCATTGTTACCTATTATAATCTGGAAGCGATCATATTTCTCAGCTTCCGCATCAACACCTATTGCACGAAGCTGTTTCGTGAGTGGGTACTCAACTCCCTGTGCGAGTACAAACGCCTGCAAGAGAAAAAGCCCGAAGTCCTTGTTGTTTTCCATCCCGACAGCAACCGGACTACCATTTCTTATAACTAACGTGCATAGAAACCTGTAAATAGCGAGCCTTACCCGAAAATCCAACGGGCAAGGCCTCTTTTTCTCCCGAAATTTCTATCTTTACGCCAAATAACAATGTCATGATAGAAAACCTCACCATATCCGTATCCTTCAGCGAGGTGGAGGAAGCCCATATCAGCAACTATTTTCGCCTTTCCGAAATGTCCGGCGAGTTTCTGATTATCCAAAGGTCTGACAATACCTTCTACTTCCTTTGCACCAATAACTGTGACATCGTGAGCATCTGCCAATCTTTTGATTGGTATATTGTATCAAAAGACACTTTCAATGACCACCTGATAATCGGCATTGGTTTATCGGATAAAGAAGTATCAACGGAGAACTCTATCGGGTACAGGATGAAACCACGCTCACCCTTTGGCGTGATATACTCCACTTTACTTTCGAGAGCGATTTCGTGCGCCGGTTCTTCCCATACAATACCCATTTCAAAGGCAAGATGCGTATCGACGGAGCCTTGTGTTTCTATATCCACGATTATTACCCGACCAGATGCAAGGACATATCGGTATCTGACAGAAAGACGAGCAATCTGGTATTTAGATTTAAAGAAGGACGACAAGCAGCCCTTGTCGCCAAGATCTTCTCGCTTTGTATCGCCCGGATGCCGTTCTTTAAGGAGAAAGCCGCCAACGCCGTGCTGATCCCCATACCAGCGGCAACCCGTGAACGGAACATCACCCGCTTCGCCCGTTTTTGCAGCCTTCTCTCACGTCGGCTTAAGTCGTGGACGGATTTCGTGCCACATGGATAAAAGAAGACCGTGAGCAGATGAAAGGAACTCACGGACAAGACAAGTTATCCAACTTGATCTTTCACCCCGATTATTTTAAAGGCCGGGACGTATTTTTAATAGATGACATTATCTCTTCCGGCGAGAACTTCACGCAAATGAAACGAAAACTGATACAACTCGGTGCAAAATCCGTTACCGGTTTGTTTTTAGGTAAAACAATAAAGTCTGAAAATCAAAAGTAATATGACAATCAAGAAATCCCAAATCGAAAAATGGATAGCCGCCCAAAAGAGACACCGGCTATCGGACACCCATGTACAAATGGCCCGTGAACTTGGACTCAATCCCGATAAACTCGGCAAGATAGACAACCACCGGCAAGAACCGTGGAAAGCCCCCTTACCGGAATTATAGAAGAGATCTTCTATAAACGTTTCAAAAAGGAACGTCCTGATGTAGTAAAGCCCCTAAAGCAAATCCTTAAAGAACAGGAAATAAAGACTAAAACCAAAAAGAAGGAAAAAGAAATACGGCGTAAAGAGCGTGAACAGGAACAGATTAATAACGGAACAGATGAAGTTCTTACATTTCAATCCCCAACCCCAATAACGGAATAAAAGCCACATTATTATCAGTAGAAAGAACGTTCCCATTCTTCCGGAACCGGAACAATCTTTCATCCATACAAAACCGCAGAAAAGTGTTGTACAAACAAGCGCGATGAATCACACATTGGACAGTACAACACCTTTCTTTTTTCCGGTTTTGAAATAGGAAGGCTTTTATTATATCGCTCTGTTTTTTTACTCTCTGATCTCCTCAAAGGCAGTATCTATCACATCATAGTGATCACCGTCATTAACACTCAATGCAGCCACAAGGCTGTTCAATGTCCGAACTGCGTCCAAACGCTTTTCCACATCACTTTCATCCGGATTGCTCAAGACATCTATCGCACAGGTCAAATGCCTTTCATCTCTTGCAATGTAGATAGACTCTGAATGGGAAACAGATAGAAAAGCCCATCTTCTGAAGACCGGACTACTCCTTTCAGGGGAGTCGATTGTAAATCCATAACAATAACGTTAGTATATTAAATTGACGTAACGCTGCCAGTCACAAGTCCAAAGCATCGCCAAACGCTCAATACAGAGTGAACCGACAGGTTACGTCAAAGTATATAACCTACCCGGTTCATTTACCTCTGTATTTTTGAAATTGGCGATTTCTGGACTACGGTAAACGAACACATTACACGATGCTATTTGCAGCGCTAACACAAAGGTAGAATTTTTTCGTATTAATCATCGCTTTATGTATAAGGGATTTATAACACAACGATTTTAAGCAAAGTTTAAGGCTAACTTCCTTCGGGGTATTTCTCTCACTGTTTTCAGTAGCCATCACTCCACATTTAAAGCAAAGGAACGAATTAAACTAACTTATTCAAGTGCAAAGGTACTTCGGGTTCTTAACGGAAAAACAAGGTCAAGCCGTTCCGGTTTTGAAAAAAATCTTCCCTGCGCCATAAATGGCACGAGGTATTTTTTCCAAAAACCTTGTTTTTCCTGAACCCTACCTTTTGACGCACATGAAATAAGTCAGCTCAACTCGTCAATGCATAAAAAAAATGTCGTGATTATGAAAACAGCAAGAGAAATACATAACGGAAATAAGAACAGACTCAATCTGCCTCTGCATAAATTGTTTGGCTGGTCGGTTCGGCTCATTCTTTCAGGCTTCTGTTGGAGTCTGTACGGTGGCAGTCTTTTGGCGTGGTTTATCGGTCTGTGGCTCGTAAAAGAACTGATAACGGACGTGATCCGCTTCGCATGGGGTTATCTGGTTTCCATTCTTTCCTTTGCTGTCGTAGTCGGGATTATCATTTGGTTATTAATACTTTAATACACACAGTTATGACAATGGATATTACAAAATCAGTAGCGTTCACCGGACACCGTTCAGAGCGTATCCTCCAAGTCCGTATGCTGTATCTTTATCTGGATATAGTTTCGCAAGTGAAAAGGTTGTATAGTCTGGGCTATCGTTACTTTCTAAGCGGAATGGCGGAAGGCTTCGATTTGCTTGCAGCCCAAGCGGTAACTGCCCTTAAAGCGGAATACACGGACATTCGACTCATTGCCGTTGTGCCGTTCAGCCGGCAGTCAAACAGATACCGGCCGGAGAACAAGTCCTTATACGACCGGATAATGAAAACTGCCGATGAAACGGTCATTCTCCGAGAAGATTACCGCAAAGGCTGCTTCCACCACAGGAACGACTACCTGATTGACAACTCCGAGATTGTTTTAGCCTATTGGGACAAGCAGCCCTATGGCGGTACTTATTATACCGTAGGAAAAGCACGGATGGTGAACAGAATCATTATAAATCTTTATAAATAAAGCCTTATGAAACGATACAGCAGGACTGTCGCACAGCAGTGCAGATATTACGAGGTAAGCAACATTTTCGAGTACATGGTGGAAACCTACCTGAACGGCAACATCACCACCTTTGGAGAGCTTTACCAGGAATTGTGCAAAGAAGCGAGAAAAGATTTTATCGATTTCCTTCTCAGTGAGGTGGAGCCGATATACTGGAGAGAGATTTTGAAAATGACTGTCTAATGAATAAATCAGAAAAATATGAACGTAACGTTTGAAACCACAATTTGTGCATGGGATGAAAAAATCCCTGCACTCCTTATCCGACTGGTAAACACCCTTCTCTTTTGCCGGACAGAAGAGGAACTCCGTCAATCCATTAACAAACTTCGGGAAACGGCCGAACTGGACGAGTTTTTCACCTACGGCTACGGCTCACACCATTTCTGGTGCAACCAGCGCATTTCCAAAGGAAGTATGCAGTTCATCCAAAGCCGGTTATTCATTGCAACATTTTAACCCTCTAATACATAAATGATATGAAACCAATATCCCAAATGACACGAGAAGAGAAATTGCAGGAGATTGTAGAGTACAACCCTTGCAGTAGAGCGTAGTGCAGTCCTCCGTTACTTGTTGGCAGTACGCCGTAATGACACGGAACAAATCGCTTATTTCGAGAGTTTTGGCAAGAGTGTACGACATATCATACTCAATGTACGCACGTATGAAAGAGGGATGATTTTCGGTTATGTCGGCAAGCAGTTCAACGAACACGGTTGGATAAATGGCATGTTGCGATAATAGAGGAAATCAAGTTAGACACCTTCAACACGATCCATATCGGGCAATCCGTTGACGGGACGTATGCGGTAGCCATCGACTGGTGTACCGGCACAGCCGGAGGCGGTAGCCACCCGTCCGTTTGGGATGAACCTGTCAGAGATTATAAGGAAGCTGTCCGACAAGGAATCCTTCTGTTGGAGCGACAATACAACAAAGCGGAACGTTGGTCTGTTTCCGACAGAAGCAATTACAACCCAAAGGTTATCCGCAGTCTGAAAGGAAAACTGTTGGAAATCAAGCGGAAATACACACAGCCCCGACAGTTAAGTCTGTTTTAATATTCACGAACTATAAAATCATAAGTTATGGCAACAAAAATGAACGAGAACGGAGTTTCAACCTGCAAGACGGGTGAGAAATATGAAAAATTCCAAATGACCGTAGGACGGAAAAGGCGCACGTTCTATCACTATGATTATAGGGATACGGCAGACAACGAACTTTTCTCCTGTGTGAAGCCCACATTGGAAGAGTGCAGGCGACAATGCAACGAGTGGCTTAAAAAGAAAGAGGACAAGAAATAATACAGGAACAAGCTCCCCTTACCGGAATGGAAACCGGTAAGGGGAGCTATCTTATTAGATTTTCATTCAGTTTCTCTACTCAGCGTTATCGCTGCTTTTTTTTCGGGGTATATCCGGCATAAATCATTCGGTATCCTCCTTTTCATCTTCCGCTTCATTATTAAAGGCAAAAGACTTTTGCACAACCTGACCGAAGGAATCAAGAATGTAAATGTCTATTTTCTGCTGGTCTGTGCCAAATGACCTGTAATAGAGCCTGAATGTTTCTTCCGGTAACAGGTACAGGTCGTTCGGCAACAAAACCGTACCGTTCTCCATGCGAAGCTCCCCTTTGCCTGTCGGTTGGAAGTACCTGATGAAGTATTTGGTGTCCTGATACTCGCCGCTTCTTACGAGCTGACAACGGATTTCCGCTTCCTCGCCCTTTACGATTGTCGTCTGCACCGGCAAGGTCGCCAGATCAAACTCATACATCTGCTGAACGTCCAATTTGTCAGAACAGGCGGTCATATATAACAAGGCTACCAGCATACCACCTGCTATAATCATGCTTTCAATCATCTTTTTCATTCTATTATTGTTTTATCAATTCAAAATAATTTTCAATCCCACCCCGAACTGGAAATGAAAGTGTCCGCTGTCATTTCCCCAGAGGCAACGCTCACGGGCATGGAACAGCAATACCACCTGGTTGGCAAGGTAGGTTCTATCTCCAGCGATACCGCACCGCCATAGACAAATGCATCCCCGACACACAGGCGTGAACCATCGAACAGCATGCCTGTGCCCCAATTCACGGTTTCATATCCCGCCAACACCGAACCGCCGGCATAGCAGAGAAACACCTTGTTGGCATCCGAAAGGAAATTATAATAATAGCCGCCTTCCGCAGTGAATTGGGAAACCGGGACACGTATGTCCTTGTATGGATAATACTTCTGGAGATACTCGCCACTGAATACCCACTTATGGCAGCCGTTCACATACCTGTCCATTCCCATCCCGAAATGGTAACCCAGCTCGTTACGTTTGTCCGCAGTGTGAAAGCCATCCGTCATGCCGGCGGTAATACGCAGCCCTTTTGTACCGGGCAGGCAACGTTGGGCATGTGCCTTGTCCGTCAGGACAAAGTACAAAAACATACATATAATAACAGATACCCTTTTCATACTATTTCACCTTCAGCTCGTTAATGACTCTGGCACGGATCAGCTCGGCGTTAGTCAGAATAAACCGCTGATGCCTTCCCCCGTTCTGTTCGTTCATCTCAACAACCAGCTGCTTGTCATCCGGAAGGGTGAATTTGGGCAGGGTAAATACCGTCCGTTCCGTGCTCTTTCCGTCAACCGCCGTCACATAGTTGAAGGCACGAAGCGGCACGATAACCTGTTCCTGAATGGCGGTACGTTTTGCAACCTTTTTATCCACCACCTTAAAAGTGACAAAGTCAACGGAGAATGGCACGTTGGAAGCGTTTTTCAGTTCCATATGGAAATAAAGCAGACCGTTGTGCGTATAAATCCCTTTCAGGATATACTGGATACCGAAGCGCTTGCAGCCGATATGCTTCACCAGACGTTTGTTGTTGTCATAGACGGACTTCATGATCAGCCGTACCAGCAGCGGGGACTCGCTGCCGAGTTCCGTAAGGTAGATTTCCTGCGAGTTGTTCGGCCGGTTCACCGCCTCGCCATCATGGATGAAGTCTTTCATCTCGATATTCAGCTTGGCCGGCTCGTCCGCATACTTCACGTTGAATGTATAATAGCTGCCGTCATCCGTGATCACCGCCAGATTCGTTTCACGGGAGAAGTCCCTCAACGCCGCTTTCACCCGAAGCACGTTCTCCGAACCGTCCGCTTTGCCGGCAAGAATGTCAGCCGATCCCAGATCCACATACTTGATAGCAGCCGGGAAGATAAGGTGTACAGTTTTATTAAATGTCACCTCCAAGGCGTATGGAGGAACCATCCGGTCGAATGTCACCGGACGTGTCAGCCCGTCAAACAAATCACCGGTGGACGGGCTGCGCCTTGCGTCCTCCTTATCCGGCAGCGGCGTGGTTCCCGTTTCTCCGGAATCCGCCGTTTCTTCCGTGTCATTTCCCGTCTTTCCCACTTTCACGGTCTTTTGTGCATACGCACCGGTCATACCAATGGCAAAAGCCATCATTAAAATTACTTTTTTCATGCTTGTTGTTTTTTCTTGATTAATAAATTGATTTTAACCGTTTATTGTCTTGACACGAGCAATAGCTCGTAATCCGCCTTCAAAGTCGCCTTGACACTCCTGAACTTTGTGGAAAGGTATTGCGATGCGCCCTGTATCACCCCTTTGCCCAAGTCCGCAGCCAGCTGTGCACCGGCATTGCTGGAGATATTGATGCTGCTTCCCATTGCCGAACCCATGTTGGCCGCCATCTCCTTGACGGCGGTAAGCTCCTGCGATCCCCTGACCTCAATGCCCTTCATGCCCCTCGTATTATAAGCATCCAGTTCCACCGGCAGGATTGTTCCCTGAAAGGCGACCGAGGAAACGGTGATTTCCATGCGTTCACCGCTGATTTTCGCCGTGCCGGTCAGTATCGTGTTGGCGGGTATGTACAACTCTCCGGCCTGCACCGGCTCCAGCAGGCGGAGTCCCACCTCCTGACCATCGCTGCCCGAAACCGTTACCGTCCTGTACACGCAGGCACGGATACCGTTCCTTTCCGTACGGCTCCGGACTGTCCCCACCGTGTGGAAACCCATGTTTCTGGGCTTGCCGTACTGTCTGGCGAACTCTTCATCGGACAAGGGTGCGGCCAGCAGGCTAACCACCCGTTCCGCTACCTGCGTAACCGGGCAGACCGGCATTTTACCCGTAGAGGAGGACACGGCGACCTGTTTGGTTTCACCACCGCCCGGCATGTATCTTGCCGCCATCTCGTAGGACTTCTCCATCAGCCGCAGTTGTTCCTCACCGTTTTCTCTGGCCTTGCGCTCTTCCTCCGCCTGACGCTCCAGCTCCTGAATACGCCATTCCAGTTCCAGCGTTTTCTGGTCATCTTCCGCAGGCCGTATTTCATAAAAACTGCCTAACTGCCGGTTGATGTCTTGATAGGCATTGGCGGAGGAACGGATAGACGGACTGCCGTTGTCCGTGTCCTCTTCCGTCAGGAATACCTCGTCCGCCACCGGCTCTTCCTGTTCCAGCGATACCGCCAGATCCTGGAGCGTGTTCATTTTCTCCTTTTGTTTCTTTTCAAAGGCACTTTGTTCGTAGGCGGTCTTTTTATCCGACGGCAGCCCCTTGTCCTCCGGCATCGGGACATCCACGTTGAATCCCTCCCTTAATGGCTCGTCGCTGTCAGAAGGAGCGAATATCAGCCACATCGCTCCCAGAAACACGAGAAAGAACAACGGATACACGAGCATCTTCTTTCGTTTGAGCATCTCTTCCGGAGTCAGAGGTCTGGCCTCTTTCTTCCCCTGTTTCGGCGTTTGCCTTTCTCTTCCGCTTTTTCAGACGTTGCAGCGTTCGCCGGTTGCCGTTCCTGATTTTTTAGGTTCTCCATAATCCACCTGATTTTTAATGTTTATACTATCCTTGTTTATCCCCCTGTACAGTTCCATCCGCCTGATATGCTCCATTTGCAACTGCTCCCCCTCATGCCTGCCGATGCGGTATATCGAAGATACCGTCATGTATATCGACAGACAGCCGAAGCCGGTGAGCATGGCCACCACGCAGACGAGCCGTACATCGGGCGACATCCGTCCGCACAGATAGCGGAGTCCGGCGTCTATCCTGTCAGGCACGTACCTGATCCATTTTTTCAATCGGTTCATTTCCTGTCTTTTTTTAAGTTATCGTTCAACGGTTCTCAAATCCCGGTTCTCCACGATATTGAACTGCTCCATCGTGAAGCCGTGCGGGTTATTGTCCGACCTGACCGAGTTCAACAGCCGGCAACGGGTTACAAGGCTCCGTTCCGTGATGTTGCTCGACCTGACGAGCGACTGCCGTGCGTAAGTTGTCACCACATACGGGTAGCTGTTGAAATCGCACGCCACGCTGTCCACCCGGATGCTCTGGTTGATATTGGCCGAGATTATACGGTTGTAATACCCCTTTTCCTCCAGTCCTTGTAGTAGCGGAACGCACTCTCGTCGCACAGGAACAACGCCCGGCGGATATTCGACTCGATAGCCGCCTTGTCGGGCGACAAGGTGAAAAACAGCTCGTGGAAACGCCGGATATGTTCTTTCGCCTCCACCGGCCTGTTCTGCGAAAGGTCTTGGGAAAGAGCAAGTATCAGGGACTTCCCATTGTCCAGCACATAGATTTTCTCCCTCTGCCGTTCGGCGAACCGGTAGGAGCTCCAGAGAGCATAGCCGGTAACCAGGGCACAGAGCGAAACGAACACGATCCCCATCGTGCGAATTTGCCGGAAGCTCGTTTCTATATTCTTTAAACTTTTAAATTCCATACATCTCTAATATTTACGTTGGTTCATCTTCCTCTTAACTTGCCGGCTATATGCCGATGGAAGCACCGGTGATGGCGGCAGCCGCACGTCCGCCCTTCAGTGACCACGAGTTGACCTGCTTGCCGTAATTGCCGGCTCCCGATGCCTGAATCACCCATGTGGATACTGTCGGAATGGTGAAATAGCCCACAATGGCTATCAGCATGAAGATGATGTAAGCGGAATTGTTCACGTCGGCACATAGGCGGGATCGCTTAGTGCGGCGATGTCCTTCTCGATCATCAGCACCTGAATCCTTGCCAGCACGGAGCTGAACAGGTCGGATATGGGCAGCCACAGATAGATGCTGATATACTGGCAAATCCATTGGATCATTGTATTGTGGAAGCCGTCGTACACCGATATGGCGAATGACAGAGGTCCCAGAATGCTCAATACGATCAGGAAGAAGGTTCTCAGCGTGTCCAGTACCAGCGAAACCGACTGGAACAGCAGTTCCAGAAAGCTGCGGAAGAAATTGCTCACGCTCTGCCTGGCCTGGTATTTGAGGCGTTCCGCCGCCATGCCCGCCATGGCCTTCAAATCCGAAGGCGACCATCCCAGATCTTCGATCTGGCGTTCATATTCCTCGTTATCGACCAGATACGCCGTTTCCGGATTTCTCGTCATCGCCTCGTATTCCAGTTTCTGCCGCTTCTCGGAATACTCCCGTATGTTCAGTGTCTGGCCTTCCATGATACTGTGGCAGCCGGTGACCACCGGACTCATGATACCGTTGATAGTCCCCAGAACGAATGTGGGGAAAAACATGATGCACACCCCCAGACAAAAAGGTCTGAAGAGCGGATAAATGTCAATCGGCTCGGCTCTCGAAAGAGCCTGCCACACCCGTGAGGCCACATAGAACAGCGCACCCAGCGCAGCCACTCCGGTAGCCACACCCGTGATGTCCGAACAGAGCGGCATCATCTCGTCATAAAGGTTACGCAACACTTCGTGAAGGTTGCCGAAAGTTTCCTCGCCTGTCATGTCACCAGTATTTTTGATTGTCCGTTCCGTACAAGTCCAGCACCCTTTGGGTATCATTCTTCTTTTTCGCACGCAGGTAAGAGATACCGATGTTCCGGTTCGTGTAATACCTGACCAGATTGCGTTGGTTTCTCACGTCACGGTACACACGGTCTATCACGTCCATGCGCTCCTTGTCCGTCATAGAAAGGCCGGTGGAGGTCACAACGATCTTCATCTCGTTCAGCATACCACTGCTTTCTTCCAGCATCTTCGCATATCCGGAGGCGATTGCCGAAAGCTCGTCCGGCGTATAGTTCCCGTCCGTCAGCATTTTCTGGAAAGAATTTACATAGATGTCCGATATTTCACCGACCAAGAGAACGGTCTGCTGCACCTTACGGGCATCTTTCACCAGATTGTTGACCGCTTTCAAAGCGTCGTAATAACGCTTCCCCTGTTCGTAGATCTTGACTGTTTCCTGAAAATTCTTCACCATATTTTCTGCCGTCGTCGTGGTCTGCACCACGTTACGGGTCGTATTCACGATGCTTTGTGCAAGGTTCGAGGGATCGAACGTTACCCATTGCGCCTTTACCGCCATAGTCGGACAAAGCAGCCCGGCCAGACAGACAGCCATTATTCGTTTCATGTCTTTTAAAATTTAACGTTAAATAAATCGGATAGTTTTCTTTCCATTTACAGGAGAACCGGAGTTCTCCTTTTTCTTATGAATCATCCGCACGTACATATATCTCTTCGGTAGCCAGCACCAGACGGTCTTCCTCCCGGTCATAAGCGAGCTGCACCCTTCCCAGAAGATCCGCCCAGATGATGCCGCCGCTTTGGTGGATCGTGCCGACCACCACCGCATCAAGGTGGTAGGTCAGGGCAATCTTGTATGTACCACCATCACGGAATACGGTGACGGGCGGCGACTTGCGGCTGCTTTTCCACTCCCCGCATATCCAGTAGAGCGGAAACAAGGTTTCATACTCCATAAGCACTTACGGTATTTCATTGTTTTGATTCCGTTTCTTTTCCGCAAGCCTTCGGATAGCCAGTTCGATATTGCCGCCCAGTTCCTTTGTGAGCCCTTCCAGTTCCACCTTCTCGCTCTCTTCGGTCGAATAGCAAAGGTATTCTTCGAGTGATACCTCCGTGGCGTACACTGTTGACTGCACACCCCCCAACCCAAACCAGACCTCCTTGTATTTGCGTCTTGGATCATTAGACATATTCACCGACAGGATCTGCGCCTTTTCCTTGTCCGTCAGACCCAGCAGGGACTGTATCTGCGAGAACTTGTTAAGATACTTCCTCTGGTCAAGCAAAATCTTGCAGTCGCTGTTGTTCACTATGGACTCCTTCACGATAGGAGAGGAAATGATGTCATCGACTTCCTGCGTCACAACAACCGCCTCTCCGTAAAATTTGCGGACAGTCTTGAACAGGTAGCGGATATAGTCCGCCATCCCTTCTTTGGCAATGGCCTTGCCGGGTAGGTCAGAGGCATTACTGCCCCTTTCCCCCCTCAGAACCGTACGTGAAAGTTTCCAATCATACGGCTCAAGCAGTGTTAAATTTCTATTTAATAGAAACCAGCTCATAGTTACATCTTATTAGTTTGAATGACTTTTCTTCTACAACTGTCATGTAGCAGATTATTTACTTTCTTGCCGTTGACTGTTTGTTGGGAAGTTCCCCAAGGATGTTCCTTGTCTATGGGTTTACCACATACGGGACATAAATGGTTCTGTCTTTCCCACATGTACAGCAACGATTTTCTACCGTTGAGCGACTGTAGCATCTTGTAAGTCTTGCGCTTTTCAAAATACTCTGTCCATTCGGGGGCAAAGGGATTTGCTTCACCTTTTACCTTGACATATCGGGTAATCTTTGTGTCATACAGCCTTTTCAGAGCAATCCTGTCATCAGTCTTGCCTTTCTTGAAGTTTGCCACGAAGCACCAGTTACGGTTCTTTACCCGTGTAAAGTATCGGTCGGCAATCCAATATTTGCCTTTCTTGGGGTGTCGTCTTGTAGCCCATTGCCATAACTTTTCAAATATCAGGTAGTCAGCTTTTCTGAATGTGTCAGAAGCCACACAATTCTTGTAGTAGTTTACCCAGCCTGTTATCACAGGATTCAAGAGCCTTATAAGTGATTCCTGTTTGCTTCCTTTATTGGAATCGATGATTCCTCGGATTTTCTGCATGAATTTCTTCAGGCTCTTTTTGGACGGTTTGATTAGAAGCACTCCTTTGTATTTTCGGATATTGTACCCAAGAAAATCAAATCCGTCATCAATATGTGTAATCTTTGTTTTCTCTTCCGACAGGGTTAATCCCCTTTCTTTGAGAAAGTCCACTACTAACGGTTTGATTTCTTCCAAAGCTTCCTTGTTTCTACCCGTGATGATAAAATCATCCGCATAGCGTACAAGATGTACTTTAGGATAGTAGGTCGTCGTTTTCCTGGTTACAAATTTCTTGTGATACTTCTCTGCAAGCATAGTTTGCAGTCCGTCCAGTGTCATATTCGCAAGAGTTGGTGAAATGATACCGCCCTGTGGAGTGCCCTCTTCCGTGGGGAATAGCTCCTTGTTGAAGACGAAACCGCATTTGAGCCATTTCCGCAGCATCACTTTATCCATAGGGATATTGTTCAGCAGCCATTCGTGGCTGATGTGGTCGAAACAACCTTGGATGTCACCCTCCATAATCCATTCGGGAGAAGCTTTCTTCGCAAGGACACAAAAACATTGTTCCCTTGCATCTCCGGTACTTCTCTCTTTACGGAAACCGTAGGAATTACTGTCCGCAGTTGTTTCCGATACAGGTTCCAACGCAAGCAGGTATAATGCCTGCATAGCCCTGTCTTTCATTGTCGGGATACCTAAAGGACGTAATTTCCCGTTACTCTTTTTGATATTGACCCTTTTTAACGGCTGGGGCTTGTAGCCTCTTCTTTTCAGTTCACCGATAGCCTTGAATCTGGCATTGGGAGTTGACCATTTCACCTTGTCAACGCCTGCGGTGTCACTGCCACTGTTTGATGTAACACGCTTTACGGCTAAAGCCTTAGCGTAAAACGAATGCGTCAGCACCCACTGCAAGGATTTCACCCTGCCGTGTTTGCCCGCCTTTTGAGCTTTTACAATACGTGCTTGTAGCTTATTAACCGCTATCACACACTTGTTCCAGTCTATGCTTTCCCAAGTGCTCCATTTACGGTCAGTAGATGCACACGATGTTTTAATTTCGTTCATTTGCTTTTCTCCTTTAATAAGTTCTATAAGTTTCTTGTAAAACATCCACCATGCGGAAGTCTGCCCACTTTCGTGTGAGGTGATGTTTCAACCTCTATCCGTCCCATTACAGAACGGCATTCGCTTTCTCCGCATTCCTCTGCCCGCACTCCATTCGGCTTCACTTACGGTCTGCTTACCTGCTGTTACACAGGAGAAGTACGGGTTTACCATGTTTCTTGTATATGACAAACGAATGGGTTAGAATCCGTCTATCCGCCGGCAGTCGTTATGTCCGTGTAACCTTAGCATGGAGAAGGTTAACCGACTGCATCCCTTTTGGGTTAGAGCCAGTATCATTAGCAGCTCATTCGAAGTTACGACGTTTATCAACGGTTCACATTACGTTATTCATACCATTCAGCTGGCTCCCTGTCGTTCGATACTAACGGCAGTTGTCATCCCCTCACGGTTCAGACTTCTCCTTTCGGAAGGGCTTCATTGTTGGTTCTGTTACCGCACGGGTTCATTGCTTAATACCGCACGTTCCCATAGGCTACTGTTGACGGAACAACAGGTTCAATCGTTCTATTCCCAACTCGTGGAATGAAAGTTGAACAATCATATACAAGACTTACATGTCACAGCCACGCTTCCTCTATGATGATCATCTTGCGTACCCCTTTCAGACGACGCATCTTGTTGATAAACAACTCCATAATAATAATAGTCGTCACCGGAAAAAGAATGGGGTGATCTTTGATCTGATCAATTTCGAAGACGATAAACCGCTTACCGAGCAAGTCAAGCTGCTTGTCGGAGTTAAGCAGAAAATCATATTCTCCACCACGGTAATAAGGCTCCAGCACGTTCAGGAACCCCGCAAGGTCGAAATCCTTTTCCCGGACTTCTTTCTCTTCCAGTATCCTCCGGTAGTCCGTTTTCACGAACTCGTAGAAGGTGTTGAACGAGGGAACGATGCTTTCATCCTCCTTGATGCGCCTGATATACAGGGACACCGCATTGGACAGAGCCACTTCTTCCGAACGTGTCGCCGGTTCATTGTCCTTTTTCCAGAGTGTGAGGATTAGTGTCTTGATACTCTCACGCTTCTCAATATCGAAAACTTTATCATCCGTGAAAAAAGGGTTGAACGCTATCGGGTTTTCGTCCGTATAAGTGAAATAGATACCGTCCTTTCCACCGCTCTTCTGGTGTATCAGCGAGCAAAGCCCCTGGTAACTGTTTCCCGTGTCGATCAATACCACGTGCGTGCCTGTTCATAATATTGCCTCGCCAAATGATTCATAAAGAATGACTTGCCGCTTCCCGAACCGCCCAATACGAATTTGTTGCGGTTGGTGGTTACGCCACGTTTCATCGGCAGGTCGGAGATGTCCACGTGCAGCGGTTTTCCGCTGATACGGTCTGACATCTTCAGTCCGAAAGGTGAAACGGAGCTGCGGTAGTTCGTTTCTTCCACCCAGAAGCAGAGAGCCTGTTCGATGAACGTGTAGAAGCTCTCCTCTGCCGGAAAGTCAGCGCCGTTCCCCGGTATCGCCGCCCAGTACAGCGTGGCGGCGTCCACCGTATTATGGCGTGGCTTGCATTCCATCATAGCGATCTGGCTGCCCACGTCATTACGCATATTCTTCACCTCCATAGGATTGTCCGTCCATGCGATGATGTTGCAATGGGCACGCACCGAGGTAAGCCCGAACGAATGTGCGTCATTCAGGTACAGATCGATCCACTCTTTGTTAATCTGGTTACTCCGTGAGTACTTCGAGAGCGACTGCATGTTGCGTGCGTTCTTCTCAAAACGTTGCAGGTTCTCGCCGCTGTCATCCAGAAAGATATACTGGTTGTACAGGTGATTGCACGAGAGCAGCAGGCCTACCGGACTGGCGAATGACAGCTTGCAGTCGCTTTTGTCCGTCGATAGCCTTTCATACCGGCAGTCCGTACCCACCTTGCTGGGCAACGCATCCAGTTCCGAGAGCGTATGTACCGAAACGTGCTTGTCACCGACACGCAGGCCGTCATCTCCGAGTTCGATGTCTTCCAGTGCAGTGGTATTTTCCATTGACAGACAGAAATATTTCTCCACCAGTCCGGCCTTATTCTCCGTGCCGGTAATCTCATCACCGACGAGCGTCTTAGGTGTACCAGCCCTGTATCGTTCACGATACGGGCGAATTGCCCCACCGTATCCAGAAAATGGGCGGTGGTATCCTTGTCCACCTCCTTGGGGATGATGAATCCCCTGCACAGCGAAGAGAAGCTGCTCTGCATCCTCATGCGCTCTTTCGTCGTTTTGGTCAGGTACAGATAGCATTTATGGTTCAAGAAAGGACGCTCGTTGAAGTGCATCTCGTAGCTTCGGGAAAGGAAACTTAGATTCTCCTTGTCCGTCTGGCTGCGGTAATCCTCCCGGATAAACCAATCCTGCTTATGTACCACCGTATAATTGGGCAATACCTTGATTGCCTTTGCCCATGCCGCATGGATAGCCTCGTATTCAGCTGCCGTCACCGTGAAGAGTTCGGGCAGATCCACCTCAAAGACGGCGGTGATGTCCGCATCTTTGGAGATGATACAGTCCGCTTCGACGGCGAGAAGCGGAAACTTGCTTTCCAATGTGGCAGCCTTTAGTGTGTTACGCATACGTTCTTCTTTTTAATCGTGAATAGTTTCCGGGGACTGATCCGGTTGATCAGGTAGCGGGGGTGCTGTTTCCTGGCCAGCAGCTTCATCAGTCCGTGTTCCCCGAACTTGCCGTTCAGATGGAAAGTCAGCCGGACCAATACGGATGCGGATATTACGCCGAAAGCAATGCAGAACCACTGGTTCACGCCGGCCATATAAAGAATAACAAACAGCACGAACAGAGCCAGCAGCCCACCGACGAAAATAAAAAGATATTGAGCCTTGAGTCCCTTGAACTCCGCACTCTCGCCGATTCCCTTGTTCAGTTCATAATTCATATACATTATTATATATAGGTGAATCCGGTTCTTAGAGAAAGAATGAACGAAGAATAGTGGCAGCCACGATTAAAAAGATACACGCACCAAACCAGCTCGCCGCCGTTTTCGAGGTATCCGGATCGCCGGAGCTGAACTTGTTGTACACCTTAATCCCGCCGACCAGACCTACCACAGCTCCGATCGCGTAGCACAATTTCGTTCCCGGATCGAAGTAGCTTGTGACCATTTTCGTCGCTTCCGTGATACCGGCCGATCCATTTCCTTGCGCATAGAGCGAGCCTGTGGCGATTAACATAACCGCCACGAACACAAGTTGTTTCGTATTCATAAAATAATTGAATTTGAATGTGGGCACGACAGATGGAAAAGTCCGCCGTCCCCCGTTGTTAATTAAATTTGTTTGGGTTTCTTCTCGTGAAAAATGAATAGACAAGCTATCCGTAATCTCTTTCCTTCATGTACGTTTTACTTCGTTAAACAATATCATTTATGGAGAAAGTGTCCGGTATGGTTTCTGTCGCCGCTTCGCTGTCCGGGCTATTCCGTCTGCGGCATGCCGCAAGATGCAGCTCTATCAGCGAGTCGATACGTTCCTCACGCTCCGCATCGCCGAAGGTCAGCTTGTCGAACATCGGCGTGTTGCGCAGTTCAGCCAGTGTCTTTCCGGCTGAAGCTTTCCTCTTCACTGGCCGCTTCACCGCTGACCGTCACACGCACCGCCAGTCCCATATCCTCGAAGCGGATGCCCGTGGCTTGCGGCGTGCATCCCGGCAGGCATCTGTCCTGCTCGTCATCGTCTATCCGAGGATTGTCATCCGCCGGTTCTCCCCGGAACTCCAACGGGACATCCATATCTTCCATCAGTTCAAGATCTTCCGGCAGCGGACCCCCTTCGGCAAACAGCTTGTCCAGTTCCTCGGCAGAAACTATTTTCGGGTACTTTTCCTTCTCCGGTACAAAAATACCTGCTTCGCTTACAGATTTTTCGTTTTCAATTTTTTCGGGCGTTTGTGGCGTGGAGTGGCTAAGGGAAAATGTACTTTTGCCTAAAATCTCGCTCACGTCCACCGTCATCCGGGTAAGGATCTGCCCGGCTTTTTCCGCTCTCTTCCTCCGACTGTTCCGCTCGTGGAAGAGGTAGGCGGCTATCCATAACAGATAGCTACCGATAAGTAAGAATAAGATTGCTGACATGGTTTCCGGGGTTTAAAACAGTTCGGTACTTCGTTTTCTGTATTCCTTCGTGATCTCGTCCTGATAGGCGGCAAAGTGCTGTTCCAGCACATTGTCCACATAGCTGAAAATGGACATCTCGTTGTTCCCGATTGTCTGGACGATCCTCTGAATCCGTTCATGAAACTCCTTACGAAGATAGATTGTCTTGCCAAGCCGTGCGCAGACCGGTGACTCGTGGATGAACAGACGGACATATCCGCTCTCTTCACCGGACTGTCCCTTATTCCCGGCTGCTTGCGCCTGCCCGTCCGCTGGCCGGCCTTCCTTGAACGAGGCGACTATGGAGTTCTCGTCAATGTCCGTCAGGTTTATTTTTTTCCGTTCGTTTCCCATAGCCTACTTCCTGATAATGGACAACAGCTCTTCCGTAATCTCTTTCAGGTTGCTGCCTTTGACCAGCGTACCGTCTGCGGGGAACAGCGTGGAACGGAACAATGCCCTATGTCCCCCTGTCAGCTCACGGCGGAACCGTTTGCTGTCCGGCAGGAAGGTCTTCAGCACTTTCAGTCCCAGCTCGCCGATCACCTGTTCATACACTTTGTACAGTTCCGATTTCTCCCGGCCGTCCACCATGTTCCACAGCAGGTACAGCCCTTTGATATTCGTCTTGCCCGTAGCGATCAGCGTGTCATTCAGCCGGCTCGCAAAGCGGAGTGTGCTTTCCATCACCACCCTGTCAGCGGCAATGGGGGAAAAGACATAGTCCATGTTCACCAGCGTGTTCAACACGCCCGTACTGTTTACCGTGCCCGGCAAGTCGAAGAACACGATGTCTGTTTCCGGCATCTTTTCCAGCAGTTCGTCCGCTTTCGTGACAGCGTCCTCAGCCGTACTCTCCGCTATCGGATAGGCTTTCTTCCTTATCCGTTGCAGTTGTCTGTACGCCATCAGCTTGTAATGCTCGTCCTCCATGACCGTTTTCAGGTCACGTTTTCTCATCTCGGCAATGCTGTGTTGCGGGTAGTCGCAATCCACCACCGCCACATTCATCCCTTTCACATAGTGCAGGTAACTTGCCACCAGCACGGTCAGCGTTGTTTTTCCCGCTCCGCCTTTTTGCGTGGAAAAGGCGATAAAGAGTGTTTCTTTTTCCATGATGCAGTTTGTTTACAAATGATACTTTTGAATCAACGCCGCAAATAAAGAAGGAAAAAGAAGGGAAATTCATGGTTTGGGAACGGCGGGGTTCAAGTGGCCGGCTCCTGACGTGGAATGGCTGACTGAACAGCCAACCGACCGAAGTATTGTCCGTCTGATTGGCCGACCGACGGTCTGACCATACATGACACAATCCGGCGGACTGCATAGCCTGTCGGACAAACAGGAAGATAATCGGTTGCCTAATCATCCCGCCGGACAGACAGCCTTTTATCCGCTTGGTTGGCTGGTCAGCCAGCCGACCGCACCAACGTTGCAACGGCTGACCGTCTGGTTGGTTATCTGACCGGTTGGTCATTCAGTCCGTCATTACGCATCCCATTCAGGCACATCCTCAACCGCTGATTCAGCCATCATCGGCCGCCCGTTTTTCCTCCTGTTCCACCCGTGTGCACAAGTGGCTTCCATTTGGCATAATGTGGCTAATGTTAGTGATATACAACTGATTATATCACTTCCTAACTTTGCGCCATCCAACCGGGAATGGGCAGTTTGCCTTCCGTCGGTCACCAATCCCCGCTTTCCCCGAAAGCGCTCTTTCCTCTCCAAAGAGGAAAGATTTATGTTCGCCAGAACATAGCAAGCTGTGTTTTTTGCAGCACCACTCCGTTTTGCAGCAAAAAACGCTTGCCTTGCAGGGGGGCTGCAATTGCTCCGAAGTCGCAAATTGTGGGAGGGGGAGCTGACGGAGGCAATTCCACCCGGTGGAATTGTACCACATAAAAAACGTATATATGAACAACGAGAAAAAGCGTCCCCGCACACGGGGAAAAGGGGGCAGGTTGCCCAAGCCGAACCCGGCCATCCGCCGTGAGACGGTCAATCTGGACGAAGCCGGCCATGCACGGTTTCTCACCATGTTTGAGCAGTCCGGCCTGTTGTCCAAATCCAAGTTCATCGCCGCACGGATCTTTAACGAGGAGTTCAGGGTGATCCGGACAGACCGTGCCACAATGGAGTATGTAGCCAAGCTCACGGAACTGTTCCGGCAGTTCCGTGCCATAGGAGTGAATTACAATCAGGCAGTCAAGGAATTGCACATCCATTTCACTGAAAAGAAAGCGTTGGCACTGCTCTACAGACTTGAAAAGCTCACCCTTGAACTCGTGGAGCTGAACCGCCGGATTGTCGAACTTTCCCAAAAACTCGCCTCACATGGTAGCCAGGATCAGCGTGGGTAAGAACTTGTACGGCGCACTGGCCTACAACCAGAACAAGGTCGATGAAGGCGGGGCGAAAGTCCTCTGGGCACATCTCCTTCGTTATCCCGAAGACGAGCGTTTCCGTCCGGATGAATCCGTGCGGCAGTTTCTCGAATGGATGCCGAACCATTACCGCACCGAGAAGCCGGTCATACACATCTCCCTCAATCCGCATCCCGACGACGTGCTGACCGACAGCCAGCTGGCGGAAATCGGCAGGGAATACATGCAGCGGCTCGGTTACGGCAACCAGCCGTATCTTGTCTTCAAGCACGAGGACATCGGCCGGCATCATATCCACATCGTTTCCCTGCGTGTCGACAGTGAGGGAAGGAAGGTTTCCGACAAGTTCGAATACCGCCGCAGCAAGGAGATTACCGAACTTCTGGAACAGAAATACGGTCTGCATCCGGCGGAAGGTCAGAAGAAAGGCGAAGAGTGGCAGCTGAAGCCGGTAGATGTTGCCAAAGGGGACATCAAACGGCAGATCGCCCGTACGGTCAAACCCTGATCCAACTTTACCGTTTCCGCACAATGGGCGAACTCCGTGCCCTGCTTTCCCTGTATAATATAGGTGTGGAAGAAGTGAAGGGGGAAATTGGTGGACGCACCTACCACGGCATACTCTATACCGCTTTGGACGGCAACGGCGAAACGGCGGCCACTCCCATAAAGTCCTCCCGGCTGGGCAGAATGACCGGTGCACAGCAGCTGGATAAGAAGATGCAGGAATCCGCTGCAAAGATCAAGTCCGATCCGTGCCGTGAACGGCTTCGACCGTTAGTGGCCGAGGCTTTGCGCCAGTCCGTGGACGAACGGGATTTCCGTGACCGCCTGGCGAAAGAACAGATAGACTTGGTTCTCCGCCGCAACGAAACCGGCAGGATTTACGGCGTTACCTTTATAGACCACCGCAGCCGCACCGTACTTAACGGCTCACGTCTGGGCAAGGAATTCTCGGCGAACATGCTCAACGGACACTTTCAGGAACAGCCGCCAAATTCCCTGTCGCCACTTCTGCCGCCCGTTCCGTCCGCTGTGGCTTCCGGAAACGGGGAAAAAATTCCGGGAGGGTTGCTTTCCGATATGGAGCCGGAGCTGAACTATGTCCCCCGGCATCCCAGGCTCCTGAAGCCCGACAAGAAGAAATGCCGCCGGCGTTACGGTCGTCAGGACTGACCCGTATTACATAATTATCAAGACGATAACTTTTTTAAATTCAGTATTATGTCACAAGAAGATGATCTCAGGGGACTGGCGAAAGTCATGGACTTTATGCGTGCCCTCAGCGTATTATTCGTAGTTGTCAATATCTATTGGTTCTGCTATCCGTCCATCCGGGAATGGAACGTCAATATCGGAGTGGTGGACAGGATTCTGCTGAACTTCCAGCGCACGACCGGATTGTTCGGCTCCATCCTTTGGACAAAGCTTTTCTCCGTTACCTTCCTTGCCCTCTCGTGTCTGGGCACGAAGGGTGTAAAGGAGGAAAAAATCAAATGGGTGCATATCTGGACAGCCCTTTGCGCAGGTGTCGTCCTCTTCTTTTTCACTGGTGGCTGCTCTGCCTGCCCGTACCGTTATTGGCACGCACCGCCTTTTATATATTCACTCTTGCCGTCGGCTACCTCTGCCTGCTCGCTGCCGGTGTATGGATCTCCCGCCTGCTCAAACAGAATCTCATGGACGATGTGTTCAACAACGAGAACGAAAGTTTCATGCAGGAAACAAGGCTTATCGAAAATGAATATTCCGTAAATCTGCCGACACGGTTCTATTATGGCAAGAAGTGGAACGACGGATGGATCAATGTCGTGAACCCTTTCCGTGCTCCATCGTGCTGGGAACGCCCGGTTCGGGCAAGTCCTTTGCGGTGGTGAACTCCTACATCAAACAGCAGATAGAGAAAGGCTATGCCGCCTATATCTACGATTTCAAGTTTCCCGACCTCTCCACCATTGCTTACAACCACCTGATCGGTCATTTGGAGGGGTATAAAGTGCCGCCGAAGTTCTATGTCATAAACTTCGACGATCCCTCACGCAGTCACCGCTGCAATCCCCTCAATCCGAAGTTCATGACCGACATCTCCGATGCTTACGAGAGTTCATACAGCATCATGCTCAACCTCAACCGGTCGTGGGCGGCGAAGCAGGGCGATTTCTTCGTCGAGTCGCCCACCATTCTCTTTGCCGCCATTATCTGGTTCCTGCGGGTGTATAAGGACGGCAGGTATTGTACCTTCCCCCATGCCGTCGAGTTCCTTAACAAGCCCTACGAGCAGATTTTTCCCATCATGTCCTCCTATCCCGAACTGGAGAACTACCTCAGCCCCTTCCTCGATGCGTGGCTGGCGGGAGCTGCCGACCAGCTCATGGGCCAGATCGCCAGTGCGAAGATACCCCTGTCCCGCATGATCTCGCCGGCACTCTATTGGGTGATGTCCGCCGACGAGTTCTCTTTGGACATCAACAATCCCGACGAGCCGAAAATCCTCTGCATAGGCAACAATCCCGACCGGCAGGCGATCTACGGTGCTGCGCTCGGACTGTACAACAGCCGTATTGTAAAGATTGTCAACAAGAAGGACAGGTTGAAAAGCTCCATCATCATCGACGAGCTGCCCACCATCTTCATCAAGGGACTGGACAACCTGATAGCCACCGCACGCAGCAACAAGGTCGCCGTGCTGCTCGGCTTTCAGGATTTCAGCCAGCTTATCCGTGACTATACCGACAAGGAGGCAAAGGTGATCATCAACACGGTAGGCAACATATTTTCGGGACAGGTCGTGGGGGAAACGGCCAAAACCCTCAGCGAGAGGTTCGGCAAGATACTTCAGAAACGCCACTCCATCTCCATCAACCGGCAGGACGTTTCCACCTCCATATCCACCAAATGGACAGTCTCATTCCACCAGCAAGATCAGCGGACTGACACAGGGGATGTTCGTCGCTCCGTAGCCGACAACTTCGGGGAGAGGATTGAGCAGAAAATCTTCCACTGCGAGATTGTCGTCGATGCCAAAAAAATAGCCGAAGAGGAAAAGGCATATCAGAAGATACCCGTTATCACCGGCTTCGTGGACGATGAAGGGGTGAATCACATGAAGGAAATGGTACAGGAAAACTACAACCGGATCAAGGAGGATGTCAGACGGATCGTGGCCGACGAGCTGGAGCGCATCGCCGCAGATCCCAACCTCAGACATCTTCTGGAACTGAACAAATAACCGTAAATGCAAGGCCTTCACACACGTGGAGAACCGTGTGTGAAAGGGTCCGCATTTCATCGGTTGCGTCTCCTGTGCCCCTCGTCATCGTCTTCCATCCGTTTGAGCAGAACTTCACGCAGGCGGTCGATGAAGTAGGTTCTGTCTCCCGCCTTACGCCGCCGCATCCGCGCGTAGTAGCTCGAAGCATTCTTCACGTTCACCCCCAGCACATGACAGACGTATTCCACCACACGCCCGAGTGTCACCTCACCGCCGTTGAACATCTTCAGCTCGTGGCAGGCATACAGCAGTTCCATCAGGCAGATGACCTCTGCCGTCCAGCAGACGGGGGGATCACCCTCTGTAGTCGGCAGACCTGCCGGAGCAATGGCGGAACCGGACTTATGAATGAACCTGCATCTGTCCAGCAGACCTTTCAGGTACTCCAGCGTACCAATGATATAGGCATAGCAGGGCAAGTGCTCTTTTTGTGCTGTGCGGTAATGCTCACGCAGAATGACCAGTTTGCAACTTAGATATTGCAGCTGGAAAAAGACGAGCGTAACATCCTTTTCCACACGTTGCAGCTCATAGACCTCACGGATGAACTCGGTGTTGGCGTTTGCCAGTGTATTCCTGTCACTCTCTTCTCGCTCCAGTAACAGGAAATAAGGGATAAAAGTAAACAGTTCCATGCTGTTCGGGATTTTAATTAAACACCGGCAAGATAGCGAAACGAGCACTGATAGCCGTTACGCTTTTTATTTGAAATAAGCTCTACATCAAGCCTGATGAATTTTTATTTGCTCCGCACCGGTGAGCCAGTGCCTGCTTAGCCTCCCCGGAGTGCATCCCATGTTTCTTTTACAGAATTCACACAGACGGCTTGCTGATGAAAATCCGTTCCTCTCCGATATTTCTCCCAGTGAAAGTCCATGATTATATTTTATATCCAGACATATGCGTTTTATTCGCCGATTCCTTAGCCAACGTCCCGGGGGCAACCCGTAAACAGACAGAAACCTGTTTCTGAAGGCCGAATAACTCATACGGCACAGCAGGGAGAGTGTACCGACGGAATACACGCCGGGGCTGTAAAAAATAACTTTCAGACGAAATACGGCGACGGACAATATCCTCAACCGCCTTTCTGCGAACTGAAAGTCCAGTTCACTGACACAAGTGGAATATCCCCGGAGTTGTTTCCTCCGTTCCAGATAGAAGTACAGACAAACCTCCCTGTAAATATCATACAGGGAAACAGATGGGCCTATAGCATACAAAATCTCACAAAGCCAAAGCATTTCCTCCGTACGTCCCCTCTTGCGGCATGGCAGGACGACATTCTCCCGCAACCTGCACAAAACATCCCTGTCCCGTGAAAGGAAGAGCAATACCAGAACGCCCCTGTATGCAGGACAAGCCATGCCGGGGAGTTCCGGCAGCATCTCCAGCACACGGAGTACATGCCCGCAAAGTTCAGAGTTCCCTGCGTACCTTCCCAACACGAGCAGCCTCTTTATCTTCTTCGTCCGGGAGAGTCTTCTCACATCATTGCAAAACAGGCTGACCATCTCTTTCTGCCCATCCTGCGCATGCTTTCTGAACAGTTCCAGAAGATCAGGCTCCGCCATTCCCGCCCATACCCGTTTACTTCATACCGTGCCTTATCATTCACAGCACACACATTATTCTGATACAATCGTCATCAACCAGACACGGGTATTGCGCCAGTCGTTCCAGCACCGGTTCCAATGCAAATCCCTGTATAATTCTGTGACGTTTGCTGTCACTACAAAACACACTTTCCATCTCCATTTCAGGAAAGTAACACAGAAGATGGGCGGCAGAGGCGTCAAAAGCCACAGGGCCGTCCTCGTGAAGAAAAATGTAAATATCCGACACATTTGCACTTTCCATTCCCTTGATCAGATCTGTTATCTCCATCTTGCACATTTTATAATATTTTTACATTTTTTCCTTACTTCCCGAATACTCCGAGCATACGAATTTTCGGTTTTATGCCAAATATCCTATTCTACGGCCTTACGGAATTCCTTATCCGCAAAAAGCTCCGCCAGTCCCGATATCTGCTTCAGGCGCAGCAACTCATCCTTGTCCATACCCAGGTTCCTGCGTATCCACGAATCCGACATGCCCGACCTCGTAAGTTCCCCGACAAGCCGTGTCATAAGCTCGATCTTATGCATTCCACGGGCACGGTTATGGCGGATGGTAGAGGCCATACGCTCGGCCAGATCCTTACGGATGACGGTAACGGGTAACAGTCCGTTCTCCCGCTTGTATATTCTGGGCGAGGTCATCATGACCTTATACCTGTGATAGCCGTCCACAAGCTCGTACACATCCTCTTTCTCAATGTAATAACACACGCACGGCATCGTGTACCCATCCTCCCAAATCGAGAGTTCCAAAAGCCGCATCTCAGGAGGGGCCGTCACGTTGGATTATAGGAATTCGCCCTGATCCTTTCCACCGGTACAGCCTTGACGCCATACACGGGACTGGTAAATTCATTGTCCATCTTTTCATTCATTAAAATAAGATCTATATTCATCCATCATCTTCCGTCTTCTTTCCTGTTCCTGTTTATTTGGTGAAAAGCCCATGTACTTGCAACAGTGGCCGTTTTTCAGGATACAGATGCACATCCGCTTGTACGAGGGCAATTCACGGAATTCAGGCAGGTCTATGTCATCAAGGTATTCCATCCTGACCGGGAGCTTGTGCGTCCTGTATCCCGATGTCCCGCCAAGTTTGAAAGGGATATTCAACCTCTTGAGTTTCATGATCGTTTCTTTTGCCAGACAGCCGCCCTTCTCCCGCCAGAACCGCACGCTTACCTCCAGTTTATCCAGATAGTTGTTCCTGGCATCCTCAGGAAGGGTGTCCAGAAGGAAAAAAAGATATTTTTCCAGGTCATTCCCTCAGGCAGCCTGACACCCCGCCATCCCATCGCTACAGAGTTACCGTAACCCCCGGCAAAATTAACACCGTTCACACGTCCCAGCATCTTGCCCCACATCTCCGGCTCGATCACCCTGTACAGATGCAGCGACGGGATGGCCTGGGAAATGAACGGGCTCGCAACACGCTGGCTGTTCAGAGGAACACCCGCCTGATAATAGAGGTCATACAACCTGTTGTATTTCCAACGGAAACGGCCATTGGCAGTCCATATATCCGTAGTATGCCAGTCATACAACGGATACACGTTGTCTATGCCCTCATCGACAGGACATATCCAGTCGGCTGAAGGGCCCGGAGTGCTACGATAGATCGTTCTCCAACGGTTAAAGCTTTCCTGGGTACGTATTCCAACCAGACATGCCACTTTTTGCACTCCAAGTTGCTTGCGGAGCCAAAAGGAAAAACATTCCTGGAACTCGTAATCCCACATCTGCGGAGTATAAAAATCAAATGCTTCCGTACCCAGGTATTCCACAGGCATCTCCCTGACCCAACGGACACAAGTCCCAGGGCCGCCAGAATCTCTGGTACATGGATGCAGCCGAACCGACCTTGAAAGGCACGCAACAGCGGTAAACATCCAGAATATCCCGGTTCGAAGACAGCATCTCATCCACATACTCCGTGGTCAGGGAATACTGCACTTCGTAATCCATATGGAATACTCCCATCCGACCTCCATATTGCCTGATATGCTCCACACAGGCATTCAGCAGCACACCGCTGTCCTTACCCCCCGAAAAAGAAAGGTACACATAATCATACTCGCCGAAGATTCTTCTGATCCTCTCCCGCAACGCCTGATATACATTCATCCGAGTTCCTCCCATTCTCTTTCAGCCATCCTGTTTCCCACTGTCGGAACCCATACGTACCAATTCCATCATAACATATAACTTGGTTTCCCGGATCGTGATGAAATTCATGTATTTGAAAATTCCGACATCCCGTTTCTGAACGGTCGCCCGCAAAGGGGAAGTCTCATCGCCCGACTCCTTGATCACGCTTTTCAACAGCTTCAGCAACTGGTTCCCCCTCTCCCTATCGGGAGTGGCATAATAATTATCAATTTTATAACCACCATCGAGTTTTCTCTCAACAGGCATGAAAGCCACTACCTGGTCTTCATGGTAGAGAACATGCCAGGTAAACATCCGGGAGGATTTATAAGGGTAGTTGTTATTCTCCCGCAGACATGCAGGACTAAGTACAAAGTGCCCTACGGCCAGATAAAGTTCGGGAGATTTTCCCTCAAATATTCGTACTTTCAGTTTCATAGGCATACATTTCATACATATACTGGTGCTTATTTACTATTCCTGCCCCCGCTATCTTCACGATGTACGCTATTATCCATAATCCGCCCCCCGGTTTCAGGAAAAGTTTCGGGTTCTTTTCCTCTCCCGTACGTATCTTTTATAGGGATCAGAAAACGACTCCTAATACCGGCTTTTCTATAACCTCCCGTAAAATAGAAATATTCTTTCAAAGGTGAATTACGCAAGAACCTATCCAGCAGAGCGTATGATCTGAAATGCTTCAAATGCCCCTGGTAGGAGTTTAGCACAGCCAACATCTTTCGCAGTCTTTCCGGAGCGGGTTTTCCTTTGGAACTCTCTTTTTCCAGCCTGTGTACCGCTTCCCGAAAAATCCTGCGGTACGTTTTGACGGATATTTCCTGTACGGTCTCACATACGCTCCCAGAAAAGCCACACCACGACTGTAATGCTGCAATTCGATTTTATCCGGATGCAACTCCAACTCCAATTCTTCCTTCAAGATTCCCGTATCCATGGAATCAGTTCCTTTAGATAGCGTTTGCTGGATGGACAATAAAAAAATCATCCACATAACGCCCGTAATGTTTACAGCGTAAAACACGCTTCACATATCCATCCAACTCCCCCAAATAGATGTTACTGAACAGCTGGGATGTCAAATCTCCTATGGGAAGTCCCACACCTTCCGGAGAATTGAACAAACTTTTCGTGGGTGGAAGTCCTTCCCAATCTTCCGCGCTACCCCGTATCCGGCAATCCCGCTGGGGATTTCTGAATATAATCTGTCTTAGCAGGAAATCTATCAGTTCCATATCCGGGCATTCTTTTTGTTTCCGGCTTCTTCTATATCGTTCCAGTCCCTTGCAGATAAGATCGTACAGACGATCCTTCCTGATACTCATGAAATACCCCCTTAAGTCCAGTTTTAATATATAGGCACTATAACGATAATTTTGCGTACAACTGCGTATGTGGTGTTCCAGGCGTGCTATTCCCTGACTTGTCCCCTTTCCTCGGCGACATGAATAACTGTCAAAAATCATTCTGCCCTCAAACATAGGAGAAATATAATTATACAACAGATGATGCACTACCCTGTCCCTGAAATCCGAGGCAAAAATTTCTCGCTTCACTGGCCTGTTAACCACGAAACATACCCCAGGTGAAGGAGTGTAGTTCCTATCCCTTATCTGTTCATACAACTCCATAAGATTATGTTCCAGATCAATCTCAAACGCAAGCTGGCTCGCAGTATTTCTTTTCTTCTTCCTCGCCTCGTAATAGGCCTGAAAAAGATCCGTAAGCAAATCCTGTCTCTTATAACATTCAGCCATTTCTGTAATTTACATTCAAAGGATTCCCTGCCTCGTACAAGGATAAATTCTTGGGAAGAACGCACCCCAAACCCGTACGCCCGATTGTTGTTGTTCAACGGGTTCACGTTCGACGAGTTGAAGTTCAGGTTGCGACCGTTGTTCTGGTTGTTCGGAACCGCCGACCAACAGTAGCCGTAGCTGCCAACGTTGTTCGCCCCGCCATTGGAATAGTTGCGATACCCCGACGCAGGGAAATATAACCACTTATTGTATATATCGGAGGACCTTTCGGAACCCCGATATAAAACTGTCCATTACTGCCCGCAACATGGCTTCGGATACATCTATCCGCCATGACCGTTTTTACACGGACAGTGGGTTACTGAATTTATCTGGCACTCTCTCGCAAGTCTTGGCTATACGAAATGCTGGCCTTATCCTGTTTTGTGTAGGCAAAGGAATCCTTTTTATTTATATCTTTTCTTGTTTATATTTTTTCTTGACTCTTTGCGTCCTGTCTCCGTGCATAATCATGCCAAGCCGACAATTGCTTCGACAGCAACTCCACCTGTTGGGCAAACGCCGCATACTGCTTCACACTGATATGCCGCATATCTTGCAACAGTCTTAAACGGACCTTGACTCCTACAACCAGATCTCTTGCCCGTTCAATATACGGAAGTTTTCCAGTCGTAGCATTAGCCCTGTATATCATTACCATAATCTCGGTCAGATCCTTTTTCAACACCTCCACCAGTGTATATTTCACATCACGGGGAATCTTTCCCGTCTTCTCATACACACTCCTTAACAAATCATATGCAGCCTTATACACAGGCAAATTATCATAAACTGCCACTTCTCATTCATTGTATATTAGAGCATCTTTTTCAACTCATTTACAAATAACATACAATCCATCGGAGTACTTTCCGCCAGATTGAACATCCGGATTCGCATGATTAACTCTCCATGCGGAATATTACTCCGTGACAGATTCTGCACACACGCATCTCTCCTCCCTACAACTGAATGCTCCGATGAAAGTTCCTGTTTCCATTCTTCAAACCTCTGTCCGTCTATAGGTTTTAGCGTTCGCAACACAAGACGGTCAGGCATAGTCTCCATATGCTCCAAAGAACCTATATACTTTTGTTCATGCTTACATGGAAATCCCACTGAAACTATCTCACCGCCACCGAGTGACTTTAACCTTCTTTTTATAGCCTTCAAAGGTTGATCTGCGTACAGACAGCGTAAGCAGACTTTTCATAAGCTTTCCAGAAAAGCCCCTCACGATAAAGAATGATACTTCCGTTATTACCTGCTTCAGCTTCTATAAAATCCTTGCTGGTCATAATTATTTAATTTTAATATCTATAAAAATCGACCGCTTCGCCGGTACTATCCCTACGGCCTTAAAGCCGTAGGGAAAATAATCCAATGAAACGGATACGGTCGCTACGCTCCCTATTCTTGGGAAGAACGCACCCCAAACCCGTACGCCCGATTGTTGCGGTTCAACGGGAACACGAGCGACGAGTAGAAGTACAGGTAGCGACCGAGCTCCGGTAGTACGGAACCGCCGACCAACAGTAGCCGAAGCCGCCAACGTTGTACGCCCCGCCATTGGAATAGTAGCGAAACCCCGACGCAGGGAAGAAGATGGTTTTACTCTTTGAAGAATCAGTGTAGAAATTCCATCCCTTCAAGGAACTGCTGCTCCACGTTCCGTTGATTTCAGAAGACGTACTTGTACTGCCTCCGGTTGTTGTGAATCCAGTGAAAACATTACCGGGAGGAAGTTTGAAGCCCACAGGAGAGGGATCATAAATCGTTTTTATGACATTTTCGTCATTGGCAGTATAAACATTGTTATCGGCACTCCATAGATTTGCATATGTATTATCGCCATAATATTGACTCTGCATCACATCCGGTTTGAGAATATAATTCATGATACAAGTGGCGCCGGTAGAAAAGTTCTCCGTTTTAGGACTTTCCGTGTGAGCATTGCCGTCTTTGTCGTACCAGATTTTATTGGTATTGGCCAATCCGTTCGAAGGTGGGAACGGATCTTTACGACCCCACTCATAATAAGGATGATTGCCACCTGTTGTGATTGAAGCCGAAACTTGTTTGATGATCACTTCCTTGCTTGCGTCTCCGGCAGTGAATCTCACCTTGCAACTACGCTCTGCATAAGTTTCGGTACGACCATCGCACCAGCGAGATTAACGGGCATAAATTTATATTTTTGGCTTTGGTGATTGGTTACCTCGATGGTTTGGCCGATATTTTCATCGGTCACCCAGATATGCCAGGACCAGAGGACGTTGTCGCCGGCATCCTTGATGGCGATGACGGCATTACCCTGCCGGATAGTCCGAGCATACACTTGGAAGGATATGTAATTCTCGGGATTAACGAATAGTTGCATTTGGGAATTATTGTATTGTACATTGGAAATCAAACCCGGCGCGTCCTGCCATAACAATTCGGCCTTGGCAGGAACACAACCGGCATTCTCTTTTATGTAAGGCTGGTGATTGGATTACCCGTATGGTTGATGAAAGGTGTCAGAATATCACTTCCTGTTTTATTGGAGGTATATGCAGGAGTGTTGGTCGTACCATTTTTGATGGCATTTCCATATACTAAAGGGAAACAGTAGTATCCCGGAGCACTGACAACATAGCAGTTGGCGGTGTTCTGAACCGTTGAACCACCATCAGTCTGGTTGGCGAGGTTATGGTGATAAATTACACCACCGTGTGATGGGTTATCCCTTAACTTTTGCGCATGGGGGTCACTACTCGTACCGATCTGTGCGCCGACAGTTGCATTGTATGATTGTGGAGTCTCTCCACCGGGACCGGCTGTGGTGAAACCGGTCACCCAATCGAGTGGGGTATTTTTCCATGATACTCCGTCGTCCTCCGAAAACTCTGCCGTCCATGGGACGGATTGCTTTTCCCCTCTGGAGTTATGCTTGTAGCTTGTGACACTGTATTGTTGTGTACCGCCGCTATAGGTGAAGTCCCCTGGCATGTTGACGCTAAGCTCGTATGTCCAGTTTATGGAGCTGCTGGAGATTTTATAAGTGACAGTCTTTCCAATAGGCCAGACTGTGCCTTTGATGTCAGCGGTCAGCGTGTGATCGACGTTGGATTTGTCGGTGAATACGACTTCAATTTGTGCGCCGTCGGGAAGCGTCTGCGGAATCATCATGAAGGTCTGCGCATCGGTAGTAAGGGCTTCGTCCGGGGTTCCCGTAGTGGATTTATCCAATGTCTGCGAGAAATCGGCGGGAGTATCTACACCGCTCCAGCTATGTGTTCCATAGTTCAAAATCCCCTTGGAACAGACATTTTTCAGACTGACGCTCTTTACGGTACCTCCCTGCATGTCATTCCCGCACACGAACCTGACGGCTGTCAGGGCATGGTTGAAAGTAAGCGGCGCGGCATTATTAGCGTTTTTCAGAGTACCTGTCGGAGTAGTATAAATCGAATTTGCAAAAAGAAGGTCTTTCTGGTCGCGACGTCTGCCGGGACCGTGTAGGTGATTGTCGGGCTTCCTGCCTTCGTCTTGTTCGAAAGGACGATTCCTTCCCCGTGGTAGGGCGCGTAGGCGAAGAATCTTATGCCTCCCGTGAGAGTCGGCCAATGATAGGAGGTGGTCCAGCTCGATGCTTTCGTGACCTCGACATCGTACATGTAATCCGGCCGGTACGAGGTCTCGCTCCACGGTTCATTAAACGCAGCAGCCAACACTCCGATCGATTCGTAGAGAGTCGCCGTTTTTACGGGCGTGGCACGGGTAAGGACGGCCGTGTCCGGACAAATGTCCGAAGAGGGGGAAGCGATACTGTCGGTGTAAAGCGTGTGCAGGTAAAGGGGAGTATTGCCATCTCCGCCGTGCAGGGGCTGCACGGAATCCCGTGGGACCGCCTTTTCTGCCGGGCCGCCCGCCGCCCGCGTGCTATGCCACTCCGACCCCTCGGATACCGAAAAGCGGATATAGGGTCCCGTGTACGCGCCCGTCTCAATCTCATCCCGGCACGAGGCGAGCAGGACGACCGAAAGCAATACCGGCAGGCTCAAGTTTCCGAGCCTCCGGCATAAATTCTTGTTCATTTCCATATTCGTGTCATTTATATCATCGTTTCTTGTTTTTCACGTGCACGGGAGGCCCTTGCACGCTTGTTTGTGACCGGGAAGGGACAGAGCCGGAAACCGGCTTTCACCCCGGTTTCGGCTCCCCGACGAATCTTCAAGGCAAAGACACCGTGATGCCTATGAAGATATCGGATACCGGTCCAACCCCGCCCGGCCTGTTTCATCCGGCCGCCATGCGGCCGTCCGATTCTTTACATGTCAACATCCTTCGTTTCTTCTACCCACTCTGTTACCTGAACCGTAAACTTGATGGCGTTATTTCCCAGGATGTCATCGCCAGGCTTGAACGGATCGGTCGGGTCAGAAGGATCTCCTTTTTCGGGATCAACCTTGCCGGCACCGCTTGTGAAATCGAGTGTGTAAACGTATTTCTTGCCGGCCTCCCAATTCGTGTTGATAGGCACGGCAGCCCAGTCGTAGTCACCGACAATTTCAGCCGGATAGACACGGGCACCGGCTTTGGTGGTTATCTGGAGTTTTACGGCCAGGTAAGCACCTTGCCCGCATTGGGCTTATCCCCGGCAGCATCCCATGCTGTAAGCTGCTGCGGGATCAGCATGGCGCTGCCTCCCATTCCCATAAGCGATTCGGGCGTTCCGTTCAGCGTTATTTCACCGAAATCAGGCACTGTATAGTTGACCTTATCCGTTTCCAAGTTCCAGCTTTCAGTACCGAAATCGAATGTCCCCTTCGATACCGGCTGTCCGATACGCACGGCCACCACCTTGTAACGGTAAGCATCCTGGTCGTTCTTGGCCTTGATCTCGATCTGGGAAAGTTGATGTTTGAAAGTCAAGGCAACACCGGCTGACTCGTTGACCGACTTTTTACCGGTAGCTTGGCAGGACACAAAGTCCTTCTGGTCGGCGATAGTCGTTTTAGGAGAAAAATCGGCGAGCGTCTTGGTTGCATTGGTGATTGTCACGGTACCGCCCAGATCACCGCTCGAAGGCGCGTAGGCGAAGAATTTGAGTTCGCTGTCGTCGTTCGGCCAATAATAGGAGGTAGTGGATTTAAAAAAGTTATCCACGTCTTTGGTGAACTGCTCATCAGTAAAGAAATTGGCATTGTTCTTGTCAAGGGCCGTCACGAAAATGTCAGTGAGGTTAGCCGTTACCGTTTCTGTGGCGCGGGTTGCCATTGCACCACGGAAATCGATTGCAGCACCACGGTTGACAGCTGTCTGTTCGTCTTTCGAACAGGATGCCATGCGAGAGCCGCCACGGCAATGAATAAAAATTGCTTTTTCATAAAAATAAAATATAAAAATTAATAAATGAATGAACTATGCGAATCAGTAGTTGAAATCACTAGCTGATTCAGTTAGTTAAATTGTTATTATTCAATTAATTATCTCATTTATTTATTTCTTAATCTCCTTGAAAATCAGTATATTAGAAGAATAAAACCACT
>ENA-OQCX01000074-OQCX01000074.1-human-gut-metagenome-genome-assembly--contig:-NODE-74-length-48336-cov-3.456616_pt1 | contig 48336 bp, 58 predicted proteins | sample MGYA00242762_ERZ504587 | MGnify/ENA primary metagenome ERZ504587 (study PRJEB26092, sample SAMD00036337) | human gut metagenome | host: Homo sapiens | study: EMG produced TPA metagenomics assembly of...
CCCAGCCGATGTTGATGACCATATCAATCTCATCTGCACCATTTGCCAGAGCATCTTTTGTTTCGAATTCTTTTGTTGCTGTAGTCATGTATCCGTTCGGGAAACCGATAACAGTGCAGACTGCCATTTTGTCCTGCACATATTCTTTGACCTGTTTTACATATGCAGGCGGAATGCAGACGGAGGCTGTTCCATATTTGATTGCGTCGTCACAGATCTGTTTGATCTCTTCCCATGTAGCAGTCTGTGTCAGTAAAGTATGATCTACGTGTTTTAAAATTTCTTTTACATCCATGTTTTTATTATTCTCCATTCTTATTAGTTACTGTTCACTCCGTTCACAGTAACTTGGTCAAATCCATTCCACATCACCTACGGTGATGGAATTTTGCCCTGTATATCTCGGGATTTTGCCATATTCATGGCAAACACCTCGCGAGATACTACCTGTGAACAGTAACTCTTATTATTCATTATGCCAGTTCCAGTGCAATTTCCATCATTTTGCCGAATCCAAGCTGACGGTCCTCGGCACTTAAGGATTCTCCCGTATACAGATGATCCGAAATTGTCAGCATGCAGAGTGCTTTCTTTCCTGCTTTGGCAGCATTCATATATAATGCCGCTGCTTCCATCTCCACTGCCAGCACGCCCATATCGCGCCACAGGTCGTTTACATTGCTCATGGCATTGTAGAATACATCGGAAGACAGAACATTACCTACAACCACATTCGTGCCCTGACGTTTCGCAGTCTCTACAGCTCTGTTCAGCAGTTCGTAATCTGCGATCGGTGCGAAAGTTCCCGGCAGGCCATACTGATACGCATAATTGGAATCTGTGCAGGCACCCATACCGATCACCACATCCATCAGTTTGATGTTGTCCTGGAAAGCTCCGGCAGAACCGATACGGATGACCTGATCTACATCATAAAAATTGAACAGCTCGTAAGAATAGATTCCGATAGACGGCATCCCCATACCGCCTCCCATAACAGAAATTTCCTTTCCTTTATAGGTTCCTGTATATCCGAACATGTTTCTGACAGCATTCACCTGTCTTGGATTCTCCAGATATGTCTCTGCAATATATTTTGCACGGAGCGGATCTCCCGGCATCAGTACAGTTTTTGCAAAATCTCCTGCTTTGGCACTGTTGTGTGCAGTTGGAATATTTGTCATCTTACTCCTCCTTTATATTAATTTCGTTTTTGCTGTAATATCATTCCCCAGATTAGGCGGATATTTATAATCCGTCAGATCAGCGTAATGTGCTGAAATCCTTTTTCCCTTAATATATCAGCCAGGTAAGCCAGATACTCCTGGTTTGGAACCTGGTAATGCGAATACTGCTCCCTGACTCCCATCGGACGGTATGCAATGATCTTTACGCGGATATCGTTGATCTTGAGATATGGTGCAAGAAAATCTCCCATCTCACGGATACTTCTCTCTGTATCATAAAGATCCGGTACGATGACCGCTCTTACTTCATAAAGCTTGGAAGTTTTTGCCAGATATACAGCATTCTTCAACACCATTTCATTTGTAAAATCGGTGACCTTCCTGTGCTCGGCAGCTTCAAACGCTTTGATATCCAGCATTACGCCGTCTGATACTTCCATCAGTTCCGGATAATCCTCAAACGGGATCATGCCGTTGCTGTCGATCAGTGTCCCCAGTCCGTCCTTCTTTGCCAGGCGGAACAACTCTGTCAGGAACTCCGGCCAGAGCATGCACTCTCCCCCTGAAACACTAAGACCTCGGATGAACGGAATCTGCTTCTTAACTTTTGCATAGACTTCTTCCGGTGTCATCTCAAAGGTTCTCGGAGAACTGTCGTTGGGACAGACGTGGATGCAGGTATCACACTGTACACATTTCGATGGATCGAACGCCACTTTGCCATTCTCATCAAAAGACAGTGCACCTGCCGGCACTGTTTCACACAGGTACCGCATTGTACACATAATTTCCTTGTTTCCGGATTGTGGCAGTATTTGCAGTTGATATTACATCCCTGCAGGAACACTGCCGTCCGGTTACCCGGACCATCCACACTGCTGAACGGGATGATCCGGTTCACTACTGCTTTCATTTAACGTACCTTTCTCTCCAGGATATGTCCGTTTCTTGCAGCACCAAGCCCCAGAGCTGTGGTATCCTGCAGAACAGCCTCTCCGTTTGCAAGTTTCTCAAGTTCAGAACGTTTTACAAGATATCCTGTGACACGGATCACATCGCTGTCGCTGGAATAGAAGGACAGGTAACGAAGATCCATCTTGAAGGAGCCCTTGATGATATCCAGTACATACTCCGGATTGCGATGAACAGTCATATCGATCGGGAAGATATCGCCGGTTCCTGAAGTAAAGTATTTGTGGAACTTTCTCAGCACGTTGAGCTGATCGATCAGTTCTTCCGGTTCCTCGCCGATCGGGATACGTGTTCCCGGAGTTACATTCTCATCCTCAGCAAGTCCTACCTGTGCATGAAGGAGGAAATGTCCGCCGGTTCCTTCACAATATTTATTCTTGTGGTTCAGATTAAATTCCTTGATGATCTCCATGATCTCCACACCCAGATCATTGGCTGCTTCATCATGTCCGAAACGTCCCTTGAGACCTTCTTTTTCGAAAAGGATATTGACACAGTCAGCAAGACCTACCAGACCATACATGCCGGAGAAACGATCTCTGTGGATAAATCCTTCTTTTGCCAGGAAGTTATTCTCAAAGAATCCGCTCTCTTCTACCTCGAACTTGATTCTTGCATCCATGTAACGAGCCATGATATCCAGTACATATGGAAGTTCACGTTCTTTGAAATCCTGGATGTTCTTTGCTCTCTTGGCAATGTTTCCAAGGACCAGACGGCAGAGGGTATACGCACCGCCGCCAAGCAGAAGGCCATTGTAGCAGCTGGCGATCACATAATTCTCACCAAGCTCGCTCTTGAACATCTTGTGGTTGGCAAAGCTTGGTTTTGCGCTGTGCATTGCACAGTCGATCGCTTTGAGAGCAAAATCATCCGGAGTAATGTCTTCGTCATATTTGAAGCTTAAGTTCGGAACTGCATTTTCCAGTTCTTTCTCAGCTTCCAGAAGCAGACGTCCTGCCTTGGTCTCTCTCGGTCCGATGTTTGCATGTGAGAAGGAATCGAGGATCGTGCGGTCCATCTGTGTCAGGAACAGCTTCAGCATCTTTTTTGCCTGAGCTTCATCGACGGTATCGATGTATGGCTCCAGTAATTCATCCAGCTGTCCTACGTAAACCGGGTAATTGGTAACACTCGGTACATGTTTATAAAAGATCATCAAGGCTGTTCAGTGCCTCATAGAGATCGGTCGGCGGATCGAGCTGCAAGAATTTGCTTCCTTCTTTCAGGAATTTCGCATAATCCGGGATAATGTAACGCGGACGCATCGGCGCATGTCCTTCAGACAGGTCGCAGATACATTTGCGGTCGATCGGTACATTCAGAAGCTCATCCAGTCCTTCCGGAAGATCAAGTACTTCCATCAGAGAATCTGCCTGATTTGCAAGGCAGGTCAGCTTCTGTTCATGAGTCAGCGTTGCGCTCTCTATAATTTCCAGAATGTTTTTTCTTGTTTCATTGACTCTTTCCATAGAAATGTCACGCATAGTAATTCCTCCTAAAATACTATAAAAAACTATTATTTTCCCTCAGTTGTCTTATCTTATTTATACCATATTTCCTGTAAACAAAAAAGAACAAAATGTCTTTTTTTGCTGTCAAAAAAAAGTGCTGCAAAAACTGTTTTCAGTCTTTTACAGCACTCTTTGCTCCACTTGTACCGTTTATTTGGATTTTACAAAAATCTTTCCGTTGGCTGCCGGTGTGTGAGCCTTACCAACAAACAGTACCAGTGCAATGATCGTTACCACATATGGAATCATGGAAATCAGGTTCGGGGATACCACATTGCTCTGTGCTGCCAGAGATTTGATACCACTGCAGAGACCAAACAGAAGGCATGCCTTTGTTGCGCCCTCCGGTGAGAATTTACCAAAGATTACAGCTGCGATCGCAATAAATCCCTGTCCTACAATAACGCTTGGACGGAACTGGTTGATGGTTGCCAGAGTTACGAATGCGCCGCCAAGTCCTGCAAAAAATCCTGACAGGATCACACAGGTATAACGAACTTTGTAAACATCGATTCCCAGAGATTCACATGCTTCCGGATGTTCTCCGACTGCACGGAGGTGTGCTCCGAATTTTGTCTTGTAAAATACAAACCAGCACACAAATGCAAGAATGAATACCAGATACGCTACTGCGTAAACATTTAATACGTTGTTCCAGAATGAACCTGTCGGGAAGACACCCTCAAACAGCTTCGGAAGCTTGCAGCTTGGGTCCATAGCCGGTGTATCTGATGAGTTATTATACATTGCCTTGCAGAGAAACAGTGCAAGTCCAGGTCCCAGGAAGTTGATCGCTGTACCGGCGATCGTCTGGTCTGCGTGGCAGGAAATACATACAAATGCATGGATCAGGCCGAACAATGCGCCCGCCAGTCCTGCACATAAGAATGCGATCCAGCCGTTTCCGGTAGTCAGGCCCATTACCGCTCCGGTGAATGCACCAATTGTCATCATACCTTCGATACCAATGTTTACAACTCCACATCTCTCAGAAAAACAGGAGCCAAGTGCCGCCAGAAGAAGCGGCGGTGTTGCGATCAGAGTCGCATTGATCAGAAGACCAAGGTCTTTAATTAATCCGTTCATCTTATTTAGCCTCCTTCTTCTTTGCAGCATTCAGTACGAATACTTTGAATACGTGTGAGATGGCGATCAGGAGAACAACACATCCCATGATAATATCAACAACTTCAGACGGTGCCTTTACGATACTGAGCTTGGAACCGCCATATTTCATTGCACCATAGAAGATACCGGAAAAGATACATCCAATCGGGTTGGATCCTCCGATCAGGCAACGGTGATACCTTCAAATCCAAATCCTTCCTGTCCTGCAAACTGGCTCAGACGACCTGCCATACCAAGTACCTGAACCGCGCCGCCGAGACCGGATAAGAGACCTGAGATTCCAAGTGCAGTCAGCACAGAACCATCTGCATTGATACCGCCATACTGTGCACAGTTTCTGTTAAATCCTACGGCTTTTAATTTGTATCCAAGTGTTGTCTTCTCGATGATGACCCAGATAACTACTGCTGCGATCACTGCGAACAGAATGCCCCAGTGTGCTGCATTACAGTCCAGAGCCTTACGGATACCCTCCGGAAGAAGAAGTCTCGCGTTTTCGGCGATATCCAGTGTCGCTTCACTGCTCTCTCTGTGGATTCCCGGAAGGTTTACCACATAGTTGGACAGATAAAATGCGATCCAGTTAAACATGATAAAGGACAATACTTCGTGAATACCTCGTTTTACTTTGAGGACACCTACGATCAGAGACCATATACAGCCGGCTGCTGCTGCCGCCACCAGGCATACAAGTGCATGAAGGACCGGCGGAAGCTTGAGGACAATACCAAGTACACAGGCTACCAGACTACCGATTACGAACTGGCCTTCTGCTCCGATGTTAAATACACCTGTTCGGAAGGAGAAAGCCACACTCAGTCCGGTAAAGATCAGCGGGCTCGCATAAACCAGAGTCCACACCAGATATTTCGGTTTGCTGAAAATACTGTCAAACAGCTTGCCATATGCTACTGCAGGACTGATTCCGGCGATCAGAAGAAATATCGCACCTACCAGGAAACCTGCAATGATCGCAACGATGGTATAGAGTACATTGCTCTCAAGAATGCTTTTTTTCTTATTCATTTGTTTTTCCTCCTGCCATCATAAATCCAAGTTCTTTCTCATCTGCATCCTTACCCGGAACACTTCCGGTGATCTGGCCATCAAAGATAACCTCGATTCTGTCAGACAGACTCATGATCTCATCCAGTTCGAAGGATACCAGTAAGACCGCACGATTCTTGTTTCTCTGCTCTACCAGATATTTATGTACGAACTCTATCGCACCTACGTCAAGACCACGGGTCGGGTTTACTGCGATCAGCAGTTCCTTGTCGTTTGTCACCTCACGGGCAATGATAACCTTCTGCTGGTTTCCACCGGACAGTGTACCCGCCGGTGCTTCTGCACATCCTCTCGGACGGACATCAAACTTCTCGATCAGTTTCTCTGCATGTTTCTTGATCGCTTTTCGGTTCAGAATGCCGTGATTCGAAAACGGTTCTTCCTCAAAGTGCTGCAGAATCAGGTTGTCTTCATTGGAAAATTCCAGGATCAGACCATGTTTCTGACGGTCAGCAGGAATACTGGAAATTCCATTCGCAAAAGTTTCCTTAGGACTCTTATTGAATACGTCCTTACCAAGTACAGTAACCTTGCCGGATTCTGCCTTACGAAGACCTGTCAGGACTTCTACAAGCTCTGTCTGTCCGTTTCCATCTACGCCGGCAAGACCTACGATCTCACCTCTGCGGACATTCAGGTGGAATCCCTTGAGGATCTCTACGCCTCGGTAATCCTTGGCATGCAGATCATCGACCTCCAGAACGACTTCGCCTGGTTCCATGTCTTTCTTGTCAACTTTGAAGTTGACATCACGACCTACCATCATGGCTGCCAGATCATTCTCGTTTACATCTGATACCTTTACGGTACGAATATATTTACCCTGACGGATGATCGTACAATTGTCAGAGGAAGCAGTGATTTCTTTGAGCTTATGGGTGATCAGGATAATACTCTTGCCATCTGCGGTCAGGTTATCGATAATCTCCATAAGTCCCTCGATCTCCTGTGGTGTCAGGGAAGCAGTCGGCTCATCCAGAATCAGTGTCTCTGCACCACGATACAGAACCTTGAGGATTTCCACACGCTGCTGCATACCTACGGAAATATCCTCGATCTTTGCGTCAGGGTCTACTTTCATTCCGTAACGCTCGGACAGTTCCAGGACTTTCTTTCTTGCTGTTGCCTTGTCGACGGACAGGCCCTTGGTCGGCTCCATACCAAGAATGATATTTTCGGTCACAGTAAATGGCTGGATCAGCATAAAGTGCTGGTGTACCATACCGATTCCGATATCAATAGCATCCTTCGGACTGTTAAAATGTACTTCCTTTTCATTAATAAAAATCTGTCCGCTAGTCGGTTTGTAAAGTCCACAGAGTACGTTCATCATTGTACTCTTTCCGGCTCCGTTCTCTCCCAGGATCGCGTGGACCTCTCCTTTGTGTACGGTCAGATTGATGTGGTCATTCGCTGTAAAATCGCCAAACTTTTTTACGATGTCTTTCATCTGGATTACGACTTTGCTCTCATCCATATGGCTTGTTCTTCCCACGTATGCCGCCTCCTTTGTTTGTTGTTTTGCTCTTTTCACTGTCTCCAGTGGACAGGAAAATAAAATTGCTGTGCATTCCGTTCACAGTAACGAAAATGCAGGATATTTTCTTCTCCATTGAAGATAGAAAATCTGGAAATTTTTGTCTCTATATGCATCGACGGGGCTCTGCATACGCAGGCCCCGTACAGACGCAAATATTAGATTACCGGGTAAAACGGTCACTTCTTAGTCAAGAACATATACGTCGCCGTATTTTGCCTCGAAATCATCTTTGTTATCCGGAATAACAACATCACCGCTGATAATCTTTTCTTTTACTTCGTCAACTGCCTTGATTACATCATCTGAGATCAGATCCTGAGACGGAGCGATATCAACACCACCTGCTGCCAGGTCGAAAGTCTGAACGCCGCCCTCAAGCTTATCATCGATCAGTTCCTGTACTGCATCATATACAGCATTGTCAACACGTTTCATAGCAGAGGTAAGAACGGTCTTCGGAGCGATGCTGGACTGGTCAGAGTCAACACCGATCGCATATACACCAGCTTCCTGGCAGGCCTCGATAACACCAAGTCCTGTAGCACCAGCTGCCTGGAATACGATATCAGCGCCGTTGGTGATCGCTGTGTTTGCCATAGTCTTACCTGTAGCGGAATCTGCAAAAGAGTTTGCATTGAACTGCTGAACAGTGATATCCGGGTTCGCATCAATAGCACCTGCACAGTAACCATATCCAAACTGGTTCATGGTCTCGTTAGTCATACCTACTACAAATCCGATATTGTTGGTCTTGGTAGTTAAACCTGCAACATATCCTACCAGATAAGAAGCCTGCTCAGCTTTGAACATCAGGCTGGTAACATTTGGAAGATCGATGCTTGAATCATCAATGATAGCGAATTTGGTATCCGGGTTAGCTTCTGCTGCTTCTCTGGTAGCATCTGCCAGCATATAACCAACGCTGATGATCAGGTCATAATCCTCGTCTACGAAAGTTTCCATATTTGGCTGATAATCTGCATCTGTAGCAGACTCCAGATAGTTAACCTCTACTCCGAGTTCCTCTCCGGCTTTTTCAAGTCCCTCCCATGCTGACTGGTTGAAGGAACCATCGTTAACTCCACCTACGTCTGTGATCAGACCAATCTTAAACTCGTCGTCTGCTGCTGCAACCATCTGCGGCATAGCACTTACGGAAGCTACCATAGCAGCTGTTAATACTGCAGCCATTACTTCTTTCGCATAAATTGCCCTCCTTTGTTTTTTGTCTAATAATACTATGATAACATCTTTTTTTATGAAATGAAAAGACGAAATTTATTTATCTTTCATGATTTGTTTATGGTTATTTTATTTTCCAGTACCTGCGTGATCGTGGAAAACAGAGTGTCTATCTCGATCGGTTTCGCCACATAGGCATCCATTCCTGCTGCCAGCGTAGCTTTGTGGTCCTCTTCGAAAGCATTTGCGGTCATGGCTATGATTGGTGTTCTGGCACGGTCATCCAGCAGTTTTCGGATTGCTTCAGCTACCTGGTATCCGTTCATATGCGGCATCTGGATATCCATAAGGATCACATCATAATATCCCACCGGTTTTGCCTGCAGCATCTTCTGTGCATTATGACCTTTTTTACATATGATCTTCATTTACATTCCTCTTTTGCTCAAAACTTTCAGAAATATTTTTTGAATAACCGATATGTGTTATGTTATCACATTTTATGCTGCAATTCTATTTCTCAGGGGATTTTGCATTTTAATTTGTACTTATTTGCATTTTTACTCCTTCTCCAGAAGTTTCTTATACGACATATCCATGCCGAATGCGCCAAACGGGGCGGTGATGATGATGGCCATGACTGCTACGGAGAGGATGATCTTGCCGCAGCCAAGGCCTGCTGCCAGGGGGACGGAGCCAATGGCGGCCTGGACGGTTGCTTTTGGCAGGTAGGCGAGTACGCAGAAAAGTCTTTCTTTCGCATTGAGGTTTGTTTTTACCATGCATAGAAGGACTCCACAGGCACGAAAAATAAGTGCGACCAGGATCATAAAGATTGCCGCAGCTCCGGCCTCCAGGGTGTATCGGATATCCACCGCCGCACCGACAAGAACAAACAAAATGACTTCTGCTGCAAGCCAGAGTTTGCCAAATTTCTCGGATAAACGTTTTGAGACAAAAGCAGTGCTTTCATCTTGAGGACGCAGGCCATGCTGACAACTGCAAGAAGTCGGATATGGCAATCTTTCCTTCCAGCCAGCCTTCGATCGCGATCAGCAGGAAGGAAACACCCAGTACAATGATGACCTTCATGCTGTTTCTGACATAATGTTTTTTGGCGTATGCTGTCTCAAAAAACAGATAGAGAAGATATCCGACAACCGCTCCAAGTGCAACTCCAAGTACGATCGATACCGGGATATTGAGGAAGGATTTTACATCTGCCTTATCTCCCTGCGCCATTCCAAGGAATGTTGTGAACAGCACAATCACAAAAATATCATCACAGGATGCACCCGCCAGAATCATCTGCGGGATTGCTTTGCCTGTACCATATTTTGTTTCTATCAGTTTTACCATGCGTGGGACCACCACCGCCGGCGATACTGCTCCGAGGACGGCTCCCATGACTGCCGCATCCACTCTTGAGATTCCCAGGATCGCAGGCGCGCACAGAATATAACCAAGGATCTCAAACGATGCCGGCACAAAAGACATCATAACGGCGGGGCGGCCTACTTCTTAAGTCTTCCAGATTCAGCGACAGTCCGGCTTTGAGAAGAATGATGATAAGTGCCATCTTTCGCAGATCTGCTGAGATTGACAGTATCGATGGATCCAGCAGGTCAAGCACATACGGTCCGAGAACGATTCCCGTAACCAGCATGCCAATGATCCGTGGCAGTTTCAGATATCCGCAGATGGCCCCCATTGCAAGGCCAACCAGAAAAATAAGTGACAATGATGTTAACATAAAAAATTTCCTCCTTTTCTTTCCCTCAGACGCAATCAGCAGTACAACGCAAAAAGAGCTGACAACTTCTGCGACTGAATAATCGTAGAAGTCATCAGCTCTGAATAAGCAGTTTAGGTTTCCCATGGGAGAACTTCATTCCCAATTCGGGTAAATCATACTATTTTCGTAAAAGAAAGTCAAGAATTTTTATTTTAGCACTGTCCTCTTTTTCCATTCTTAAGATCCTCTACAATCTCATTATAGCGTTTTTTATTTAAACGATAGAAGAACAGTACAATCGCAGTCACGATCCAGAGAATTCCGGGGATTGTTGAAAATGAGTGTTTCATGATACTGATGACAGCAGAATTCTGCGTCTGATTCGCAACATAACCATATTTACCAAGAAGCATTGCAAGCATCGCAGTTCCGATTGCCATTCCGATCTTATTTCCCAGTGAGACAAATGCATACTGGAATCCATCGTTCCGAAGACCCGTTTTCCATTCTCCATATTCCACACAGTCCGGATGATTGCATAAATTGCGGTATTAAATCCAGAAAAGAAGAATTGTGTCACTCCTGCCAGTGCATAGAAAATGACTGCACTTTCTTTTACATTGAAGAAATACATGCTCAACATGGAAATACCGGTAAGCAGTGCAAAAACAGATGCAGTTCTTCCCTTGTTGTCAAGTTTACGGAATACTGGCTGGAAACATGCTGCTCCAATGATCGACGGGATAATAATGCACATGGAATATGTTGTATAATAAGCTGCATTTCCTTCCACATAAGTAAAATAATAGAGAACATCTGCATTTCTTCCATAAAGAGTAAATCCAAAAAGTACCTGTCCGATCAGTGCAAGTATATATGGCCGGTTCTGCATAACTGCTTTTAGCTGAACTTTAATGGAAATTTTTTCTTTCTCCGGCGTTGTCACGGCTTCCTTTGTTTTTGCAAAGCAGAAGAAATGACATGCTGCAAAAATACATCCATAAATAATCGCTACAAACAGATATCCATTTTTGGTGCTGTGGCTTCCGAGTTTACTGATCAGTGGAACCGTGATGATATTGATGATTCCAATTGCGATCATCGCCGCTACAGAACGGGATGTGTTGATCTTGGCACGCTCATCGATATCCTGTGTCATTGCTCCACAGAGGGTTCCATATGGAATATTTACACAGGTGTATCCCAGAACCAGCAGACAGTAAGTAATGACCATATATATAATCTTTGCCTTGTCTGACCAGTCCGGATGTGCCCAGAAAGTCAGCATCAGAAGGATTGCTGTGACCGGTGCTGCAACCAGCAGCCACGGTCGGTATCTGCCCCATCTTGTCTTGGTCTTATCAGTCAGTCCTCCGACGATCGGATCGTTGATCGCATCCCAGAATCTTGAAAAAAGCATCAGCGCAGAAACCGCTGTCATACTGATTCCAAAAACATCCGTATAAAAGATCATCAGAAAATTACTCACAAACATCCAGCTGAAATTGCAGCCTACATCTCCAAATCCATACGCAATCTTGCTGATCAGCGGCACTTTTCCATCTTTAAATTCTTTTCCCATGGCTTCTCCTGCTTCCTTCGCTTTATTTTTCCTGTACGTTGATAATGACTTTCATTGTTGTTTCACGGTTGTCATCAATGTAGTGATATGCTTCCAGATAATCTTTGAATGCAAATGTTTTGGAGATCAGAGGTCTTAAATGAACTTTGCCTTCATTTACAAGTTTAATACCATCTACATAATCATCGTGGCGATACATCATAGTGCTCTTGATATCCAGCTCATGGTCATTTGCTACAGCCAGATCGATTTCTGCCATTCCTGCAAAAACTGCAACCAGTACGATCACGCTGCCCTTTCTTGCATATTTGATTGCCTGTCCCATTGTGATATTATTTCCGGCACAGTCATAGATCACATCTGCTTTGTCCGGTCCAAAAGCTTCTACCATTGCTTCTCCAAGTCTTTGTTCTTTGTATTGACGCAGACATCAATTCCACATTCCTGTGCTTTTTTGAGACGAAGGTCACTGACATCTGTGATCATGACTTTGGCGGCTCCCATTCCTTTGGCAGCCTGTGCCACCAGGTTTCCGATCGGACCTGCTCCAAGGACTGCAATATTCATGCCTTTCACATCGCCCATCTGTTTTACTCCGTGAACTGCAACTGCCAGCGGCTCGATCATTGCACCTTCCTCATAGGACATTTCCTCTGGAAGTGGTGTTACCTTGGATGCATCTACTGCGAAGTATTCGGATGCCGTTCCGGTTGTCTGGAATCCCATAACCTTCAGTTCCTCGCAGAGATTATATTTTCCATGGCGGCATGGATAGCAGTGTCCACAATATACCTGTGGTTCAATGGTGATCTTCTGTCCTTTATGAAATCCTGTTACATTAGCTCCAAGTTCTACGATTTCTCCGGAAACTTCATGTCCCTGTGTAACCGGATATTTCGTAAAAGGATGTTTGCCGTGATATACATGGATATCTGATCCGCAGATTCCGATATTCATGATCTTTACAAGAACCTGATCGTCCTTTACTTCCGGAACCGGAACCTCTCTGAAAATAATTTCTCCTGGTTTTGTCATTACCTGCTGTAACATAATAGTTTCCTCCTTGTTTTTGTTATGTATTATCTTTTATTAAATGTTTTATTAAAGTAATTACATTATTATTCAGAAACTCTCTTTTGTCAAGAGTGTTCTTATCACTTCTCTCTATTGCACAATATTAGAAATCAGTTTTTGTGCAGGTTTCATAGATACACTGTGCATCATCCCACAACAAAAAATCTCTGAGCAAAATCTGCCTTTTGACAGACCTTGTTCAGAGATTTCCGAAAATAAAAGTTCTCAGCTTCTATTCTATATTTTTGATAAAATCCTGTAAAAAATGTTTCGCAGCACCTACTGCGGATGCTTCTCTCTTGTAGGAGCAGTTTCTGAGATACCGGATATCATGATCGAAGCCATTGTATTCCATCACTTTTTCCCCCAGTGGAAGCATATGTTCTGCCAGATATCCACCAACTTCTCCACCAAGGATGATATCCATATCGTATGCCATACGCAGATTTGAGATCAGGACCGCCAGCATATCCAGATATTCGCTCCATTTTTCTTCCGCTGCTTCGTCACCGGATTTTAACTGTTCCATAAACGTTTCCAGAGAATTGATTTCATCTGTAAGTGCACTTGCTGCACAGTAGCATCCGCACACCCTTTCTTGCCACAATAGCATTTACGTCCTCCCGGAACCAGAATCATATGTCCGAATTCTCCTGCCTTCTGATTTTCTCCCTGAAACAGCTTTCCACCAATACAGAATGCTCCGCCCAGCGTATTGTTCAGTGACAGGTAGATTGCATTTTTATATTTGTTCATATCCTCTGCCATCATTGCCGCATTTGCATCATTTTCGAAATAAACCGGAAGATCAAATGCCTGTTCCAAAAAACTCAGGCTGTAATTTTCCAGCTGCAATGCATGTGATTTTATAAGCAGATGGGCTTTCTGACTGATGATTCCCGGAATTGAAATACCAATTCCAAGAATCCGGTCCTGATACTCTGTGTCCTTCAGAAATTCTGATGTCAGTACAGAAAGATCCTGACAGTAAGATGCATCCGGTGAAAACTTCATACGGACACGCCTGAATTTCACGATTTCATATTTCAGGTTTACAAGTACTATCCCCACATGATTTGCTGTGATCACAATTCCTACAGAATATCTGTAGGACGGATTGATTCCTATGCTTTTTGCCTTGCGTCCACCAGTAGATTCATATTCTCCGGTTTCTATAATGATTCCTTTTGCGATCAGATCATTTATATTTGAAAGAACTGTGGGCATACTCAAGTTCAGATTTTTGGATACTTCTGCCTTGGATGTTATTTGATTGTTGATCACATAATTCAGGATTCTGGATCTTGTGATAGTTTTTTTATCTGTTCCAGCCATTTTTGCCGACCTCTTTTATCAATTATTTTATAAAAGAATCATAACTTTTCTTTTGACATTTGTAAAGCACAAAAATACCACCCGACAAATGTCAGATGGTACCTTATGTATTGTGTTTGAAATTATGATTTTCCCAGCACCTCGTCCAGCGTCGAGAAAAGTACATTTATACTGATCGGCTTCGCAATATGTCCGTCCATACCTGCTTCGAAAGCTCTCTGGCGGTCTTCTTCGAAGGCATTGGCGGTCATGGCGATGATCGGGATGTGGCTTCTTGGATCGTTAAGTGCCCGGATCACTTTGGTTGCCTCGTAACCATCCATGTGCGGCATCTGAATATCCATGAGGATCAGGTCATAGTAATCCTCCGGTTTCGCCTTCAGGGTTTCCACACATTTAACACCGTCTGTTACGTGTTCTGTCTCAAGACCGCTTTCTCCGAGAAGTTCCATCGCAATCTCTGCGTTCAGTTCATTATCCTCTGCCAGCAGGATACGTTTGCCTTTGAAATTCCGGAATATCTGACCGGACTGTTCTTCCTTCCTGGACTGGATCTGCTCTTCTGTCGCTGTCGGGAAGGACAGGACGATGGTTGTCTTGGTCCCCTTTCCGGCTTTACTCGAAACATTGATAGTTCCGCCCATCAGGTCAACCAGTGCTTTGACAATCGGAAGTCCAAGACCTGTACCGGTCACATGACTCTCTGTAGTCGTTCTTTCTCTCGTAAATTCCTCAAAAATATGAGGCAGATACTCCTCACTCATTCCAATTCCGGTATCGGCAACTACGATCCTGAATGAAGTGTGTCCCTCTTTGGAATAGTGGAATTCTGAAATATCAACTACAATACTGCCGCCATCCGGTGTGTACTTGATCGAATTGCTTACGATATTAAGCAGGATCTCTCTTACTTTGGTCCTGTCACAGATCACATACGGATGGTCTGAATTCAGTATACAGGTGTACTTAAGATTTTTCTTATGGAGTTCCGGCTCAAAAACCGCCTGGAGAGAATTCACAAGATCCTTAAAACATCCTACTTCCGGTTTCAGCTCCGCTTCACCACTTTCGATCCGTGCCATCTCAAGCACATAATTGAGCAATGAAAGTAAAAATGAACTCGATGACTTGATCTTGCCAACATACTCCACAACCTTCTCACGATCATCCGCATGTTTCTCCAGAAGGTCTGAGAAACCGATGATCGCATTCATCGGTGTACGGATATCGTGGCTCATATTAAAGAGGAAACGTGTCTTTGCTTCATTCGCGATTCTGGCTTCTTCGGCAGCTTTCTCCAGTTCTTTCTCATGAATATATTCACGATAACGCCGCATCTGAAACTGCATATATCCCTCTGCCAGCAATATCGCAATTGCTACTGCGATCAGTATTGTCAGTGCCTTCTGGATATTGCTGATCCATCCGTTCTCCGGTACAATATCAAAATACCAGGTATCGTTTGGTACAGAGCAGGCAACTTCCATTGAATTTTTCAGTGTTTCATTGTCACTTTCCGCAATGACAACTTTCTTCCCGGTATCTATGTCTTTCTTCCAGATCTGGTAATGGTATCCTGCATTCTCAAGTTTGTTCAGTTCTGTTTCCTGGATAAATTTATTCCAGTCGATGACCAGAATAGAAAATCCCCAGAACTGCTCTTTTCCCGATTCATCCGCTGTGTAAATCGGATCAAAAAGAAGTGCTCCGACTCCTCCCTGTACCAGATCAAATGGTCCTGCGATCGTGTATTCTCCACTGTCTTTCGCAAGGTTGGCTGCTGCTTTTCGCTCGGAATCTCTGAGCATGTCCAGACCGATTGCCTGTTCATTTCCCTCAAGAGGGTATACCTGTGAAACTGCGCCATCCTTTGCAAGCTCACGCGCTGATATCACGTAGTTCTCATCCTGCATCAGTTGAGACAATTCTGAGAACTCTTCGTCCGTGATCTCATGCTTCTCTTCTATGAGCTTTTTCATGAGTTCTGACTCTGACAGGTATTTATTTAACTGTGCTTCTACCTTGCCGACAGTCGTCTCGGCAGTATAGGATGCCTTAAGTTTCTCTCTCTTTTCCTGATTCAGATTCACCAGATAGATACAGCCAATGGTAATTAAAAAAGTAATACAGAAAACAAGGAGTGCCCGGACTCTCATTATTTTGGTATCTTTTTTTGTTTGCATATCTTTCTTCTCATCATTTTCGTAAATTTCTGAGTAAGTAAAAACATTCTCACACAGATTCATTCTTCGCTGCTTTTTATTATAATGGAATCCGGCGTATAAATCCAGTTCTTTCTGGCAAACACGCCAGCAAATACTAATCAGTGAAAGGCTCTTCGATATATATGCAAAAAAAAACTGACTCGCCAGGAAATCCGACGGGTCAGTTTTTGTATCATCTGCTATTTGAGTTATCTTTTTTGAAAGATCATCCTTCGAACGGAACAACGTCTTTGACGGCATCTGCCAGTGTGATCTCAGCATCATCATTGTCGATGTCGATCAGGTGATAGCGGTCATTTCCCATGCCCATTTCTTTCATGTAGGTAAGCTGGCGAAGTCCATGGCGGGTTGTGATTCTCTCTACCAGTGCTTTGCGGTCATCCTCTCCAAGTGCAAATACCAGGTCGACAGACGCCTGGTCGATTGCAAGGATATCTGTGGATGCAAGAATTCCGATATTCGGTGTAACGACCGGTTCTGCTCCGACACCTTCGCAGTCACAGGAAACAGACATGTTTCTCAGACAGTTGATGTATGCGATCTGTTTACCGAAATGATCTACCGTTGCTTTGGAAGATTCTGTGATGCGCTCCATCAGTTCTTCCTCTGCAATGCTCCACATATTCGAGGAACCTTCTACGGTGTGGATCATTCCTTTGCCGATACGTCCGTCTGCACAGCCGATACCAATGTTCTTGTTGGATCCGCCGAAACCACCCATGGTATGCCCTTTGAAATGTGTCAGGACAAGCATGGAATCATAAATAATTTTATTATAGACCCTGAAATCAGGTTGAGGTCAATATCTTTCTGCAAAAAAGTTAATTTCGGTGTACTTTCACCTTCAGAATTGTGCTTCCCAGTTTTGAGGCTTCTATTGGTTTCGGGATATGTCCGTCCATTCCTGCATTCAGACATTTGCGGACATTTTCCGAGGAAGCCTGTGCTGTCATGGCGAAAATTGGAATCGTTCCTGCATCTTCGCGGTCCAGCCCGCGGATTGCCTTGACTGCCTCGATCCCGTCCATGACCGGCATCATGATATCCATGAGAATGACATCGTAGCCATGTGGTTCCGAAGCTTCAAACTTCTCAAGAGCTTCTTTTCCATTCCATGCCTTGTCAATCTTCGCACCAAGTTCTGTGAGATAAAATTCTGCGATCTCCATATTGATCTCGTTGTCCTCGACCAGCAGGATCTTCATACCTTCGAGATTTTTTGCCCCCGCACAGTTCTGTGACTCGCTTTGTTCTGAAGCATTCTTATCAATTTTGAATAGAAGCTGATATGTGATATCCGTTCCCTCGCCAAGAGTGCTCTCAACCTTGATCGTACCGCCAAGCCGGTCGATCAGTGCTTTTACGATAGACATTCCGAGACCGGTTCCACGGTACTGCGTCCGGGCATCGTTTTCTTCCTGGGTAAAAGGCTTGAACAGCTCATTCTCTATAAATTCCCGGCTCATTCCTATGCCGGAATCTACGATACGGAACTCATAAAGAGCTGTCTCTCCATCGTCCGAAATTTCTGTCGCATATGTGTCGATCGTTCCGTTTGGCTTGTTATACTTGACGGAATTACTCATAAGATTCAGCATGATCCGGCGAAGCTGCAGAGAACTTCCATACAATGCAGTATGCCTGATAGTTCCTCTGTGCTTTCTGTGGACAAGTCCCGTCTGCATGACCTGTGAATCCATCAGTGCTGCCACCTCATTCATCAGTTCAGTAAGGTCAAACGGTTCTTCTTTGATATCAAGTCTGCCTGCTTCCAGTTTGCTCATATCCAGAACATCATTTACCAGTTCCAGAAGATGTCTTGTTGAAAGCTGGATCTTGTCGAGACTGTCATCGACCTTTGTCTCATCCTGACGGTTTTTGTGGATAATGTCGAGCATTCCCATGATTCCGTTGATCGGCGTGCGGATATCGTGCTCATGCGGTTCATAAATTCTGTCTTGGCACGATTTTCGGAATCAGCTCCTCGATCGCGATCTTGAGACGTTCGTTTTCTTTTACTTCTTTTTCATGGAATTCTGAAGTGTTTTTGAACAGAATGATGCCATGAACTACTGTACTTTCTTTGTTGGTCTTTGAGTCATATACGGTGTCTCTGGACATCAGAACGGTTTTCTGGAGCCAGACAAGAGCGTTATCATCGCTCTTTTCGCGGTATTCCACTGTTACCTGCCTGGAACCCGTCTCAAATCGCTGAAGAAGCTTGGAAGAAGAATCCACGATACGGTAATTTTCCATGGTGTCTTCTGTTATATAGGCTCTGCGCTCGCTGCAATAATCATCGTAAGAACATGGTGTCTGAACCTCAAAAGTAATTTTTTTTGATTTCGTATGATAAAAAGCACTCTCCAGCCTGTCATTCGTCAGGTCTACTGTATAGACAGAATGTGCTGTCTGCAAAAGTGCCTCCGCGTAGTTTCCATTCTCCACGATCGACTGCCGAAGCTGCTCGTAATAACGTGCCAGCCGGTGTTTTTCGTTCGCCTCGTTCTCATTTCGGTTCTGGAAAGTCTCAAATCCCAGGATAAAATGATGCAGTCGTCCATCCTCTGTCCCGTTGAGATACAGAAGCGTCATTCTGCCACGGTACACATTTTCGCCGTACTGATACTGATATGGAAGCTCAAATTTCCCGGAATCTTTTGTCAGATGCTCGCTCAGGTATTCGATCTGAAGCTGAAGACGGAGATCTTTCCTGTTCTCCTCTGTAGAAAGTTCCTGTATGATCTGCTCAACGGCACCGGAGTAACTTCCGTCATCTGCAAGGAAAAATTTCGAACCGGATCTCAGCACATAATACTGATCCAGCAAAGCATCACAGTACATGCAGCTCGAAAATTCATAGCCCTGTGCAGAGATGTTCTCAAGGATCTGAATATTCATCTTCTGCTTCGCTGCCGCTTCTTCCATCTTTGCCCTATTCTTGTCAATGTACATGTTTTTGTCCGCAAAACGGAACAGGTCTCTCATAGTACAGCCGTCGAAATCACTCGACAATGCGTAACCTGCCGCATAACTGATCGGCATTTCCGGATTTTGCGGGAGTATTCTGCCGCATGATCCTGATATTCTGAAGACATTCCCGAACACCATTGTGGTCAAGTCCCTTAAGGACAGCTATAAACTCATCACCGCCGTCACGCCCTGCAAAAAATTCCTCCGGGACAGCCTTGCGAAGCTGTATTGCAAAAGAACGGATGTATTCGTCACCTTTGTCATGACCAAGATTATTGTTGATCGTTCGCAGATTATTCAGGTCAAATACGCACATCGCAACCAGTTCATCTGCCGGGATCGGATCTGGAGCATTAAGGATCTCCTCACATTTATTCTTGTTCGGAAGCCGGTTGCTTCATCGAGGTAGACTTTTTTCTGAAGGATCCTGTTCTGTGCGGCAAAACGGACTGCCTTGACAAGTTCTGTTCCGATGATCAGAACCAGGCCCAGGATATCCGCCAAAACTACTTTTCCAGTTTATCCAGGGCTGTGGCTTTTTTCTGGGAATAACTTCCGCGTAGCTGACCGCCTCGTCACAAATCTGGAAAAAATGCTCGCTCTTCGAAATAATATCGGTGTTCTCGTAACCTTTTTCCCTGACAAGGAGAAGTTCACTTCTGAGTTCTTCTTCAAAACACTGTGCAAGCTCGTCCATCTTGTTCTGAAAATCCTTATCCGCAAGACGCACAAAATTCAACTTGTCACTTCCATAGCGCAGTCCTTCAATATAGGACGAGATCGTCTCATACATCTTATCCTGCGGCTCCCCGGAAATCTCCAGCTTGACCATACGCTGCGTGCCGCCGCGCACCAGTCCCGCATAGTTAATGACACGGGCCGTTCCCTGGATCTTGCCCACCATAGACATGATCATAAAAAATAATACGATCAGTATCGTCGTAAGGACCATCATTGCAATACGCAAAAAATGCGTCTGTTTTTTCTCTGTTTCTTTCATTAAATATCCGTCCTGTTAAACATCCAAAACATTTTTTAGTATTTGTTATTATTCTATCCGATTCCCTGCTTTTTGGCAACAAAAATGGGACCTGAGTTTCCCCATATCCCGTGGTGTGTTGCATTTTGTACAATTCATGATATGTGAATTTTACATGATTTTCATTCTATTTTAATGGTTTTTCATTGCTTTTTGCACAATATCAATTTATAATAAAAAATATCAATTGGAACGTAAAAACTATGACGGAGGGTGTATTTTATGAACGAAGAACTTTTTAACGAGGCGACGAAATCAAATGTTTTGTCAAAGAAACTGATCGATCAGCTTCAGGAAAGCATGAGCTACAGCAGTATTTCCTTTATCAACTGGACAATCGAGGTCCTGACACTGATCAAGAACCGTTTGGAGCGCGGGGACAGAATTACGGATGAAGTCAGTGGAGAGGTTTATACACTGCATTCTTTCCAGGCATTTGTAAAGAAAAATTTCTCCTCTTACATAACCAGCCAGGTCTTCACCGAGAGTACCAAACCAGAGAAGATCTACTTCTCTCTGAAACCATGTGAAGGCGGTTACAGCCTTCTCGCTGCTGATTCCGGTGATAACAAGACTTATGCGTGGATTTCAAGCCTCAGCAAGAGATTTTCTCTCGTGCAGATGATCGCGACTGGTGTTGTTTATGTCAAGGACACACGTACAGATACCTATCAGCCGTTTATCTCTGAGCATGGCAAATACTGCCGTTATGATAAAGAACACGGAATCCTCGTAGAAATCTGATTGATCTCTGCAAGCATTCCGCTATCAATGATTCCATATCTGTTCATCCATATCTCAGTTGGAGCTCCGGCTCTGACTGAGATATTTTGTTACTATAAACAATTTATCTTCCTGTGATCCTTCCGATCCCATAAGAGACCAGAAATACTGCAATATCCACTGCCACGATCGTAGATCCGACCGGCGTTCCTGCCAAAATTGAAATCAGGATTCCGGCAGTTGCACTGATCACAGACATCACCGCCGCACTGATCGTCACAGAGCGGAAAGATTTGAATAATCTCATCGCAGAAAGTGCCGGGAAGATCACCAGTGCTGAGATCAAAAGTGATCCAACCAGATTCATTGCCAGAACAATGATCACTGCGATCACAACCGCGATCAGAAGATTATAGGCATTCGCCCTGGTTCCGGTCGCTTTTGCGAAGTTTTCGTCGAATGTCACTGCAAAGATCTTGTTATAAAATAAGATAAAAATCGCCACAACTACGATAGAGAGGATCGCGCACAGCCATACCTCGCCTTTTGTCAGGGTCAGGATGGAAGTGGAGCCAAACAGCGTACTGCACACATCCCCTGAAATATTCGGACTTGTAGAAAAAAGATTCATCAGAAGATAACCGATCGCCAGCGCACCGACGGAGATCATTGCGATCGCCGCATCTCCCTTGATCCTTGTGTTCTGTCCTGCACGGAGAAGCAGGATCGCACAGATCACAGTCACCGGAAGGATGAACAGCATATTGTTGGTGATGTTCAGTACGGACGCAATTGCCATGGCACCAAATGCCACATGGGAAAGTCCGTCACCGATGAAAGAAAATCTCTTCAATACCAGTGTCACGCCCAGAAGGAGGAGCACAGTGCGATCAGTACACCTACGATCAGTGCGTAGCGCACGAACGGATACTGAAAATACATATGAAGTGTCTCAAACATCTTATTCCTCCCCTTCCTGTCCGGTGAATGCTTTGCCCAGACTGCTTTCGAGATATTGTTTCTTGGTACCGAAGAAGCAGTGCTCTCCGATATGCAGGATATGTGTTGCATATTTTACTGCCGCCGCAATGTCGTGTGAGATCATAATGATCGTAATTCCATCTTTCTTATTCAGATCCTTGATAAGCTGATACATCTCTGCGGTCACTCGTGGATCCAGACCGGAGACCGGCTCATCGAGAAGAAGGATCTTCTGTGCTGCACAGAGTGCTCTTGCGAGAAGGACTCTTTGCTGCTGCCCGCCGGAAAGCTCTCTGTAGCAATGATCGGCAAGATCCTGGATCATCATTTTTTCCATTGCTTTCTGTGCAACACGCTTTTCTTCTTTGTTATAAAATGGTCGCAGTCCGCAGCGGCTCTGGCATCCGGACAGAACGATCTCCCGCACTGATGCCGGGAAATCCCTCTGCACCAGGGTCTGCTGTGGGAGATATCCGATCTCGTTTTTCTTAAGTCCGTCTCCCAGTTCGATCGTGCCGCTGATCGGCGGCTGCAGATGGAGAAGTGTTTTCATTAATGTAGATTTACCGGAACCGTTTTCTCCTACGATGCAGAGGTAATTCACCTGCGTCGATGGAGAAATTCAGATCTTCCTGGATCGCCCGGTTATCGTATCCAAGTGTAAGATTTTTGCATGTAAGCTGCGCCATTGTTGTCCCTCCTGTCATGGACAGTTTGTCGTATCAGGCAGATGGCTTCTGTCCACCGCCTGCAATTATTATCAGTTCAGTGCTTCCTTCAGACATCCAGGTTATCTTCTATCACGGAAAGATACGTCACACCGTCAGCGATCTCATCGGATGTGATCGACTGCATGGAGTTCAGTTCCAGTATCTTCTGGTCTTTCGTTTCGGTGTTTTCGATCACGGTCTGCGCGATCCGGTCGTCTGATTTCTCGATGGTCAGCACGGTTTTAAGTCCCAGTTCATCCAGCTTTTCGGCAAGGAATGTCACTGTCTTGAAACTTGCCTCAGACTCCGCGGAACAGCCGGAAAAGGCTGCATAATAATTCAGTCCGTAATCATCCACCAGATAGCGGAATGCAAAGCGGTCTGCAAAGAGAAGTGTGTTCTGTTTCGCGCTGTCCACTGTATTCTGGTATTCTGTATCCAGATCAGAAAGTTTTTCCTGATAAGCCGCTGCGTTGGATGCATAGACATCTTTATTTTCAGGGTCCATCTCTTCAAGTGTCTCCGCGATGATGCCACAGATCACTGACGCATTTCGGAGGGATGTCCAGACATGCTCATCGTATTCCTTCTCATCCTCGTCTTCATGTCCATGGCCACTTTCCTGCATGCCCTCAACTTTTTCTTCTTCCTTGATGGTATCGCCGAGAACTTCCATCAGATTGATTGTCTTCATATCCTTATTCTGAGCCGATTCCAGAGCATCCTCGATCCACTGGTCGGACTCGCCGCCCACATAGATCAGAAGGTCGCAGCTTGATACTTTCATGATATCCTTCACTGCCGGCTGGAAACTGTGAAGGTCTGTTCCATTATCAAGAAGCATGGTCAGGTCGACATCCGCCTCCCGGTCTCCAAGAACTGCCCGTGTCCAGTCGTATTCTGGAAAAATGGTGGTCACGATCTTTAATTTTTTGCCTGAGTCCTCTGTTGTTCCTGCTTCCGCTGTACGCACTCCCGCCAGAGGAATGCTGATACTTAAGATTCCCAGCAGGATCGCCAGCGACTCATGATCCATTTTTTCATTGGTCTGCTCCTTTTCTTCTATAATTATTATCTGCTTATTTTCCTTTGATATGAACTGCTTCGGATTTCCGGCAGTCCTCGCAGATTCCGTAAAAAACTGTCCTGCACGGGTCCATCTGGAATCCGTGGCTCTCCATCAGATGCTGTTCCAGTTTAACCACATCCTCACAGTGAAGATGGATCAGTTTTCCACATTTCTCACATTTGCAGTGGAAACAGGATGTCTTGTGACAGTGTTCCTCTGCTCCGAGATATTCAAAACAGGCACTGCTCGTCCCGTCCACATTGTATTTGGCGACCAGCCCCTGTTCCACCATCCTCTCCAGATTGCGGTAAACTGTCGTTGTTCCGATCGTAATTCCCTGTTCTTTAAAATGCAGACAGACATCTGCGACCGTCACATGTGTTCCCTCCACGGTCCTGAGATATGATAAAAGCTGTGCCATCTGCTTTGTCTGATAAGGTGCTTTACTTCCCATAATATCTTCCTTCCGCCGGAATGCCCGGCAAACAAATCTATATCTGATATTTTTATACAAATTGAAAACCGTTTTCATATTATAGCACATTCTGATGATGTGTCAATATGAAAAGGTTTTCATTTTCATTTTTTCTTATTTCGCAAACAAAAAACTCCCGCCCGGCACGCGAGGTGTTTTATCCACCTCGCCGTGTCAGACGAGAGTCTGTTTTTCCACACTATTGATCAATCTTCCACTTTTTTCATCTCGCGGACGATCTTACGAAGTTTGAGGATCATGGACGGAGCTACGGAAAGCTCGTCTACGCCCATGCATACAAACTGCTCGGTAAGGGTTGCATCTGCACCAAGTTCGCCGCAGATTCCTGCCCATTTGCCGCATTTGTGTGCGTTGTCTACGACCATCTGGATCATGCGGAGGATTGCTTCGTGATGAGGATTATAGAAGTCATCCAGTTTCGCATTCTGACGGTCAAGAGCAAGGGTGTACTGGGTCAGGTCGTTGGTTCCGATACTGAAGAAGTCAACCATCTCAGCAAGCTTATCGCTGATGATCGCTGCTGCAGGAGTTTCGATCATGATTCCCTGTTCAGGAAGTTTGTACTGGATCTCCTGCTCTTTGAGCTCTGCTTCTACTTCTGCTACGATCTCATAGATTTTCTTTACTTCCTCTGTGGAAGTGATCATCGGATACATGATGGAAAGATTTCCATAAACAGCGGCACGGAGAAGTGCACGGAGCTGTGTCTTAAAGATATCCGGCTGTGTCAGGCAGATACGGATCGCACGATATCCCAGAGCCGGGTTATCTTCGTTTCCGAGGTTGAAATAATCTACCTGTTTGTCAGCACCGATATCAAGGGTACGGATGATAACTTTCTTGCCAGCCATCATCTGTACTGCCTGCTTGTAAGCCTGGAACTGCTCTTCCTCTGTCGGGAAGTCGTTTCTTCCAAGATAAAGGAATTCGCTTCGGAAAAGACCGATTCCGCCGGCATCATTCTCGAGGACATAACCGATGTCACCAACACTTCCGATGTTCGCATAGATGTTGATCTTGTGTCCATCTAAGGTTACGTTTTCTTTGCCTTTTAATTCCTGAAGAAGTTTGAGTTTCTCTGCTTCTTCTTCCATTCTCTTCTCAGTCTGTGCTTTGATCTCCTCGTCCGGATCAAAGGTAACGGTTCCTTCGAAGCCATCTACGACTGCTGTCATACCGGTCTTAAGTTCATCAAGATCCATCGGAACACCGATCAGAGCCGGAATGTTCATCATACGGGCAAGGATCGCTGTATGAGAGTTGGTAGAACCATGAACAGTCACAAATGCAAGAATCTTATCCTTGTCCATCTGAACAGTTTCACTTGGCTTAAGTCATCAGCTACGATCACAGACGGATCGATAGAGCTTAAATCTGTGTCCTCCTGTCCGCTTAAGTTACGTACAAGACGCTCGGAGATATCCTTGATATCTGCGGAACGCGCTTTCATGTAATCGTCATCCATAGATGCGAACATCTCTGCAAAATTGTCACCGGTTGTTGCTACGGCATACTCTGCATTGACCTGCTCTGTGCAGATGGTATTCTGGATCGCTTCCAGATAATCATCATCTTCAAGCATCATCTGATGTACTTCAAAAATGGCTGCGCTGGCCTCACCAACTTCTTTGACTGCCTTGTCATATAATTTCTGGAGCTGCTCTTTGGATTTCTCCAGTGCAGCATCCACACGCTTCACTTCTGCTTCCGGGTCTTCGATCCTGGTTCTTTTGACCTGATAATCATCTTTCTTGAGAACCACGATCGGTCCCATAGCTATTCCTTTATAAACAGATTTTCCCTGAAAACACTGCATCCTTACTTCCTCCTGCATTACTGTTATGTTACACCCATTCCAGGTTTTGGATCGGACTGATTACAGATTTGCTTCGAAGAATTCTTTGAGGCCTGCAATTGCAGCGTCTTCGTCAGCACCTTCAGCTGTTACAGTTACAGTTTCGCCCTGTTTTACACCGAGGGACATCAGCATCATAAGCTGTGTAAGTTTCTTTGTTTTGCCGTCTTTTGTGATTGTGCACTCGGACTCATACTTCTTTGCTTCTTTTACAAGAAGTCCTGCCGGTCTTGCGTGGATTCCCAGTTCGTCTTTGATTGTGTACTCGAATGTTTTCATGTTGTTTTTCTCCTCTTCTTTATATATTTTTATTAATAAACATTTTTATTCGGTCTCACTGTCCAGCATGCGCTCCAGATGCATTGCCAGGTAGCCGATCTCGATATCCGGCATCGGCAGTCCCAGACGCTTCTCCATCTCATGACAGATCCTCTCGGCTGCATCAAATGCCTCCGGGAACTTCACGGACATATATTCGTTCAGATTCATCTTGAGTTTCTCACCGTGAATCGTTCTTGCCACCATGTAACGTACATGGTTCATCAGACGGTTATATGCCAGTGACATCACATCGATGGAATTGCCTGTTTCTTTCTCAACAAGAGAAATACATTCCCGGACAGTCCGGGCGATCTCCATGGCCTGTGAAACCTTTTCATCTACAATGGCTGAGTGAACATGAAGGGCGATATAACCCGTCTCATGTTCATCAAGCTCTATCTGAAGTTTTTGCTTCAGAAGAGGTGCTATACAGCCAGCCACCTTGTATTCCTTGTAAAACAGGATACGGATGTCTTCCGTGAGAGGATTGCTGATCTGCTCTCCCTTCTGGATACGCCGGATCGCAAAATCAAGATGATCTGCCATCGGAAAAAGGATCGAACGGTCAACCTTGCCGAATTCCTTCTCTGCTTCTCTGAGCACTTCATTCGCAAGTTCCAGACATACCGGAGAAACTGAATTAATGATCTCTCTGGCATCCCCGCGCTCTGTCAGTTCTTTGAGTGAGTAGACTCTGGTATCCTGTGGCACTTCGATCGTCTGTCCCACTTTCTTGCCAAAAGCAACTCCCTTGCCCATGATCAGGCATTCCTGATTTGAATTTCCTTCAAGTCCGATAAAAGAATTGTGATTTAATAATTTTGCTATCCTGTACTTCATCCGTCTCTTCCCCATCCAGGGTCGTTCTTACTGAAGAACCTCGATCTCAAAGAGCGGTTCTCCGGCTTTGATCTGACCCTCCTGCAGCAGATGGATTCTCTGATTATCCTCCAGTTCTGTACAAAGAACCGGTGATGTGATAGAAGGTGCATTCGCTTTCAGGTATTCCAGATCCAGCTTGAGCATCGGATCACCCTTCTTGACTGTCTGACCGCTTTCTACCAGTGCTTCAAATCCCTCGCCGTTCAGTTTTACAGTATCGATTCCCACATGGATCAGCAGACTGATTCCTGAGTCTGTCACGAATCCAATGGCATGTTTTGTGTCAAAAACAAATGCAACTTCGCCGTCTTCCGGAGCTCGTACAAACGGATCTTCCGGTGTTACAACGGCACCATCGCCCATCATTTTCTGAGCAAAAGCTTCGTCCGGTGCAGTAGCAAGATCTGCTGCCAGTCCTGTGATCGGGCTGGAGATCACGATTCTCTCTACGACCTTCTGTTCTTTTGCTTCCTGTGTCTTGTCTGCTGTTTCCTGAACGCTCTCTGTAGTTTCTGCTTCCGCATAAGTATCCGGTGCAGTTTCCAGATAGTCTTCAAGGTTTGACTTAATTACTGTTACGTTTGGCCCATAGATGACCTGAACGCCCTGTCCTTTGTGTACCACGCCTGATGCTCCTGTTGCCTTGAGGATTCCGTCGTTTACTCTGGAAGCATCTTTGACTGTACAACGAAGTCTGGTTGCACAGCAGTCGACATCACTGATATTTTTCTTACCGCCAAGACCTCTTGTGATTGCTTCGCTGACAGCGTCTTCAGAAGCTGCTGCTCCTGCCTGTCCTGCTTCTCTGCGGGCATTTACATCGGCCTTTGTGTAAAGTTTTGTTTCTGTGTCATCATCTTCACGACCAGGAGTCTTGAAGTTGAACTTCTTGATCATGAATTTGAAAATAAAATAATATAAGAAGAAATAAATAATACCAACCGGGATTACTCTCATCCAGCTTGTCTTGGCATTTCCCTGAAGGATACCAAACAGGAAGAAGTCGAGCAGTCCGCCTGAGAATGTAAGTCCTACCGCAATGTTCAGTATATGTGCGATCATATATGCAGTTCCGGCAAGAACTACCTGTACTGCAAACAGTGCCGGAGCAACAAACAGGAAGGAGAATTCCAGAGGCTCGGTGATACCTGTTGCCATACATGCAAGTGCCGCGGAAAGAAGAAGACCGCCGGCAGCTTTTTTCTTCTCAGGTTTTGCACACTGATACATAGCCAGAGCTGCTCCCGGGAGACCAAAGATCATAAAGATAAACTCACCAGAGAAATACCTGGTTGCATCTGCGCTGAAATGTGCAATATTTGCAGAATCAGCAAGCTGTGCAAAGAAAATATTCTGTCCACCCTGAACCATCTGTCCGGCAACTTCCATCGTACCGCCTACGGCTGTCTGCCAGAAAGGCATGTAGAATACATGGTGCAGACCAAATGGGATCAGCGCTCTCTTAATAAGTCCAAAGATCAGAGTTCCTACATATCCGGAACCTGTTACCAGTCCGCCCAGTGCGTAAATTCCGTTCTGGACAACCGGCCATACAAAGTAAAGAAGAATTCCCACAAACATATATACAATTGTGGAAATGATCGGTACAAATCTTGTGCCTCCGAAGAATGACAGTGCATTCGGAAGCTGAATCCTGTAAAACTTATTGTGGAGTGCTGCCACACCAAGTCCTACGATAATACCGCCAAACACACCCATCTGTAAGGACTGGATGCCACATACAGAAGTGATGGTTCCCTCCAGTACAGACTCAGCGATCTCACCATTGTCAAGAATCTGTCCTGTGATAGTCAGCATTGCGTTGATCGCTGTATTCATTACGAAATACGCGATAACTGCTGATAAAGCGGATACTTCTTTTTCTTTTTTGCCATACCGATCGCAACACCTACAGCAAAGATCAAGGGGAGGTTATCAAATACTGCACTTCCTACCTTGTTCATGATCATCAGGAGGGCGTTCAGAATCGTTCCCTCACCGAGAATACTTGTCAGGTGATACGTTTCGATCGTGGTTGCATTGGTAAATGAGCTTCCGATTCCGAGAAGAAGACCGGCTACCGGAAGGATTGCGATCGGGAGCATAAAGCTTCGTCCCACTCGCTGCAGAACACTGAAAATCTTGTCCTTCATTTCACATACTCCTTTTTCCTGTGCCTTTGGCACATCCCTAAATTTATTGTTAAGAAGTGAGTATGTGTATTATGTAGGTGTTTTTATACAAAAAAAAGGCACTAATACACATAAACACTCCTTGTTATGTATAGTTAATGCCTCCTAAATCGAGTTACACACTACAACCAAACAAAATATAACATGGTCATAAACGCTTTGTCAAGCTACTCTTTTTATTATTTTTTAATTTTATCTGAGGAAGGCGAAAGGCTCCTCGTCCTTCAGAAAATGCATCAGCATGTAAGCACACATGATGGCAACATTTTCTTCCTTAAGGATCCTTCTGACCTCGTCGCGGTCAGCGAGAACGACCTCGATCTCCTCAGTGTCCTCCTGGGCTGCCTTGCTGATCTCGCCGCTGGCATAGCCATAAACGGTTGCACAGGATTCGTCTGTCATGCCAATCGTGGTAAAGTATGGCTTCTCATATGCCGAATCTACCTTGAGCGGTTCGAGCTTCAGACCTGTCTCCTCATACATCTCGCGGACAGCACCCTCGTGAAACTCCTCGTTCGGCTCTACAAGCCCTGCCGGGAATTCATAGATGTAACCGCCCAGCGCATAGCGGTACTGGCGGATCAGAACAACCTTATCCTTCTTCTCGCCGTAAACACTGTAAATGATCACTCCGTCCGGATCATTGCGTCCGGTCTTCATCTTGAGGGATGGAATGTCCTTTGCTCTGGATGCCACGTAATAAGATACCGGTGTATTATGTACGCTGGTCGCATCTACATGGTAGAGATTGACGAAACGGTTGTCTGTAAGTTTTTGTACATCATGAATTTTTCCCATATTATAGAGAACCTTCTTTCCTGCACGAATCTACCGTGCAATATTATACTGTGTGTTCTCCGGTGTGAATGAATCAGTCACCCTTGAGAACTACGCGGATTCGTTTGTAAATAAAGAACACGATCACTGACATCAGGATATATTTGAATAAGTTAAATGGAACAATGATCAGTGCAACGAAACCAAGAAGACTGTTTACGGAATGATTTACTGCTGCTCCCATTTCGATGAAAGCTTCGATTGGCATACCAAATGCTTTACCATATGCCGGAAGAAGAACAAATGCATTCATCAGGCAGGCTGCTGCTGTTGTCAGTACTGTACCTGCTGCCATTCCCATAACTGCATGCTTACGGCTCTTTACATTGTGGAGTCTGTAGATCAGTCCTGCCGGTACTACAAATGTACATCCAAAAAGGAAGTTTGCAAAATCACCAACACCTGCTGTTACAGTTCCCATTGTCACCAGATGCACCAGAATCTTGACAAGCTCGATAAAAATACCTGCTACCGGTCCCATCGCAAAAGCTCCTACCAGTACCGGGATTTCTGAGAAATCCAGCTGATAGAAAGACGGCGCCAGGAACGGAATTGGAAATTCAAAATTCATTAAGATTCCGGCAAGAGCTCCCAGCATTGCAATCTGTGTGATCGTCCGGGTACGGCTCCTCTGCATTACATTTCCATTTCTTAAAACCTGTTCACTCATACTTCTCTCTCCTTTGAATTATCTTTTTTTAAAAGAAAATTCTACGCTATGCTGTGGCAAACGACTCTTATTTGTAAAAAGAAATCGATTTTGCAGCATAAAAAATCCCCGGAATCATCTTCCCGGGGTACTGAGCACGTATGAATTATTCGTGTTCTTCTCTCATCCAGACTTTACTGTCGGTTCCGGAATTCTGGCTCTCTGTAAGCCAGTCACCAGATCAGCCGCATTACGCGGGTCGCGGACTATACCGCCGGTAGGGAATTCCGATCTTCTGTAAATCAGTCACCCTGCCCCGAAGAATTTTCTTTTATCTGAGAGATATTATACAACTAACTTTCTTACAATGCAATAGAAAATAATAAAGACACTGACAATTTTGAAAAACATTTTCAAAAATATATCAGTGTCTCTATGAATTTAATACTATATTCTTATCGTTCTTCGCGGAAATACGGAAGTCCCAGTGCAGCCGGCGGCTGATGCTCTTTCTTCTTTCGGAAGCTTGTGAATACCAGAACGATGATGGTTACGACATATGGAAGAGCCTTGAATACTTCCTGCATGCTTCTTCCGAGTCCCGGAATATACAGGTACAGGATGTAAAGTGCCCCAAAGAGGAATGCTCCCCAGATCGCATTGAGCGGTTTCCACAGCGCAAAAATAACCAGTGCGACTGCAAGCCATCCACGGTCACCAAAGCCGTTATCTGTCCAGGTTCCGCCGGAGTATTCCATTACGAAATACAGACCGCCAAGTCCTGCCAGGCCTGCACCGATACAGGTTGACAGATATTTGTATTTGATAACGTTGATACCGGCTGCATCTGCAGTTCCCGGGTTCTCACCGATCGCACGGAGGTTCAGTCCCATTCTCGTTTTAAATAAGAAGAATGACAGTGCGATCGCTGCGATCACACAGAGATAAGTCATAAATCCGTAGTTAAATAAGATCGGTCCGATTACAGGGATCTTGGATAAGCCAGGGATTTTTGCCGTATAGGCACTTCCTGTTACCTTAACAGAAATCTGTCCGACACCACCGGCAAGTTTGGAGATGGAACCACCAAAGAAGTTACCAAATCCAGTACCAAAGATGGTAAGGGCAAGACCTGTTACGTTCTGGTTTACACGAAGTGTGATCGTCAGGATACTGTAGATCAGTCCACCGATCATTGCACATGCAAATGCACATACAAACGATATCAGAACTCCGACAAAAGCATTCGGGTTCGGATTGTCTTTTTCATAAAGGAAGGCTCCCATCAGTCCGGCGATACCTCCCATGTACATGATTCCCGGGATACCAAGGTTCAGGTTACCGGATTTTTCCGTCATGATCTCTCCAAGCGCACCATACAGAATACAGATGCCCTGGACAATTGCTTTTTGAATAAAAATGGTCAGTACACTCATTGCATCTTCCTCCTATTTCTTTGCACGCTTTACTCTGTAATTGATAAAAAATTCTGCTCCGATCAGGAAAAACAGAATGATTCCAAGGATTACATCAGATGCATTCTCGTTCAGTCCATACTGTGTCGCGATCTGAACAGCACCCTGATCCATGAATACGATACCAAAAGAAACAGCTACCATAATAAAGGTATTGAATTTTGAAAGCCACGCAACGATGATCGCTGTAAATCCGCGGCCACCTGCTGTCGCAGTAGAGATCGTATGGCTCGCGCCGCTGACAATTACAAATCCTGCGATACCGCAGATCGCACCGGAAATTGCCATGGTACGGATGATGACTTTCTTTACATGGATACCTGCATATCTGGCGGTATTTTCACTCTCACCGACTACAGCGATCTCATAACCCTGTTTGCAGTATTTCAGGTAGATGAACATACCGACTGTCAGGATCAGGACGATCAGCACATTCCATCCATATTTCTGTCCAAAGAGCTCTGGCAGCCATCCTGCCTGTGTTGCCTGATTGATGATACCGACTGTATTGGATCCTTTTGGATTTTCCCAGAAAACAATGCAGTAGGTAATGACCTGCATCGCAACGTAGTTCAGCATCAGTGTGAACAGTGTCTCATTGGTATTCCAGTATGCCTTGAATACTGCCGGGATCATTCCCCAGATCATGCCGCCAATGGCACTTGCAATAAACATTACGATCAGAAGCAGAATCGGTGACATTTTGTCCCCTGCATAGATCATTACTGCTGCAGAGCATGCTCCACCGATCAGGATCTGGCCTTCTGCACCGATGTTCCAGAATTTCATCTTGAATGCCGGTGCAAGACCGATCGCGATACACAGAAGGATCATCGTATCACGGATCGTCTGCCAGATACGGCGCTCGGAGCCCATGGCTCCATCCCAGATTGCCTTGTATACATCTACCGGATTCATTTTGACAAGTGCCACGATCACTGCACCACACACGATCAGTGCAAGGATCAGTGCGATAAAACGGATCAGAAGTCTTTCCTGCCATCCGGCTTTGTTTCTTCGTTTACTTACCTGTAAGAAAGGTTCTTTATTCATTGACAGCCCCTCCTTTTTCGTGCTTCGTCATGAGAAGACCGATTCCTTCTTTGGTCGCTGTTCTTCCGTCAACCACTCCGCTGATCCTGCCGCCACAGAGAACTGCGATACGGTCACAGAGTTCCAGTACAACGTCCAGATCCTCAATGACGCAGACAACTGCAACGCCTTTTTTCTTCTGTTCGTTCAGAAGCTGATAGATAACATGAGAAGTGTTGATATCCACGCCTCGTGTCGGGAAAGCGACAAGGAGAACTTTCGGGTTCTGTGCGATCTCACGTCCAACCAGAACTTTCTGGACATTTCCACCGGACATCTGGCGGACCGGAGCGGAAATACTCGGTGTCATGACTTCAAGCTGATCTTTGATCTTCTGTGCAAGGGCTCTCGGACCTTTACGGTCGAGGAAAGGACTTTTGCCGTTGCGGTAGCTTCTAAGCATCATATTATCGGTCATATCCATGTCTCCGACGAGTCCCATACCGATACGGTCCTCAGGAACGAAAGCAAGACTGATTCCTGCTTCATTGATAGAAATGGAATCCATTCCAGAAGTTCCATTCCGCTTCCATTGTCATCCAGAAGTCGGATGGAACCACTTTCTACATCCTGCAGACCGGCGATCGCTCCAGAAGTTCCTTCTGGCCGCTTCCGGAAATACCGGCAATACCAAGGATCTCACCTGTGTTTACTGTCAGATCTACATCATCCAGAGTTTTGACATCGTCTTTGTCCTTACAGTTTACGCCTTCAATGACCAGGCGCGGCTTTATATTCTCCGGCTTCGGACGCTCGATATTCAGGTCAACTCTTGCGCCAACCATCATTTCAGAAAGGCTCTGCACATTTGCCTGGGCAGTTTCCACAGTGTCAATATACTGGCCTTTACGGAGGATCGCCACGCGGTCAGACAGTGCAAGAACCTCCTGCAGTTTATGCGTGATAATGATGATCGCACATCCGTCATCTCTCATGTTACGAAGGATATCAAATAATCTGTCGGCTTCCTGCGGTGTCAGCACGCTGTCGGCTCATCCAGTATCAGGATCCTGGCACCACGATAAAGCATCTTTACGATTTCGACGGTCTGTTTCTCGGAAACGGACATTTCGTAGATTTTCTTTGAAAGATCTAGTCAAATCCGTACTTGTTGACCAGTTTCTGGATATCCTCTGTGATCTTTTTCATATTGAGTCTTGCCTTGCCCGGCAGACCCAGGACGATATTTTCGGCTGCTGTCAGTACATCTACCAGTTGAAATGCTGATGTACCATACCGATTCCAAGTTCGTAGGAATCCTTCGGCGAACAGATTGTTACCTCCTTGCCATTTACAAAAATATGTCCTTCATCCGGATAATAAATTCCGTAGATCATATTCATGAGAGTTGTCTTGCCGCTTCCGTTTTCACCCAGGATCGCAAGAATCTCTGATTTTCTCAGCGTGAGATTTACATGGTCATTCGCCTGGACGGATCCAAAACGCTTGGAAATATCCTTAAGTTCAAGTGCATAAGTTTCTCCCACTGTCATTCCCTCCTTTTCTGTCTATAGACAAGAAAAAAGCAGAGCTGCTGACGAGCAGCCCTGCCTGTTTCAAATCTTATTCTGTAATAGAAGTGATTCCGTCGATCGCTACATCGAATGCCGGTGCAGAACCATATTCGGATTCATGGAAGTATCCGTCAGAAACGTATTCTGTGTCGCTGCCGTCTTTCTTATAGGTAGTAAGTTCTTTGCCATCTACTGTGAATGTAGAGGTATCAAATACATGAAGAGATCCGTCTGCAAGTGCGTCTTCTACTTCTTTTACTTTCTCATCTGTTCCTTCTGCTACAACGTTCTCGTTGAGTGGTGTGATCTTGTCTGCACCATCGGAGAAGCCTTTGCACCAGTCAGTATCGATTGCTGTGCCATCAAGCATGCACTGTACTGCATATGTGTAATATACACCCCAGTCCATGGATGCGGATGTAAGTGCTGTGTTAGGAGCAACGGATGTCATATCAATGTTGTATCCAACGCAAGGAACGCCTGCTGCTTCACATGCTGTAGGAGCACCTGTTGTATCTGCATGCTGGCTGATCAGAACACATCCGTCAGAGATCAGGGCATCTGCACATTCTTTCTCAAGGTCGAAGCTTGCCCAGCTGTTTGTGTATTTAACTTCCATTGTTACGGACGGGCATACGCTCTTAGCTCCAAGGTAGAAGGAAGTGTATCCGGAAATAACCTCTGCGTACGGGAATGCACCTACATAACCCATTTTGCAGTTATCCTCTGTAATAGTGCCGTCCTCGATCATCTGATTCAGTTTCAGACCTGCTACTACACCGGATACATAACGTGCTTCATAAATATTTGTGAAGTAGTTGTGCATGTTGGAAAGTCCGCTTGATGCTGCCTGAGTTCCTGTTGCATGACAGAACTGAACGTCCGGATATTCTCCTGCTGCTTCAAGGATATAAGTTTCATGTCCAAAGCTGTTTGCAAAGATGATCTGACATCCCTGGTCTGCAAGGTCTGCTGCTGCATCGTAGCATCCTTCGTCTTCACCGATCAGAGTTTTCTCGATGACCTGTGAATCATCCAGTCCAAGGTTCTCTACCATTTCGTCGATACCAGCCATGTGAGCTGCTGTATAGCCTTCGTTCTCATCTCCGATATAGATCGCACCAATCTTGATGTCTTCCTTTGCGATTCCTGCGCCACTTTCGCTGTCATCACTTGCATATACAGGTGCTGTCATAGAAACTGCCATTGCTGCTGCAAGTCCGATTGCCAATGCTTTTTTCATTCTTCTTTCCTCCATTTTCTCTTTTCTCCTCTACCTACAGTTCACCGAACAAAAGAGGCACAACACTTTCTGTTACGCCTCTTTGCAAGTGCTTTTACTATACATTCCGATCTGCAAATTGTCAATAAATTCGAACAAAAACGCATTATTTATTTGACACCCTAATTTTTTTTTGTTATTTTATTTTCGCATAATCTTAAATTAGGAAATCTTTGGCGGTTTTGTCCGAAGTCTCAGCATTTCTCCTTGACTTTTTCGCGTTAAAGCATTTATACTTTTAAAAAGTTAATTCGATTCAAGTGTGAATCAACAAAACAGGAGGACTTGAAATATGAAAAAGCAGATTTTAGCAGGTGTTCTTTCTGCAACAATGGTAGTTGGCATGGGCGGTGTCAGCGTATTCGCAGCAGATAATGCAGATGATAAAACTTACAACATCGGTATTTGCCAGCTTGTACAGCATGAGCACTTGACGCAGCAACACAGGGATCAAGGATGCCATCACAGAAGAACTTGGCGACAAAGTTACATTTGATGAGCAGAACGCACAGGGTGATTCCAATACCTGTTCTACTATCATCACAGACTTCGTTTCTGACGGTGTAGACCTGATCCTTGCAAACGCAACTCCTGCACTTCAGGCAGCTTCAGCTGGTACAGCAGATATCCCGATCCTTGGTACTGCAGTTACCGAATATGGTGTTGCACTTGACCTTGACGATTTCGACGAACTGTTGGAACCAACATTTCCGGTACATCTGACCTTGCTCCACTGGATCAGCAGGCAGCAATGCTCAACGAACTGTTCCCGGATGCAAAGAACGTCGGACTTGTTTACTGCTCCGCAGAAGCAAACTCCCAGTACCAGGTAGATACAGTAAAGGATGCCCTTGAAAAATTAGGATACACCTGCACTTACTACGCATTCTCAGATTCCAACGACCTTTCTTCCGTAGCTACTACAGCTGCTACAGAAAGCGATGTGATCTACGTACCAACAGATAACACAGTTGCTTCCAACACAGAGATCATCAACAACATCTGCCTTCCTGAGAAAGTTCCGGTAATCGCCGGTGAAGAAGGTATCTGCCAGGGATGCGGTGTTGCTACTCTTTCCATCAGCTACTATGACCTTGGTGTTGCTACAGGTAAAATGGCACTCAAAGTTCTCGTTGACGGAGAAGACATTTCCACAATGCCAATCGAATATGCTCCACAGTTCACCAAAGAATACAACCCGGAGATCTGTGACGAACTTGGAATCACAGTTCCGGATGACTATGTGGCAATCGGTGCTGACGATGCAGCAGACGAAGAAGAAACATCCGAGGATGCTGATGCAGAAGCAGCAGACGACACAGCAGAGGAAGATACTGCTGAAGAAGCTGAATAATTCTGACAATTAATCTAAAATCACAAATTCACACTGACAGCGGGAGAGGAATAACCTTTCTCGCTTTCTGTGTCATCAGGAGGAACTATAAAAATGAACATTATGAGCTTAATCAATGCACTTCCGGGTGCTTCTGCCCAGGGTCTGATATGGGGATCATGGCAATCGGTGTCTATCTTACTTTCCGTATTCTGGACGTAGCCGACCTTACTGTTGATGGTACCATGTGTACCGGAGGTGCTGTCTGCGTTATGATGCTTATGAGCGGTCATAACATCTGGGTATCCATGCTTGCTGCAACCGGCGCAGGAATGCTTGCCGGTCTTGCAACAGGAATCTTCCACACTTTCATGGGAATCCCGGCGATCCTTGCCGGAATCCTGACACAGCTTGGTCTTTACTCTGCCAACCTCAAGATCATGGGCAAAGCAAACCAGGCAGTCAACGGAAACAAATACAACCTTCTTGTTTCCCTTCGAAATGTCAAAAATGTTCCATTTTATCAGAATACAATTCTGATTGTTGCAATCTTTATCGTTGTTCTGATCGCGATCCTGTACTGGTTCTTCGGTACTGAACTCGGATGTTCTCTCCGTGCTACCGGATGTAACCCGAATATGTCCCGTGCACAGGGTATCAACACAGATGTATGCAAGGTACTCGGACTTATGATCTCCAACGGACTGGTTGCTCTTTCCAGTGCACTTCTTGCACAGTATCAGGGATTCGCTGATGTCAACATGGGACGTGGCGCGATCGTTATCGGTCTTGCTGCTGTTATCATCGGCGAGGCGATCTTCGGAAAGATCTTCCGCAACTTTGCTCTTCGTCTTCTGAGCGTTGCATTTGGTTCTATCCTCTACTATCTGGTACTCCAGACTGTTATCTGGCTCGGAATCGATACAGACCTTCTGAAGATGCTGTCTGCACTTGTAGTAGCGATCTTCCTTGCTGTACCTTACTGGAAAGTAAAATATTTTTCAAAACCTACGAAACGTGGAGGTAACAACTGATGCTTGAGCTGAAAAACATTTACAAAACTTTTAATCCTGGAACTATCAATGAAAAAGTGGCTCTGAACGGTCTGAACCTCACTCTGAATGAAGGAGATTTTGTTACAGTTATCGGTGGAAATGGTGCCGGTAAATCTACCATGCTGAATGCAGTTGCGGGTACATGGATGGTCGATGAAGGACATATCATCATTGATGGTGTTGATGTTACGAAATTATCAGAACATAAGAGAGCAGCCTACCTGGGACGTGTTTTCCAGGACCCTATGACTGGTACTGCTGCTACAATGGGTATCGAAGAAAATCTTGCACTGGCGAAACGTCGTGGAAAACTTCGTCTGCTGAAACCCGGTATCACAAAGGCAGAACGTGCAGAATATAAAGAATTACTTAAGATCCTTGGTCTGGGACTTGAGGACCGTCTTACTTCCAAGGTCGGACTTCTTTCCGGTGGACAGAGACAGGCGCTGACACTGCTTATGGCTACGCTTCAGAAGCCGAAGCTGCTTCTGCTGGACGAACATACCGCAGCACTCGACCCAAAGACAGCGGCGAAGGTACTTGAGATCACAGAAATGATCGTAAACCGGGATCACTTGACTACAATGATGATCACTCATAATATGCAGGACGCGATCATCCATGGAAATCGTCTGATCATGATGATGGAAGGCAAGATCATCTGGATATCCAGGGTGAAGAAAAAAAGAAACTGACCGTACGCGACCTCCTCGACCAATTCGAAAAAGCCAGCGGCCAGGAATTCAGTAATGACTCCGCTCTGCTGAGTTAAAAGTTCCTTCCACTGCCTCCATACTCCAAACATCCCAGCGGTACACAACGGCCTACGACCGTTCGCGTACCGCGTCCCCCTTGCTCCCCATTCCGGTATTATGGGGAGTCTTGAGGAGCGGAGGGGCTGGGTGTTTGAGATGGGGAACAGCTTCCCCACACGACCACGCATATACCGTCTCCTACTTCGTTCCCTTCATAGAAAGACTGATTCTTTTTTTTCTTTGAGGTCTACGCCGATCACGCGCACATCCACAACATCTCCAACAGACACTGCCTCAAGCGGATGTTTGATATATTTCTCACTCATCTCAGAAATATGCACCAGTCCATCCTGATGCACTCCGATATCTACGAAAGCTCCAAAATCAATCACATTTCGCACTGTACCCTTAAGGATCATACCCTCTTTCAGATCCTTCATATCAAGTACATCCGTCCTCAGAACCGGTTTCGGCATCTCATCTCGTGGGTCTCTTGCCGGTTTTTCCAGCTCTTTAACGATGTCACGAAGTGTCGGCTCTCCTACGCCAAGCTCCTCTGCGAGCTTCTTGTAATTTTTGATCTGCTTTGAGATTCCGCTCAGCTTGCCAACCGTGATATCCTCCGGTGCATAGCCAAGTTTTTCCAGAAGCTTCTGCGCTGCCTCATAACTCTCCGGATGCACACTCGTTGCATCCAGTGGATTCTTGCCGCCTGTGATACGCGCGAATCCTGCACACTGCTCAAACGCCTTCGGTCCGAGCTTCGCAACCTTGAGAAGCTCACGACGGCTCTCAAACCTGCCGTTCTCCTCACGATACGCAACGATATTTTTCGCGATCGCCTTGCTGATACCGGAAATATACTCCAGAAGCGATGCAGACGCCGTATTCAGATCCACACCAACCTTATTTACACAGTCCTCAACAACTCCACTCAGTGCCTCACCAAGCTTCTTCTGGTTCATATCATGCTGATACTGTCCGACACCGATCGACTGCGGTGTGATCTTAACGAGCTCTGCAAGCGGATCCTGAAGACGTCTTGCGATGGAAGCCGCACTTCTCTGTCCCACATCAAAATTCGGGAACTCCTCTGTTGCCAGCTTGCTCGCGGAATATACAGAAGCACCAGCCTCATTCGTGATCACATACTGAACTTTCTCCGGGATTTCCTTAAGCAGTTCCACAATGATCTGCTCAGACTCCCTGGACGCTGTTCCATTTCCAAGAGAAATAAGAGAAACATTGTATTTCCTGATCAGTTTCTTAAGTGTATCTTTTGCCGCCTGGATCTTCTTCTCATTAGTCGGTGCTGTCGGATAGATCACAGTCGTATCCAGCACTTTTCCGGTAGGATCTACGACTGCCAGCTTGCATCCTGTACGGAATGCCGGGTCCCAGCCGAGGACAACTTTGCCTACGATCGGAGCTGCATCAGAAGCTGCTCAAGTTTTTTCCAAAGACATGGATCGCACCGTCCTCAGCGTTTTCTGTCAGGCTGCTGCGGATCTCCCTCTCAATCGCCGGGGCGATCAGACGCTTGTAGCTGTCCTCCACTACTTCACGGAGAACCGGTGTTGTGATCGGATTATCCTTTGCCAGGACCTGCTTCTGCAGCCAGCCAAGAATTTCTTCCTCCGGTGCATTTACCTTGACTGTGAGGATTTTTTCCTTCTCACCACGGTTCAGGGCGAGCACACGATGTCCGGCAAGCTTCTTGATCGGCTCCTCAAATTCATAGTACATCTCATATACAGAAGACTCTTCCGGTTTCTTCGCTGCAGATGCAACAGAACCTTTTTCATGGTAAGGTCACGGATATAGATTCGATAATCTGCCTCATCAGAAATCGTCTCTGCCAGAATATCCTTCGCTCCGTTCAGCGCGTCCTCTACGGTCTCTACGCCTTTTTCCTCAGAAAGAAAAGCTTTAGCTTCCTCTTCCAGCGGTTTCTTTGTCATCTGAAGCATGATGATATTCGCCAGCGGCTCAAGTCCTTTTTCCTTCGCAATGATCGCTCTTGTACGTCTCTTCGGACGGTATGGACGATAAAGGTCCTCTACTACTACGAGGGTCTTGGCATCCAGAATCTGCTTCTTCAGTTCCGGTGTCAGTTTGCCCTGCTCTTCAATGCTTGTAAGTACCTGATTTTTCTTATCTTCCAAATTTCTCAGGTAAAGAAGTCTTTCGTGCAGGGTACGGAGCTGCTCATCGTTCAGAGAGCCTGTCGCTTCTTTACGATAACGGGAAATAAACGGGATCGTACATCCCTCATCGATCAGCTTTACAGCAGCCTCTACCTGCCATTTCTGTACTTTAAGTTCGTCGGTTATCACCTGAATAATATCCATAAATAAAAATCTCCTTTTGTGCCCGTAAATAAATCTGCTTAATAACTATGCTTCTGCATTATAATCGTCTGATGCCGTATTTTTGTAAAAAGACTCTTCCTTCTTCTCCGGCTCATCAAACTCTCCCAGAATATCTCTGTAAAAAGCCGTTTCAGACGCTTCCATATACGGAAGTACCCACAGAAGCGGAATCCCCATGAATAGAAGCGACACGATCAGCAGCGGTGCAAAGCTTAGCTGCAGCATAAGATACTGCCAGATATGTCCCTTCATCAAACGCATGCTCTGTTTCAGGGACTCTACTCCTCCCATCTCCGGATTATCTGCCAGAAGATAAAAACTGAGCGCAAGCGGTACTGTGATAAGTACATTCAGTACTACACTCAGGATCATGATTCCCATGATCATCTGCATCCAGTTCATCTGCGCTTCGATCGTGCTTCCTGGATCGGTCAGATATACCGCAAAATAGATCGGAAGCTGTGAAACTGTGTTCAGAAGTGCCATTACAAATGCCGCGATCAGCACTCTGTCCGGCTGATTATGAAACATATACAGAAGATTTCCAAGGCTGAACTCCCTGCCTCTGCTCATATTCAACATCATATAGCTGTATCCTGTACCGAATACCATGCGATCAGCGACACAACAAATACAAAAATCTGCCCGGCTGCGATCTCCAGCATAGAATTTCCCGGAAAAAGCTCCAGCGAAAAGGACATTTCCCAGAAAGTTTCACCGCCATATAAGCCAGCATTCCCGCGATCGCGATGATCCAGTTTCCTCTGAGAGCCTGCCTTGGCACTTGTTTTCCAGTATTTTCGGTTTCTTTTCATTTTTGACTCCTGTTTTCTGTAAACAACGAAGGAATTCCACCCCTGAAACCACAGAGATGAAATTCCTTCCATTTTATTTAATCTGCCAGGTTAAATGCGTCATGTACTGCGTTCATCGCTCTTACACCGTCTTTTTCGTTGATAAGAACTGTCACGCGGATCTCTGATGTGGAGATCATGTTAATGTTAACGCCCTCATTATAAAGACTCTCAAACATCTTTGCCGCAACACCAGGATTACTCATCATTCCGGCTCCGACAATAGAAAGTTTGGCAATATTTCTCTCAGAATGAAGTTCCTGGTATCCAAGTCTTGCTTTGTTTTCATCAAGGACTGCCATTGCATCATCCAGATCCTTGTCATCTACGGTGAAGGAAATATCCTTGGTTCCCGCACGTCCGATAGACTGAAGGATCACATCTACGTTGATGTTTTTCTTTGCCAGTACATCAAATAATCTGAACGCCACGCCCGGGGTATCCTTCAGACCGATCACGGCGATTCTTACTGCATCTGTATCAAGCGCAACTCCGCTGATCAGCATTCTTTCCACTGTTACTTCCTCCTTTACAACAGTTCCTTCGCTTGTATTCAAACTGGAACGTACCACGAGCGGTACGCCGTATTTCTTTGCCATTTCCACAGAACGATTGTGGAGCACTCCGGCACCAAGTGTTGCCAGATCCAGCATCTCATCATAAGTGATCTCCTTGAGCTTGCGGGCTGTCGGAACTTTACGCGGATCTGCTGTATATACGCCGTCTACGTCAGTGTAGATCTCGCAGGCATCTGCATGAAGTGCCGCTGCCAGAGCAACTGCTGTCGTATCGGAGCCGCCTCTTCCAAGCGTTGTATAATCATCGTATTTATTGACTCCCTGGAAACCTGTCACAACAACGATCTTGTGGTTTTCCAGTTCTCTCTTGATTCTTTCGGTATCAATCCTCTTGAGTCTTGCATTTCCGTGAACGCTTGTAGTATGCATTGCGACCTGGAATGCGTTCAGAGAAACAGACGGAACGCCCAGTTTATCGAATGCCATGGACATCAGTGCCACGGACATCTGCTCTCCGATCGTAAAAAGCATATCCATCTCACGCTTCGGCGGTTTCTCATTGATATCCTTTGCCATAGTGATGAGTTCATCTGTGTATTTACCCATTGCAGAAAGAACTACCACCACATCATTGCCTTTTTTGTATTCTTCTATGCATCTTCCGGCGACATTAAAGATACGCTCTTTGTTTGCAACTGAAGTGCCGCCGAATTTTTTTACTATTAACATAGTTTCTCCCCCGAAAAAAATGTCAGTCTTTGACACGGATCATAGTGACCACACTGCCATTTAATTTCTGAACTTTTTCTTTATATTCTCCCTGTTTCATCTTGGTGGTGATAAATCCAAATTCACCCGGGAGGTTCTTGAGATTTACGATCTCAACGTCGTCAAAAACAGCTTCTACCTGGTCTACGGTTGTGCCTTCGACTCTTACAAAAAATCTTCCCTCAACTTCATCCATCGGAATCAGTTCAAGCGGTTTGCTGGACCAGTTTGTCATAATGTTCTTGTGGAGGTGCTTTGCTTCGTCTACTACGTCAGCAACTACTGCGCTTGCTGTCGGAAGTTTGCCTGCGCCGCTTCCATAGAACATTGCATCACCAAGGACATTGCCATGGACAAATACTGCATTGAATACGTCATTTACGCTGTAAAGCGGGCTGCTCTTACCTACCAGGAACGGTGCTACCATTGCGTAGAAAGAATCGTCTCCGATCTTGCGGCTGGTACCGAGAAGTTTGATCGTCATGTCAAGTTCTTCTGCGTACTGCATATTCTCTGGTGTGATCTTGGTGATTCCTTCGGTATAAATATCCTCGTAATTCAGGAATTTACCGTATGCCAGAGAAGAAAGGATCGCGATCTTACGGCATGCATCATATCCCTCTACATCGGCTGTCGGGTCTGCCTCGGCGTATCCCTTTGCCTGAGCTTCCTTGAGAACTGTATCAAATTCGCAGCCTTCTGTGCTCATCTTGTACATCATGTAGTTGGTGGTTCCGTTGAGGATACCTGTGATCTCATCGATCTCATCTGCTGTCAGAGAAGAGTTCAGTGCACGGATGATCGGGATTCCACCACCGCAGCTTGCTTCAAACAGGAAGTTGATGTTTTTCTCGCGTGCGATCTCCATAAGTTCCGGGCCGTGTTTGGCTACCAGGGCTTTGTTGGAGGTGCAGACGCTTTTGCCGGATTCGAGGGCACGTTTTACAAAGGTGTATGCCGGCTCGATTCCTCCCATAACTTCTACTACGATGTCTACCTCCGGATCGTTTGCGATCACGTCATAGTCGTGAACAAGGACTTTCTCTACCGGATCTCCCGGGAAATCTCTCAGATCCAGTACATATTTGATGTTGATCTCTGCGCCGGCTCTCTTATTGATGCTGTTATGGTTGGTGTTGATAACCTCTACCACACCGCTTCCTACTGTACCGTATCCTAATACTGCAATATTTACCATAGCTTGGTTTCCTCCTGCGTTCTTTCTTATAGTTATTCTCTTCCGAGGATCTTCAGATAATGGATTCCATCTCTCTGTTCGATCTCATCCACCATAGCCTCTGCGTCTCCCTCACCCGGCAGGATATCCACGCTGAGTGTGAGGGTTGCCACTCCATTGATCGGAATACTCTGATGGATCGTCAGGATATTTCCATGGAAACGTGCAATGGTCTGAAGCACAACAGACAAGATTCCCGGTTCATCATCCATCTGAATGATGAAAGTGATCGTCTTTCCTCTGGCTTCTTCGTGAAAAGGAAAATATCATCCTTATATTTATAAAAGGAGCTTCTGCTGATACCGGTCTGCTCTGCTGCTTCCTGCACAGTGCTCACTTTCTCTGAATCGAGTAATTTCTTTGCCTGTACCACTTTCAACAAAACTTCCGGAACCGCTCGCTCCCTGACTACAAAATACTTCTTTTTTTCTGTTGTTTTTCCCATTATGACCTTCCTGTCTCTGCTGACTTTATCGTTACTGTTCACAGCAACTCTTTATCCATTTGATGAAACACATATCCCTCTCAGGAGATGTCCGTTTTCAAAAGACAACTGTTTTCCCATGAGGGATATGTTATCACACCTCTGCAAAGTCTGCAAGGCTTTTTTGCCTTATGATTCAGCCGGTTTCTTGGCTAATGCGATCCATTTCAGGTAGGCGTTGATGAACGGATCGATGTCTCCGTCAAGAACTGCGTCTACATTTCCGGTTTCTTCGCTTGTTCTGTGATCCTTGACCATGGTGTATGGCTGCATAACATAGGATCTGATCTGATTTCCCCAGCCGATATCGGTTACTTCACCACGGATACCGGAAAGTTTCGCTTCTGCTTCCTGCTGCTTGAGGAGGAAAAGTTTGGCTTTCAGCATCTGCATGGCTTTGTCCTTGTTCATGTGCTGAGAACGTTCATTCTGACACTGTACTACGATTCCTGTCGGGAAATGTGTAATACGGATCGCGGATGATGTCTTGTTGATATGCTGTCCACCGGCACCGCTGCTTCGGTAGGTATCGATACGGATGTCGTCATCGTTGATCTCTACATCCAGGTCTTTCTTGATATCCGGCATAACATCGCAGGATACGAAGGAAGTCTGGCGTTTGCCTGCTGCATTGAACGGAGAAATACGGACAAGACGGTGTACACCTTTCTCGGATTTGAGATAGCCGTAAGCATTCTCTCCGTTGACCTGGAAGGTAACGGATTTGACACCGGCTTCATCGCCGTCGAGGTAATCAAGCACTTCCATACTGAATCCCTTGCGGTCTACCCAGCGGCTGTACATACGATAAAGCATTCCACACCAGTCACAGGCTTCTGTTCCACCTGCTCCGGCATTGAGCTTGATGATCGCATTTTCGCTGTCATATTCTCCTGACAGTAATGTTTTAACACGGATGCTGTCGAAATCCTTCTGGAATTCGTCGAGCATCTCCTGAATCTCCGGAATGATCTCCGGATCATTTTCTTCATATCCCATCTCGATCATGGTTTCCATATCTTCCAACTGGGTCTCCAGATTGTGGTATGTCTCCATGTCGTCCTTCATGCTCTTGAGTTCTTTCATCTTCTGCTGTGAAACCTCTGCATCATCCCAGAAGTCCGGTGCTTCCATTTCACGCTCTAATTCTTCAACCCTCTGCTCTTTGTTAGCGAGGTCAAAGTGAATCCCTCACTTCCACTAATGGTTCTGTGTATGTTGCAAGAATACTCTTGAACTGATCTAATTCAACCACAGCTTCACCTTCTTTCTATATAATAAATATTAAATAATCATATACTGTTATACAATACCATAATTTTGCCTATAATTCAATCTTTTCCAGATCTTCCGGCACATACAGATTACCGCTGAAATATTTCTTTCCCTCTTCTGTATATAATTCTTTACGACGTACAATATTTTTATCCTCTGTGTGATAAAGGATTAGATTCTGCACTCCCAGCTGTTCTGCCAGTTCACTGGCATCTTTTTGCCGTTGAATGATGTTTTTCATATGGATAAAAACATCTGCCTGATCATAAATGCAAAAGCTTCATGAAGCAGCCATTTGCTTGTTCTCGGCATATTTTTTCTCACATTCATTTATACGGTTCATCTCCACAGCAGGTAAGCTTCCCACCGTTTCCCATATCCATGCAGAAACCATACTGTTTTGCCTTGGTGGACTGAATGTCGAAGAATGTTGTCTTATGTCCCATCAATTCTCTTTCTTCTCCGTCATTTACCACAACCAGATGCAGACGGTCTCCAATAAAGCAGGTCTGTTTTGCCGGGTAAAGCATCTCTGCCATTTCTTTGAGAATTCGGATGACTTCCTCGTGTCCATAGATAGTTGCTTCTCCATCATATTGTCCCTGTTTCATATTCTGACAGATCATGCGGATCATCCAGACAACCCCCATGATATGGTCTACATGTTTATGTGTCACAAAGATCTCGCGCATATCTTTCCAATCAAAACCTGCCTGTTTCAGCTGACGAAGCAGTGTATTTCCACCACCACCATCGACAAGAAGATGTTTATCCCCATCCTCCAGAACAAAACATGTGTTATAGCACTCCGTAACCATTGCATTTCCTGTTCCAAGCATTGTTATATTCATCGGAAAGTTCCTCCCTCGTAAGTTTTGATAATATCAATTTATCTTACCATAAGTCAGAAAGAAAGGGAACAGTCGTCCTACACTGTTCCCTTAGAATATATCTCGTAATTATGTTTTATATTTTTTATGAGAAGAAGCTCTCAGCCACACTCATACTCGCCCACATATCCGACTGTACCAAGTCATATAGATCGTATCTCAT
>ENA-OQCX01000075-OQCX01000075.1-human-gut-metagenome-genome-assembly--contig:-NODE-75-length-47936-cov-2.129411_pt1 | contig 47936 bp, 65 predicted proteins | sample MGYA00242762_ERZ504587 | MGnify/ENA primary metagenome ERZ504587 (study PRJEB26092, sample SAMD00036337) | human gut metagenome | host: Homo sapiens | study: EMG produced TPA metagenomics assembly of...
CCACTGCCGGAGTCTGTATTAGGTGGCTGGAAGAAAAAGCTTAATGTAACAGAAGAAAATGCTTAGATGACGGGTTATAACATCTTGGTAATTATAGTGTTGGTATAAACATGAAAGTAGTATAAATGGGTTGCCTCAATCATGAAGCTCACGGTGGCGCGTTATATAGAAACAGGAGGTGCTGAAGTAATTTCTGATATATTTTAACTGTGCCAGTACAGGATATAATTTTCGTGGCCGCAGATGGAACTTTTGTTGGTAGTGTGGGTTGATGAACCATAATTGTCTGTCGGTTATTTCGTATCCATACTTTTCAGCAAGTTGTTCAAAGGTGTCTATGGTCATGCGGCAGCGTTTGATGTCTGATAATTCTTCAATACATGATGGTGTTTCATGGAAACATCTGAGCAGAAACCGATAGAGTATACCGGGACATAAATGAATGAAAGGGAGAGAGGAGACGAACCGGTTGTGGCAAATTTGCTGATGTCCGCCAAATGGCATTTGCCAAGACGGGAATCCCCAGAATATGATGCCTCTCTTAGCTAGAAGAGGAGAGAGGCAACGGAAGAATTCTTCTTTGTTACTGATGTGTTCAATAACATCGTGTATCAGGATGAGTTGGTAACGGGAAGCTGAGGAAAAGTTGAAGAAATCCGTTGTGGTGAATTCTCCTTTGTAGCCGGAGGCGGTGAAGAAGGTTTCTGCCTGGTGTATGCGACTGGCTGCACGGTCTATTCCTGTTACCTTGCACCTAGTTCGGCAAAGGGAAGCAGGTTGCCTCCTTCTCCGCAACCTATTTCCAGTATGTGGGTGGAAGGGCTGAGGGAGATAAATTGTTTCACATAGTCTATATAGAACTACGGGACGTATTCGCCAGCTCGTTAAAATAACATTGTCTGTCTTTATGTCTTTTTTGCATGGTTGTTTTTTTATCTTATAGATACAAGGATGGACAAAAGACTGCATGAAGTTTCCTTAATAATTCCAGCGCACCCCCAATTGCAGGTTGAAATGGAGCGGGTGTTTGTCACGTATGGTGTTTTTAAAGCTGCCGTCCTTGAAATAAAAAGCTGCTCCGGGCTCTATGAAAGCACCTAGGGTGGGATTTATATTATATTGTATTCCCAATGCGGCGTGTATGGAGAATTGGAACGGTTTTATTTTCAGATTCTCTGTACTGGAATAGATTTTCTCTTTCTGAACGATGAAATCTTGTTCCAGTTTACCCGAAACGGATTTGTCTATTGTGCCTCCTCCTGTGGCATAAAAGGAAAAGGTGCGGGTGGTATAAAGCCGGCGGTCTAATTTCACGGACAAGCTATGTAGTGGAGCTTTTGTCGTTTAACCCACTTGGAATCTTCTCCTATGGAACTTTCGGACGACAGATAGGTGTATTGCAGTCCCGCGCTGACCCCCCCAGTGCCTGCTTATAGATTTACGGAGCGAAAGCTCAATGCTGACGGGGAGATTATAATGGTATATTCTGTCATGGGCCGTCCCGTGTTGTCATTTGCTATTTGTAGTAGAGCTTCGTAAGCTTGTGCATCGGGAAAGTCCGATGGATATTCCTGCAAATAGTCTTTGAAGTCACTCCAATACATAATTTCATCCTTATGAGAACTCCCTATGTCTCCCCGGGAAAAAGTTTTGTTTATGAAGCCGGTACTTGCTCCGTTATTGCCGGCAGATATGGCAAGTGCCAAAGTATATCCGGAACGCTTATACGGTAATGCAAAGTGCTTGTGTCCGGAAGGGCGCTTGTGTACAGATTCTGTATCCCGGATTGTATCTTGTACCGGGGGCATACATTCTGTTTCTATATTATTTGCCGTATCGGTGTGGATACTTGTTTGGATTGGCGGTCTTGTCAAGGAAGCTGTCTTTGATTTGGTCCTGTCCTGTAACAGTTTGTTTTCAGGCATAATGGAAAGGCTGCCTGTAATGCTTCTTGGCTGGTATGCCGGTAAGGATACAACAGGTGAGGATGCTTTATGTTTTTCTGTCTGTAAAAAATAAAAAGTAGTGGCAAAAGGTATGAATATCAAGAAGAAAACGGCTGCTATACGCATCGTTTTCATCCTTCTTCTCTTATGTAGATAGGGAGTGAAAAATTCCGTTTGAAAATGATTCCAATCATTTCCTGGGAGTGGCTTTTCGTATTCGTTAACCCGTTGTTTCAAGTGGTCTATCCACGGTTCTTCTTTCTGTTTCATAATGATTGTCGAGTTAAGTATTCTTTAATTTTCTGAGCAAGTATACATTTGGCGCGGTACAGTTGTGAGGAGGATGAATGTTCGTTAATGCCTAATGTCTTCGCAATCTCCTTATGAGGCATTTCCTCGAATACGGCCAAGTTCAGTATGGTGCGATAGCCTGTCGGTAATTCAGCTATGAATTTCATCAGGGTTTCAATAGGAATTGAAATCATATCTTCTTCGTCCACAGGTTGCATGTTTTCTTCCAGGTCATCTACAGAAAGGAAAGAGCTGTTTTTCTGTTTGCGGAGATGGTGCAAGGAGGTGGTTACCATGATACGGGTGATCCAGGATCTGAATCCATGCAGGTCGGTGGCATGTAGCTGGCCGATGGCGGAAAATACTTTGACGAATCCATCGTGCATGACGTCCAGTGCCGAATCTTCGCCTACATAGCGATAGCACACTCCATACATTTGGCGGGAGAAGAGCCTGTATATGGTTTCCAAAGCTTCCCGCTTTCCGGCTTTACATCCCTCTATTAGTTCTGTGTCATTCATTCTTCTTTTGTCATGTTATTATATGAAGATACAGGAGAGGGTAAAAGACTGCATGGAAACAGAAGTTTTTCTGAAAATAAATGTAAAAAGAAGATAATTGTCTGCATTTGTTAGGTTAAAACAAAACAGATGAAAAATATGAGAATACAACTTTATGCAACACTGGCTTGCTTTCTTTTAACTTTGGTCACAACTTACGGGCAGGGCTGAAAACCTTATGTGGAAGCAGGGATGAATGATTGTATGGCGAACGTTTCATTGTTTATAATCCGTACTGCATATGGTTCGGAAGCGGAAAAGATAAATCTGCTTGCAGGATTGTTGCAGAAGGCAGGATTACAAGGCGAGATTAAGGTTGCCTGTGGAGTGGAAGCACTAGGTCGTTTGTTTGGGCTTAAGCGTTATCAGTCAGTTGTTTATGGATTTTCTATCATAGCGGGGCAGACAGGAATATCAGCCTGTCAATACGCTGGATGGTAAAAAGATGGTTTTGAAAGAGAGGAAGCGACAGGGTAAAAATTGGTTGAAATGGTTGAAAAGTTGGTCATCCTTTGAAAAAGGGAAGGCCGGCTTTTCTTATTTTCCATCGGAGGATTTACATTTGTGGTATTTAAAACCTATAAAATGAATGATATGAAAGGAAAACAGGGTCTGGTTTGTATGGGCTTGTTGCTGGTGCTCTCTTCTTGTCACACCGGTAAGCAAATCACAGCTTCTGGATTACAGCGGAAGGATTTTCAAACAGAAGTGAATGGGCAGCATACCGATTTATTTACATTGAGCAACAAGCAGGGAATGGAGGTCTGTATCACAAACTATGGGGCACGGGTGGTTTCTATCCTTGTCCCCGACAGAAATGGAAAACGGAGGATGTGGTGTGCGGATTTTCCACGATTACTGAATATATGGAGCAACGGCAGAATTTTGGTTCTACGGTGGGGCGTTATATAGGACGTATTCTGAATGCGCGTTTCACGCTGGATGGAGTAGAGTATAAGCTGGTCCCTAACAATGGGAAGTCCGGGCATATATCACATGGAGGGAATCCCGGTTTTGCCGATAGAATATGGAAAGTGGAGCAGGCAGATACACATAGGGTCCGTCTGTCTTATCTCTCTCCTGATGGAGAAAATGGTTTCCCCGGAAACCTGAAAGTGACGTTGGTCTATAGTCTTGGTGAGGATGATAATGCGTTGGATTTGACATACGAGGCAACTACGGATGCACCCACGGTACTTAATCTTTCCCATCATTCTTTTTTTAATATTTCGGGAATTTTACGAAAAGCGTGGAGGACCAGCAACTTTGGGTAGACGCAGATCGTTTTACTCCATACGATGATAAGAAATGTGTTACAGGAGAATATCTTCCGGTGGCCGGTACTCCCCTTGATTTTCGTATGCCGCATACTATCGGAGAATGTATAGATGCGGATCATCCCCAATTGAAGGTGGTAAACGGATATGATCATACTTGGGAATTGAATACGAAAGGAGATGATACAAGGCCGGCTGCCTGGGTGTATGATCCAGCAAGCGGGCGTAAGATGGAGATCTTCACCACCGAGCCGGGAATGCAAATTTATACCGGTAATGGACTGAAAGGAAAAATGACAGGTAAAGGGGGGATAGCTTATCCTTTCCGTTCGGCGGTATGTTTCGAAACGATGCATTTTCAAGATAGCCCCAACCAGCCCGGATTTCCTAGTACTGTACTCCGTCCGGGAGAGGTCTTTCGTAGTCATACGGTTTATAAGTTTGAATAATTGGTGCATCCGTCAACTGGCTGATGTGCCAATTAGCGGTGCTATATATGCCCATACGGTTATTGGTATATTGGTAAATTGACATGTCAGCAAATTTTTTTTTCATTTTGATGTAACGTTTCCCTACCTCTATGTGTCATACTGGTGAACATGGAACAAAATAGATTTGAAATAGAGGCAAAACGAATGCGGCCGGCTTTGTTAAGAATGGCTATCCGTTATTTGGAAAACTCCGACGAGGCAGAAGATGCAGTGCAAGATGCACTGTTGAAACTTTGGTTTCTTCGTGACCGTCTGGACCAATACCGCAGCGTGGATGCATTGGCTATTGTTATAACCAAGCATTTGTGCATCAACCGTCTGCGAGGCACTCGGATAGAGAAAGTCGATTTGGAGCAGGGCATCAGCATTGGTGGAGGTGAAAATCCTGAAATGAAACTGGTAGAGGAAGAGAATATGCAGGAGATACTGGAAGTAATAGGTACTTTGCCTGACTTGCAACAGTCTATTCTCCGCATGAAGCACCTGGAAGGTTTCGAAGTAGAGGAGATAGCCCGTCTCACAGGAAGTACGCCGGTGGCGGTACGAACCAATTTGTCGAGAGCTAGAAAAAGAGTAAAAGAACAATTTATGATACACAGTAAGGTATGGAATTAGATAAGAGGAATATAGAAGAATACATTAACCGTTTCCTGGAAGGGGAGACCACGAATGCCGAGGAGCAGGCTATTTATCGCTTCTTCCATACAGGGGATGTACCTTCTCATCTGATGGGATATGCTCCGATGTTTGCCTGGTATGAGGGAGGTATGCAGGGAGAACCGGGTATGTCGCAGCCAGACGGTCAGGAGGAGGTTGCCGGAGGGAAGAGATCGGAAAAGATACCGGTGGTTGGAAAAGAAGGCTTTTATCAGCGTATTCCGGTAGCTGTCTGGAGTGCCGGTATAGCGGCAATGATGGTCATTGCGCTGGGGTTAGGCTTGATTTTCTATTCGGAGAACCAAGCAGGCGGAAGTGGTGAATGGTCGTGCTACGAAGGTAGTTATGTGGAAGTGGGAGGCAAGCGAATTTCGGATGTGAAACAGATTATGCCTTGTATTATTGAAACACTGGAAGAGGCGGAACGGGTGGAGAAACTGGCTCAGGAGCGTGTGGAGGAAATTTGTCGTTCCGAGAAAGAGATAGAAGAAAAGGAATTATTGGTAAGCGAATAAAAAACATAAAAAAAATAAGATATGAAAACAAGATTTATTTTAGGAAGTGCATTGGCGGCTGTTTTGCTGATGTGGGGTGGAACAGGTAAGGTTATGGCCCAGAAGAATATTGATAAAATGGCGGCGGAACTGGAAAAACGGGATGATGTGGCTATCAATTCTGTAAACGAAACGTGACCCTAAAACCCGCAAAGTGGTGAAGGTGGTGAAAAGTTTCTCGTTAAAGGATGAGAATATAGGTGCAAGGTTGATTGAGGCTTTCGAGAAGGATGAGGAATATGCCGAAACTGCCATCAAGGATATGCCGAAGGGAAGAGGCAAGGCGCAGAAAGCGAATTTTACGTTCATTTATAAGACGGATAATGAGAAACGTACTTACACCCTTAATGTCAAAGAAAGCGGAAGTGTAAGCATGACCGTCATTATCAGTCCGATGAAGGATGGGCAAGAAGTGGGTTCTGTTGTCCTTGACCCGGAATATTGGGATTCGTTCAATGAGCAGATGGCCGAATTAGGGAATAATCTAAGGGATTCCGGTATAGAGGTGCGCCAAATGAGTCGGGAAGAGATGGAGAAGATGCAGGAAACTATCCGCCAGTCATTGAAAGGACTGGATGCTTATGCCATAGCTGAATAGATGATGGCATTATTTTTCACGAACACAAGATAATAAAACACTCTCTTTTGGTTAGATTACAAAAACTTTTTAATTGTCTTGCCTTTCCGGAAGTTGTGAAACTGCCGGAAAGGCTTTGTTTTTAAGATGAATCTCCATGAAAAATCGAATTGTTTTATATCTTTGCAAGTAATATAAAAAACACACATTAAAGAAGAAAGATGAAAAACGAAATTACCGGAATGAGACTCAGACTGATAGTCATGAACTTCTTGCAGTTTGCCGTATGGGGGGCTTATCTTACTTCCATGGGGACGTATTTGTTTAATATTGGCTTGGGGGCCAAGATAGGTCTGTTTTACGCCATGCAGGGGATTGTTTCCTTGTTTATGCCTGCCATAATGGGAATTATTGCCGACAGGTGGGTGCCTGCTCAAAAATTATATGGTTTCTGTCATTTTATGGCTGCCGTGTTTATGGTGGCTGCCGGGTGGTATGGCTATGTGGATGGTGAAGCGGTTAATTTCGGTACTTTGTTTACATTTTATTCTCTTAGTGTAGCTTTTTATATGCCAACATTGGCTTTGACAAATTCGGTAGCCTATACCGCACTGGATAAAGTAAAACTGGACCTGTCATCGCTTTTCCTCCCATCCGTATTTTCGGAACGATTGGTTTCATCTGCTCCATGTTGCTGACGGATATCTTGGGATTCCAAAATAATTATATGCAGTTTTTTTCTTGTGCTTGCTTTGGAGTGATACTGGCGGTTTATGCGCTTACTTTGCCTGAGTGTCCTGTAAGTCGTGGTGGAGAACAGAAATCGTTGGTAGATGCTATGGGATTACGGGCGTTTACACTGTTCAAACAGAAAAAGATGGCTATTTTCTTTATATTTTCTATGTTGTTGGGGGTTTCTTTACAGATAACCAACGGTTTTGCCAATCCGTTTCTCAGCAGTTTCAAGGGAGTTCCGGAGTATGCCGATACGTTTGGAGTGAATCATGCCAATGCATTGATATCTTTGTCGCAGGTGTCGGAAACATTGTGTATCTTATTAATACCGTTTGTGTTGAAGCATTTCGGAATCAAGCGTGTTATGCTGATAGCCATGTTGGCATGGGTACTTCGTTTCGGATTGTTCGGACTGGGGAATCCTGGGCCGGGTGTCTGGATGTTTGTACTGTCCATGATTGTGTATGGGGTGGCTTTCGACTTCTTCAACATTTCTGGTTCGTTGTTTGTTAACAATGAAACTGATTTATCCATCCGTTCCAGTGCTCAGGGATTGTTCGTGATTATGACAAATGGTATTGGCGCTACGGTGGGAACGTTGGGAGCTCAGGCAGTGGTAAATCGTTTTGTTGATATGAACAGCAGTGCTCCGCAGATGGAGGGATGGAGCATGACATGGTTTGTCTTTGCGGGATATGCCTTGGCGGTTGCGGTATTGTTTGCTGTCATATTCAAGTATAAGCATCGTCCCGGGCAAGTTTGATAAATTATTTTTTGACCGTTTCCGATGTAGACGGGAATGGTGGAAGGAAAGTTAAATTATGGATGAAATAGAATTGAAGGTACATGATATGTCCTCTACATTGCAGCCGGCGGATGCATATGCGTTGGTGTTGGAAGAAGTGAACGGCAACCGTAAGCTGCCTATTATTATCGGTTCGTTGGAGGCGCAGGCTATTAAGGTGGTAATGATGGCTATAAGATGCCCAGACCATTGACGCACGATCTTTTTCTGACGGTGACCAAAGAGTTGGGACTGCTTTAAAGAAAGTATTGATATATAAGGTAAAGGATGGAGTCTATTATTCCTATCTGTTTTTGGAAAAGGAAGGTGAGGTATTTAAAATAGACTCACGTACTTCCGATGCGATTGCGTTGGCTATGCGTTGCGGGTGTCCTGTCTATACTACTGATGAGATTATGGAAAGTGAGCAATTGCATGAAGTTGGGAGTACGGCATTTTCTGTCAATGTAAATACAGTTGATGTGGTGATGCTGAAAGAAGCATTGTCAAAGGCTATAGAAGAAGAGAATTATGAGCAGGCATCCCGTTTGCGTGATGAGATAAAACGACGGGAACAAGAGGAGGAGAATACAATAGCTTGATATATAAATTGAAAAAACAAGAAGAACTATGCATGTTTTTTATACCCCTGATATAGCGAGTAACCTTGAGCTTCCGGAAGAGGAAGCAGGACATTGTTTACGGGTTTTGCGCCTTTCCATAGGCGATGAGATTATGTTGACCGATGGGAAAGGTTGTTTTTACAAAGCTGTAATCAGTGCTGCAAGCGGTAAACGTTGCCAAGTGAAGGTAACGGAAACGATTCCGCAGGAAAAAGGGTGGAACGGTTGGTTGCATATTGCCATGGCTCCCACTAAAAATATGGATCGTACTGAATGGTTTACAGAGAAAGCGACTGAAATAGGCTTTGATGAACTGTCTTTCCTGAACTGCCGTTATTCCGAACGGAAAGTAATCAAGAAGGAACGTATTGAAAAGATTCTGGTATCGGCAGTGAAACAATCGTTGAAGGCGACTATGCCGGTGCTGAATGAAATGACGGACTTTAATAAGTTTGTTTCACGGGATTTTAAAGGGCAGAAGTTCATCGCCCATTGCTATGAAGGGGAAAAACCTTTGTTGAAAGATATATTGCGTTCCGGAGAAGATGCTTTGGTGATGATAGGTCCGGAAGGAGATTTTAGCGAGGAAGAAGTGGCTAAGGCTATAGCGGCGGGTTTTCAGCCTGTCAGTTTGGGAAAGTCCCGTCTTCGCACGGAAACAGCTGCATTGGTAGCCTGTCATACGCTGAATTTATTAAACCAAAAATAAGAATATGAGAAAAGGTATTTGGGGATTTGCACTCGTAGCGATAGTGCTGCTTATGGCTTCTTGTTCGTCTGAAAGTGAGTATGCCAACGCTATTCCTAAGGATGCGGCAATGGTTATGTCATTCGATTTCAAGACGATGGCGGAGAAGAGCGGCATAAACGGTAAAGGAGGAGAAAAGGTTGTGGCCAAACTGACGGACGCATTGAAAAGCGGTTTGGAGGGTGAAGCTTACAAGACTGCGAGAAGATTATTCAAAATCCGTCTGAATCGGGCTTGTCTTTTACCGATAAGGTGTATATGTTCATCACTCCTCATTCTAATGCTTTTGCTTTATTGGCGAAAGTGGATGATGAAGGTAAAGTGGAAGCTTTGCTGGAGGCATTAAAGAATGAGCAGATATGTACGGAGTTGAAAAGTGAAAGCGGATGTACATGGACACAGATGGTACGGCGCTGTGCGCTTTTAATAAGGGGACTTTCTTATTGATGGGTAGTAATAAAGGAGATGCCCTCAGTTTGAAAGGAAGTTTGCTTTCATTGATGCGTCAGGATGCTGAAAACAGCTACGTAAAGACTACAGACTTTGGTAAGTTGGCTTCGGCAAAAGGTGAAGTCGTTACAGTGATGAATATGTCGTTCATTCCTAATGATATTACCATGCAGATGCGTATGGGAATGCCTGCCGATTTGAAACTGGAAGATATCAAATATCTGGTTTCCGCCAACTTTCGAAAAAGGCAAAATTGGTAGTGGATCGTGGTAGACTTTAGAATTGAAAACAAGGATTTGATTGCTATGTATGAAAAACAGTCGGCTGCTTCCTCATGTATTAAAGGAGCCTGTTTAGAGTATTTCCCTGCCAATACGTTGGTTTGGCAGGAGGTAATATCAATGGAAAGGGTATTTATGATTTGCTTTGCGAAAATCCTACCATCAGGCAAGCGTTGGATAATTCGATGTTACCAATAGATATTGAAGGTATATTCTCTTCTATTCATGGAGATGTTGCGGTTGGCTATAATTCCTTGTCGAATAATGACTTGCTGATTTATGCTGATGTAACGAATAAAGACTTTTTGCAGTCCTTCGAAGACCTGAAACCTTTGTTGGCTATGACCGGTGGGCAGATGCAGTTGAACTCTACGGGTAAAGACCAATACGAGTTCCGTATGTATCGCCAAAGCATTTGGTTTGGTGTGAAGGACAATCTGCTTTATATCTCGAACAATGAAAGACTGGCAGATGAGGCAGGCCGCCGTTACGGAGTTTCTTTGCAGAATACTCCTTGGGCCGGACAGGTGACAAAGAACCGTTTCTTTATGGCGTTCAATGCGGCGCAGCTGGTGAAGGATGTTCAGGAGAATCCCCGGTTAACCCGTATGCTGGGCAGCGATGCCGCCATGTTCAATGCCATCCTGGGACCTTGCGACTATATGGATGTGATGGCTCCCGATTGGAAAAGCGCCCAAATGAATATTGTTATGAAAGATAAAGAGGTCAACGTGCTACAGTTGATTGTACGTGGATTGGAGAATTTATGAACACTATAGAATTACAACAGACCTCCCTGCCGTTTTTGCAGGGAGGGATTCTATTATATCTGATGTCTGGCATCAGTCGTTGACTCTGAAGCGTGGAGAAGCTTATTTGGTGGAGGCAGCGTCCGGTACAGGAAAATCATGCTTTGCAGCTACGTATACGGATACCGTAACGACTATCAAGGTATCATCTGTTTTGACGGGAAAAATATTCGTACGCTTTCGGTGCGCGACTGGGTGGAGATTCGGAAATGTTCCATCAGTATGTTGTTTCAGGAATTACGTTTGTTTACAGAACTGACAGCGTGTAGGAGAATGTGCAGTTGAAGAATTCGCTGACCGGATTTAAATCTAAGAAAGAAATCAAGGCTTGGTTTGAACAGTTCGGCATTGCGATAAATGGGATACGCCAATAGCTAAAATGTCTTTCGGACAACAGCAGCGTGTTGCGTTGGTCCGCGCCCTTTGCCAACCTTTTGATTTTATTTTTCTGGATGAACCTATCAGCCATCTGGATGAGGAGAATGGACGGATTATGTCCCGGATATTGGTGGAGGAAGCGGATAGACAGGGGGCAGGTATCATTGTGACCTCTATCGGCAAGCATTTGGAGTTGAACTACACAAAAACGTTGAAGCTATGAGGTTGGTCTGGAAATTATTACGTCAGCATATCAGCTTTTCACAATTGGCGGGTTTTTTCTTTGCCAATCTGTGCGGTATGGTCATTGTGTTGCTGAGTGTTCAGTTTTATAAAGATGTGTTGCCGGTTTTTACAGAAGGTGACAGTTTCATGAAGAAAGACTATGTGATAGTAAGCAAGAAAGTGAGCACATTGGTTCTTTTGTCGGTAAAAGCAAGACTTTTTCCGAACAAGACATTGCTGAAATCAGCGAACAGCCGTTTACCAAAGGGGTAGGGGCTTTTATCCCTTCCCAATTTAAAGTGTCGGCAGGCATGGGGATGGAGAACGTGGGATTGCACATGTCTACAGCCATGTTCTTTGAGTCTGTTCCCGATGAGTATGTGGATGTGAACCTGGATAAATGGGAGTTTGATGAATATGAACGGGTCGTTCCTATTATCATCCCCCGTAATTATCTGAATCTGTATAACTTCGGTTTTGCACAAAGCCGGAGCCTGCCGCAATTGTCGGAAGGGGTGATGGGTATGGTTAATTTGGATATACGTATTACCGGTGTGGGGCGTACGGAAAACTTTAAAGGAAAAATAGTTGGTTTCTCTAATCGTCTGAATACGATTCTTGTTCCGGAAACATTTATGACGTGGGCCAACAATGAGTTTGCCCCGGGGCAGAAAAGCGAACCGTCACGACTGATTGTTGAAGTGAACAATCCTACGGACGACCGTATTGCCAGATTCTTTAAAGACAAGGGATATGATACGGAAGATGACAAGTTGGATGCGGGAAAGACTACCTGGTTCTTGAAAGTGATTATAGGAATTGTGCTTTCTGTAGGTTTGCTTATCAGTGTGCTCTCTTTCTATATTTTGATGCTCAGTATTTATTTGTTGCTGCAAAAGAATACATCCAAGTTAGAGAATCTGTTATTGATAGGTTACAGTCCGGCTAAGGTGGCGCTCCCTTATCAAATGCTGATATTGGCACTCAATGCTGTGGTGCTGTTTTTATCAGTGGGAATTGTGATTTATGTGCGGAGTAACTATATGGATATGATAGGAAAGTTATTCCCACAAATTGGAAGAAGGAAATTTAGGACCGGCCTTGGTTATAGGTGTTTTGCTTTTTGTGGGTGTATCCTTATTTAATATAGTAGCGGTACGTCGTAAAGTGGCATCTATATGGATGCATAAAGGTTGATAATAGTTATGGTATCTCAGACAGAATTTACGCTTCGTCCCCGTACCAGGGGATTTCACCTGATTACTGATGAAGTGGTACGCAATTTGCCGCCACTTCCCCAAACAGGTTTGCTTTATTTGTTCATCAAACATACTAGTGCGGCATTAAGTATCAATGAAAATGCGATCCGGATGTCCGTACGGATATGGAATCTATTTTTAATCATTTGATAAAGGAACGTGAGCCTTATTACGAACATACTTTAGAAGGTTGGGATGACATGCCTGCTCATGCAAAAGCAACAATTATAGGCGTCAGCTCACTATTCCTATTACAGAAGGTCGGTTGAATATGGGTATTTGGCAGGGAATTTACCTTTGTGAGTTCCGCAACCATGGAGGTGGTCGTAAAATTGTAGCTACTGTAATGGGGGAATAACTTTTTCAGATGTTCATCCGGGTTATTATTTATTTAAAAAAATAGATTAATTCCACTTTAATCAGAACTCTTTTTTTAACTTTGTACCAATCTTGAAAACAGATGAAAATTCATTTGAAAACAAGAAGGAACATATATAATTAAGAGCGTTTAAAATATTACCTTGTCTTAGAAAATCCCCAATTTTCAAAGCTGCACAAGTGTAATACAACAAGCGCTCACGTCTTGTGTTTATACTCCTTAACAGGATTAGTATATTCATAAAGACGTGGGACACTGTTGTTATTATTTGTGCAGCTGGTATGGGGATACCTCTAAGGCAGATAAAATATTAAGCAGGTCCCACGTCTCTTTTTTATGTCTGTACCATAAAAATGAACGGATAAAACTAGCCTGAGTGATGAAAATTATTGTTTGGAATTCGCAGGATAAATGTGTGGCTGATTATCATAAATTGATAAGAGGCTGCGATGTGTTGTGCCTGTTGGATTGCGGGCAATGGACGGTTCCGGTGTATGCACTTCAGATACAGAATGGTCTGTTTCACTGGAAAGATGAGCATGAAGGCCTTTCCTATGATATATTTTATTGCTTGGAGAAGGTGGCGTTTATATTGTCGGGATGGTTTGTATCAGCGGAGAATCTGTTCTATATAGCATTCATTCCAATATAGGATCTTTGGTAGGTATTCGTTTGCAGGATGATTTTTGGCTGTTTGCCAACCATGAGTCTAATCGGAGCAATGCCTGTCATATAGGTGAGTTTTATTTGCGTGAAATCTCAGATCGTTTCAGAAAGGCAGCTTTTGTAGCCGATTTTAAGGAAAAGTCTTATTCTTGGGCACAGGAAACGATAGGTGGATTATATTGTATCGCTCCTCCCAAAGGATACCACCCGCATACCATCAATTATTTATTTACCATTCATGTGGCCTGTACGGATTTCTATTTGTTGGAAGGCTATAGTAGGGCTTCCAATCAGCCTACTTCTTTAAATTGGAAATTTAATATGTTCCGGATTATAATTTTTCACTTTTTCCTTTGATAATAAAAGAATTAGTGTATATTTGCACATGAACAGTAACATTTTATAAGGAATTTACGTTATGGGCAGAGAACTTATATTTGACCGGTTTTCGCAGCAGGCTCTCCAGACCTTGCACCGGTATCGTGCCGTTATGTTCAGTCCTACGATGCTCATGTCTTTGGTTGTTTACCTATGATTTTTTTATCCTTAATTCTTACACATTAACATGAGTTTACTATGGACAACAGACCGACTATCGCTGAAGTACAAGAATGGGTACTGAAGCTTTATAACACGTGTGAACAAACCATCACTAGTGAGGAACGTAAAGAACAGCATAAATATGCCGTTATGGTACAAACGGCCACAGGACAAAAAGTTCCTGGTGAAGATGCTGGACGAATCTTCTCAAATTCGTGATCGTAAGAAATTGGCAGAACGTATCAAGAAGCTGATAGACCGTTATGGTGTACCTGAGTTCTTGAATAAGCGTGATGCTTTCCTTTTTAAAATGTACCAGGCTTTTGGCCACCATTTTGATTTTATTGCCATACCAATCATAAAGAAGCGCCTTCGTATGGATACTTCTAAAGTGATTCTGGATGAGGCGCGTCCTAAATTAACAGCCCATTTGGCTGCCCGTTTTAAGCAAAAGATTGGTCAGAATGTAAATTTGCTGGGTGAGGTCGTATTAGGAAACGGAGAAGCAGACCATCGTTATTTCCATTATTTAGAAGCTTTGGAGGCTCCCGATATCAATTATATCTCCGTGAAAATATCGGGTATCTACGCACAGACCCATGCGCTGAATTATGAAGAAAGTTTTCCGGACTGGTGAAACGTATGTGTGCGCTATATCAGAAAGCGATTGATTTTCCTTACGTAGATGAGAATGGTGTAAAACGTTCCAAGTTTGTCAATTTGGATATGGAGGAGTATAAAGATGCTCATTTTACATTGCGCTTGTTTAAAGAAGTGTTGAGCAGACCGGAATTTAAAAACTATTCGGCAGGTATTGTTGTACAGGCTTATCTGCCCGATGCGTATGAATTTCAGACTGAATTGTTGGACTTTGCCAAAGCGCGTATGGCTGATGGCGGTGCGCCATTGAAAATGCGGTTGGTAAAAGGTTGTAATCTGGAAATGGAAACGGTTATCTCTTCTCTTCGTGGCTGGCCTAATCCAGTGAGGACATCGAAAACAGAAGTCGATGCCAATTATTTGCATATTCTGGAACGGGCTTTGTTACCGGAGAATGCAAAAGCCTTGCATGTGGGGGTCGCTTCTCATAATTTGTTCACTATTGCATACGCCTATCTGTTGAGCCGGAAGCTGGGAAGCGCGGAGTACATGACTTTTGAGATGTTGGAAGGTATGGCTGATCATGTATGGCGTGCCCAATCCCAATTGGGAAATCATGTGATTTTATATGCACCGGTGGTAAAAGATGAGCATTTCCTGAATGCAGTATCTTACTTGGTCCGTCGTATGGATGAAAATACGGCTCCGGACAACTTTCTGACCCATTCGTTCAATTTGAAGCCGGGTACGGATACTTGGCGCTTCTTGCAGAACCAGTTTGAGGAAGCTTATAAGATGAAAGATGTTATTACGCATATTCCTACCCGTACACAAAACCGCTTGCATCGTTATACTCCCGTTCCACCAGCTGATGTAATGAAGAATGAACCTGATACTGATTTTGATTTGGCTCAGAACCAGGAGTGGGTTCGGAATATTTTTGCGAAGTGGAAGAAGTCACCGGCGGATTCACCTGAAATCATTCCTTTGCAGATAGGAGCTGAAACGGTGGTTTGTGAGAAGCGTCATAAATATATGGACCGTTGTCAGGATGATGAAGTTTGTGTATGTGAAATGTCACAAGCTGATGCCGGACAGGTGATGAAAATTTTGGAAATAGCCGAAAAAGATCCTGCCGGATGGAGAAAGACCACATTGCAGGAACGGCATAAAATAATGTATGAAGCTGCCAACAGACTGGGTGAGATGCGTGGTGATTTGATAGGTTGTATGTGTGCTGTGACAGGGAAGACAGTGGTGGAAGGCGATGTGGAGGTATCGGAGGGGATCGATTATGCTCGTTTTTATACCACTAGCATGAAGCAGTTTGCAGAATTGCCGGATGTGGATATTGCTCCTAAAGGGACTATTTTGGTTATTTCTCCGTGGAACTTTCCGTGTGCCATACCTATTGGTGGTATTGTGGCAGGACTGGCAGGAGGAAATACTGTGATTCTGAAACCGGCTACTGTTGCCGCTCCTGTGGCATGGTTGTTTGCCAAGGCATTTTGGGATGCAGGTGTGCCTAAAGAGGCTTTGCAGGTTATCATTACAGACCGTGAGGCATTAAAGGTATTGACTACTGCTCCGGCTGTCAAACATATTATTCTGACAGGAGGGACAGACACTGCCCAAAATATTGCACGCAGTAATCCGGCTACTCCATTGTCGGCAGAAACCGGTGGTAAGAATGCAATTATCTTGACAGCTTCCGGTGACCGTGACCATGCTATTATGAATATTGTGGCTTCTGCTTTTGGTAATGCCGGTCAAAAATGTTCCGCATGTTCTTTATTGCTGGTAGAACGCTCGGTCTATGAGGACAAGAACTTTCAAGATAAGTTGAAAGATGCCGCAACTAGTATGAAGGTGGGTAGTGTATGGAATCCTGGGAATGTGGTAGGTCCGATGATTACCAATAAGAATGATAAATTATTGAAAGCTCTGGAACTGGAAAAAGGGGAGTCTTGGCTGGTTCCACCTCGTTTTCTTGATAAGCATAAATATGTATTGGCTCCTACAGTGAAGTGGGGGGTACGTCCCGGCAACTATTCATTCAGAACGGAATTGTTCGGTCCGATGCTGAGCGTGGTTTGCATTGAGAATTTGCAGCAAGGCATTGATTTGGTAAACAGTTTGGAATATGGTTTGACTTCGGGCTTACAGAGTCTGGATGAAGGCGAACAGAAATTGTGGAAAGATTCAATTATGGCAGGTAACCTTTACATCAATCGTGGTATAACGGGGGCCATTGTAAATCGTCAGCCGTTCGGTGGAATGAAATTGTCGGCTTTTGGTGGAGGTGTGAAGGCGGGTGGTCCTAACTATTGTGCTTGTTTTGTAAATATTGCAGATAAGCCAGGCAGTACCACCGACTATACACAAAGTTATGTGAAGGCATACGAGCAGGAATTTGCGCATGCTCGTGATGTCAATAATCTGTATGGCGAGCAAAATGCATTCCGCTATCTGCCTTTAAAGAATATGGTTTTGCGTCTTTTCCCGGGAGATAACAATGAAGATGCAAAGATGATTGCTTTGGCTGCCAGAATTTGTCATACTCCATTGAGTATTAGTTTTGAACCTGGTGATGACCGTACCGCTGCATTGGCTTCTTTGGGATGTCCTTTAAAAGAAGAAGCGTTGGCCGGATTCCTGAAATCAATGAAGAATTATGAACGTATCCGCACTTGTGGGGCTGATATTCCGATGGAAATGTACGAGGAAGCTGCACGTATTGATAAGTATATTGCTACAGCTAAACCGGTGAAAGACGGACGTGTGGAATTGATTCATTACATCAAGGAGCAAAGTATTTCATTTGAATATCATCGTTATGGTAGTATTCTGGAGGTGCCGCCGGTAGAATAACTGTTTATATTATCGGGCGGAAACGTTACTTGGTGGAATGAATATTTTTTCGATCCTCCTTGTTTGTCGGATAAAGCAGATTTGTGTAAAAAACTTAGAAATAAGTAAGAAGGATAATATGGTGTAAAAGCAGTCCGGCATATGGATGAATATCTGTGCCGGACTGCTTTTTTATATTGCGGCGGAAGAAATGGAACTTTTGATAAACCTTTCGGACACACGCTTGTTTATGATAAGTTCATGTTTTTGACATGAGTAACATAAATCTATTGCAAAGACTAATGAAAGAAAATAGACCTCCTTTTTTGCCGTTTTCGCAATCTTGCTTTAATTATTTTTAAAGTAAGGGGCTTTATTGGATTTTCGGAATTGTGTATCAGAACATTTCATCCTGATTCACAAAGATATATATGTCCCTATTTGCCCGATGCGCATATCTTGGAGTTCCGGCTTCCGGCAGCGACTATAGAGTGTGTTATCAATAAACAAGGTATATGCATTGAGGCTATCATGTTTACCGATTAGTAAGTGCTTAATCTTCCTTTTTCATTTCTTAATAATTAAGCCAAAGCTTGAATGAAGAAGTTTTTCTTCACTGATGGTGATTTGGGCTTTGTAAGGAGGAAGGACACTGACTACTATCTTGCCATTAAAATAAGGTTCGGCATGGTCTATGGAAGCAATGCTGATAATAATCTGACGGTTGGCGCGAAAGAACTGTTCTGGGTCCAACTGTTCCATTAATTTATTCAGAGACAGGTCGATTATGTGTTCTTGTCCTTTTTGGGTGACGGCAAAAGTTATTTTATTTTCAGAATAGAAATAGGCTATGTCCGTTACTTGAAGAGACCAGAAACGGTCGGCTCCATAAATAAGGAAGCGTGTACGGTAACGTCTTTCTTTATGTTGCAGGGTATCCAGCAATGTATCCAGATATTCTTGGGGGCGGGAGATTCCTTTGTTTTGTAAAGTTTCGTATTTGATGATGGCATCGAGCAGACGTGTTTCGTCGATGGGTTTCAGTATATAATCTATGCTATTTACTGTAAATGCGCGGATGGCATATTGGTCGTAGGCAGTTGTAAAAATAATTATAGAGGAAGGATGCACGGCCGAAAGGAAATCGAATGCGTTTCCATCTGCAATTGGATATCGAGGAAGATCAGGTCGGGTTGTGGATTATCTTTAAACCAAGCCACAGCTTCGTCCACACTGCCCGGTATAATGGTCAGTGTCCATTGCGGGCGCAGACGGGTAATCATGGAATGTAACAAACGTGCTGCTGGCACTTCATCTTCTATAATGATTGCGTTTAGTTTATTCATATGCTAAAGGTACTTTTACGGTAAACAAATTGTTTGCTTTAGTGACAATAATTCCTTCGCCGAGCAGTAGTTTGCAACGGTTGGAAAGATTATTCAATCCTACTCCCGAAGAGGTGTCATTACTCTTTTTAGGTTGGATAGGGTTACTTACTGTCAGGTAATAATTTTCAATTTCTATATTAATTTGCATAGGCTTGTTTGAGGTGATGGAATTATGCTTGATGACATTTTCTACCAGCAGTTGCAAAGTTAGTGGCGGGAGCATGGCTTCAGGATAGTCTTCGGGAAGATGACATTTGTAACTGATGCAATTTCCTAATCGGACTTCGTGAAGAAAGAGGTAGGATTTCATAAATTCCAATTCTTCGCTTAAAGGTACCAAGACTTTATCTTGACTTTGAAGGACATAGCGGTAAACGCTGGACAGATGCTTAGTGAAGTGGACTGCATTGGCGGGATTGTATTCTATTTCTGCAATCAGTGTGTTGAGACTGTTGAACAGAAAGTGTGGATTGAGTTGGTTTTGCAGGGCGGTGTAACGGGCTGTGTTATTTTCTTTTTGAAGTTCGGCAGCTTCTTGTTGCAGTTTTAATGTGTTCTGAATAGAACGGTTAGATAAAAGTAGTCCTACAATAACTAACTCCACCAACCATACCAGAAAGAGGATGCGCCAGCCGCCATTGGGGAAAATAAATATGTTGTAGGAACCTACCAGAAGTTTTCCGACAATCAATAAACTATAATTCAAAAGAAAGAACAGGAGAGTTACGGCTATATAAATGGTAATAATTTTCCAACGTTTGCGGATATTCAATGCATATTGACTGTTTAGCCAGGAACTGAGCCGCAACGTTGAGCAGCCAAGAATATTGAAGGCTGTGATGAAGAAGATAAAAGCACCTTTGGAAAATAGCATATCTGCCACATGGGGTGACAAATCGGAATAATTGGCTAGAAGAAGATAGGAAAATGCTCCTAGTCCGGAGAATAAAAGACCATATAATGTAACATTCCATTTCATGTGAACAAAGCTACAATATTTTACAGAATAATCATAGACTGGAGAGGTGTTAAATTAATATTTTCCATTCACTATAGGTACGGATAAATTCCGTTCCTTGGTGAATGGAAGAATATGCTTTTCATGATGGTTGGTTTTATCTAATATTTGTTTAAAGCTTTTCAGCAATGCGGAATATGTGTCCTTGTGCAGAAACTTTGGCTTGTACATAGTTGGTTTGTGAAATCTGCCGATAGTTTTGTGCCTCTATCATTTCCACTATTGATACTTTCCCCTCTGTATATCTTTCCAATGCCATTTGTTCGTTTTTGCGGGCTTTTTCCAATGAGTTTCTAGTTAATTGTACTTGTTCCATTGCTTGAGACAAGGATACACGGGCTGTCTGCACTTCCAGATTTACATGGTCACTTACTTGGTGCAGATTATCAGTCGCGGCACCGATCTGGAAAGAGGCTGCCCGTTTTTCGTTGCGTCGTTTCCCCCATTCAAAAATAGGTACAGATAACTTAGCATAAACGGCATAGTTGGGATCAAGGTCGGATTTAAAGTTATATCCTGGTGAAGAGTAACTTCCTTCTATGCCGACATACAGTTGCGGTTTATATTTTGAGTCAGTCAGTTTCTTTGAGCTTTCGGCTATGCTATTTGGTCGTATGCTATTTTTAGTTCCGGTCGGTTAGAACCGTCTTGCTTCCATAACTGCTCATTCATTACGATGGAAGGAATGGTATCTTCCACTTCCGTTATTTCATGAAGTGCCGTGCCAATCAGGGAATTAAGTGCCATTCTTCCTGTTTCCAAACTGCTTTTTGCTTGGAGCAATTGGTATTCGGCTTCATTTAGTTTTACTTCTGCCATAAGCAAGTCTTGCGGGTCAACTAGTCCTGCTTCGACTCGCTCACGGATAGTTTTGGTGAGTGAGGCGATAGAGTTTCGATAGTCGGTAGCAACTTGCAGAAGTTCGGCACGGGCTACGGTATTCCAGTATTGCATATCGGTTTGGTAGCACAGGGCGGAACGAAAGTATTCCGCCTGATGTGCTGCCAGACTATGTTGATGTTTTGCATCCGGATGGTTTCCAGCAGACGCCCGCCTGTATAGACCGGCTGTAATAGGGTAAGTGAGGCACCATATTTCATGTCCTTGCCTTCGAACGTCAGTGGGTTTTGCATACTGGGCAAGTCCAGAGTGAGCTGGATGGGGTTGCCGGTATATTGAAAGTTGGCGTCACCCGAAAGTTTGGGACGCAAATCTTTTCGGGCGGCTTTTTCCAGTTCGATACTTGCAGAGATGTGTTTATCCGCCGCCTTCAGGTCGTGGTTGTATTCCACAGCCATCGACCTGTACTTTTCCAATAAATCACTTTGTTGGGAGAAAGTAGCGGACGGAACACTAAAAATAAAGATAAACAGTATATTAATTCTTTTCATAGGATGCATATTTAGAATTACTCTTAATTTTATAAAACATGGCATATAATGCCGGGGTTACGAATAACGTTAGCAATGTGGCAAACGTCAGTCCGAAAATAATAGTGGCTGCCATACCGCCGAATGCTATATCGAACAATAACGGAACCATTCCTAAAATAGTAGTGGTCGCTGCCATAAGTACAGGTCTTGTTCTTGACACTGTAGCTTCTATGATGGCGGTATAAGGTGCGATTCCATTTCGGCGCTGTATATTTATTTCATCCAGTAACACAATCACATTTTTAATAATCATACCTAATAATCCCAGCCATCCGGCGATGGGGAAGAAGCCGAAATCGAATCCGGTGAGCAGCATACCTATGGCAACCCCGATAAGGGAAAGGGGAAGGATACACAGGATAATGACCGGTTGTCTGAAGTTACTGAATAATGCTACAAGAATTACAATGAGCATCAGAAAAGCCAAAGGAAAGAACTTGGCAATGGCCTGCATCGCTTCGCTTGGTCTTTGTATTGGGCATCCCAGAAGAAGGTATATCCTTCGGGCAATTCTATTTCTTCTATCTCTTTTCGTATTTCTCCGTGTACTTCCGCCATGGTGTGTCCCGGTTTTACTCCACACATGGCTGCCATGGATAACTGACGGTTATAAGTACGTATTTGCGGAAATTCCCAAGTGGTTTCAATTTTTTCCGTTACTTGTGACAGAGGTGCCGAATGCTCCCCGTTCCAAACAGAGAAATCCCCTAAAGATCGCTCGTCTGTAATATGAACCCCTTCCGATTTTAGTAATACAGGTACTTTCTTTTCATTATCCCGATAAATTCCTACAGGAGTTCCATCACTGATAGACTTGACGGATTGCATCATTTGTGCTTTGGTGATACCCAGTGCTGCCGGTCTTTCGACGATACGTAACAGCGGATCATTAAACTCATGTTGCCCCATTCGTTGCGGGCGTCCGCTACTTTGGGATTGCGGCGCATGATTTCTATTGCTTTCCCTGCCAGTGAATCTAGTACAGCAGGATCCGGTCCTAGAAAACGGGCTTCGATGACGGCTTCTGTCAAAGGGCTAAGCTCGAATTTGTTCACTTTTATCAGGGGTTCGGGATATTTCTGGCGAATGGAGTCTTGCAGTAGCGCATGTAATTCCTTTGAATCTTTGGAGGTCTTGCATTTTACCAGTATTTGTGCATAATTGGATTGAGGACCGAAAGATACATTGGATAAATAATAGCGGGGTGGCGTGCGACCTATGTAGGTAGAAACCATTTCTGTTTCTTCGTGTCCGCGTATATAGTCTGCCAGACTGCTTGCCATGCGGTCTGTTTCGTTAATGTTTGTTCCTTCGGGCAGCCACATATCTACGGTAAAGTATTGTTTTTCCAGTGCGGGTACGAATACTTTAGGAATAAATTTGAAACTCCAGGCAGAGAGTATCAGCATAATGGCCAGTGAGCCGATGGTGACCGACCGGTGGCGGAGCACCCAATGTAAAGCATTGCGGAAACGGTTGTAATATTTTCCGTCGAACAGTGCCGCTTTCAGTTCCTCGGGACGTGGGCGGCGGACAAATTCCTGTATAAAGAAGGTGTCTGTGTCAGTGCGAACACCCAGCTGAACATCAGGGATACTCCGATAACCACGACTAATGAGGATAACAGTTCACCTGTGATATGTGGTGAATAATAGATAGGAAGGAAAGTAAGAATAGCGATTACGGTTGCTGCCAACAAGGGCAGGGCGGTAGTCGAGCAAGCCTGCATGATGGCTACACGTTTCCGCATTCCACGCTCCATATTGATTAAAGCGGAGTCTGACACAACAATGGCATTGTCTACCAACATCCCCATGGCGATAATGATGGCGACCAGTGACATTCGCTGGAGTGCGATGCCGCAAGCATCATGACAATGAGAGTGGCGAAGATGGAAAAAATCAGTCCGCTACCTATCAGCGTGCCATTCTTGAACCCGATGAAAAATAATAGAATGGTATAACAGTTAAAACGGAAATGATGAGATTCAAGACAAAGCCTTGATTGGCAACGGCTGATTCATATCCTTGATCGTAGATAGAGGTCAGTTCATATCCTTCAGGCATGGATTGGGATAATTCGTCAATGCGTTTTTTCACAGCTTCTGCCATATCCACTACATTTCCGGTGGGGACGGTGGAGATGGCAATACCTATGGCCGGATTACCGTCAATGCGCATCAGATTGCTGGCAGGTGTCTGATAACTTCTTCTATTTGTGCAATGTCGGCAAGGCGGAAATGTTCACCGGAGCGTGATACGATAGTCAGGTTTCTTATATCATCTAATGAATAAAAATTTCCAGTGGATTCAATGCGCAGCCGATTTTGTCCGGCATCAATACCTCCGGCATCCACCACTTGTTTTGTGCTTCGAAAGCGCGGGCTATATCCGAGGTCGTAATTCCGCTTTGTGCCATGACGGATGGGCTGACAGATACGTCAATGGTAGGTGTCTGTATTCCGTAGATTTCTATTTTAGCAACATCTTTTTATTTTCAATAGTTTCGTTTTTGATAATCTTGGCTTCGTCTTCCAGTTCCCGATAGGTATGGCTCTTTCCAGTCAGTCCATAGAAAACTCCCAATACATCTCCAAAATCATCGTTAACAACAGATGGACCTGCTCCGGCGGGAAGTTTGCTTTGTACATCATTTACTTTACGGCGTAATTTGTCCCAAAGTTGTTGCATTTCGTCTGCCCGGATTTCCTTTTTTACATAAACGGTTATTTTTGAAAGTCCTGTTCGGTTTTCTGTTTTCAGATAATAAAGTTCACCAAGAGATTGGATGGATTCTTCCAGAACATCTGTTACTTGAGATTGTACCTCGGAGGGGGATGCTCCGGGATACGGAGTCAGTACGAGTGCTTGTTTGATGGTAAAGGGGGCGTCTTCCAGTTTTCCCATTTTGATATAGGAGAACAGCCACCGGCCAATATCAATACCAACAGCAAGATAGTGACTGCTTTCTTCTGCAGAAAATATTTTACAAGTTTCATGATTGTTTATTTCTGTGATATTATTCGTTTTCTACACTTATTTTCATTCCATCCGATAGGAGCGGAGCCCACTGTTTGCTACAGTTTCATCAGGATACAAGCCTTCGGTGATAGATACATAACCGTTTGGCAATAGATCCCCTTTCTTTACTTTTCTCTTAGTTACTTGTTGGGTTTTGGAATTTACTACCCATAAATAATCTCCTTCTGTAGGGCGATGGCAAAGGGCTGTTTGAGGGATGGCTGCTCCTTGGGAAAGAGTTGAAACGGAAGGGGCATTTAGGCTTGCTTTACCAGACATACCTGCCAGTAATTTCCCTTCTTTATTGGGAAGTAGAGCGGTCAGCAGATAAGAGAGGTTATTGCGGGTAGTCCCTTTGGAAATTTCCATTATCTTAGCATTATATACTTTATCGGGTTGGGCGTCAAATCGTACTTGTATTGTATCTAGTGCTTGCGCTGCACGGGCAATGTCTTGAGTGACATAAATCTCCAGTTTAAGTTGGTCTATATCAATAAAAGAAATGATGGGCTGGGTTGCTTTCACATCTTGAAATTTCTCTATATATACTTCACCCACATAACCATTGAATGGAGCGATAAGGCGTGTGTCTTCCAGTTCATAGGAAGCTGTATTGAAAGTTGTTTTTGCAGTGATATAGTCTGCTTTTGCTTTTTCATAAGTACTTGCAGAAACATTTCCTTTGCCGTATAACTTTTGTATACGTTCGAATTCCGCTTTTGCCTGATGGTAGATTGCTTCGGCACGTTCTTTACGGATGCGGAAATCGCGCGGATCTATTTCGGCTATGATGCTGCCTTGTTGGTATCGGTTACCTGCGTATACATCGAAACGGTCGATGGGACCGCCTACTCGGAAAGATAACTCGGAAGTGCGAAAAGGTCGGGCAATAAAAGAGAATTCTTTGTCACCCTGATGTGAAACTGGAACAGCTTGTGTTGTTTTTACAATAAGGTCTTGTTTTTATCATTGCCTTCGGCAGCACAGGAAGAAAGTAGTGCGGCAAGGCTTAATAATAGCATGGAATGTACGTTTATCTTCATATTTTGTCTTTTAAGTTTGAAACAAAAATAAAGATTGAAGGGAGAACAGATGGGGAAGAAAATGCTGAAACCGGAAAAAGAAGACCGGAAAAAGGGAAAATGCATCCTGAATAATTTTATCAATGAAGTAAAAAAAAGATTTATTCAGGCAACTTTTTTATACAGAATAGCTGTTTTTATCAGTAAGATGATTAACTATAAACTCTAAAGAATAAAGCGTATGTATTTTATTTGGTACATTATTATCGGAATTATTGCTGGTTTTGTTGCCGGTAAGTTGATGAGAGGGGGAGGTTTCGGACTCTTTATTAATTTATTGGTTGGTATTGTTGGTGGTGTCCTGGGCGGCTGGGTATTCAGTTTGTTTGGTATTGCAGCAACTGGTATTATTGGCAGTCTTGTTACCTCTATTGTGGGAGCTATATTATTGTTGTGGATTGTTTCTTTGCTCAAGAGGTCTGATATTTCTTGAATTATAAGAGTAAAAAAAGAACCGTCCTGACGACACGCTTGCCGGGGGCGGTTCCTAACCAAACAAATCAAAAAATATAAGTATATTAACTAATTGCTTCCACCTCCTAAGGCACGGTAAAGCATGATATGCAGTTTACAAGATTCCACATTCAGAGCGATACGTTCCAATTCACAATCCAGGAAACGTTCATCGGCCGACAGTACATCCAGATAGCCTGCGAATCCTACTTTAAACATTTCATTTGCATTATAAATAGATCGATGATGGATACGGCTTTCTTCTTCTTTCAACTTTTTGCGCTGGTGCATTTGCGATGATGCAGTAATGAGGTTTAATACTTCTTCATAGGCTTTTAATACCGTATCGTGATATCCTAACAAAGCGATGCGTTGCTGGCTTTTCGCATCATTCCATAATGCACGTATAGTATTTTGTTTGAATATAGGTGCTGTTATACCTGCACCGAGATTGTAAACCAGGGATGCAGGAGCAGTAAACCATTTATCCAGATCAAATGCGTTAAAACCTCCGTTTCCTCCAATCACGATGGATGGGAAGAAAGCTTTTCGCGCTGCAGATACGTCGGATTTACTAGCTAATAACTCCAGTTCGGCAGCCTTTATATCCGGGCGATATTGCAAAAGTTGTGACGGGATTCCTGCATCTGTGGGAAACTCATAACTACATGCAGTTTCAAATGACACTCGTTTCACCTTGAAAGGCAGTCGTCCTAATAAGGTGGCGATGGCACGTTCCTTTTCACTTATTTGCTGTTCGTTTGCAAGCAGCATTTCTTCCAATTTAAGGCGTCGTGACCGGAATTGGTCTACAGAAAGTCGGGTTACTTCACCTTCTTTCATCAGTTCATCGGTTAAATTATAAGCATCTCTGGCTGTTAGGATGGCTTCGCGTAGCACATATCGCTGTTTATCCAGTCCTATTAATTCAAAATAGTGTGTACCTACTTCTGATATCAATAAGGTGCGTGCCAGACGCATAGCTTCTACAGACTGCATCCAGCGGGATACGTCGATCGTTTTTTATCGGTTAGCTTACCCCATATGTCAGCTTCCCATTGAAAATTGAGTCCTAGGTTGAAATTCCGGTAGGGATCTGGAATATGTTTGTCTTTTTCTAAATCGGGAGTGTTGGTGGTGCTGTTACCAACTCCGTCCATAGTGTACTCGCCAAAACGTTGTACTCCACCATCAATGCCTAATGAAAGATCGGGCAGCAGCGCTCCTTTTCCTACTCGAACTTGTGAACGGGCAATGGATATCCGTTCTATAGTTTGAAGGAATGAATGATTGTTATTTAACGCTTCGGCTATATAACTTTGCAATAACGTATCTGGAAAAAATGTTTTCCATGACATGGAAGAGATAGTAGTGCTGTCCGTTTCCCTATCCATATAGAACTTGGGTAACTCTATCTTTTCTGTCGGAGTAAGGGAAGGGGCTTTGCAACTTACCATAATCAGACAGAAAGCTCCTATTATTAAACCTGTTTTGTTTATATTGTTATTTTTCATCTTCTTCATCATAGCTGACTTTATTACGGTTAAGATGTGCAGACCAACTCTCGAAAATAAGGTAAAGTCCAGGTACAAGGAAGATTCCTACGAATGTACGATAAACATACCTCCGGCGCAGCTGTTCCGATGGAACGGTTGCCCAAAGCACCGGCTCCGCTTGCCATTACCAACGGGATTAGTCCGCATATAAATGCAAAGGATGTCATCAGGATGGGGCGCAGACGGCTTACGGACCTCTAACGGCAGCATCAAAGATGCTCATTCCCTGTTTGCGGTACTGGTTGCCATTTCCACAATAAGAATGGCATTTTTGCCTAGCAGACCAATCAACATTACCAAGGCTACCTGGCATAAATATTATTTTCCAAGCCTGCCAGTTGCAGGAAAAAATAAGAACCGAAGATACCTGCCGGCAATGAAAGTATGACGGGAAAAGGCAGTAACAGACTCTCGTATTGTGCTGCCAGCAACAAATAAACAAACAGCAGGCAGATACCGAAAATGAGAACGGTTTGTCCACCCGAATCTTTCTCTTCACGAGTAACTCCTGACCATTCTATATCATAACCGCGAGGTAATGTCTCTTTGGCAATTTGTTCCACTGCTTCGATAACCTCTCCTGAACTGACTCCTTCGGCAGGCTCACCTGTAATCAAGGCCGAGGTGAACATATTGTAGCGTGTAATCTGGTTAGGACCGAATATACGGTCCATCGTCATAAAGTTAGAGTAGGGTACATATTCCGTCCTTGTTCTTGGCATAGAACTTATACAGATCTTCAGGATTCATACGATACTCTGGAGAAGCCTGTAACATCACCTTATACATTTGTCCGAAACGAATAAAGTTGGATGAGTAGAAACTGCCGATATAGGATTGGAGTGTTTCCATGGATTCATTTAGATTTACTCCTAATTTAGCTGCTTTAGCAATATCCACTTTCAGCAGATATTGTGGAAAATTAGGATTGAATCCTGAGGTTGCTCCCACAATGCGCGGATCTTCATTCAGTTTTTCTACTAATGTATTGGCAACATCGGCAAATTCTGCAAAGCTGCCTGCTGTTTTATCTTGTAAACGAAGTTCGAAGCCGCTGGCATTACCGAATCCCGGAACTGTAGGAGGCAGGAAGAACTGAATATCCGCATCTTTGATATGCGAGGTGCGGTCTTTGTATATCTCTATAAGTTCGGCTGCTGTTTGATCGCGTTCACTCCACGGGGTGAGATTAATCATACCCATACCGAAATTGGCACCTTCCGTTTCAGTCATCAAACTATAACCTGCTAATGTGGAGATGCTTTCAATTTCTTTGAAAGGAAGCAATGCAGCTTGTACAGCGTTCAAGGCTTTTTCGCTGCGTTCCAATGTTGCTCCCGGAGGCGCATCTACATTGACATAAATCATACCTTGGTCTTCATTGGGAATAAAGCCTGAAGGAAGTACCTGGCTCATGCCGAAAGTGGCAAGGAAGAAAATAATCAGTGTGGCATAAGTGATTATTTTCCGGCTCAAATACTTGTGTAATCCGATATTGTATTTCTTTTCAAAGCGGTCGTACCGGCGGTTGAAAAAAATAAAGAAACGACGTAGCCATCCTGCTTTTTTCTTCTTTTTCCATCAGCGGGTTTCAGTAACAAAGCACATAGGGCAGGCGAGAGGGTCAATGCGTTTATTCCTGAGATAACAATGCTACCGCCAGTGTCAATGAGAATTGCCGATAGAAAATACCTACAGTTCCCTGCATGAAGCCCACCGGAACAAAGACTGCCGACATGACTAGCGTGATGGCAATAATGGCTCCACCGATTTCATTAATAGCTGCTACAGATGCTTTATAAGGAGAGAGTTTCTCATGATGCATCTTTACATGGACAGCCTCTACGACGACTATTGCGTTGTCTACTACAATACCTATTGCGAGCACAAGGGCGAATAAGGTCAACATATTTATGGAGAAGCCCAGCATTTCCATAAAAAAGAATGTACCGACCAATGAACTGGTACGGCGATAGCCGGAATTAAGGTGGAACGGAAATCTTGTAAAAATATATACACCACAATAAATACCAGTATGAATGCTTCGAGCAGTGTCTTCAGCACTGACTGTATGGAGGCGTCAAGAAAGCGTGATACGTCATAGGAGATATTGTAATCCATGCCAGGCGCAAAACTGCTTTCTTTGATTTCTGCCATTTTGGTTTTAATATTTTGGATGACTTCCCTTGCATTGGAGCCGGGGCGTTGTTTGATCATAATAGATGCCGATGGCCTTCCGTCGGTCATAGAGGTCATGTTATAATCTTCAGAATCGAATTCAATAGTGGCAACGTCTTTCAGACGTAGCAGTGAACCATCGGGAAGAGCTTTCAATACAATCTCTCCATATTCTTCTGCTGTGCTGAACTTTCCGGTATATTGTAATACATATTGCAGTTGTTGGGGTAATTTGTCTGAACTGATACCTGTCTTGCCGGGTGCTGCTTCTATGTTTTGATTACGGATGGCTTCAGTTACATCTTGAGGTACCATGTTGTAGGCGGCCAGCGATTAGGATTCAGCCATACACGCATGGCATAATCACGGCTACCCATGATTTCTACCAAGCCTACACCGTCAATACGTTTTAATTCGCGCAAAATATTGATATCGGCAAAGTTATAAACAAACTTTTCGGTATGTGCACTGTCCGTACTCATGATGTTCAAGTACATCAACATACTGTTTACTTCTTTTTCTGTAATAACTCCGGCACGGATTACTTCTTCAGGCAATTCGTCTAGTACGGTAGTCACACGGTTCTGTACATTTACGGCAGCTACGTCCGGATCGGTTCCCACTTTAAAATAAATAGTAGTAAGGGACATACCGTCGTTGGTACAAACAGTGGTCATGTAGGTCATGCCGGGTACTCCGTTGATGGCACGCTCTAACGGGGTGGCGACTGTTTTAGACATCACATCGGCACTAGCCCCGGTGTATCGGGCGGTTACCGTTACAGATGGGGGTACGATATCGGGAAACTGAGTGATGGGCAGTGTCAAAATAGACAGTACGCCCAAGCAGACGATAATGACGGAGATTACTCCTGAAAGTTATCGGTCTTTTTATAAATAGCTTAAACATAAACTGTCCGTTTTATTTTACGATAGGTTGTTTTAATTCAACTTCTTTTCTGATTGCTTCCATATCAATGGTATCAGTCTTGATGGTAATGCCATCCTTCATCATTTGCACTCCCTCGTATACGATGGCAGTGTTAGGAGAGAAGTCTTGTGTCACATAGTAATTATTATAGCGTTCCAGCGGTTGGAAGCTGCGTACTTTTACTACACTGGCACTATCAACGGTATATACATAGGTGAAATCTTGAATTTCGAATGTTGATTTCTGGGGAACTAGGCAGATGTTGTCCATTTGGGTCATCATACGTACTTTTCCAGTCACTCCATGTTTCAGCAGTCCGTCCGGGTTCGGAAAACGGACACGGAAGGCAATGGAGCCGGTTCCTCGTTCAAAGTCACCTTCTACAGTTTCTAATGTGCCTTTGTGGGAGTAGATGGAACCGTCTGACAAAATCAGTTCCACATTATTTTCTTCGTGCTGTTTTTGTCCGCTAAGTTGTTGGCGCTTGTATTCCAGATACTCGCTTTCGTTCACTTTATAGTAAGCAAAGATCTCGGAAATATCACTTACGGTAGTCAGTAAGCTTTGCGGATTTACCAGACTTCCCGTCTTATAAGGAATACGGTCTATGTAGCCGTCAAAAGGGGCAGTGATAGTGGTGTAAGAATATCCATCTGTGAACGTTGCATTTGTGCTTTTGCCTGTTCCACTTTCATTTGGGTCTACTTCTTTTTCTTTATTGGCTTGGTCGAGTCGGATTTTTGATAAGATTTGTTTGTCAACCAGCCGGCCTATTCTTTCGGCTTCATAATTTGCCATTTCATATTGTGCCTGTGCTTGTTTGTAATTGGCTTGCGCCTCTTTTACCGTTTCGCTATATTGGTCGGAACTGAGTTGGAATAGGGGCTGTCCTTTTTTGACTTTCTGTCCTTCGTCTACATATATTTGTTGAACAAATCCTTCCACTTTGGGCTTAATTTCTACAAACTGTATAGCTTGCACATCAGCTACATATGAGCGTGGAAACTCAATGGTTGTGGGGTGAAGAATGGTGATGGGAATGAATTCTTTGTGATGTTCCTGCTTGTTGTCCGATTGACCACAAGAGCATAGCAATCCTGTGCATGTACACAGGACCGCAATTTTCTGAAAATTACTCTTCATGAAATTACGAATACAATTTAAAAAGATTAATAATTGAGTTTGAGTAAATAAAAGATCCGGCTTGCATTCAAATCTTTCAGAATACAAGGCCAATATGTATGAATATGCTTTAATGTGACATATTAAATGCGGTACACACAAAAGATAATGTGATGATGTACCACTTTCCCCGGATTTTCACTGACAGGTGTGTAACTTTGTACCGGAACTTGGGGAATAGCAAAAAGATTGACCAGCATGTCGATAGTGCAGGGTAAAAAACGACTGTTTGGCAGTTGTGCACGTCCCGACTGGAAATAATAAGTTTCTTCTCCTCTGCTTTCTTCATTGTTGTCAGAAGGCAGGGTGGGTTGTTCCATCGTTTCTACCATAGCCAGATTGGCATCAATCAGTGGAGCGCATACATCAAATTGTACGAGTAATAACATAATTACGCATACTATTCTTACCACATATTTTTTGATACCGTTGAACATGAAAGATACTTTGTTTGTCAATTCGTTTGCAAATTTAATATAATTGAACACTGTTTTCAAACTAATCATCCAAAATTAGTGAGTTTTAATATATCCTTTCTCTTTTTTGGAACTACTATCCTTTATACTGACTGAAATCTGTTATTTTTGTACTCAGTATTTTAAATAATCAGATAATATTACTTATGTTACAACCCGAATTGAAATTTCGTCGAGATAAAATACGCTATTTGATGGCTCAACAAGGCATTGATGCTGCCTGATAGCTTGTAATGTAAATTTGCTTTATACGTATGGTGAGATAGTGAACGGCTATCTTTATTTACCGCTTCATTCACCGGCACTTCTCTTTGTAAAACGTCCTAATAATATTGTGGGAGAATTTGTATTCCCTATTCGTAAACCTGAGCAGATAGTGGACTTGTTAAAAGAAAATGGTATACCTGTAGCTTCAAAGATAATGTTGGAAGGCGGGGAACTGCCTTATGCGGACTATATGCGTCTTGCATCTCTTTTTCCTGAATCGGAGGTCGTGGATGGAACTGCTATTATTCGTGAAGCGCGTAGCGTAAAGACTCCGCTGGAGATTGAACTTTTTCGTCGGTCGGCTGCTTTACATGCTCGAGCATATAGTAAGATTCCCGATGTATACCATCCGGGGATGACTGATCGTGAACTATCTGTTGAGGTGGAACGCCTGATGCGACTGGAAGGTTGTCTGGGAATATTCAGAGTATTTGGTCAGAGTATGGAGATATTTATGGGAAGTGTGTTGGCCGGAGATAATGCAGCTACTCCTTCGCCTTATGATTTTGCCTTAGGTGGTAAGGGATTGGATCCGTCTTTGCCCGGAGGATGAATGGAACTTTGTTGAAAGAGGGGTATAGTGTAATGGTGGATATAGGGGGAAACTTTTACGGATATATGTGCGATATGAGTCGTGTGTTCTCCATTGGAAAATTAAATGATGAGGCTTATGCAACTCATCAAGTCTGTCTTGAAGTGCAGGATAAGGTTGCCTCTATGACGGCGCCTGGTGTGGTGTGCGAGGATCTTTATAATGCGGCCATTGAGATCGTGACGAAAGCCGGATTTGCCGATCGTTTTATGGGGGTGTCCCAACAGGCACGTTTTATAGGACACGGCATCGGGTTGGAAATCAATGAGGCACCAGTGTTGGCTCCGCGTATCCGGAGGGAGTTGGAAGAGGGAATGGTGTTTGCCCTTGAACCTAAAATCGTATTGCCGGGAGTAGGACCGGTCGGCATTGAAAATTCTTGGGTAGTTACAGAAAACGGAGCCGGCAAACTGACCATTTGTAATGAGGAGATTATAGAGCTTTGATTCCTTGGATGTAAATATTGAAGCGGAAATATCAAAAAACGAAAAATTTTATGGTTCTTGTTCTAGTGTCATTGGGGGCAAAGTGAAGAACTTGAATATAAAAAGATCCCGAAACTTTTAGTTTCGGGATCTTACATGGTTTGAAGTATATTTTTTATTCCCACTCAATGGTCGCATTGGGTTTGGGCGACAGGTCATAGCATACGCGGTTCACATTCTTTACTTCTTTTAGAATACGGTCGGTAATTTTCATCAGAATGGACCAGTCTATCGGTTCGATAGTAGCTGTCATAGCATCTACGGTGTTGACAGCTCGGATAATAACAGGCCAGTCAAATGAACGGGCATTGTCACGCACGCTACTGATTTGAAATCGGGTACTACGGTGAAATATTGCCATACTTTCTTGTCCAAGCCTGCCAGTTGGAATTCTTCACGCAAGATGGCGTCCGATTCGCGAACAGCTTCCAAGCGGTCACGAGTGATAGCCCCCAAACAGCGCACTCCCAAACCAGGACCAGGGAACGGCTGACGGTAGACCATGTCGTATGGTAAACCAAGTTCCACTCCGCAGGCACGGACTTCGTCTTTGAACAACTGGCGTAAAGGTTCTACTAATTCAAACTGTAAATCCTCGGGTAAGCCACCTACATTGTGATGGGATTTAACCATTTTGGCTGTTTTAGTACCACTTTCTACGATATCAGGATAAATTGTACCTTGTCCCAAAAAGTCGATTCCATTTAGCTTACGGGCTTCCTCTTCGAACACACGAATAAATTCACCACCGATAATCTTGCGTTTCTGCTCCGGATCAGTTACATTTTCCAGTTTACTCAGGAAACGGTCTGTAGCATCCACGTAAATCAAATTAGCGTTCAACTGATTTTTGAAAACTTCAATTACTGCTTCCGATTCACCTTTGCGCATTAATCCATGGTTCACATGTACGCAGACCAGATTATTGCCGATGGCTTTCAGCAACAGGGCTGCTACTACAGAACTGTCTACACCTCCGGAAAGTGCCAATAATACTTTCTTGTCGCCTACCTGGCGGCGGATCAATTCAATCTGGTCATTGACAAAGTTTGTCATATTCCAGTTAGCCTCTGCCTTGCAGGTATCAAAAACAAACGATTGTACAGCATTCTTTATTGCTTCCACATCATCCGTCAGTTGGGGAAGCTTCACTTCGCAACATGCTTTGTCATGACCGGCAGCCATTACGGGGATCCCTGCTTTGTAAATCTCGGGAAGCACGTCAATATCCACTCCGTCAATTACATGGTTGGGACCGCCATTGATAATGACACCCTTTACATTGGGCAATGCTGTCAGCTCGGCGGCTGTGATATCGTGCGGGTAAATTTCACTATATACACCCAAAGCACGAATGGCTCTGGCAAGCACGGTGTTTTCGGTGCTTCCCAAATCCAAGATAACAATCATATCTTGTTTCATTCCGTTATGTTGTTTTTAAGTTATTAGTTGGTTGTCTATTATTCCCACTCAATTGTGGCAGGCGGTTTGGACGAGATATCATAGCATACGCGGTTTACACCTTTTACTTTATTGATTATGTCGTTTGAAACCTTAGCATAAATTCATAGAAGATGAGCCCAGTCGGCGGTCATGGCATCCGTACTAGTTACGGCACGTAGGGCAACGGCACGTTCGTATGTACGTTCGTCCCCCATTACTCCCACACTTTGTACGGGTAGCAAGATTACGCCTGCCTGCCATACTTGGTGGTAAAGGGATGTTTCGTTTCCGTCCGAGTCTTTCACTTTCCAGTCTCTCAATCCTTGGATATAGATATCATCGGCGTCTTGCAGAATACGTACTTTCTCAGGAGTGATATCACCCAAAATACGTACCGCAAGTCCTGGTCCGGGGAATGGATGGCGTGTAATCAGATGTTCCGGCATACCCAGTTCACGACCTACGTGGCGTACTTCATCCTTGAATAGCAGACGCAGAGGCTCGCATAGTTTCAAATTCATTTTTTCGGGCAGTCCACCTACGTTGTGATGACTTTTGATTACAGTGCCGGTGATACTTAATGACTCGATACAGTCAGGATAAATGGTACCTTGTGCCAGCCATTTCACATCTTTAATTTTATGAGCTTCTTCATCGAATACGTCAATAAAACCTTTGCCGATAATCTTACGCTTCTTCTCAGGTTCTTCCACACCTGCCAGTTCACTGAAGAATTTTTGGCTGGCATCCACTCCGATTACATTCAGTCCGAGACATTCATAATCATGGAGTACATTTTTGAATTCGTTCTTACGCAGCATGCCGTGATCTACAAAAATGCAGGTAAGATTCTTGCCTATCGCTTTATTTAATAATACGGCTGCCACAGATGAGTCTACTCCGCCACTCAGCCCAGTACTACTTTGTCATTTCCCAGTTGCGCTTTCAGTTCGGCTACAGTCGTTTCAATGAAAGAGGCAGCACTCCAGTCCTGTTTCCCCCCGCAAATGTCGACTACAAAATTTTTCAGAAGCTGGGTTCCGTCTTCACTGTGGAACACTTCCGGGTGGAACTGTACTCCCCATACTTTCTCTTCCTTTATTTGATAAGCAGCGATGGCTACTTTTATCTGTTGAAGCGATAATTTTTGAAATTCTCCGGAATGGCGGTGATGGTATCTCCGTGGCTCATCCATACTTGTGAGTGTTCACGGACGTTCTTCAATAGTGGGTTCTCTTGGTCGAAAGTGGAAAGGTGTGCACGTCCGTATTCACGTGTGCCGGCCGGTTCCACTTTCCCACCGTTTGTATAAGACATGAACTGTGCACCATAGCAGATACCCAAAATAGGATACTTTCCGCGAATGTCACTCAAATCGACTTTAAAGGCGCTTTCATCATACACCGAGAAAGGGCTTCCCGAAAGGATAACGCCGATTATGGACGGATCATTGTGTGGAAATTTGTTGTAAGGCACAATCTCGCAATAAGTATTCAGTTCGCGAACGCGACGGGCTATGAGCTGTGTGGTTTGTGAACCGAAGTCGAGAATAATGATCTTTTCTTGCATATATATATTAAGATATGTAAATGATTTCGTGCCGCAAAGATACTCAGAAAAATAAAAATCCGTCATGCTGTTGAGGCTTTTTATAATTGAATTGGAAAAACTTTGTTCTTCCTGCTTCCTTGTGGAAAAATATGCAAAAAAAAGATTGGAATGTTTAGGAATGTCGGCTGGTATATAAATCACGGCTGTCCGACAAGCATTTGAGGCAGCCCGTTTTTTGTGTGGATAATATTTTATTTTTTGCCAGCCTGTTCCTTCAACAAGTCACGGATTTCTGTAAGTAATACCTCTTCCTTGCTAGGGGCAGGTGGGGCGGCGGGAGCAGGAACTTCTTCTTTCTTGCGATTCAGCTTGGCAAGTAATCTTAATAAATAAGAATATAGAAAAAGCAATGATGATAAAGTCGAAAGTAGCTTGTAGGAAGTTGCCATAATTCAACGTTACGGCAGCTTTTTCAACTCCATCCACTACTTCGGCCGGCTTTAATTGTAGTTTCAAATCTGTAAAGTTCACGCCACCTACCAGCCAATCCGATGGGAGGCATGATGACATCGGCCACAATGGAAGATACTATTTTACCGAAGCTCCGCCGATGATGACACCGACTGCCATGTCAATGACGTTTCCGCGCATTGCGAACGCCTTAAAATCTTGCAAGAAGCTGCTTTTTCCCATTTTTTTTATTTTAATATGAATTTATGTGCGAATATAAAAACAAATTCTTATTTTTGCACCGTGTTTAGGAAATAAATACTAAACGTTTAACAACATTCCAACGTAGAGTGTTTAAAAGCTATATTATAAAACCTTTAAAATTTAAACAAAATGATTAAAGTAGGTATTAACGGATTTGGTCGTATCGGCCGTTTTGTATTCCGTGCAGCTCAGAAAAGAAACGATATTCAGATCGTAGGTATCAATGACCTTTGCCCGGTTGATTACTTAGCATATATGTTGAAGTATGACACTATGCACGGACAATTTGACGGTACTATCGAAGCTGACGTAGAAAATAGCAAATTGATCGTGAACGGCAATGCAATCCGCGTAACAGCTGAAAGAAATCCGGCTGACTTGAAGTGGGATGCAATCGGTGCTGAATACGTAGTTGAATCTACTGGTTTGTTCTTGACTAAAGAAAAAGCTCAGGCTCATATTGAAGCTGGTGCTAAATATGTAGTTATGTCAGCTCCTTCTAAAGATGATACTCCGATGTTCGTTTGCGGTGTAAACGAAAAGACTTATGTTAAAGGTACTCAGTTCGTTTCTAACGCTTCTTGTACTACTAACTGTTTGGCTCCTATCGCTAAGGTATTGAATGACAAATGGGGTATCACTGACGGTTTGATGACTACAGTTCACTCTACAACAGCTACTCAGAAAACAGTTGACGGTCCTTCTATGAAAGACTGGAGAGGTGGTCGTGCTGCTTCTGGTAACATTATCCCTTCATCTACTGGTGCTGCTAAAGCTGTAGGTAAAGTTATTCCTGAATTGAACGGTAAATTGACTGGTATGTCAATGCGTGTTCCGACTTTGGATGTTTCTGTAGTTGACTTGACAGTTAACTTGGCTAAACCGGCTACATATGCTGAAATCTGTGCAGCTATGAAAGAAGCTTCTGAAGGTGAATTGGCTGGCGTATTGGGTTACACTGAAGATGCAGTTGTTTCTTCTGACTTCTTGGGTGATACTCGTACTTCTATCTTCGATGCTAAGCTGGTATCGCTTTGACTGATACTTTGTTAAGGTGGTTTCTTGGTATGACAACGAAATCGGTTACTCTAACAAAGTATTGGATTTGATTGCTCACATGGCTTCTGTAAACTGCTAATCAGTTAAAAACCATATAGCGAAAGCCGTCTGAAGTAATTCAGACGGCTTTTTTATATAGTTTTGCGTGCTAAGTTGCACATTTTCGTTATCTTTGTGCGACTGTTACAAAAACTTAGGATGGAAAAGTACGATTTGATAACGATATTAGGACCTACCGCTTCAGGAAAGACTCCTTTGGCAGCGGCTTTAGCTTACAAGTTGGATACCGAAATTATCAGTGGAGATAGCCGGCAGGTATATCGCCGGATGGATTTAGGTACGGGAAAGGATTTGGAAGACTATGTCGTGAATGGACAGCAAATACCTTACCATCTGATAGACATTGTAGACCCCGGATATAAATATAATGTATTTGAATTTCAACGTGATTTTTTGAATGCTTATGATCAAGTGAGATGGAAAGACAAACTTCCTATATTATGCGGAGGTACGGGGATGTATCTTGAATCCGTGTTGAAGGGATATAGGCTGCTTCCTGTTCCAGAGAATCCCAAACTTAGGGACTCGTTAGCAGATAAATCATTAGCGGAACTCACCCGGTTGTTGTCAACTTACAGGAAACTTCATAACTCTACGGACGTAGATACTGTAAAGCGGGCTATCCGGGCCATTGAAATAGAAGAGTATTACAAGCACCAATCAGCGGAATACCGTGAGTTCCCGCAAATTCATAGTTTGATCATTGGAGTAGATATAGCTCGTGAGTTACGTCGTGAAAAAATATCCCACCGTTTGAAGCAGCGTTTGGATGAAGATGGTAAACGAAGTGAAGGCTTTGTTGGATAGTGGTATTTCTTCCGAGGATTTGATTTATTACGGATTGGAATATAAGTATTTGACTTTATATGTCTTGGGTAAACTTTCTTTCAATGAAATGTTTCATCAATTGGAAATAGCTATCCATCAATTTGCCAAACGGCAGATGACCTGGTTCCGGGGCATGGAGCGGCGAGGGTTCACTATACATTGGCTGGATGCTTGCCTGCCTATGGAAGATAAGGTGGAAAAAATCATTAATTTGTTACACACTAAAAACTAAATGTTATGGCTGTAGAACCAAACAGATGGGGGATTATTTATAATCCGAAAGCCGGAAGCCGTAAGACTCAGAAGCGTTGGAATGAGATACGTAGCTATATGGAAAACCGTAAGGTGGTTTTTGACTACGTACAGTCCGAAGGTTTTGGTCGGTGGAACGACTCGCCCGTACCTTGGCAAATAATGGTTATCGAACCATTGTGATTGTAGGTGGAGACGGAGCGATCAATGATGCTATTAACGGTATTATGACTTCTATGGTGGAGGATAAGACAAATATCGCTTTTGGAATCATTCCTAATGGTATTGGTAATGACTTTGCCAAATATTGGGGGTTGGATGAAGATAATTATAAAGCAGCGGTAGATTGGATTATCAATCGTCGTCTGAGGAAAATTGATGTGGGGCGTTGTAATTATTTTGATGGAGAGAAGCACACCTCCCGCTATTTCCTGAATGCCATATATATAGGTTTAGGTGCGCGTATTGTACAGATCTCAGATGGTACCCGCCGTTTTTGGGGAATACGTGAGTTGTCTTTTGCCGCTTCCATGTTCCTGTTGCTGTTTGAACGTAAATTGTACCGTACACATCTTTGTATCAATGGCGAACATATTCGTGGACGTATCATGACGGTATGTGTGGGAAGTGCCCGTGGATACGGTTTGACACCTAGTGCAGTTCCTTATAATGGCTGGTTGGATGTGTCGGTTATTTATCGTCCGGAGTTAATTCAACTTTTCTCGGGTATGTGGATGCTGTTGCAGGGACGTATTTTAAATCATAAAATGGTGAAACCTTATCGTACACGGAAAGTAAAAGTACTACGTGCGCAGAATGCTTCTGTCAGTTTGGACGGGCGTATTTTAGACCGCCATTTTCCTTTGGAAATTACGATCCAGCCGGAAGCTATAACTTTGATTATCCCTAATTAAAAACTATAGATATCCATTTCTTGCTTTAAGGATAGAGGCAGAGTAGATATCTCAATGAATAGACGTAAGATAATGACAATTTCAGATTTAAGAAAGACAGATAATTTCTTTTTACTGGCTGGTCCTTGTGTGATCGAAGGAGAGGAAATGGCTCTCCGAATAGCAGATCGTATTGTGAAAATAACAGATAAACTGGGTATTCCCTATGTGTTTAAAGGATCTTATCGTAAGGCTAACCGTTCCCGTTTGGATTCGTTTACAGGAATAGGTGATGAAAGGCCTTGAAAGTACTTCGTAAAGTACGGGAAACTTTTGGAATTCCTGTGGTAACCGATATTCATAGTGCTGGAGAAGCTGCTATGGCCGCTGAATATGTGGATGTGTTGCAGATTCCTGCTTTCCTTTGTCGCCAGACTGATTTGCTGCTGGCGGCAGCTCATACCGGAAAGATTGTCAACATCAAGAAAGGACAATTTTTATCACCTGGCGCCATGCGTTTTGCTGCTGACAAAGTGGTGGAGGCGGGTAATGATCAGGTTATGCTGACCGAGCGGGGAACGACTTTCGGGTATCAGGATTTGATTGTAGATTATCGGGGTATTCCGGAAATGCAGACTTTAGGTTTTCCTGTAATTCTGGATGTGACACATTCTTTGCAACAACCTAATCAGACTGCCGGTGTGACAGGTGGTATGCCGCAGCTTATTGAAACGGTAGCCAAGGCTGGCATAGCGGTAGGAGTGGACGGTTTGTTTATGGAAACCCACGAAGACCCTTCTGTCGCTAAGAGTGACGGAGCGAATATGTTGAAACTGGATTTGCTGGAAGGGCTATTGACCAAACTGGTAAGAATCCGCCAAGTGTTATAAATGTTATTCGTTGGGGATTCACAGGTAAGATGGGTTAATTTATTTGGACTATGGGGCAACTTGCATGAATAGTATAAAATAAGGTCGGTTTTTGCAGTAGAAACCGGCCTTACCTTTCTTTCTCCGTCAAAACAGAAAAAAGAATAGAAGCAGATGTGGATTATTTTTTTAGAATATAAGCCTTCATGCGGGCTATATCATTTAAGTAATCTTGCAAATCTTGTTCATGGTCCTCTTCTTCTGCCATAATATGTTTGGCAATATCACAAGTGGTGAAGTCAATTCCGTTTGTGAATTCAGCAATTTGCTGATAGCGGTAGATGGCACAACGTTCGGATTCTACATTTTGTTTCAACAAGATTTCCGAACCGAAATCTACGGGCGCATCATATTTGCAGCGAGCTAAATCAAACCATTGTTTAGGGTCAAGTACGGGTACGCCTTCCAATTCAATGATACGGTCGGCCAATAATTTTGCATGGTTATATTCCTCGGCTGCATGTTCTTGAAACTCGCGTTGTACATCACCGCGCATAGCGCCTTCTACTACGAATGAACCTACCCAGTATTGGTAGAAAGCCAACCATTCTTCGGACAGAGCTGCATTCAGCTGAGCCAATAAGTCCACAATGTCAATTTTATCCTTCAGGATATTCACAGATTCTTTAGCCATAATGTAAAGTTTAAGTTAGTGTTTATTATTATTTAGTCCACAGCGGGTATAGTCATGTCGTCTAACACACCTATGCCTTCCTGGTCTACATCTTTTTTTACGTCAGAACTGGTATAAAGCCAGATACCGAATCCCAGCACAAATAAAATAAGGAGGATGATTCCCCATAATTTACCTTTACTCATAGTTTCTTGGTTTTAGTTTCTTTAATAACAGCTGGTGCTGAAAAAGGTTTTGTAAGTAGAGAAAAAAACAGGCGTCTGTTATGGAAAAACGGACGCCTGTGTGTGTGAAGTATGAATTGATATTAGATTTTATCCTATTTTGCTGATTTTTTTTAGTTTCTCTTCATCAATGATTTTAATTTTTCTACCGTCGATGGTAATCAGTTTTTCAGTTGCAAAGTTAGAAAGCGTACGGATTGCGTTCGAAGTAGTCATATTTGATAAGTTTGCCAAATCTTCTCGTGAAAGGTAAATGCTTAGTGTAGATTCATCTTCTTCTACTCCATAAGTATCTTTCAAAAATAACAGAGATTCCGCCAATCGTCCACGAATATGTTTTTGCGTAAGATTTACGGTTCTTTCATCAGAAATTCCCAAATCTATAGAAAGTTGGCGGATAAAGAACAAAGCTAATTCAGAGTTGTCTTTTATCAGTTTCATAATGGCCGGCATGGGAATAAGGCAGATAGTGCAAGGCTCGAAAGCGGAAGCAGCTGTCACGAAGTTCCCTTCGGCAAAAAAAGCTCGGTATGCGAAATATTCTTTCGTCTTTAATACGCGGATAATCTGGCTACGTCCTCCCACACCTTCTTTGTAGATTTTTACTTTTCCACTAAGAAGACACATAAGGTGCATCGGAGTTTCTCCTTCGCAGTATATCGTCTCATTCTTTTTATACTTCTGTATCGTAAAGTTCTGAGCCAAGAACTCTCTTTGTTCCTGTGTTAAAGGTTGCCATAAGTCTGGTATACTTTCAGCAATCTCAGTTTCTGATAATTCTTTTCTAACCATAAACGTGCTATAAAACCGTGTTATAGAGCACAAATATAAGAAGAAAAAATAAAAGGACGAAGTAATCAGAAGAAAAAAGAAAGATATATTATTAATTTATCTTCAAAAATAACAAAAGATAGGTTCTTATCTTCCTATCCTTTCTTTTTTTTGTGAAATTTTATTTGGTTGAACAGTAATTCACGATATTTAGGTAATGGCCAAATCTCATCGTCTATTTCTAGTTCCAAATGGTCAATATGGTCGCGGATTTCTTCCAGATATGGACGCACTTGTTCCTCGTAACTGAAGGCTTTCTCTACTTGGCTTCCCAAATGATTTGCTACTTTTCGGGCTTCTGTCATGTTGTGCACGGCTTTTTTAATAGCAAGTATGCGGTTTTGAATTTCACGTACCAAATTCTTCCGGTCTTCGGTCAGCTCTTCGTATTCTTCGGTGGAGAATATCTCTTTCAGACCACGAAGATTTTCTAATAGTCTGTTCTGATAAATTACAGCTGTGGGAACAATATGATTGATAGCTAGATCGCCTAGTACACGACTTCAATCTGGACCTTTTTAGTAAACTTTTCCAGTTCCACTTCTATACGACAGAACAATTCATTTTCATTGAATATTTTTTCGCCTATCAGTACTGCACGAGATTGCTCATCGTTGAACTTCAGGATGGCTTCGGGTACATGGCAGATATTGGTCAATCCGCGTCGCGCGGCTTCTGCTTTCCATTCTTCCGAGTAGCCGTCACCTTCAAAACGGATGTTTTGTGAAGCGATGATGGTTTCTTTTAATACCTTATACAGAGCTTCTTCCTGTTCCATCCCTCCGTTTACTAATTTATCTATCTGGGTCTTGAACTCATTCAACTGGTGTGCCATAGCGGCATTGATCACAATCATTGATGCGGCACAGTTGGCAGATGAGCCTGCAGCACGGAATTCAAAACGGTTTCCGGTGAAGGCAAAAGGAGAGGTACGGTTACGGTCTGTATTGTCTTGCAATATGGCAGGTATGCGCCCGATACCCAATTGCAATGCTTTCTTTTCATCAGGGTCAGTTCGGCGTCATTCAGACGTGCCACTACTTCGTCCAACATATGGGAAAGATGACGTCCTAGGAAAATAGACAGAATAGCGGGGGGGGCTTCATTTGCTCCTAGGCGATGGCTGTTTCCGGCACTGACAATAGAGGCACGTAGTAAATCTTGGTTTTTATAGACCATCATCAGTACGTTGACTATGAAAGTCAGGAAAAGCATATTTCCTTCCGCAGTCTTGGCAGGAGAGAACAAATTGATACCTGTGTCTGTACAAAGTGACCAGTTGTTGTGTTTGCCCGATCCGTTTACTCCTTTGAATGGTTTTTCGTGGAGCAGTACAGTAAAATTGTGTTTGGAAGCGATACGTTTCATCAGGTCCATTACCAGCTGGTTATGGTCGTTGGCCAGATTTACATCTTCAAAAATAGGAGCTAGCTCAAATTGGTTGGGAGCCACTTCGTTATGCCGTGTTTTTACCGGAATCCCTAGTTTGTGACATTCCAGTTCCAATTCTTTCATAAAACTGGTTACACGTGGAGGGATGGAACCGAAGTAGTGGTCGTCTAGCTGCTGGTCCTTGGCAGACGAGTGTCCCATCAAGGTGCGTCCGGTCAGGCAAAGATCCGGACGTGCATTATATAGTGCGGTATCCACTAAAAAGTATTCTTGTTCCCAACCCAGATTGGCGAATACGCGTTTTACGTTTGGATCGAACATTCTGCAAACCTCAGTTGCCGCTTTGTCTACAGCACCTAATGCCTTCAACAAAGGAGTTTTATAGTCGAGTGCTTCGCCTGTATAAGAGATGAAGATAGTAGGAATACAAAGTGTGCTGTCTACAATGAAAGCCGGAGAAGAAACATCCCATGCCGTATAGCCACGTGCTTCAAATGTGTTCCGGATACCGCCGTTGGGAAAACTGGATGCATCCGGTTCTTGTTGGATAAGCAGTTTGCCCGAGAAGCGTTCTATAACATTACCGTCGTCACCGAATTCAATAAAGCCGTCGTGCTTTTCGGCAGTTCCGTCAGTCAGAGGCTGGAACCAATGAGTGTAGTGGGTAACATTAAAGGTCTTTGCCCAATTCTTCATGCCATTGGCTATCATGTCGGCCATTTCACGATTGATAGGGGTACCTTTCTCGATTGCGTTTATTACTGCTTTATAAGCCTCACTAGGCAGATATTCCTGCATTTTTTTACGGTCGAATACGTGGTTGCCGTAATAATCAGCTAACTTTTCAGAGGGGTAGTCAACTTTAACGGGGCGTCTGTTGGCTAACTCCTGTAGAGCAAAAAATCTCATTTTGGACATGTTGTCTTTCTTTTACTGGTTGTTGGCTGCAAAAATACTGCTTTTTGATTAATAATTCGCTATATCGCTAATCATTTTTCATTTCTGTTAAGGATGTTAATTAAGTATTATCATGCGTCAGCCTGTTGGTTTTTGTTTATATTTGCTCTTCAAACAATGAAAAGAAAGTACATTGATGCACTATATACGGATTGTCAGGTTGATTATATTTTGTCTTTTGTTACCTTTAGCTGTTCAGGCTAAGAGGGAAAAGGTTGATATGCCCGACAAGCCGATGGTGTCCGATTCCATTCTTCAGTGTATTTTCCAGTTTTCGCCGTTCTATTCCCGTATCATTGATGAGTATAAGGCTGATTTATATATAAAAGGAAAAGTAAAGGTACATAAGCGCAATCACCTTATCCGCTATGTACCGTCCATGTTTCGTTTCGAAAAACACATCAATGATTACCTTATGGAATCTCTTAGTGAGCTGCATTATACGGCCCCTGATATATACGACCGTAAGATAAAAGCGGTATCCACTACATTTCCACGTAACAGGGGACAGATAACGGATGTGATGGATTATTTGAACATGAATATCTATTCTTCTTCATTGATGTCCGATAAACTTCTTTCTCCTTTGGATAAGAAATCTAGCAGATATTATCATTATTTATTGGATTCTATAGCCGGTCCTCCCGATTGCCAGCGGTATAAAATACTTATTATTCCCAAATTCCGTGGTACACAGTTGGTCAGTGGATATATGTGGGTTAGTGATCAGATATGGACTATTCGTGAACTTTATATTGAAGGCGTTTATGATGTGATCCGCTTCAAGGTCCGTGTCAAGATGGGAGAGGAGGGCGATGTGGAGTTTCTGCCGGTGCAGTTTGATTTGAATCTTGTTTTTAAGTTTATAGGTAACCATCTGGAAATGGATATGGGAGCCTGGTTGAAATACAATGAAATTAAATTTTATGAAGGAGCCGCCCGGCGTAAATCTCAAAAGAAGCATCGCCATGACCTGACGGAATCCTATAAGCTGACTTGTGATTCGGAACAGCTGATAACAGATAAGGAAAAGTTCAATGAGCTGCGTCCCATTCCGCTGTCCGCTTTGGAGGATTCTTTGTATAGAAGTTATGCTTTACGTCAGGATACGCTTTTACGCGTACCGAAAAAAAAGAAGAATGAACATTTGGAGTTTTGGGGGGAGTTGGGTGACATGCTTATCAGTAGTTACAATGTGAATTTGTCCAGTATGGGGAGTGTGCATTGTTCTCCACTTATTAATCCGGTGCTGTTGGATTATAGCCACAGCAGGGGCTTTTCGTATAAGCAGAAGTTTAAATACAGTCGGCTTTTTCATGATGGACGTATACTTAGAATCAGTCCGCAGATAGGTTATAATTTTACACATAAGGAACTTTATGTGAAAGCGGATGCCGATTGGCAATATTGGCCGGAAAAGCAGGCTAGTTTTGAGGTTAGTGTAGGTAACGGTAACCGCATATATAGTAGTGTCGTATTGGATCAGCTAAAGCAATTGCCCGATAGTACCTTTAATTTTGACCAATTGGAATTGGACTATTTCAAGGATGTGTATCTCAATCTGTTCCATAATATAGAAATAGTGAACGGCTTGTTTATTAAAGCAGGTGTTTCCGTACATTGGAGGTATCTGATAAATAATTCGAAAGTCATTCTTGAAAAGCCGTTGCCTGATAAGGATTGGGCTGCATTGCGAGGTATCAGATCAGAATACAATAGTTTTGCACCTCGTATACGTATTGAATGGACTCCCGGTATGTATTATTACATGAACGGTCGCCGGAAGATGAATGTAGGTTCCAGTATGCCTACTTTTATGCTGGATTATGAACGGGGCATTAAAGGTGTATTCAAGAGTACGGGTGCTCATGAACGTTGGGAGTTTGATATACAGCAAAACTTGAAACTGAGCGGAATCCGAAGTATCGGTTATCGCATTGGGGGGGGATGTTTACCAAGCAGGAAGATATGTATTTCGTGGATTTTGCTAACTTTGCCCGTCGTAATCTTCCCGAAGGTGGAATGATGATATTGGTGGCACTTTCCAATTGCTGGACGGACGTTGGTATAACTCCTCACGTCAGTACTGGCGGGGGAATTTCACCTATGAGTCTCCTTTTATTTTCTTGAAACCCTTAAACCGTTGGCTGGGATTAGTCCAGCAGGAGCGTTTGTATGGTGGTATCCTGTTCATGCCACATCTTAATCCATATATCGAGTTGGGTTATGGCATCGGCACACATATATTTGATGTGGGGGCTTTTGTAAGCACTATCAACGGGGCAAATTTTGATACCTTTTGGTTTTTAAAATTCACTTTCGAGTTTATTTAAATAAATAATCCTGTTCAAAACAATCTGTTTTGGTTTTTCTGTTTATTACAACATAAACAGAAACTAAACAGTGTAATGCATTATAAAATATTTTTT
>ENA-OQCX01000076-OQCX01000076.1-human-gut-metagenome-genome-assembly--contig:-NODE-76-length-47934-cov-2.787688_pt1 | contig 47934 bp, 52 predicted proteins | sample MGYA00242762_ERZ504587 | MGnify/ENA primary metagenome ERZ504587 (study PRJEB26092, sample SAMD00036337) | human gut metagenome | host: Homo sapiens | study: EMG produced TPA metagenomics assembly of...
ATTGCAACCGGAAGGATTGAACTGTAGAACTCAATATCAAGTTGTCAATCGAAGTACCTAAGGTAGTATAACATAAGTGCTTCCATTGGCAATGTCAAAGTCGTTTTCCAGTTTTCCGCATCCACATCTACACTTTGGATTAACTCTTGCGGAAAATTATCTTATTGGACTCGAATAACAAAACACATTGTTCACGTTCTTGAGAAACAGATTTCAATAAATCATTTTCCTTCAACTGGTTTTGTATATCCTGCATAGCTTGGGTACAATCCTGTTCTTCATCACGACATGACAAAAATACAAATATCATAACCAACAAAGAGCATAAATAATATCCTTTCCTTTTCATTTGGCTTCATTGTTTTTATGGGAGTGTGTCAAAACTAAACCGGGCCTATCCCATCGTCAGTTGTAGGGGAAGGGTTTGCCTGCCCGAAGACACAAAGCAAACTGTTTTCGGGCGAGCGGACCTCGCCCCTGCGAACTAAACGATGGCATTATCCACGTTTTGACACACCTCTCATACTTTTTAATTATCAGTTCAATACAATCATCTCCATTCCGGCTTTTGCTCCAAATTCAAATTAGCGTCCACCTCTGCCTGAGGTATCGGGAAGTACAAGAATTTAGCTTCAAAATGGTCAAATCCTTGTGTATCCGAAATGCGGTCTGTCGGTTTATATCCTACCAATTCCTTTTCACCACTTTCATTTTCTTCGTAAAGCAATTCATAATGTTGAGAATCGGTCTTGCGTTCGTGCATGATAGCTTTCAACTTAGCAGGATCATTTCCGTACCAACGAACCATATCATCCCAACGTATATTCTCTCCGGCAAATTCCAGCAATTTCTGTTTCTGGAGTTCTGTCATTATAGCATCTTTTCCACTCAAGTTTTTCTCCGGCAACCCGGCACGTACACGAATCCGGTTAATATCTTTCATTGCTCCGCTTTCATCATTGGTTTCCAGACAAGCCTCAGCGTGGAGCAACAAAACTTCTGCAAAGCGCATAATACGTAAATTGTTGATACGTCCGGCATCGTTAGAATACATCGTACATCCTGTGGGAACCCACCAAGCTGCAAACTTCTTCATCATGAAACGCCCTTGAACACCCTCGATAACCGGATAAGCAGGAGCATATCCTTGCTTGGCAATACCATATTTGCCATCGCCTTCGGGCAGTACCGTCCATTTAAACATATCATCAAATTCCACTTTACCACCATAGAATTTTTCATCCGGTTTCACATCACCGAAATCAGAGTATTTAAAGAAGCACGTAGTGTATAAACGCTTATCCCATTTGGAATCAGAGCCTTCCGGACGCTGTTCGGAAATGAATTCTTTTATCAAATAGGGAGAAGGTTGCATCTTATACCAACCACCGCCAATATTCTCACCTTTCAGTGTCGGACCAAAATAATGAGCAAGGTTGTTTCCCATAAACGAGTCGTCACTAGTGCCATTGCCCCAAGAGTCACCCGAATTACCTTTGGCATCATAATTGATTTCCCAAATAGATTCAGCATTAAATTCCGTATCGTCACGGAAGTTGTCCTCATACTTTTGAGTCAAATCGTAACCATAACCATTCATTATAATTTCAAACTCATCCTTAGCGGCCTGATAATCCCCTTTCCAGATATAAGCTTTACCCAACATGGCAATAGCCGCACCTTGAGTTACACGACCGTTCTCATCGCTTGAACGAAGCTTAGGCAAACGAGACTTGGCTTCCTTAAAGTCTGAAATAGCCTGTTCCAGCACTTCATCACCGCTAGACAGTCCATGAGTTTCCGGATCTGCATCCTGCGGGAGAGTACGGATAACCGCATCACGATAATCAGTACGCAAACGGAAGTACCAGAATCCACGTAAGAAATAAGCCTCACCTATCATTTGCTCACGTTTGGTTTCGTCCATATCAACCGTAGCCGCACGATATATGAATTCGTTTGCCATCTGAATGCTTCATAGATGTTTCCCCAGCTCAAATCCTTTGTATTCGTTGTGTTGACAAACGACAAATATTCCCAAATATAAGGTTCTTCTCCGCGAGTGGGGTAAAGGTCGTCACCGCGCATCTGAAGATGCATGATGCCTTCCAACCCACCATAATATCCACTGGTCATACGGCGGAAAGGATTATAAACTGCGGACAAGCCTTTCATCACATTATCCTCGGATGTCCAGAAAGTGGTCGGAGTCTGACGATTAGGATCAATCTCATTCAGAAAGTCATCACTACAAGAAGACAACAACATTGGAGCTACAGCCAATGCAGCTATGTATTTTATAAAATTCTTTTTCATATTCTGCAAATATTACTTATTCCTAATTAGAAATTTACTTGTAAACCAAAGGTGATAGTACGTGCCATCGGATAACGACCGTCATCACAACCACGGGTCATTACACCCGAACCACCTGATGTACCGGCACCATCGGCATCTACCATACCCAAGTCAGGAGTATATCCTTTATAATCGGTTATAGTGAAAAGGTTTTCCATAGCCGTATAAACACGCACATTCTGCAAACCGGCTTTAGATACCCATACTTTGGGCAACGTATAACCTAATTCCAAAGTCTTCAAGCGCAAGAATGAACCATTTTCCAACCAACGGTCCGTATAGCCCCAGTTTGTACCATTAGGATCGCTAGTACCAAACAAACAGCGAGGAATGTCAGAATGATTGTTTTCAGTCCAGCTGTTCATGCGTTCTGCATATTGGTTTCCCGTTGATTCATTATAAACCGTACTATAATACTGGGCATTGTAAATCTTGTTGCCAAAGTTTCCGTCAAAGAACATATTCAAATCCAAACCTTTCCATTCAGCACCCAGACTTACACCAAGTTAACTTTCGGGAAAGCAGAGCCTACATCCTGACGGTCATTATTGTCAATCTTACCATCTCCGTTATAATCCACGAAACGCAAGTCACCCGGTTGTGCATTAGGCTGGATCTTATTACCGTTCTTATCCACATACGCATCAATTTCTTGTTGGCTTTGGAATACACCATCCGTCTTTATCAAATTGAAATAACCTATGGAATGACCGGTCTTGGCATAAGTAATCGTTCCTTTGGCATGAGGATTGAATCCCTGCCATTCATCACGACTTCCGTTTACTTCCGTCAGTTCATTCTTGATAAAGGTGGCATTGACACCTACATGATAATACAAATCGCCTACATTATTACGGTGATTCAATGAAATTTCAAATCCTTTGTTTTCTACTGTACCTGCATTTACTGTAGGATTCCCACTCAAGCCAAAACTCAAAGACTGCGGCATAGACAACAACATATCTTCTGTTTTCTGAATAAAATAATCAGCACTGACACTGAACTTATTGTTCAAGAAAGCAAAATCCAAACCCAAGTTCAAAGTCTTCGTCTTTTCCCAAGTCACATTCATGGGTGAAGTCCATTCCTTACCGGTAATGGCACCTTCCCAAAGTTCTGTGCCCATCATGTTATTCATACCTTTATAAACAACAGACTGGGTAGCATAATTGCCAATGCCGCTCAAATTACCCAGTACACCATAACTGGCACGAATTTTCAATTCATTCATGGTTTCCTTGATATTTTCAAAGAAATCTTCATTCATCACATTCCAACCCAAAGATACAGACGGGAATGTGCCCCAGCGGTTTCCATCTGCAAATTTGGAAGAACCGTCCCGACGAACAGAAGCAGACAGCATATAACGATCGGCATACGAATACATCACACGCCCAAACATAGAAATCATTGTATTGGCCCATGCGCTACCCGATGTATTTTGTGAAGAAACCGAACCGGCGTCAATCACAGAGAAACCTTCCGGGAAACCCTTACGTCCTGCACCAAAACCACGCGCATTGTTACGCTGGGCAGAATAACCCACCAAAGCAGAAACCGTATGATTGCCAAACGTATTATCATAATTGATTGTATTTTCAATCAACCAATCGTTCTCCCAGTCTGTACTTTCCGACAATTCCGCTTCATTCTTTTGTGAAGTAGAACTGAAATAATAAGGAGAACTATAGGCATAATTACGTCTTGTATATTTGTTTATACCTACATTGAATTTATATTTCAATCCTTTCAAGAACAAATCCACTTCGGCATAGCCATTCAATAAAATGTCTATCCCATGTCTTTGGTAATCATAGGCTTCTGTCCAACCTACAGGATTATCTCCTCTGGTCCATTCCGGAGCGACACCCCAAGTGCCATCTTCACCATATACATTCCACATAGGCACAGCTGTCAGAGCGGAGTATATGAAACATCTTCATACTTCTTTTTATAGAATTTCATCATCAACGTAGTCCCCATACGCAAATGATTATTGAAAAAAGAAAAAGTATTCTTAGCACGAATGTTCCATGCCTCATAACCGGTAGTATTCACAATACCATCCTGGTTAAGATAGCTTCCCGACAGATTATAGGTCGAGGTCTTGTTTCCTCCAGATACATTCAAGCTAACCTTGCTCACCATAGCCGAGTTATAAAGTTCTTTCTGCCAGTCTGTTCCAGCACCTCCATTCCAATTCAGCAACCCTTCTGCCGAACTATAACCGGTAGCCTTTGCCAAATCGCGAAGCTGATTACCATCCATTACATCAATGTATTTGGCAACCATCTGAACGCCTGTATAGGCATCCACTGTTACACGGGCAGAAGTTTCCAAACGACCGCCTTTAGTAGTGACCAATACAACACCATTAGCAGCACGAGAACCATAAATAGCAGCAGCCGAAGCATCTTTCAACACTTCAATAGACTGAATGTCAGCGGGATCAACCATATTGATATCACCATACACACCGTCAATCACATAAAGCGGACTGGTGGCACTCAATGAACTGATACCACGGACATTAATATTCAAGCCTTCCCCCGGCTGACCGTTGGCAGCCGACACAGTAACACCGGCAACTCTTCCTTGCAAAGCAGCTGAAGCACTACGTGCAACATTTGCCTGTAACTCTTTACCGGAAACAGAAGCGACCGCACCTGTCAAATGGCTTTTCTTCACTGTACCGTAACCGATAACCACCACCTCGTCCAACAATTCACCTTCCGACAATTTCACATTAATCACACTGCGGCCATCAACCTTAACAGTTTGCTCCTGATAACCTACATAAGAGAAATTCAAAGACTGACCGGAAGCGGCCTTAATGGTATATTTGCCATCAAAATCGGTAATCACGCCATCCGTAGTTCCTACTACAACAACAGCCGCACCAATCAACGGATTATTCTCCGCATCCGTCACTGTTCCGGTAACAGTAATTTGCTGAGCATAGGCACATATACTAAGTATGCACAGCAACCATGTAAATGCAATTTGTTTCATAAATAATGTATTAGAGTTTAATTAAAAAATATTGCTGTAAAATTAACTAAAAATAGATTTCCAACACGTTATTGCTTTCGCAAACAACGGTAATGCCCCATGGATGGAAGAATAGCAGCTGAAATTAAGAATGTCTTTGTTTTCATAGTTATTTGAATTAAAAATTAACATTGCAAAGATGGCAATTCAAGCATTAAACAATGAAATCTTATCAATATCAAAAAAAAATTCTTCAAGACAATGGAAAACACATCTGAATTGAACGTGAAATATAAAATTTTTCCTACACAGTATTCTTCTAATTATCAACCAATTACTGTGAAAAAACATCCATAAAGGCTCTCAACCGGTAGGTAAGCGGCGGTATCGTTCATCAATGTACAACACAACAACCGCCACACACAAAATGACAAAACTTCAATAGATGTATTTTATCAACAGGATGCAACCGTGAAAACAGTCTTATGACTTATTGCTTCACCTTGGTGAAGCAACCGTTTCACACAGGTGGCAACGGCACTTCACTTGAGTGAAAAGCACGTTCAGCCGAGTGGTGCAACAAATGATGCAGTCTTCTTGCATGGAAACTCCCATCCCCTTGCACGGATACTGCCATACATATATCAAGATTACGTACCCGACATGGAAACCGATATCCGACGAACCGGCTTCTGCAAGAAAAAAACGAAAAAGCACTTCGTGGGGATACAGGAAATTCCGTCACCGCATATTACTGTTTATCAGCGCAATACAATGACGGAACAAAAAACTATTGCAGCGTAGAAATAAAAACAGAATCAATGTTACAAAGACGAACTACTCAACACAGTTCCGGTATAGGAAACCACGCTACGGGCCGGCAAGGTCAGGGTATAGACACCATCGGCAGGTTGAACAGCTTCCACCGGCTCCCATTTACGGGTGTCATCGGTGACATAGCCTTGCAAAGCACCGGAAACCTGAGCGCTTTCAAGAGCCAACGAAATAACTACTTCATGATCCGCAGGGTTGATGGCTACAACCGTGTAACCGTTGTCACCATATTTATAGCCAGACACCATATAGCCTTGTTCGAAATCATATTGCGCCGAGATGCGCTTGCTTCCTACAGGGATGTAACGGGAGAAGTTGCCGAACACCTCGCAACGCTTGGTCACTTCATAGTCCACGCGGTTCTTTTCAATGTTAATCAGCCCCTCGGTGGTTCCGCCATCCGGTATAGCACCTGCCCACCACACAATAGCGCCGGTATTGGCCTCACACAAGAAACGATGGAACTTCTTCGCCCATTTCAAGCCACTGGTCATGGTAGCATCATAACTTTCCGTAGGATCGCTGATTTCGGTCAGCCACACGGGAATTCCCTTCGATTCGGCTTTGCTGAACGGTTCAATGGCAGGATCTTTCCCGGTCACAGGATCCACATAGCCGTGTCCGGCGGCAATGACGGGAAAGTTGGTGATTTTAGGATTCAGGTTCAGAATGTCGCGCACATAATTTTTACTGCCCATGATAAAGCCCAGAATGGCAGACCACTGGGCATTCTCGCCAAAGATAATCCGGGTTTCGGGATGGGTTTGTCGCAACTTGGGACCTAAGTTATTCACAATGAACGGTCCCAGCGTAGTGGTACCGGGAAGCCAGAGGCATGAGTTCCAGCTTGCCGCATACTCGGGCTCGTTGGCAGGAGAGATGGCATAGACAGGCAGGCCTGCCGCTGTGTAGGCATCACAGAAATTGGAAAGATAGTCGCAAAGGCCTGGTAGCTGCCGCGTTTCAAAAAACCTTGCGAGGTACTGCCGTTGCTTTTCATATAAGCCAGAGCAGACCAAACGGAAAAGATGAGTTTGTCCACACCGTATTCCTGCTTCGCTTTTTCATGATCCACAACTGTCCGTTGCGCTGTGCGATGCTTCGGCAACACGATTCTCATCACGGTTGAAATCAATATCGAAAAAAGGATCGTCCAAAGACAGATTGATATCCTCGTCCATATTAAACGTGGTTTCATCGTAATGGGGGAATACCTCGCCCCTGAGGATACTGAGGCGAAGCCGTCCTGTCCGAACATCACATCCATAATCTCCTGACGCTTGCGGTGGGCATAAAGATAGTCGGACCAGCCGGCCTGCGCCACACCAAACCATCGATGGTTTGTTCTTCGTTGTTCCACTGAAGAACTACATCGGCCCCCAAGGTACTACGTGCATCGGCCGGGATTTGTTCTGCCGGAAGAGCATCGGTAACATCGGTACAGGCACAGAGGCAAGCGGCGGAAGCTGCCACGGCAAAAAGGTAAGATAGCTTTTCATGACACTTGTCTTTTTTAAGGTTAGTATTCAAAGTTTTACCAGGTTGTAACCCAAAGGCAAAGATGGAAATTTACCGACAGACAAACCAATACTATCCGAACATATACTTATGATATTTTATCAAAATAGAGACCGTCAATATGAGAAGCCTTGTTCTGGCTATCCGAATAAAGAAGAAAAAACTTACAAGCCGTTCGTAGTACCGCAAAAAGACACGGAACATTATTTCCAGGCATTCAAATCCTACAACATCCCCGAACTTTCAGAAAATCCGCTTTCTTTTAGTGCTGTCAAAATCAGGCAAGTCCATGAGAAAGTTCCGGCCGAACCTTTTAAATGATAGTCTTGTTCTTACGATAATTATCACGGAACTCTTTAGGAGTCACTCCTTTTTTCTTTTTAAAGATACGGTTGAAATTGGATAGATTATTAAAGCCACAATCATATCCTATTTCAGCTATTGACAAGGAAGAATCAACCAAAGCACGTGAAGCGGCCCCCAAGCGGATATCAGTAAGGAAATCGATAAAAACTTTTGGAAGTATGCTGTTTGATAAAACGACAGAATGAGGCCTCGCTCATATTTACCATTTTAGCTACATCTGCAAGACGGATCACTTCCGAAAAATGAAAATGAACATAATCCAGCACCTTGTTCAACTTCTCGTTAGTATGCTCTTTGGAAACAGAGTTAATGGCAAACTGCCCGGTTGATAGCTCACGCATCCCTTTGTCCAATGATAATTCATGAAGAATAACAAGCAGTTTTATCAAGGAATAGAACTATCGTTCTCGCAAGACAGCGTTTTCAACAACGGACGGACTTTCGCGATAGTCTCCCTGCTGAACACGATTCCTTTACGGGCACGGTGGAAAAGTTCCCGAATGCTGATCATCTGGTTCCTGTTCAGAATCTGGTCGGAAAGCAGATCGGAATGAAACTGAATGGTTATTTCATGGATATTCTGCGGCTTGTTGTTATAATCCCTCCAAGCATGTTCCAATTGAGGATTGGTGACCAGCACCAGTTCCTCTTCTTCTATTTCTTCTATGGAGTCTCCCACAATGCGTTGTGCGCCTTTTGCATTCTCAATATAGTTCAGTTCATATTCGGGATGTATATGTATAGGAAAATTAAAATTCGATTTCTGACGCTCTATCAAAATAAAGCAATCCTTGGCAGACAAAGGTGACACTTCTTTGAACAATTCTGTGTTTATCATATTTCTCTTTCACATTAGATCTGATCTTGTATAGCAAAGATAACATGAAATATGAAATCGGAAACAAAAAAGTGAACATATTTTTATACTAAACCTGCAAAAGTACCTTCTATAAAAACGTAGATAACACAATACACAAAAACGAGAACCGTGTTATCCACGTCATTTCCATGAGGTTGTTTCTATTTCAGACAAGCCTTCATTGCTTTAATGATCGCTGAGTCAAACCCTTCGTGATCCAATTCATTAATACCCTTGATAGTCATACCACCGGGCGTACACACCTTATCTATTTCCACACTGGGATGAGTATCATTATTCAATATCAAGGAAGCGGCTCCTTTCACAGACTGGGCAACCATTTTCTGTGCATCTTTCGGATAAATCCCCAATTCAATACCTGCCTGCATAGCTGCCTGAATATATTTCAAGACATATGCGATACCACATGAAGTCAAAGCCGTAGTAGCAGCCATCTGACTTTCAGGAATAAGCATAGCCAATCCTAATTCATTAAAGATATCCAGCATCAGTTGTTCTTGTTCCTTACTGGCGTTACGACTGGATATCAAAGTCATACTTTCCAACTGAGAAATAGCAGTATTGGGAATCAAACGGAATATGGTCTGTTCCGGACCTACACTCTTTACCAGCTGTTCGAAAGTTACACCACCTGCAATAGAAACCAATACTTGCCGTGGAGTCAAATGAACCACACTCAACACTTGGTCTATTAACCACGGCTTTACAGCCAGAATAACGATATCGGCATCCTTTATCGCTTTCGGATTTTCCGTTGTCACATTAATCTCCGGATAATCCGCCTGTAGAGTTTCCAGACTTCCGCTGAACGGATCGGCTACTGTTACATCACTCGCTGGAATGATAGTGCCTTGGGCAAGGCCGCGAGCAATGGCCCCTCCCATATTTCCCGCACCAATAATTGCTACTTTCATATTATTAAAGATTAAGTCTATAGCTACAAAGATAAGGGAAAAAAGGAGAAGAACGTATTATGAAAAGCTAAAAATAAAATTACTTTGAAGAAGATGAAATCAAAAAGTCTCGCCGGAACCGAAATGTTTCCTGACGAGACCTTATTTTCTTTCGCTGATTATTATCCCTCTTGAATCTCCAGCTTATACCAACACTTTACGAAAGCGTCCAATAAATTCATCAGCCTCAGCCATAGTCAGACACAAAGGCGGGAGCAGACGGATTACATTCGTACCACTGACTCCGGTAAATACTTTCTGTTCGAACAGCAGACGCTGACGCAGTTCCTTAATCGGTTCGTCAAATTCCATACCGATCATCAAACCTTCGCCACGCACCTCTTTAATCTGTGGGAATTGTTTCAATTCTTTCAGCAGATGAGCACCTACCTTGGCAGCATTCTCTACCAGATTCTCACCTTTCATAACATCCAGCACCGCGATAGCAGCAGCACAAGCCAGGTGGTTACCACCAAAAGTGGTTCCCAATTGTCCATATACGGGTTTGAATTTCGGACTGATCAGGACACCAGCCATCGGAAAACCATTGCCAATCCCCTTTGCAACCGTAATCATATCGGGACGGATACCTGCATGTTGGTGAGCAAAAATTTACCGCTACGCCCGTAGCCGGATTGTATTTCATCCAAAACAAGTACTGCATCCACTTCTTCGCAAGCCTTACTCAGTTCTTTCAAGAATTTCACTTCCGGAACCTGAATACCGCCTACTCCTTGAATACCTTCAATAATCACCGCACAGACATCTCCTTTTGCCAATTCCGCTTTAGCTGCTTCTATATCGTTCAAAGGCAGATAAGTCACATGCCCATTGTCATTGATTGGGGCTATAATTTTCGGATTGTGGGTTACCTCCACTGCCAGTGAAGTACGTCCATGAAATGCTTTGCAAAAAGAAAGCACACGTTTGCGACCATTGTAAAAAGAAGCCAGTTTCAACGCATTTTCATTAGCTTCGGCCCCACTGTTTATCAAAAACAATTGATAATCATCATAACCCGAAAGTTTCCCTAAACGGTCTGCTACTTCCTGCTGTAGCTTGTTAACCACCGAATTGGAATAAAATCCCAACTGTGCAACCTGCTTGCTTATCATTTCCACATAATACGGATGTGCGTGACCGATAGAAATAACCGCATGACCACCATACAAATCAAGGTATTCCGTACCTTGATCATCCCATACATGACAACCTTTTCCCTTGACAATGTTTATGTCAAAAAGAGGATATACATCAAATAATTTCATAAACTCTTCTTTATTAAAAAGCAGACGGTTTCAACCTCAGCCCTACGGTTTCTTCCAGATTGAACATGAGATTCATATTATGGACCGCTTGTCCGCTTGCCCCCTTCAACAAGTTATCAATGCAAGAGATAACCAGCAGTTTATCGCCATGCTTCTCCAAATGAATCAAACACTTGTTGGTGTTCACCACCTGCTTCAAATCTATATTTTTGTCTACAATATGAACGAAAGAATCCTCGGCATAATAGTCTTGATACATCTTCACCAGTTCTTCCAGTTCCACCTTGCATTTGACTACCAGAGTAGCAAAGATACCACGCGGGAAATCACCCCGGTAAGGAATAAAATCTATTTCAGCATTAAAGCTGTTTTGCAACTGTTTCAATGATTGCTTGATTTCGGGAACATGCTGATGAGAAAACGGTTTATAGATGCTCATATTATTATTACGCCAGCTGAAATGGCTGGTAGCACCCGGTTTCACCCCTGCCCCTGTACTTCCGGTAATGGCATTTACCATTACATCCTCGTTCAGTAACAGATGTTTGGCTAACGGCAATAAACCCAATTGAATACAAGTGGCAAAACATCCCGGATTGGCCACGTGCTTGCTATGGCAGATAGCACGACGGTTCAGTTCCGGCAAACCATAGATGAAGTCATGGTCATCACTCTTGATACGGTAGTCCATACTGAGGTCTATGATTTTCAAATCCTCGGGTACATTGTGACTATCCATAAACTTCTTTGTATCTCCATGAGCCGTACAGAAGAACAATACATCAATCTCATCCAGAGGAAGTTCGTCGGTAAAAACCAAATCCGTTTCACCATAGAGTCCCTCATGTACGTCGGTAATCTTATTGCCGGCGTTACTGCTGCTGTTTATAAACTTTATGTCTACATCAGGGTGATTAATCAGCAGACGAATCAATTCGCCCGCCGTATAACCTGCCCCACCGATAATTCCTGCTTTAATCATACTTATTAAATTTCTTCGTCCTTGTGGTTATTATAATAAACACGCAAAGGTGTAGAAGTCACTTTGATAAAGCCTTTGGCATCTTCTGCTGTCCATCCCTTCTGCATTTCACCATATTCACCGAATTTGGTCTTCACCAGGTCGTCTTTCGATTCAACACCCACAGTAGAGAATGAAAGCGGACGGAGTTCCAAGATAGCTGTACCGTTTACATTACGCTGAGATTCCTGCAACATTGCCTCAATATCGCGCATTACCGGTTCCAGATACTGACTTTCATGCAAGAACATTCCATACCAGTTGGCAACCTGGTCTTTCCAGTATTGCTGCCACTTGCTCAACGTATATTTTTCAAGGAAACGATGGGCTCCGATAATCAGCATAGGAGCAGCAGCCTCGAATCCTACACGCCCTTTGATACCGATAATGGTATCCCCAACGTGCATGTCACGGCCGATACCGTAGGGTGCACCGATCTCTTCCACTTTCTGAATAGCCTTGATAGGATCATCAAACTTCTCGTCATTAACAGCCTTCAGCTCACCTTTTTCAAATGTAAGACGAAGCTGTTCGCTTCCTTCCTTGGTCACCTGTTTCAAATAAGCACTTTCGGGCAAACCCTGCGCAGAGTCCAATATTTCCCCACCGCAGATAGAAGTTCCCCAAAGACCTACATTATAAGAATATTTCAATTTTGTAAAGTCAGCGGCAAAACCATGTTCATTCAAATAATCAATTTCCTGCTGACGGCTTAATGCCATGTCACGGGTCAATGTGATGATCTCAACCCCCGGAGCCAATACCAGAAAAGTCATATCGAAACGAATCTGGTCATTACCCGCACCAGTCGAGCCGTGTGCGATAGCGTCCGCACCTATTTCATTAGCATAACGCGCTATGGCCAACCCTTGGAAGATACGTTCAGAACTTACAGAAATAGGATAAGTACCATTACGGAGCACATTACCGAATACCATATATTTCAAGCTCTTCTCATAGTATTCCCGGGTCACATCCAATGTCACATACTTCACAGCACCCAGTTTGTAAGCGTTCTCTTCGTTCTGCTTCAGCTGCTCCTCACTGAAACCACCCGTGTTTGCACAAGCAGCATACACTTCATACCCTTTTTCCTTAGCCAGATACATTACAGTGAAAGAGGTATCAAGCCCCCCGCTGAATGCTACTACTACTTTTTTCTTCTTTTCTTCCATAATGATATTATTTTAATTGAGAATTAAAAATTGAAAACTGAGAAATAAGTACATGAACGCGCAGCCATCTTTTAATTTTTAATTCTTAATTTTTAATTTATTAAATAGTGTCTTCTTCGTGCAAAGCCGGATCAGTAAAGCATGGCTGTACAAATACAGAACTTACGGTTCTTTGCCACTAATATATCGTGATTGATACAGCCTTCACAACCTTTCCAAAAGGCCTCATCATCAGTCAGTTCATTGAAAGTTACAGGAACATATCCCAGTTCTGTATTCATTTTCATTACCGCCGCGCCACTGGTCAGACTGAATATCTTCGCTTTAGGCCATCGCAGACGTGCCAATCGGAACGAAGCCGCCTTTATACGCTTGGCCAAGCCCATCCCACGATAATTGGGATGCACAATCAATCCCGAAGTTGCTACATATTGCTTGTTTCCCCATGACTCAATATAGGTAAATCCTGCAAAATCCTCTCCACATAAAGCAATAATCGCCTTTCCTTCTTTCATCTTTGTAGTCACATATTCATGTGTGCGTTCTGCAATGCCTGTTCCGCGTACCTTAGCCGCCTCTCTAATAGTATCTAAAATTTTATCAACGTAAACTTCATGTGAGGCATCTGCCACCATCACATCCACTTGTTTAGCATCCATTTCCTTTTTTATCTATATTATTTTATTGTATATTCGGTATAATCAATGAAAGCGCATTCTTCACTCCCGCTCTTGTGCAGCCTTCACGAATGACAAGCATAATAGTATCATCACCAGCAATAGTTCCCAATATTTCATCAAAGTTCCGGTTATCAATATCATAAGCCAAACTACTAGCATATCCGGGACGAGTCTTGATTACTGCCAGATTAGCCGAAAATTCAATGGAAATAAATCCATTATGCATCAACATCTCACTGGCCGAATGTTGCTCAGTCATACGTTTGTACATGGTATTGTTTGGCAATACATATACATAATTTCCGTTCATACTGGCTGCTTTCGCCACTTTCAACTGCTTCAAGTCACGAGACAAAGTAGCTTGGGTCAATCGGAATCCTTCTTTCGCCAATTCCTGCAACAACTCTTCCTGGCTACCTACTTCCTTGCTCGAAATAATAATCTTAATGGCATCAAGTCTGCTATTCTTGCTCTTCATACTGCATAATTATTCTGATTCGGCTGCAAAATTACAGAATATTCGGGAATATAGATACAAAAAAGAGAATATTTTTGCGACTTATGCATATTTTCAATAAAGCTCTTATCCATCATCCCAAGAGTAAACCAAAATCACACCAAATTCTTCTTTTCAATGCGATCTTCTTAAAAAGACGGTAATATTATGTTTTACGGCAGGTACAACCAAATCCAACAGTTATAATATCAAAAAAACAAGGACGACTTCGGGGAATAAACTATTTTTGCATCACTATTAATTCCTTAAAATCAAAAATAAAGGCATGGAACACACTTATTTCTTTGCGGTAGACCTGGGTGCCACCAGTGGACGTACCATCTTAGGTTGCCTGGGAGAAGGCAAAATGGAGTTGAAAGAACTGACTCGTTTCCCTAATCATATTATAGAAACCGGAGGACATTGTTATTGGGATATTTACGCCTTATACAATGAAATTATCAGGGGACTGAAAGTGGTAGCCAAAGACAATCTGCCTATCCGGTCCATCGGTATCGATACTTGGGGGGTGGATTTCGTATTCGTGGGCAAAGACGGAGAGTTACTCCGCAATCCTTATTGCTACCGCGACCCTCACACAACAGGTGCACCTGAAGAATATTTTACCCATATTCCCCGTGAACGAGTATATGACATCACTGGAATTCAAATTATGAATTTCAATTCCTTGTTCCAATTGTCAACACTCCACCGCAATCATTGCTCGGCCTTGGAAGCAGCCGATAAAATACTGTTTATGCCGGATGCCTTAAGCTATATGCTGACCGGTAAAATGGTAACAGAATATACCATCGCTTCTACTTCCCAGATGTTGAATCCGCGCACCAAACGCTTCGAAAAGGAACTGCTGGATGTAGCAGATATCAAGGAAGAACAGTTCGGCCGTTTCGTTTTCCCGGGAGAGCCTATCGGAGTACTGACAGAAGAAGTGCAGAAAATCACAGGTCTGGGAGCTATTCCAGTCATTGCCGTTGCCGGTCATGACACAGGTTCAGCCGTGGCTGCCGTACCAGCACAAAACGAAAGATTCGCTTATCTGAGTTCCGGTACGTGGAGCCTGATGGGAATTGAAGTGAAAGATGCCATTATAAATAAGGAAAGCTTTGAACAGAACTTCACCAATGAAGGAGGTGTGGAAGGAACTACCCGGTTCCTGAAAAACATCTGTGGCATGTGGCTGTTGGAGCGTTGCCGCAAAGAATGGGAATCAACCAACAACTATTCTTACACAGAACTGATAGATGCCGCTCTGACAGTTCCCGCTTTCCGCAGTCTCATCAATCCCGATGCCCCCTGCTTCTCCAATCCGACATCTATGATTCAAGCCATCGGACATTATTGCAAAGAAACCAACCAACCTGTACCACAGAGTTATGGCGAAATCACCCGTTGCATATTCGACAGTCTTGCCCTGCGCTACAAACAAGTATTCGGCTATTTGCAACAAATGGCCCCGTTCCCCATCGAAAAGCTGCACATTATCGGTGGAGGCTCACGAAACAATCTGTTAAACCAGTTCACTTGCAATGCAGTGGGCGTACCTGTTATAGCAGGTCCCAGTGAAGGAACAGCTATCGGTAACATTATGTTACAGGCAAAAGCCAACGGGCTGGTAAGCGATATCGCGCTATGCGCCAACTAATCAGCACTTCCATAGAAACCGTTTCTTTTGAGCCCCAGCAAGCAGAAGAATGGGAAGAAGCATATAAGAAGTATTTAGCTCATTATAGAGAAGATATTTAATATTCACCTTGAAATTTATTCATTAAACAAACAAATAATATCATGAAAGAAGAATTGATTAATAAAGCGTATGAGATCGCAAAAGAACGTTATGCCGCTGTAGGTGTCGACACAGAAAAAGTAATGGAAACCATGCAGAATTTCCATCTGTCACTGCATTGCTGGCAAGCAGATGATGTAACCGGCTTCGAAGTTCAGGCAGGTTCATTGACCGGTGGTATCCAGGCTACAGGTAACTATCCCGCAAAGCCCGCAACATCGACGAACTACGTGCAGACATTCTGAAAGCAGCTTCATATATACCAGGTACTCACCGTTTGAATCTGCACGAAATTTATGGCGACTTCCAAGGAAAAGTCGTAGATCGTGACGAAGTAGAACCGAACACTTCAAAAGCTGGATTGAATGGGGTAAGGAAAACAACATGAAACTGGATTTCAACTCTACTTCATTCTCTCATCCTAAAAGCGGTGACTTGTCTTTATCAAATCCCGATGAAGGTATCCGCAACTTCTGGATTGAGCACACCAAACGTTGTCGTGCCGTAGCCGAAGAGATGGGTAAAGCCCAGGGCGATCCTTGTATCATGAACTGTGGGTACACGATGGCAGCAAAGACATCACTGTAAACCGCATGAAATACCGTGCTTTGTTGAAAGACTCTCTGGATCAGATTTTCGCAACAGAATATAAGAACATGAAAGACTGTATCGAATCAAAAGTATTCGGTATCGGACTGGAAAGCTATACAGTAGGTTCTAATGATTTCTATATTGCTACGGTGCCAAGAACAACAAAATGATTACCTTGGATACCGGCCATTTCCACCCGACAGAAAGTGTTGCCGACAAAGTTTCTTCCTTGTTGTTGTATGTCCCCGAACTGATGCTGCACGTAAGCCGCCCCGTACGTTGGGACTCAGACCATGTAACCATCATGGACGACCCGACTATGGATTTATTCAGCGAAATCGTTCGTTGCAACGCCTTGGATCGTGTACACTATGGACTTGACTACTTCGATGCTTCCATCAACCGCATTGGTGCATACGTTATAGGCAGCCGCGCGGCTCAAAAATGTATGGTACGCGCTTTATTGGAACCGATTGCCAAACTGCGCGAATATGAAGCAAACGGACAAGGCTTCCAACGTCTGGCTCTGCTCGAAGAAGAAAAAGCTTTGCCTTGGAATGCTGTATGGGATATGTTCTGCTTGAAGAACAATGTACCCGTAGGCGAAGAGTTCATTGCAGAAGTAGAGAAATACGAAGCAGAAGTCACTTCGAAACGCTAATCAATATCCAACTACAAGATTGTCTTCCGTAGGGGCGGCCTCAAGTGCTGCCCCTACCGGGAACATAATTGTAGCCTAAAAGAATATAAACAATGGAAATCATTATCGGATTAATCATCATCGCCATAGGAAGTTTCTGCCAATCCAGTTCATACGTACCTATAAAAAAAGTGAAAGAATGGAGTTGGGAAAGTTTTCTGGCTGCTACAAGGTGTATTTGCCTGGCTGGTATTCCCGTTATTGGGTGCGTTGCTAGGTATCCCTCAAGGAAGCAGTTTATTTGACCTTTGGGGAACAGGAGGTGCTCCGATGAGCATCTTTTATGGTATATTATGGGGAGTAGGCGGTCTCACCTTCGGTCTTTCCATGCGTTATCTGGGAGTGGCCTTAGGACAAAGTATCGCACTGGGCACCTGTGCCGGATTCGGCACACTTTTTCCCGCCATTTTTGCCGGAACCAACCTGTTTGAAGGAAACGGACTTATTCTTTTACTGGGAGTATGTATCACTTTGTCGGGTATTGCCATTATAGGATATGCCGGCAGTCTTCGCGCCAAAAACATGAGCGAAGAAGAAAAACGCGCGGCAGTAAAAGATTTCGCTCTGACCAAAGGACTGTTGGTAGCCCTACTGGCAGGTGTGATGAGTGCCTGTTTCGCTTTAGGACTCGATGCCGGAACGCCCATCAAAGAAGCTGCATTGGCAGGAGGCGTAGAAGGGCTTTATGCAGGACTTCCCGTAATCTTCCTAGTAACATTGGGAGGCTTTTTGACCAATGCGGTTTACTGTCTGCAACAAATATAGCCAACAAAACCATGAGTGATTATGCCAAAAGCAATGTATGGGGAAATAACTTGATATTCTGTGCTTTGGCAGGAGTACTGTGGTATATGCAATTCTTCGGTTTGGAAATGGGTAAAAGTTTCCTGACCGAAAGTCCTGTACTGCTAGCTTTCTCATGGTGTATATTGATGGCTTTGAATGTTACTTTCAGTACGTATGGGGTATTTTATTAAAAGAATGGAAAGGCGTATCTACCCGGACTATCACTGTTCTGATAACCGGACTGGTAGTTCTTATCTTTTCTCTCGTATTTCCTAATTTATTTTAAAAGAATTACTATATTTGTAGCATACTGTTATTCAGAATGAAAAAGATGAATAACAATATCCTATGAACAATCAAATAAAAAAGATATGAAATCAATCTTAGACAATCGCCCTGAATTGGCCAAAGAGGTGAATAAAGTAGCCGAAGTAGCCGGATATTTGTGGCAAAAAGGATGGGCCGAACGTAACGGAGGTAATATCACCGTCAATATCACCGAATATGTAGACGATGAAATCCGTCAGATGCCCGCTATCAGCGAAGTAAAACAAATCGGTGTAACACTGCCTCACTTGAAAGGCTGTTATTTTTATTGCAAAGGAACCAATATGCGTATGCGGGATTTGGCGCGTTGGCCTATGGACAACGGTTCTGTCATCCGTATTTTGGATGACTGTGCCAGCTATGTCATCATTGCCGACAAACCGGTTCAACCTACTTCGGAAGTTCCCTCCCACCTGAGCGTACACAATTACCTCATCAGCATAGGTTCTCCTTACAAAGCATCCGTGCATACACACCCCATCGAACTGATTGCCCTGTCTCACAACAAAAAGTTCATGGAAAAAGATGTGGCAACCAACCTGTTATGGAGTATGATTCCTGAAACAAAAGCATTCTGTCCGCGTGGCCTGGGCATGATTCCTTATCAATTGCCTAGTTCTGTAGAATTAGCCGATGCAACCATCAAGGAACTAGCCGATTATGATGTCGTTATGTGGGAAAAACACGGCATTTTTGCCGTTGACCGTGACGTAATGGCCGCATTCGACCAAATCGATGTTTTAAATAAATCCGCATTGATTTACATCGCTGCCAAGAATATGGGATTTGAGCCGGACGGTATGAGTCAGGAACAGATGAAAGAAATGAGTGTGGCTTTTAATCTACCAAATAATATTTTATAGTCTTCCCCTAATGGGGAGATTTTAAAGATGATTTGACTCCGCATGGGGACAAATCATCTTTTTTATTATCGGGACTCAAAAGATAAATCGCGTACTTAACTCATTGACAGTTTGATTATCTTATGTTTTTTTCAGAACAATGAGTATTCTTTTTGGCTATCTTTGGCAAGGACAGATTCACTAAACCTACAGAGAGATATGAAAGCAAATAAATTATTCCTTTTGGCAAGTCTCCTTCTATCAGGCAGTATGATACCTATAACGGCTCAGAACAAGAAAGAGAAGAAACAACAAAGAGAAACAAGCAGTACGCGAGGCTGTTGACGCAAAGGCATACAAATCAATGTGGACCGGGTAATGCCTATGAAAGGAGGCAGCAAACACCTGACTTCCGATTATTCTTTAGAAATAAGAAACGATTCGGTATATTCCTATCTGCCTTATTTCGGAGTGGCGTATAACGTTCCTTACGGAGGTGGAAAAGGATTAAATTTTAGTGCTCCTTTATCAGAATATACTTCAACATATAGCAAAAAGGGAAATGCTAAAATCACACTAAAAGTACGGAACGAGGAAGACAATTACCTTTACAATATCACCATTTATCCCAATGGCAGCAGTAACATACAGGTCACCCCCACAAACAGACAATCTATTTCTTTCTCCGGAGAAATAGATCTAAAGAAGAAAGAATGAACCATAAATAAAAAAGGGAGATGTCAAAACTAAAACAACCTATCGCACTATATGATCAGGTCATTTTAGTTTTGCTCCCCTCATTAAATTACAGCTATTATTTACTTATTTCTCTAACCGGCTAAAGAAATTCTCAATGGCTTCCTTATTGACAAAAACTCCTTTTACTCCGGTCACTTCCACCGTATCCATCAACAAAGCCAAGCCCTGATAACCGTTTTCATCCTTTGCCAGTACTTCCTTCTGATAAATTTCAGCTGATTGGCAGGCTTTACCATCTTCAGGTAATTTCTCGAACCGGCCAAGGTAATAATTGCCTTCAAAGAAATTATGTGTAGATTCTGTCAACTGGAATCTGCTGGATTCGGGAGCATAAAAAATATTCCCACTAATAAATGTACTATCCGGATATCCGCCCCATGAATCCAAAGTAATCATAGTACGGTCGATATCAGCCGCAGGTTTACGGTTCACATGAATAATGTTACGGGTAATGCGACTATCCTTTACAGGACCTGCCAGATGAACAGCCGGTGAGAACATCCCGGCACGAGTCGGTTCAGGCCGCACTCCGTCACCTATACTCACATTGTAACGGACTATAGTGCCCAAGTTACCTACATTAAAAGATGCGTCGGCCGTGCCGTCATTGCAAACCAATACCAAGCCACCATAGTTATCATGACTATAATTGTACTGAATGACCGTTCCCCGGCAATTCCAATCCGAATCAAATCCCTGTGCATCCCACGGAGCTTTATGACCACTTACTTCATTAAACTGCACCAAAGTATTATCACAACTCCACGGCCAAATACCTGCTGCCGCCTCTGTGTCAGGAAGCATATCAGGACAGTCACGCATTACATTGTATTCTATCAAGTACTGTCACAACCGATAGGTACAATACCATCCCTGGTACTTCCTCTATCAAATTTCCCCGTATCACGGTATGCTTGCTGGGATGCCAGTTCTGCCGGTCGCTATAAGCAGCCCAAATCATAGCATTACGGTACATCTCAAAATATGGCAGTTCTCTATGGTTAACCTATTGAATGTTGAAATTTTCTTTTCACCGCCATTCACTATATAAATACCGCACCCTCCGCCTTTTTCTTTTACCAACGAACCATTGACATCCCGTACAGTCACATTATTGACAACAATGTTCTGCGATACGCCATAATCCATACACTCTATCTTCAAGCCCGAACGATAAGGCAGAGGCTGCCTGCCTGTATTCACGATTTCCAAATTCTGCATCGTTATATAGTCCGAATTACAGATACGGGCTGCATACAAGGAAGTATCATATCCCACAATGCAAGGTTTCCGTTCACCATCACCATAAGCATCTATATAAATACGATCTTCGGGTATACCCTGTCCGGTGATTTCAAGTTCGCCATTAAAAACCTCACCGCGCTTCAACAAAACTTTATTGCCCGGCAGTAATTTCACACCACGTAGTTTTTCCAGACTTTTCCATGCTTCATCCGGGGCTAACCCACTATTATTATCATCACCGCCGGTAGCATCCAGATAATAGCACACTGGACTATCAGAACATGCTGCCAACAGGAAGGAAAATAAAAGAAGGATCATTGTTTTTCTCATTTCTCTTACCGTTTTAAAAGTTATCAAATTTTATTCCAGAAGTTGTCAGAACAACCAGGCTTCACCACAGATTACGCAAATTCACACAGTTTTTTGATTTAAAGGTTATTTGCCTCCTACTTCTTTGTGACAGTCCGTGTACCCTGTGATGAAAAACCTGCACTCCACATTACTTCCACAAGTCGTCTGAACCAGTTTCTTGTTAGTATCCAGTTCGGCAGTCGGCAAAGGCCATACATAATCCCTCTCACCGTTGAACTTACGTGCTTCATAAGCCAAGCCATACATAGTGCGTTCATTCTCTATATTGGCTACCGCCTTATCCAATTCCTTCCAACGATAAAGGTCAAACAAACGCAAACCTTCAAAAGCCAGTTCCACACGACGCTCATGCTTAATGACTTCCAACAATTCATCTTTAGAAAGAGAAGTGCCTTCCACTTCCTCTACTGTGGGCATGTTCACATCCGCACGTTGCCGCACTTCATTAACCAAAGCAGTTACATCACTATAAACATAGCCTCCTTTCTGTACCATCGCCTCCGCCAAAGATAATAAAACTTCGGCATAACGCACCACATAAAAGTCTTGTCCATTATCCCAAGAGTTAGAAGTATCCGTAGGATCAAAATACTTATAAACATATACGGTAGACAGAGAAGCGGCAGCTCCGCCATATACATTGGCATACGGATTTGAAGCCGAAGTATCTATACCTCCTTTACCGTTCCAAAGCATACCGGGAACAAACAAAGTGCTATATAAACGCGGATCACGATTCTCAAAATGAGCAGGATTAGGCTTGCTGACATCCAAGCCACCCCCACCGTTCAGTTCGGCTATCTTCGTATCGGTAGTCGGTTTACCGTCTTTGCAATAATAAGCATCTGCCAAATCTATAGTACCATTCATTGCTTCCAGCGGAGTATTCCAATGCGCATTAAAAGCAGCACCTTCACTCATACCCGGTCCTTCATAACGGACTGCAAAAATGATTTCAGGAGAAGTTTCTCCACTTTGAGTAAACAGTTTGGCATAACTCGGATCAAGCGAGTATCCCAAACCTTGCACCTGCTTATAAGCAGCAATCGCGTCATCCCATTTTTCATTATACAAAGCCACACGCCCCAGTAAGGAAAGAGCAGCTCCTTTGGTGATATGTCCCCGTGAAGACGCATTTTGCGGAAGTACTTCAGCCGCATCCTGCAAATCAGTCATAACATGAGCACAATAGCCGCACGGTCCGTCTTTTCACATTCAGCCTCGTCAATGGTCAAAGGGGCGGTCAGGAAAGGAACATCCTGATACGTCATAGTCAAGTTTATATACATCAATGCACGTATGGTCTTTGCCTCAGCCTGATAAATCGCCTTTTGGGAAGCATCCATATCCACTCTATCAATATTAGCAATCAGCACATTACAACGGCTGATCACTTCATAGCAATCTTTCCAATAACTGCCAATGATAGAAGAACTTGGGGTATGAATTCCCATAGCCATATCATAACCTTCCATCCAGCCACTCCAATTAAAATGCCCGCCATTATCTGATATACAATCCATATATAAAGGGCCCAATGAATATTGGTCGGAATTATAAAGCTGATTGCTCTGCAAAGCATCATAACAAGATGCCAACGCCATCAAAGCATCATCCGGCGTCTGCCAAAATGTATTGGATGAAGATTCTGTCAATGAGTCCCTCTGCAAAAAGCTGTCAGAGCAAGAAGTCAGCAAAGCTCCTGACAACAGAGCCAGCCCTATAAAGTTATTAATTGATTTCATAGTTGTTGCTTTTAAAATTTAACGTTAACACCAAATGAATAAGTTCTTGTATTGGGATGTACATCATTACGGGAATCTGTACTCAGTTTTTCAGGATCATAATCGTCCAAGGAAGTGAAAGTAAGCAAATTAGTTCCTGCCAAATAGAGTCTGATACTCTGAACGCCCAACTTGGTCAAAAACTCTCTTTGCCTGAAAGTATATCCGATTTCCAAATTCTTCAGACGCAAATAATCACCTTTTGTCAACCAAAATGAAGAATAGTTATTATTAATAGTTCCTCCCAAACGAGGCATGCTTCCATTCGGATTACTTTCAGACCATCTGTCCAACCAACGGCTAGTCTTGTTTCCACCGTTGGAAATAGTAGTTTCATCCCAATTATAACGATATACACCTGCAATGCCTTGCCAGAATGTATTGACATCAAAATCTTTATAAGAGAATCCCAGATTGAAAGAATACTGCATTTTAGGGAACGGATTTCCGATAATAGTACGGTCAGCATCATTTATATTACCATTATTGTCTATATCTTCATACATGATATCACCTAATTGCGGTTCCTGGTTGTTTTGCATAATCTTCTGTCCGTTCGCATTTACACGGTCCAAATCTGCTGGGTACGATAGATACCGATGGCTTTCAGCCATAATAAGAGCCGATGGCTTCACCTTCACGATTGATCGTATTATCCTTAATGTCTTCTACCCCTTTCATATCAGTAATCTCATTTTTCACACCTGAAAGCGAGAAACCTGCCTGCCATGCCCAGTCACCTTTCTGATCGAAATAATTAGCAGCCAGTTCCCAACCCCGGTTACGAACCTTTCCCGCATTCTGATAAGGAGCATCCAAAGATCCCAGGAAAATACCCGGCATAGCGAGCTTCATCAAAATATCCGAGGTATTTTTCTCATACCAGTCAAAAGTGACATTGATCTTTCCACCCCAAAAAGCAGCATCAAAACCAAAGTCTGTAATAGTAGTTGTTTCCCATTTAATGTTCTCATTAGGTATCTTGGCAGTCTTCATACCAATCTGTTTGCTATCACCGAAATAGTAACTGCCACTAGCCGCCAATGTAGCCGCATAAGCATAGTTACCAATTTCCTGATTACCCAATTTACCCCAGCTACCACGCAATTTCAATGAGTGGAGGAACTTCACATTCTCCATAAATTTCTCATTTGTCATGATCCATGCACCGAAAATGAAGGGAAGGTAGCATAACGATGTGCCTTGGGCATACGTGACGAACCATCGTGACGGACATTCATCTCTAACAGATAACGGCCTCCGTAATTATAATTCAAGCGTCCGAAGAATGACTGCAAGGAACTCTCTTCCGCTGATCCGGTCACATGGTCATTCATAGTACCTCCATCCATTTCATAAATATTATCGGTAGCGAATCCCTGCTTGGACGCCTCATTCTTGTCCCAACGGGTAGCCTGGATAGAATGGCCTGCCAACAGATTGAACGAATGTTTTCCTACAGAAAAATCATAGGTCAGAATATTTTCATTAATATAAGTCGTTTCCAGATAATGATAATCTGTCAGTTTATTGGTACCGACTGTGGTCAGCGCATTTCCTTCAGCATCGTATCTTATATTATTCTTCGGATTGAAAGTAGTCACATCGTTCATATAATATTTATAAGCCAGACTTGAACGGAACTTCAATCCTTTTATGATATCAATTTCACCAAAGAATTTACCATCAAAACGATAATGCTTGTTATCTTTATAGCCCATATTCAAAGCTTCAATCGGATTTTTGAATACGGATTGGGAAATATTGGGATTTCCATCCAAAAATCCATAATGTCCGTTAGAATAACGCACAGGAACAGTAGGACGGGTAAACCAAGTAAGGTAGCGCATCAAACCTTCACCGGTAACACTGGTAGTAGGCTCATCAATGTTCTGACGGCTTCCCGAAAGATTCAGACCTAATTTTACAATACCCAATTGTGCATCCAGATTGGAACGGAAATTAAAACGTTGATTGGCCGTTTCACGCAAGATACCATCCTGCTGGAAATACTGAGTGGAAATCATGTAATGTACCGCTTTACTACCACCGTTCACAGACAAATGGTGTTGGTGCATGGCTGCTGTACGAAACATTTCCTTAGCCCAATCGGTATTGGCAAAATGATCGGGGTCTGATCCGTTTTGCAACTTTTGTAACATTTCATCCGTGTATGCTTTGGAAGGCCAGCATTCGTTATACATCTTCGCCCATTCATAAGAATTCACATAATCGGGCAGCACGGTAGCTTCTTGCAAAGCGATACTACCGGAATATGTAATGGTAGGTTTCTGCTCACCGCCCCGTTTGGTAGTCACCAGAATAACCCCGTTGGCAGCACGTACACCATAAATAGAAGCCGAAGCCGCATCCTTCAATACGGAAACACTTTCAATATCATCTGCAGGGATTTCCGCAATCTGGCTTACCGAGCTTTCCACTCCATCGATCAAGACCATCGGATCATTGTGTTCAAAAGTTCCTACACCACGGATACGGATTTCGGGACTGTCATGACCGGCCTGGGCACCATTGTTGGTCAACATAACACCCGGCAAACGACCCTGAAGCATATTGCAGTATTCGCTACCGGCATAGAAGCTACATCCTTGAAATTTACAGCAGCAACAGAACCCGTCAGATTTTCCTTCTTCTGCACGCCATAACCGACTACTACCACTTCGTCAATCATTTCCGTATCTTCCTTCAGATTTACATTCAGCACCGTATTGTCTTTCGAAATACGATATTCCTGATCGGAATATCCTATAAAAGAAATGACAATAGTAGAATTAGAAGCCACCGTGAGATTGAAATTACCATCCAAATCAGTCACCGTTCCATTGGTTGTTCCTTTTTCAACCACACTGGCACCGATGACCGGTTCGCCTGTGGCATCTTTTACAATACCGGAAACTTTAAACTTGTCTGCTTGCAGACTGGAAGCGCTCACATTCATCGCAGGGATGAAGAAGCAGAGACACAGCAATAGACTCAGTACCCGGAATGTACTGGTTTCTGTCAGAGTTTTCATGTTCATAATACTTTTTTTAAAGGTCTAACAAATAAAGATAATTCGTTTTATTTGCCAGCAAAAGTAAGAGGAACAGAAAAGAAACAGGGAGAATTATTACCGGAAAAAGGCTGTTTATTCCCTATAGAGCCTATTTCGGTAATAATCAGCCATCATACTTCATCATATACTCTGTAGGAGAAAGTCCGAATTTCTTCTTAAAGCAGGAACTGAAATATTTAGGGTCGTTGAAACCTACGGCATACGCCAAATCGGCTATACGGATTTTCTTTTTCTCGTCTATCAGCCGACAAGCCGCTTGCAAACGGACATTGCTGATAAATGCAGAGGGAGTAAGTCCGGTCAACAGTTTCAATTTATCTGCTAGTGTAGTCCGGGCCATACCCATCTCCGCCATAAACTGTGCATGTTCAAAATCACAATCACTCAAATGGGCATTCACACAATCCACCGCTTTCCGAATGAAAGCTTCGTCCATCGAGGTGTAATTTAATTCTTTGGCTTCAAAGACCAACTGCTTACGAAAATCCACCCCCATACGTTTGCGCCGTTTCAACAAGTTATCTATCTTGGCAAACAAGACAGAGAGGCGGAGCGGTTTACAGATATAACCATCGGCCCCAGACTCATACCCTTCCACATGGTCTTCATCACTAGTCTTGGCCGTTAACAAAATCAATGGAATATGGCAGGTCTCAAATTGAGTCTTCACCCGGCGGCACAATTCCATACCGTCCATTTCGGGCATCATAACATCGGAAACAATTAAATCCACTTCCTGTTTGGCAAGGATCTCCAAAGCTTCCGTTCCATTAGCGGACTTCAGAATATGGTATTTGCCATGCAACAGACGAACCATCAAAGCCAATAATTCCTCATTATCCTCCACTAACAAAATAGTCGATGCTGCCGGTTTCTCTTCCAACATATCAATCTCCGAGACATTCTCCATTTCATCTGCCGATAAAACAGCATAGTCCACATTTTCAGTATTCTCGTCTACCTCATCTTCAGCAAAAGCCTCACGTCCTATAGGAATTTCAACCACAAAAGTATTCCCTTCCTCCTTATCGCTAAATACCTGTATCGTTCCATGATGCAACAATACCAAATCTTTAGTCAGCGACAAACCGATACCCGTCCCTATGGTATGGAATTTACGATACTCCCCTTCATAGAATCTCTCGAACATATGATCCAATTTCTCTTTTGGAATCAACTCGCCGGGATTGTTCACACTCAATTTAAAAGTCCTCTTTTCCTCATCATGAGCCTGCGACACCACAATAGTTCCTCCTTCAGGAGTATATTTAGCGGCATTGGAAAGCAGATTGTACACCACTTTATCCAATTTATCCACATCAAAATATCCCGAATATTCTTCAGACAAATCAAATTGTATGGACAATTTCTGCTTTTTAACCAAAGGAGCGAAAGCCGACACTGATTTTTTCAAGAACATACTGACATTTCCATGCGAAACTTTTAGCCGCAACTTGCCATTCTCCACTTTCCTGAACTCTAAGATTTGCTGAATCAACCGGATTAACCGCACAGTATTATCAGCTATTACAGAACAAACCGACGAACTTGCCGGTACTTCTTGTTTCAGTTCATCCACCGAAGCCGATATAATAGAAAGCGGAGTCAGCAACTCATGAGTGATATTGGGAAAGAACTGTAATTTAGCATGATTGATTTCCTCCATTTTCTGCCGTTCTATCTTCCCCATCTCTATGGCCTGTTTCATCCGGATACGGTTTCTGACAATCCGATAAGTATACCATGCCAATGAAACGAACAACAAGACATAAAGCAATAAGCCCACCACGATAACCAAGGCGGCGGAAGAATAGTTATACGCAGACATTTCATATCCGGAGACCAGATTCCATTCTGATTGGCTCCCTTTACACAAAAAGTATAAGTACCTGCCGGAAGATTGTTATAATAGGCAAACCGACGTCCAGCCTCAACGGACAACCATTCCTTGTCATATCCCTCCAACCGATATAAATAACGGTTCAACTCAGGATTGATATAGTTCAATATTGAAAAATCAAGACTGAAATTATTCTCCCGGTATCCTAATACAATTTTATCAATAAAATCAATAGCTCTGTTTGCAGCAATCCCCTCTCTGACGGAAAGAGGATAGGTACGTACCGATACATTATGTACCTTTATATCTGTAATTACTACCGGAGAATAGGCAGTATCCTGAACTATTTTATCAGGATAAAAACTGTTCAATCCACGGAATCCTCCGAAGAAAAGTTTCCCATCCGCACCCTTGAAGCAAGAATTCCGGTTAAACATATGGTCTTGCAAACCATCATCTACCGTATAGGTATGTATTTCGGTGCAGCACGTCCAAAGGTATATCAATGTGATACATTTCCGCATTGGTAGTAAGCCATAAAGTATGCTCATCATCCTCCAGCATGCTGAAAACAACATCTCCATTCCGGAATAATCATTCAAGACTGAAACAAAACGATCATTCTTCCGGTCATACAAATCGAGTCCGTTACCATTCGACCCCACCCATACTCTGTTGTATCCATCCACACAAACACTCATCGCCCCGACAGTGGATAATGTACCATCGAAGGCGTATAAAACTTAACCTTATATGTTTCTCCGGATGTATCTATCCGCCATACCCCTTCATTACTAGTCGCTATCCAGATAAAGCCATCTTGATCTTCCGCCATTTTGAAAATAGAAATTTGGGGCAATGCCTGATTTGTCAAAGTCACCAGTCATTCAAAGAATGAAGTCTTGATTCCGTATCCAAGATAAACACTCCCGAACGTGTCCCCAACCACAGATTCCCTTTCGAATCTTCCAACAAAGAATAAATACAAATATCACTCAGCTCCGGATTGGTAACGGTATTTATCACGTGTGCTTTCCCGGCTTTGACATTATAGAACCACACTCCGTCATCCCAAGTGGCAAAACACAATTCATTTGTCCTTTTACGATAAATAATATCATTGACCGTCGATGTATATCCCATATTCTTCAATACAGGATGAGAGCGGTAAGGAACAATGGTATGCTGTTTCATATCATAAAATACCAGACCGAATCCCATGATTCCCATCCACAGATTCCCATTATCCTCCTGATAGACACTGCGGACAGAGCTGGTAGGGCAAATGCTCACGCAAAGCTCCAAAGAATCATAATTAAACCGGAACTTATTTGTATTTACAGTACAAACACCTCCTCCCAACATACCCAGCCACATCAGCCCGTCTTTACTGCACAACAGAGAGTTCACCTCATTAAAAGGTAAATCTCCTTGAAGGTTACCCGGAACAATATTGGTAAAATTCCCGTCTCCCGATTCATCTTCCAAAATACTGACCCCACTGCGTGAACCGATCCAGAGCTTCCCGGAATTTTTATCCTGAGCAATGGCGTAGATAATATTATCCAACAGAGAATGAGAATTTCCCTTGATGTTCCGGAATGTTTTAAATGAGAAATGTTCCGAATCATACGGATTAATGAGTTTCACCAGTCCATACCGCCAGGTACCGATCCAAATATTCCCGGCTTCATCCTGAAATATGACATGCGCCGAATTACCAGGGTTAATCCCGTCGTAAGTATAATACAATTCCTCTTGAGGACTATAACGCAGCAGCCCCTGTTCCCAAGTACCAATCCATATTTGACCTTTCCGGTCTTCGACAACAGACTTTATATCCATGTTTTTTTCACAATCGAAAGTACGGCTGCCGGCTTTTCTGCGAAACAATCCCTTGTTGCTTCCCACCCATAAATCTCCGTTACTTGCATAAAGGATACTTCTACATTGCTTACCTGTAACAAAGGACTGATTATTTTCTCTATCTCATCCGTTTCTTTATGCAACACGTATAATCCATTGTGCGTACTATCCACAAATTATTCTCCTTGTCTTCGGCCACCATATTCACAAAACTATCAATGGAACGTCCATGATTCACTCCATCGGGTTTATATACAACAATAGAATAACCATCGTAACGCAAGAGACCATTGTAGGTCGAAATCCATATATACCCCTGGCTATCCTGAAATAACTTCCTGACTTCATTGGTAGGGAAGTTCACCGAAGTGGAAATGGATTTAAAATGATAAGTATTCACCTTATTATCAGCCCAAAGCAAAACAGGAAAAACAAAAAGATATATTACTCCAAGAATATATTCGCAGTTACGGTGTGCCAAGTGCATAGATTCAACTTTAAGATTTGATGCAATATTCGCAAAAAAAAGCATTTTAAGCAAATATTCCATAAGATTTGTTCTAAATTTCCCCCATTTGCATACATAAGAAACTAAAATTATACCTCCAGAAACACTTAGAACAAAAAGGTTAGAGGCTGTTAAGATAAAAAATTGTATATTTGCCGATAAGTGTGACCTAATTTTAAAACAGAGAAACATGCATTACAACGACCAAGGCGCTGATTTTAAATACCTAATTGTCAATGAGCGTGACAAGCGTTTCGGCTTGTCGGTGACTACCGTCGGATTCCAGGCTATCAGGGCCGGAAGCGTTTATCCACCACGCAACCACCCGGACGCCTATTATTTCACAGCCCAGAAAGGACGTGTGCTGCATGAATATCAGTTGGTATATATCACTAAAGGACGAGGAACTTTCGCCAGCGACACAACCCCGTCTGTTGACATATCCAAAGGGCAGATACTTTTCCTGTTTCCCGGACAGTGGCATACCTATGCGCCGCTGCAAAAGACAGGATGGAACGAATATTACATCGGTTTTGAAGGCCCGATTATAGACAATCTGGTAAAAAACAGCTTTATCTCAAAAGAAAGCCAGATTCTGGATATCGGTATCAATGAAGAACTGGCCAGTCTTTTTGCCCGTGCACTGGAAGTAGCGGAAGCAGACAAGACCGCAGCGCAACAATATTTGTCCGGCATCGTTTTACACATTATGGGAGCCGTACTTGCTATCTCGCAGAACAAACGCTATGAGGTGGACAATGCGGCACAAAAAATAGAAAGTGCCAAAATCATCATGCACGAAAATGTGTACAAGGATATAGACCCGGAAGAACTGGCCATGAAATTGGGAATCAGTTATTCCTGGTTCCGCAAAGTATTCAAAGAATACACCGGTTATGCGCCCGCCAAGTATTTCCAAGAGCTGAAACTGCGCAAAGCGAAGCAGCTGTTGATTGAAAGTTCCATGTCAGTGAAAGAGATATGTTATGAATTGAATTATACCTCTACTGAACACTTTTTCTCGGTATTTAAAAAGCGTACCAATTTCACCCCTACCGAATATCGTAACTTCGGACGGGGCGGAAAAGAAAAAGAGAATGAAAACGAATAAAGAAAAAATGAGAAAAATAACCATCAATCTGGCTGCTGTGGCAGCCTTTTGCATTGTAGTTGCATCACCGGCCTTAGTAAGCAGCAGTTGCGCTACTCCAAAAACGGAGCAGGAAGATACCACTATCATACGGGAAGATTCAGGTATTACGGCATTGAAATACAGTAGTCCCGAAGTTCCCGCCAGTATTGAGTTCTGTGGCAAAACCATTGATTTGAGCCGCTTTGACCGCCACGAGCGTATGGACCGTGAACTATTGGCATTCACCTATATGCACAGTACTTCCTTGCAAATGCTGAAAAAAGCCAACCGCTATTTCCCCATTGTAGAACCCATACTGAAAGAAAACGGAATACCTGATGATTTTAAGTACCTGATGGTAATAGAAAGTAATATGAATCCCACCGCCCGTTCTTCTGCCGGAGCTGCCGGACTATGGCAATTCATGCAAGGTACGGGACGGGATTACGGATTGGAGGTAAACAACAATGTGGACGAGCGTTACCATATTGAGAAAGCGACCCGTGCCGCCTGCCGCTATCTGAAAGACGCGTATGCAAAATATAAGGACTGGGTGGCTGTCGCCGCCTCTTACAATGCCGGTCAGGCACGCATTGCCAGCCAACTGGCCAAACAGGATGTGGACGACTCGTTGGATTTGCAACTGGTAGAAGAGACTGCCCGGTATGTGTACCGCATTCTTGCCGCCAAACAATTATTCAATGCCCCCACTACTTTCGGTTTCCGCCTGCGTGCATCGGATTTGTATCCGCCTATTCCTTATACGGAAATCACTGTGACGAAAGGAATTGCAGACTTGGCACGTTTCGCACGCAGCAAAGGAATCAATCTGGCCATATTAAAGAATATGAATCCCTGGTTACGGGAAACATCCTTGTCCAACCACAGCGGGCGGACTTACGTGATAAAAATCCCTACCAAAGAAGGAATGACTTATGATCCGAAAAAGACGGTGGCGCATGATAAGCGATGGGTGATAGAATAACTTTCTATCATACAGCATTCCATAATCAATTTACCAGTTTTCCTCCACAGTATTTACAATAAGCAGCCCCGTCCTCATGTCCGTCCTTACCACAATGCGGACATTTCAGGGCCACCCTGCGTCTATGTTCCTGGATCATAGACGCAGAAACAATTCCTGTGGGGACTGCAATGATGGTATAGCCCAGTAACATTACAATGGCCGAAAGGAAGCGCCCTAGCGGAGTTTCCGGAGTGATATCCCCATAACCTACCGTCGTCATCGTCACTATCGCCCAATAAATACTATTCGGAATATTATTGAAAGAAGTGCCCGGCCGCTGTCCCTCAATCATATACATCAATGTACCGATCGAAGTCACCAATATCAGTACAAACAAGAAAAAAACAATAATCTTCCGACTGCTGAACACCAAGGAACGCAACAAGAAATTACCTTCATTCAGATAATTGAAAAGTTTAAAGATACGGAACACACGAATCAACCGGAAAGTGCGGATCACCAGCAGATAACGTGCCGTGCCGAAAAGCCAGCCTATATATAGAGGTAAGGTAGCCAGCAAATCCACTATACCGAAAAAACTCAGAGCATACTTCCGCGGTTGGGGAGAACAATAAAGCCTCAACATATACTCTAACGTAAAAAAGAAAGTAAAAACATACTCCGACACCCGCAGATAAGGCCCGATAACGGTATCCCAACTCTTGATACTCTCGGCAATAACCACCAGAATACTCAAGACAATGAACCCTATCAACGCCACATCGAATAACTTTCCCATCGGTGTGTCGCTTTCAAAAATAATCACATATATTTTATGCTTTAATTTCTCATCATGCAGTAAATTCTGCCATTTATTCCAAATACGCCTCAGAAATGCCATAATTTTTTAGGATAGAACACAAATCATTCACAATTATAACAAATATTGCCCGATTTATGTCCCATCGGTAACTATTATTTTCACTATATTTGCACAAAACCAATAAAATAATAGCATGAAGAAACAACTTATGACAGGTCTGTTCACAGTCCTCGCCCTTACAGCAGGCGCACAGACCTTCCAAGAATGGCGCAACCCGGAAATAAATGCGGTAAACCGTGCGCCGATGCACACGAACTACTTTGCTTTTGAGAATGCAGATGCAGCTAAGAAAGCAGACAAAAAACAATCAACTAACTACATGACTTTGAACGGAACCTGGAAGTTCAACTGGGTAAAGGATGCAGACTCCCGTCCGACTGATTTCTGGAAAACCGGCTTCAACGACAAAGGCTGGGATGACCTGCAAGTTCCCGCCGTATGGGAACTGAACGGATACGGTGATCCTATTTATGTGAACGTAGGCTATGCCTGGCGTAACCAGTTCCAGAACAACCCTCCGAAGTGCCGACAGAGAATAACCATGTAGGTTCTTACCGCCGTGAAATTGTAGTTCCCGCCTCATGGAAGGGAAAAGATATTATCGCCCATTTCGGTTCGGTTACCTCCAATATGTATTTGTGGGTAAACGGACGTTATGTAGGCTACAGCGAGGACAGCAAACTGGAAGCCGAATTTGACCTGACTCCATATTTAAAACCGGGTCAGAAAAACCTGATCGCCTTCCAAGTATTCCGCTGGTGCGACGGTACATATCTTGAAGATCAGGATTTCTTCCGGTATAGCGGCGTGGGACGTGACTGCTATCTATATGCCCGCAACAAAAAACGCATTCAAGATATCCGTGTAACTCCCGACTTGGACGCAGCTTACCAAAACGGCAGCCTGGCTGTCAATCTGGATTTGAAAGGCAGTGGTAAAGTCGATTTGGAACTGGTAGATGCACAAGGCAAGCAAGTGCAACCGCTACCGCCAACAAATCCGGTCTGGTGACCATGAACGTAGAGAACCCCAAAAAGTGGAGTGCCGAAACACCTTATTTATATACCTTGCGTGCCAGCATGCAGGGCAGCAATGAAGTGATTCCTGTCAAAGTAGGTTTCCGCAAGATTGAATTGAAAGGTGACCAGATCTTGGTTAACGGTAAGGCAGTCCTGTTCAAGGGGGCCGACCGCCACGAAATGGATCCGGATGGAGGCTATGTAGTATCTCCCGAACGTATGCTACAGGATATCCAGATAATGAAGCAATTCAACCTGAACGCTGTACGTACCTGCACTACCCGGATGACAACTTATGGTACGATTTATGTGACCAATATGGTATTTACGTCGTGGCCGAAGCCAATATAGAATCTCACGGTATGGGCTACGGCGACAAGACGCTAGCCAAGAACCCCTCTTATAAGAAAGCCCATCTGGAACGTAACCAGCGCAATGTACAACGCGGATTCAACCATCCGAGCATCATCTTCTGGTCATTGGGTAATGAAGCCGGTGACGGCCCCAACTTCGAACAATGCTATAAATGGATTAAAGCAGAAGACCCCAGCCGTGCCTGCCAATATGAACAAGCACGCCAGAAAGAACATACCGATATCTTCTGTCCGATGTACTATGATTATAACGGCATGGAAAAATATGGTCAACGTACCGATGCTACCAAACCATTGATTCAGTGTGAATATGCCCATGCAATGGGTAACTCGCAGGGTGGTTTCAAAGAATATTGGGATTTGATCCGTAAATATCCGAATCTGCAAGGTGGATTTATCTGGGATTTCGTTGACCAGTCCTGCCGCTGGAAAGGAAAAGACGGCGTGATGATTTATGCTTACGGAGGAGATTTCAACCGCTTTGACGCTTCTGACAACAACTTCTGTGACAATGGTTTGATCAGCCCCGACCGTGTTCCTAATCCGCACATGTATGAAGTAGGTCACTTTTACCAGAATATCTGGACTACTCCCGCCGATTTAAGCAAAGGGAAGTAAATGTGTTCAATGAGAACTTCTTCCGTGATCTGTCCGCCTACTATATGGAATGGCAAGTACTGAAAGATGGAAAAGTAATCCGCACCGGACGCGTGGATGATTTAAAAGTCGCTCCTCAGGAAACAGCCAAGATTACGTTGAATATCGGCAAGACCTGCACCTGCAAGGAATGGTTGCTGAACGTTTCCTACAAACTGAAAAACCGCGAAGGTTTGCTGCCCGCAGGTTTCACCGTCGCCAAGAATCAGTTGACACTGAATGATTACAAAGCACCGTCTATGGATTTGAAGAACGTGGAAACGACCAATGTAGCCACCGTTGTTCCGCAAATCATCGACAACCAATATCATTATCTGATCGTAAAAGGCAATAACTTCGTAGCCGAGTTCAACAAACAGAACGGTTACTTAAGCAAATATGCAGTGGACGGAACGGAAATGCTGAAAGAAGGCGCAGCCCTGACCCCTAACTTCTGGCGTGCCCCGACAGACAATGATATGGGAGCCGGCCTGCAAAACAGATATGCCGCATGGAAAAACCCGGGATTGAAACTGGTTTCCTTGAATTCCAAGACAGAAAATGACCAGATAGTAGTGAATGCGGAATATGACATGAAGAATGTTTCCGCCAAATTATATCTGACTTATGTCATCAACAACGAAGGAGCCATCAAAGTGACCCAAAAGATGACAGCCGACAAGAATGCCAAAGTATCTCCGATGTTCCGCTTCGGTATGCAAATGCAGATGCCTAAATGTTTTGAAACCGTAGAATATTATGGTCGTGGTCCGGTAGAAAACTACAGTGACCGCAACCACAGCACCGACTTGGGTATTTATCGCCAGAGTGTGGATGAACAATTCTACTCCTATATCCGTCCGCAGGAAACAGGACCAAGACCGATATCCGTTGGTGGAAGCAACTGAATGCCGGCGGTAACGGACTGAAGGTAGTAGGTGATGCTCCATTCTCTGCATCCGCTTTGCATTATACCATCTGTTCACTGGATGATGGCGAACAAAAAGACCAGCGTCACTCGCCCGAAGTACAGAAAGCAGACCTGACCAACCTGATCATCGACAAGGCTCAGATGGGATTAGGTTGTGTAAACAGCTGGGGAGCTCTGCCGTTGCCTCAATATATGTTGCCCTACGGTGATTATGAATTTACTTTCATCCTGACTCCGGTAAAACATAGCGTCGAGATAGAATAAAACACAGGTTAAACAATAAAAACAAGGTGGCTGGATTTGTTTTCAGTCACCTTGTTTTTATTCCCTCTGTTCTTCATAGCTACTGCCATCTACAATTTTCATAAAACAAGTATCACACAAGTATCTGCCCCAACCATCTCTTCAAAACACATTTTCCACCTTTTTTCCTTCAAATTCTTCATACGCGGACAATGTTTTGAACCTCAAGCCATTACAATGAACCATTCTTATTCCAATCCTTCATAAATTCTTCATAAAGTTATATCCGTTCCCTTCGCATGAACCAACCACGGGAATCCATTCCGACAACCCATCGAATCTTTTTCCTTATTTTACCGTACCCGATTACAAACCTCGGTTGTATTACTCATAAAGAACAATTAAACACTAGTAAAATGAGATCAGACGGCTATTTGAAAACAGCGTGGATCATGACCGTATTATTCAGCATCATCCTTCCGCTTCATTCACAAACACCCCGGCAATTCTCTATAGAATTAAAGGACAAACCACTTCCCGCCGCCCTTAAACTAATCGAAAAGGAAGGCGGAAAGAATATTATCTTCTCCTATAACGAAACAGAAAGCTACCGGGTTACAGCTCCATCCGGCAAAAAACCGAACTTGAAGCCATCGGCACTGTCCTGAACGGCATTCCTTTCATTTGTAAAGAACGGGAAGAATACTTCGCCATACAGAAAAAGGGAAGAGACATACGCATTACCGAAATACGAGGACAAGTAACCAATGAAAAGAATGAACCGCTGCCCTACTCCAATGTACTCTTATTGACTCCCGGCGACTCCACCTTTGTAAACGGATGTGTCACCCGTGAAGACGGAAGTTTCCTGATGATAGCGGAAGAAGGGATACCTTACTTGATACGGGTTTCTTATATAGGCTATAAGACGGAAGTGCAACCTTACCACCCTACTCTTACGTTTCACCTGCTTCCCGACACCCAACTGATGCAGGAAGTAACCATCAGCGCCCGACGCCCCATGATAGAAGTGGGTCCCAACGGACTAAAAGCCAACGTGGCAGGAACTTCCCTGGCCCGAATGGGGTCTGCCGCAGAAATGTTGCCCCATCTTCCTTTCGTCACCGGCCATAACGGCGAATACAATGTAATGGGATGCGGTTCTCCTGTAATCTATATAAATAATAAGAAAGTACGTGACATGACAGAACTGGACCGTATCCGGGCCAACGAAATCTTATCCGCAGAAGTCATCACTACTCCCGGAGCCGAATATGCCTCGGACGTAGCAGCCGTCATCCGCCTCCGTACCATCCGCCGGCGCGGACAAGGTTGAGCGGCCACTTCAATACGACTTATTCACAAGGACATTCCGCCAACGCCAACGAATATATGGCATTAAATTATCGCACCGGCGGTCTGGATCTCTTTGTAAAGGGATATATGGCACAGCAAAACTCGTATGGAAAAACCACAAATATGAACCGCATCAAGGGTTCCGCCATTTGGCAAACCAACAAAAATGATGTGCAGACCCATAAGAGCCAACGTTTTTCCGGTGACTGGGATTCAATTATGAACCGGATGAACACCATTCTTTCGGTCTGCGCTATATGCCCGAAACCGGAATAGGGAATGCAGACAGAAATTCATCCGGTAAAACCGTCACCAGACGTAACGATGAAGAAACCGACCGGATAAACTTTACTACAGCAGAACAAATACATACAGGTTGGGATCACGCGGCAAACGCTACTACGCAGGAGAACTGGGCAAATGGAATATTGACTTCAACGCCGATTACCTGTTCAAACGCTCGCATTCCGACCAGAACGCCATGAATAATGACGATGCAACCGTGCAAGCAGACAGTCGCATGCGCAGCTCCCTCTATGCCGCCAAGCTGGTAGTCAGTTCCCCCTTATGGAACGGACGTTTTTCATTCGGTACGGAAGAAACTTTTACCAACCGCCATGATATCTTTACCCAAAACGGTTTCTCTGCCGATGCCGACGACCACATCAAACAATCCGTATATGCCGCATTTGCTGACTATTCAAGATCCATCCGCCATTGGAACTGAATATGGGAATACGTTATGAACATCAACAAACAGATTATTATGAAAAAGGGATAAGGATAGATGCACAAAGCCCTACCTATAATGATATTATTCCTGTATTGGCCGCCAGTTGGTCACACAATGGCAAAAGTTTCAGCCTCTCTTACCGGTTACGTAAAAATAACCCCGATTATAGCCTATTGACCAATTCCATCCGCTATCGCAGCAAATATGAGTATTCTCAAGGAAACCCTTTGCTGAAAACCCAAAAGACGCATCGCTTTTCGGCCGGCGCCTCTTGGAATTGGCTCTATTTCTCAGCCTATTTCAGCCGTATTCTCAATATGTATACCAATATAATTATGCCCTACAAGGAAGATACACATCCGGCGTCCTCTTATTTGCCACACAGACCATTCCTACAACCCATAATTACGGCATTAGTTTCAACGCCTCTCCCAAACTGGGGTGTTGGGAACCACAACTCAATGTGAATATGGCTTTTTTGGACATGAATGCGAATAAAATAGGAATCACCGAACACCGGAACCAACCCCGTTTCTATATCAGTCTGGACAACAACTTCAACCTTCCCAAAGGCTGGTTCTTCAATATGGAAGGATATCTCTCCACCGCTTCCCGGCAAGGATTTTTTGTAACGCGCACGGAAGGACAAATCAATGCACGCCTTTCCAAATCCTTTTTAAAAGAGACACTCACCATAACATTCACCGCCAATGATATTCTTAGAACAGGGTATTTCCATTTTGATTTATACGGCATAGATGCTATATGGAAAATCGGATTTACCGGGATTTCCAACGCTTCGGCCTCCAAGTATCCTATAAATTCAATGCCACCAAGAGCAAATATAAAGGAACCGGAGCCGGACAAAGCGAAAAGAATCGTCTGTAACCCCAGCGGAGAAAAGGAAATTTCCGTACCTTTGTTCACGGAAGACAAGGAAACATGCAGATTTTATTCAGGAGAAGAAACCATAAAGAAGAGCACTTCGAACGACTGTTCGCAGAAATGTACCACGCCTCGTCCGCTTTGCTACCACCCTGATGAGCAATACGGAAGAAGCCAAGGACATAGTAAGCGAAACCATGGAACAAGCCTGGAAGGAGTTCGACCAACTAAAGGAAAACACCCGTAGCGCCTGGCTCTATGCCACCGTGCGTAACAAATGCCTCAACCGCTTGAAGCATTTGAATGTGGAACAGCAACACATAGACCGCCTCATCGAAGCCACCCGTGCGGAAATGAATCAGGTTACCGCGCACACGAGGCACTGTTGCAGCAAGCGGAAAACATAGCCCGCAGTTTGCCCGAACCGACTTGCACCATCTTGCGAAGCTGCTATTGGGAGAAAAAAACATATCAACAGGTAGCCGACGAATTGGGAATCAGCCCCGACACCGTGAAAAAACATATATCAAAAGCATTGCGGACTCTGCGCGAAGCGATACTGAAAAAGGAGGATAAACAATGAAAAAGGAGTTTTCAACAAATGACCACATCCATCCGGACAACGGAAAGAATCCCCATAACCAAGACTCCCCCCAAAACGGAACTTGGAATGACCATCAATTGGAACAACTCTTTGGTGAAGCATTGGGGGATATTCCCACCGCAGACGAAACCCGGAAAGCCTGGCAGACATTCATCCGTCGTCACCGTATCAGACACCAATCTATCCGACGGATAACGATACCAGGTATAGCCGCCGCTGTCATCGCCTTGGTACTTGTATTCCAGCCTTTACTACAACCTGAGCCGCAGGAAGTGGAAGTCTTCACTTCACTGGAAGTTCCTGAGGAAATTACTTTTCGGGAAGAAGGGAAAAGGATAATTGTAAGCACCCCGCCCGCTACCATTACCTCCGTTCAATTAAGCGACGGAAGCAAGGTATTGCTCAGCGCAAACAGCCGTCTGGAGTATCTAAAGGAGTTTACAGATACCATTCGCAGTGTCAAACTAAGCGGAGAGGCCCGTTTTGAAGTAGCCAAAGACGCTTCCCGCCCCTTTATAGTATGCACCGAGCAACTACAAACACGAGTACTGGGAACGGTGTTCGATGTGAAAGCCTATCCCCGTTACTCGCCGGATGTCATCCTCTATCAAGGACGAGTGAATGTAAGTCATACCAAGCGCAATCAAAGTAAGGAAATGCACCCGGGGGAACAAATATCCTTGGATAAACAAGGAAAACTCCAATTGAAAAGAGTTGATACGGAGAAGAGAAAAGGATGGGCGGAGAATGAATTTTCTTTTGACAATACCGACTTGAGGCAAGTCATGCAAGATATAGGTTCATGGTATAACATCAGCATCGTATTCCGTTCACGTCCGTTACTGGACGAACGCATCTATTTCCATATCAACCGCCAACTCCCGGTGAATACCGTACTGGACGCCTTGAATGATTTGAAAATCGCACAGTTCACCATGAAAGAAGGAAAAATAATAGTGGAAACACCACAAGACAAGAAACGATAACATCAATGGGAGTTCAATAAACAAGCCTGTATTTTCACCTGGAGATTAACATATCAGCGTTCTTTTCATCTTCAGGTGAGAACCATTCGGTTTATCCCCCTGTGCTAAAGAGCTGACAGCACTATCTCTCTTTCCAGTTCCCTCGTGTGAAATCGGGAATCTCCACCGGTACACTGCCCTGTCGCACGGAGCGCTCGCTCAGTTCCGTAATGCAAGACCATTCGGCAGCGTCATACACATCCTGATCCAACGGCAAACCGTTCCTCAAACAATGAATAAGCCGGTAGTCCATGATATAATTCATCTCATTCGGCATATTCTTCCGCCGCGCCTCCTCGCCGATAACTGCCGTAAAAGGATGTTTATACTGCTCCATCATCCGCTCAAACTGCTCACCGGACAAAGGTTCCTTGCCATATTCATCGAGCAGAAGACAGGGAACAGGATATTTCTGCATGAATCCCTTCGTGCCGCACACCGTCTGATGGCGGCTGTACGGGCGAGGAGTGGTCACATCATATTGCAACAAGATAGTTCTTCCTTTTGCGGTATGAATCAGCGTGGTATTCACATCCCCCATCTCATAACTCTGCGCCGCTTCTTCGGAGGATGCACCAAACACCTGTCCGGCATAAGCAGACAGACCGGCCTGACGCGAGGACATGGAAACCAGATACTCCATACGGTCTCCCCGATGAATATTCATCCATTGGCAGACAGGACCCAAGCCGTGAGTAGGATAAGGATTCCCCGTATGCTGCTGGCTGTAAAGCTTTATCCAGTGATTGTGATACCCACCCGCTTTTTCGTCTGCAAAATAATGCTTGCGCAAGTCATGGATGTATGATCCCTCGGCATGAGTAATTTCGCCCAACACCCCCTGCTGCACCATGTTCAATGTAGTCAGGGCAAATGCATCGTAACAACAGTTCTCCAGCATCATGCAGTGACGGCGGGTTTCTTCGGCTGTATCCACCAAACGCCAGCAATCGGCCACACTCATGGCGGCAGGAACCTCCAACGCCACGTGACGGCCCTGCTGCAAGGCATAAACGGCAATATCAGTATGAGTCAGCCAGTCCGTACAAATATAAATGAGGTCTATCTCCTTGCATTCGCACATCTTGCGCCACATCCCTTCTTCCGAATAGTTCTCGGCTTCGGGACGGCCGAACTCCCGTAAGATATGCTCTGCACGCTCTATATTCTCTTTCCGCAAATCACAAAGCGCTTTCACCTCAATGCCTTCCAGGTGCATATATCTCTCAAGTGCAAGAATGCCCCTGTTTCCTAATCCGACAAAACCGATCCGAACTACGGGGATGGCAGGGCAGGTTAAATTAAGTACGTTGGGTCGTTTCATGGACTGCTTTATTTTTCCGGCAAAGATAAAGAGAAAAATCGAGAGGCAGAGGACTGCCTGTGAATAATTTGCCGGTATACCGGTCTGATGTCTTTCCGTATCGGAACCTAACCTCTTTCAACAGCAAACATAAGCCTTTTTCTCCATACAACTAAGGTCTTTATTCCTATTATCTTCTATAGTCTTCCGATGCAGACCGTACAGTCCACTGTAGCAGACCGTACAGTCCATTACGGCAGACTCTACAGTCCATTGCAATGACTGTAGAAGGTTTCAGTATAAAAGCCCTTAATCATCCGGAAGAAAACGCTTAGCCAAAGAGAAGACAGCACTTAAAAGCCGCTTTATAACCAGACAGTTCCCTTTCCCGGAAAAAGACAAAGAGGATGTGTCCGGACCGAAGTGACAGCCACAGGACACATCCTCTGTTTTCGAATGAGAACAGCACAAACGGTGCTTAAATAATAGAAGTACGTTTGGTAAATTCTATAATTTCGGGAATATAACCGAATGCCAGACCGGTCACCGTGTCGGCACAACCATAATAAACGGCCACCCGTCCCGTTGCCGGATCATGCAAAGCCGCACAAGGGAAGCATACATTGGGCACATCACCCATGCATTCGTAAGGTTCACGCGGAGAGATAAGATAAGGTCCCGAACGGAATTTCACCTTCCACGGCTCGTCCAAGTCAAGCAATGCCGATCCAAAGGCATAGACATAACCGTTGCAGGAACGAAGCACACCGTGATAGAACAGCAACCAGCCCTCACTGGTTTCGATGGGAATGGGGCCGGCGCCAATCTTCAGGCACTGCCATGCACTTACTTCAAAAGGCGCGGGTGACATGACGTGACGATGGTGTCCCCAAAACTCCAAGTCGGGCGACTCGCTATAATAAATATCTCCGAAAGGAGTATGCCCGTTGTCACTGGGACGGCTCAACATGGCAAACTTACCATTGATCTTGCGGGGAAACAGCACGCCATTACGGTTGAAAGGCAGGAAAGCATTCTCCACCTGATGGAATGTCTTGAAATCCGTAGTCCATGCCACGCCGATGGTGGGCTGGCCCTTATATCCGTTACACCAGGTCACATAGTAACGGTCGTCGATAAAGCAGACACGCGGGTCATAACCGTACACCCATTCACCAATCTCAGGAATATCACACTGGAACTGCAACTTCTCCGGATTGATGTCCCAATGAACGGCGTCCTTGCTGAATCCCACATGGAGCGCCATCCGGCGGTTTGTATCATCACAACGGAACACTCCGGCATACCCTTCGCCGAAAGGTACTACCGCACTATTGAATATACTATTGGATGTAGGCAGCAAATCACGGGGAATGATGGGATTCGCGCTACATCTCCACATTACATTTTTACAACCTTCGGGACGTTCCTCCCACGGCATACCGGGCAACGGATTGCCCGCAATCTTCAATTCACTCATATTCTCTTTTTTGTTAGGTTAATAGTTTTTCTCTATTTCTTGTCTTCGTGCGTGAAGGGTACAAACCAAGTCATCAGGAATGCCGGAATGGCAGCCACCAGCACAAAGATGAAAAACAGTTTATAGCCCAGCCAGTCGCTGACATATCCGGACATCATACCGGGCAACATGACACCCAGGTTCATGATACCCGATGCAAAAGCATAATGCGCCATCTGATGAGGCCGGCAGCCACCTGTTGCATCATGAACAAGGTAAGTCCCACAAAGCCGAAGCCATATCCGAAATACTCCAGCACAATGCTCCGCCGATAAGAGGCGCACTCTGCGGTTGGAAAATGGCAAGCAGCGTGTAAGCCATAAAAGGCAGATTGAATACACAACACAAGGAGAACAAAGTCTTTTTCAATCCACGTGCGGAAATATAATATCCGCCCAGCAATGAACCGAGTACGAAAGCTGCCGCTCCGAGGTCCGTAATAAATGCCAATCTCCTGTTCTGTCAATCCCAAACCGCCCACATCACGACCGGCTTTCAGGAACAAAGGTACAATTTTCATCACAAACCCTTCGGCAAAACGATATAAAATAATAAAGCAGATGTAATAAACGATATGCTTTTTAGTAAAGAAGTTCCGGATGACATTCCATAACTCGGCCATACTCTGCGAAAAAGAGGTGACCGAATGGGCATGCTTGCCCGAAGGCAGCATACGGGTATGATAAAGTCCCAAAGCGAACATCACTCCTCCGAGGACAATCATAATGACCGTCCAGGAATAGAGTACCGCATCTTCGGCAGGACCTTCGTATTCATCTTTCAAGAAACCGGCCAGATAAACCAGCAGACCTGTACCGATAATCTTGGCTACGTTATAAAAAGCACCTTGCCAACCTATATACTTAGCCTGTTCCTGTGCATTCAACTCGTCCATATATACCCCGTCACAGCCACATCGTGCGTTGCCCCGCTAAAGGCGACAATGGCGAACAAGGCGATAGTGATTGCAAAAAAGGACGGAAGATGAAGCGACAAGGCAATCAACCCGAAAGTGACTCCCGACACCATCTGGGTGAGGACGACAAAGAATTTCTTGGTACGGTACATCTCCAGCAACGGACTCCAAAGGGGTTTCAGTGTCCAGGGAAGCATGATAAGGGAGGTCCAGAAGGCTATTTTCGCATCACTGACTCCCAGACCTTTGTACATCAGTACAGCTACCATATTGAGGACAACAAAAGGGAGCCCCATACCAAAATAAGCGGTGGGAACCCAAAAAATAGGACTACGGCGTCTGGCCGGAGTTGGGGTTTCGGTTGTTTTCATTTATATCTAAGTATTAAGGTTGTTGAATTCGGCTATAACCGAAGATAACTTCATCCCCTTTCAGAAGGAGATGAAGTTACCTTTCGGAATCTATAAACGCAATAGGACGAAGCATTTGGTAAATCAGTCAGTTATAGGAATAAAGCTCACCGCTTGTCCACCACCTTTTGCCATGACTACAGACAAGGTATCGGCTGCTGTCACCTCTTTGTCCTTAATCTGATACGAAGTAGGATTCGTTTTCCAGTCGGCATCTTCTCCATCAGCATAAATCACGGCATGGTATTTTTTATCTTTCTCCAGGAAATCCAATGGAATGGTGAGTGTACGCAACTCTTCATTCGTGGTGGCTCCCAGGAAATATTTATCTTTCGCTTTCCGCACCACAGCTACAAACTCTCCCGGTTCGCCCTGCAAGGCTTCGGACCAGTCACAGTCCGCATCAAAATCCCGGAAGAACTGGAAGGCAGGATGCCCTTCATAGTTCTCAATCATATCCGAAGCCATCTGCAACGGAGAATAAATGACAACCCAATTGGCTATCTGCTTTGCCAAGGTGGTATTCACACGGCTGTTTCCTTTATCCAAGTCATTCCACTTCTTGCGGCGTGGGGAATTGCGTGTCTTTTCATAAAGAATATCAAAAGTACCCGGTGTATAATCCATCGGACCGCCCAGCAAGCGGGTAAACGGCAATAACTCGTGATGTTCGGGGGGATTACCTTCACTCCATCCGTTCCACTCCATGCCGCGGGCGCCTTCGCGCGTCATCATATTGGGGTAAGTACGACGAATTCCTGTATCTTTGATAGGTTCGTGGACATTAACGGTTGTATGATAACCGGCGGCAGTCTGCACCACCTTGCGGTAATGGCGTACATTGAACTGTCCATGATGGCTGTGACCGCCCGGTAGTCCTCCGGCATAACCGGTCTTCACGCTGTGCACTCCCAGGTCTGCATACCATTTGTAAGCATTGTCCAGCTGGCGTTCGTAATTAAAGATATTGCCACCCGTTTCGTGGTGACCGATTATTTCAATCCCTTTCTCCTTGGCATAACGTGCCACCTCTGCCATATCGAAATCGGCATAAGGCTTGGTATAGTCAAAAGTCTGCATACCGCCCCAACTTTCCCAGCCTTCATTCCAGCCCTCGAACATCACCGCTTCTATGTTATTGGCAGCAGCAAAATCTATATATCGTTTGGCATTAGCGGTGGTAGCGCCGTGGCGTTCATCCATCGTCCACGTTTCAACCCCCAGATGCATTCCCCACCAGATACCTACGTATTTCATAGGACGTATCCAGCTCAAATCACCCTCCAGCGCACAAGGTTCATTCAGATTCAGTATCAGACCGGAGTTTATCAGACCTACCGCTCTGGGAGCTATCTGGATACTGCGCCACGGAGTAACGAAAGTTCCTCCGGCAAAACGGGCTTTTACCCCATCGGCCAGGAGGCCAGTTCCGATTTGAAGTGACAACCTTCGGTATGCTTCAAAGTCATTTCGGGGAAATCGGTCAAAGCCGCTTCGTGAATACTGGCATATACCCCGTTATCTGTTTTGAAAGTCATCGGGGTGTTGGCATTATCCACCTTGCTGACGGGCAGGGTACGATACAGCAACTCGTAGGTTTCAAAACTGGCGGGAATAGACCATGACTTGCCATCCTGCGCCAGATTGAATGAAGTGAGCTCGTCCATCACGAACACACTGTCCACTTGGGGTACTTGATATTCATAACGAAAGCCCAGACCGTCTCGAACACGCGGAAACGGAGGGTCAGCCGTGTATTCGCCGGATCTTTCAGGCGCACAGCCATCTCGTTATAATGGTTCCGGATAGATTTATTCTCCCCCCAAGGCTGGGTCCAGGTTTCATCCTTTGTGGTAAACTCAGTATTTTCTATCTGAAAATCTTTGGAGAGATTGAGCCCGTCACGGCCTTCAAAGCCCATAACAGAAGGAGTGATGAACGGTTTTCCTCCTACAGAA